>Ga0208430_10008_pt1 | contig 118540 bp, 112 predicted proteins | sample Wag42014_10_12_FD_187329 | JGI IMG/M metagenome (GOLD analysis project Ga0208430, IMG submission 187329) | Deep subsurface shale carbon reservoir microbial communities from Ohio, USA - Utica-2 Time Series 2014_10_12 (SPAdes) (version 2) ...
CTTATTTTTTGGGATTTGGACAAAGACTATCCTAATCCCAATTATAAGGAGTTTTTCTAATTTAAGCAAGTATTTTCGCTAAAAATCGAACTTGACTTTTCTTAAATATTTTTATGCAATGCTAGTGAAAGTTGATACAAATATTTATCAGGAAGTTTTTCAAATCCTGCAGAATGCACTTTAATTTAACTATTAAATTAAAAACCCCTGCTTTTTTTAAAATAAGCAGGAGTTTTTTATATTAATTATATTCTTTTAAAGAGCATCTGTACCTTCTTCACCGGTTCTGATTCTAACTGCATTTTCTACATCAGAGACAAATATTTTACCATCTCCGACTTCACCAGTTTGTACAGCTTCTGTGATTGCTTTAACTACCTGATCAGCCTTGGAATCATCTACAACAGTTTCAACTTTAAATTTCTTGCGAAGTCTTATTCGATAGGTTACACCTCTGTACATCTCAGTCTGTCCTTTTTGAGAACCATAACCCTGAATCTCTTTAATATTAAGACCGCTAATACCAATTTCTTCGAGACAATCAATAACTCTATCAGTTTTATCTGGACGAATAATCGCTTCAATTTTTTTCATTTAAAAAAACACCTCTATTTTGGATTTTTAATTTACTTTACTTATCTGTTTTAATGTTTACCATAAAATCTGGGTAAGAATCTGTACCGTGTTCTGAGTAATCAAGACCTTCGATTTCGTCTTCTCTAGATACTCTTAATCCAATTACAGCATCAATTGCTTTAAAGAGTATATATCCAAGTCCGAAAGCCCAGAAGAATACAGCTACAACACCAATAATCTGAGTAATTAGTAAACTAACTCCGCCTCCAAAAAGAAGTCCACCTTCTGTAGCAAAAAATCCAACTGCAATTGTTCCAAAAGCTCCACAGACACCGTGAACAGAAACAGCACCAACAGGGTCATCAATCTGTAATTTATCAAAGAATTCAACAGAGTAGATAACAATAATACCTGCGATTCCACCAATAATTACGGCAGATAAGTTGCCGACAGCTGCTGTACCAGCTGTAATACCTACCAGACCAGCTAAAGCTCCGTTTAAGGTCATACTAACATCTGCCTTACCATACTTAATCCAACTGACAATCATGGCCATAACTGCACCAGCAGCAGCTGCCAGGTTAGTTGTTACTGCAATAGGTGCGATAGATAAGTCAGTACCAGCTACAGTAGAACCAGGATTAAATCCAAACCATCCAAACCAGAGAATGAATACACCAAGTGCAGCCATTAAAAGGTTGTGACCTGGAAGAGCATTTGCGCTTCCATCTTCATTATATTTACCGATTCTTGGTCCTAAAACAATAGCTCCAGCTAAAGCAGCCCAGCCACCAACAGAGTGAACAACAGTAGAACCAGCAAAGTCAACAATTCCCATTCCTGCTAACCAGCCGCCACCCCAGATCCAGTGTCCTACAACAGGATAAATAAATGCGGTAATAACAACACTGTAAGCTAAGTAGCCAGAAAAGTTAGTCCTTTCAGCCATAGCACCAGAAACAATTGTTGCTGCAGTTGCTGCAAAAACTGTCTGGAAAATAAAGAATGCTGCAATAGGAATATCAAGTCCTAAGTTTGCAAATGTATCCTGAAGAAAATAACCTGTACTTCCAATAAAGCCATTTCCTGCTCCAAACATAAAAGCAAATCCAACAGCCCAAAATACTAAAGAACCAGAAGCAAAGTCCATCATGTTTTTCATAATAATGTTACCTGCGTTTTTGGCTCTTGTAAAACCAGCCTCTACCATTGCGAATCCAGCCTGCATAAAAAACACTAAGAATGCTGCAATCAAAGTCCACATTGTATCAATTGCAATCGCATTTGCTGCTGCCTGATCCTCCTGGGCAAAAACCATACCACTAAATAAGATAACCAGCATAAATGTCGTCAAAATCACCTTCAAAGCCTTACTACTCATTACTCTACTACTCATAATAATTTCCTCCTTGTGTTAGGTATGTGTTAACTATGGGTAAATTATAGTCTGGCTTTAATAATAAAGCAAGTGATTTTGAGTTTATATAATAGTATACAGTTATTTCGTATTTTTATTATTCCTTATTTTATTCACAAAATACTCATGAAAAGCTAAGCTATCAGTAAGCTCAGGATGAAATGCTGTTCCTAACAGACAATCACTTTCTACAGCAGTAATTTGCTTATCTTTTTTGTGTAATATCTCTAGTTTTTGATTAAACTTAGTTATTATTGGCGCTCTAATAAAGACTAATTCTTGTGGAATATTTGACACTTTTTTTATCAGGTTCCTTTCTACAAAGCTATCAAGCTGACTGCCGAAAGCATTTCTTTTAATCTTAATGTCCAGTAATCCAAGTTGGTCTTCATTTTCTCCCTCAACTTCTTTTGCCATTAAAATTAAACCTGCACAAGTCCCCCAGATTACTTTTTGCTGTTGATAAAAGTTAATAATAGGCTGTTTGAATTTATAGCTTTCAATTAACTTTCTCATTGTGGTGCTCTCCCCACCAGGAATGATTAGCCCAGAACATTTCTGCAGCTCTACTGGTTTTTTGACAGGGACTGCATTAGTACCCCTAATCCGATTTAGATGATCGATGTGTTCTCTAAATCCTCCCTGTAGAGCAAGTACTCCAACTGTAATCTCCATTTTACCAGCCCCGATCAGCCATTTTTTCTGCATCTGTTAGGCCGTTAATATCAATTCCTGACATTGCCTTTCCTAAATCTTCGGATACTTCTGCAACAATCTGGGGATCTTGATAGTGAGTTGTTGCTTTAACAATAGCTTCAGCTCTTTTAACAGGATTTCCTGAGCGAAAGATTCCAGAGCCAACAAAAATTCCATCACAACCAAGCTGCATCATTAAAGCTGCGTCTGCAGGAGTTGCGATTCCACCAGCAGCAAAATTTACCACAGGTAATTTGCCATTCCTTGCAGCATATTCTACTAAATTAAAAGGCGCTCTCATTTCTTTAGCAGCTGCCATCAATTCTTCACTTCCCATATTTATTAGCCTATTGATTTGAGATTTGATTTTACGCATATGACGAACAGCTTCAACTACATTTCCTGTTCCAGCTTCACCTTTTGTTCTGATCATAGCTGCACCTTCTCCAATTCTTCTAAGAGCTTCACCAAGATTAGTAGCTCCACAGACAAAAGGGATATTAAAATTTCTCTTGTCAATATGATGAGCTTCATCAGCAGGAGTTAAAACTTCACTTTCATCTATGTAATCAATCTTAAGTGCTTCTAAAATTTGAGCTTCTACAAAATGTCCAATTCTAACCTTTGCCATTACAGGAATTGAAACTGTCTCTACAATTTCTTTAATCATTTTTGGATCTGACATTCTGGCGATTCCGCCTTCTTTTCTAATATCTGCTGGAACTTTTTCCAAAGCCATAACAGCCACTGCTCCAGCATCTTCAGCAATTTTTGCCTCTTCTGCATTAGTGACATCCATAATAACTCCACCTTTTAACATTTGAGCTAGATTCTTGTTTAAACGATATTTTTCTGACATTTTTAATTTCCTCCAATTGATAAATTTAAATTGTAATGATACAATAATGATATAAAGAAACTCAATTTACTAAATCGCAATACAATTATAGATTAAGTAATACAAAATGTCAATAACTAATACAAAATTCTAAAAATAAATAATTGTACTAACACAAAGGAGTGATTGTTATTTTTGAATTCAGCCTAAATAAGGAAAGTGATAAAACTCTTTACCTACAGCTCTATAAAAAGTTAAAAAACGAGATTAAAAATAATATTCCTGCTGATACAAAGCTGCCGCCAATTAGAAAATTAGCAGAAAAAGTTGGAGTCAATCCAGCAACTGTAGTTAAAGCATATAATTTATTAGCAGAAGATAATTTAATTTATAAAAAAGTAGGTAGTGGAAGTTTTGTTGCTCCAACTCAAAAAGTTATAAGACCTGAAACAGGTGAAAACATGCTGGAACATGGGCAGATTAAATTATCTGAGAATATTAATTTAGCAAGTGCTGCTCCCAGCAAAGAATTATTTCCCGTTGAAGATTTTAAATATGCGATTAATCAGGTTTTGGAAAGAGACCAGGGAGAAGCTTTTAGTTATCAAAAAAGCCAGGGGTTTTTACCTTTAAGGAAATCTATTCAAAAATATTTTATGAATAATGGAATAAATTCTTCTTTAAAACAAATTCAGGTAGTATCTGGAGCTCAGCAGGCAATTGATATTTTAAGTAAGATATTATTAGATTTTGGTGAAAAAATTGTTGTTGAAGATCCTACTTATTTTGGAGCACTTCAGGCTTTTAATTCCAGGAAAGCAGATATAATAACAGTTAAGATGCAGGCTGATGGAGCAGATTTAGCAGAGTTAGAAACTCATCTTAAAGAAAAGCAAATTAAATTTTTCTTTACCATGCAGAACTTCCAAAATCCAACTGGTGTCAACTGGAGTTTTGAAAAGCAGCAGCAGCTTTTGAAATTAGCAGAAGAATATGATTTTTATATTATTGAGGACGATATTCTTTCTGATTTGTATTATAATGAAAGTAGAGTAAAAACATTAAAAGAATCTGATGAAAAAGATCGAGTAATCTATATTAAAAGTTTTTCAAAGGTGTTTATGCCTGGATTAAGATTGGCCTTCATAATTTTACCAGATAAGCTGCTGCCGGAATTGTTGGAAGCTAAATATGCTACTGATATTTCAAGTGGAGGCTTAACCCAACGGGCTTTTGATTTCTATTTGCGGGAAGGTCTGCTAGATAAACATATAGATCTGCAGCGAAAACTATTTAGAAAGAAGTATAATTTAATGACTGCTGAAATTAAAAGTGAGCTTCCTGCAGAAATTAAAGTTGTTTATGAGTCAAAAGGAGGTCTCTACTTATGGTTAAAGCTGCCAGCAAATGTTGATGCTAAAGAACTTTATCAAGCTGCAGTTAGTATAGGTTTAGTTTTTTCACCTGGTTATTTATTTTCTTTAAATAATATTTTTTCTAATTATATTCGCTTAAGTTTTGCAGCTGTAAATGAAGATGAGATTAGAAAAGGGATTAAATTATTTAAAAAAATATATTATGAGTATTTAGGTAAAGAAATAGATCAGGAATACAGTCCATTACTATAAAAATGATATAAGATGCTGGTTATTTCCAATTTTTTTAAGGATAAGATATTTGTTTATGCTTGACATTAAAAATACCATCTGTTAAGATGAAGTTGTAAAATCAAAAATTAAATTTGTACCTCATATAATAGTGAGAATATGGCTCACAAGTCTCTACCGAACACCGTAAATTGTTCGACTATGAGGGAAGTGTACCTAGGTTTCCGCAGTATAAGTAGGGGTAGTTTATATTTTTTAACCTACATAAAGTTTGGCTTAAATACTGGCTGGTCCGAGCGGTACAGATATTGATATATCACACCGAAGGGATAAAAGCCCAGGCGGGGAGGTTCTACTCATTGAATGTAGAGTCTTCCTACCTGGGCTATTTTTATTTGTTCAGATAATTTGCTTGATTTGAGGTTAGAAATTTGAATCTTTGAGTATACGATAATCCAGTTTAAAACTGGAAATATAAAAGTGGGAGTGGATAGAATGAACATTCTTCTCATCGGAAGTGGTGGAAGAGAAAATGCACTCGCCTGGAAATTAGCACAGAGCAGTAGAGTAAAAGAGTTATATATAGCAGCAGGTAATCCAGGTACTGCAGAATATGGAGAAAATCTTGAATTTGACGAAAGTAATCAGGAAGCACTATTAGAATTTGCTTTAAAAGAAAAGATTGATATTACAGTAGTTGGACCGGAGGCACCGCTGGCAGCAGGAATTGTTGATTTATTTGAAGAACACGATTTAAAAGTTTTTGGACCTAAAAAAGCAGCAGCACAGCTGGAAAGCTCAAAGGCTTTTTCTAAAAAGCTGATGGAAAAATACAGTATTCCTACAGCTGAGTACAGGAGTTTTACCAGTGCAGATGAGGCAAAAGCCTATATTAAAGAAAAAGGTGCACCAATTGTAGTTAAGGCATCCGGCCTGGCAGCAGGTAAAGGTGTTATTGTAGCTCAGACAGAAGCAGAAGCAGTTAAAGCAGTTGAGACAATAATGCTCAATGATAAATTTGGAGAAGCCGGGGAAAAAGTTGTTATAGAAGAATTTTTAGAAGGTGAAGAAGCAACAATACTTGCTTTTTGTGATGGTAAGACAGTAGTTCCGATGATTCCTTCTCAGGATCATAAACCTGCCTATGATGGAGGTAAAGGTCCAAACACAGGTGGGATGGGAGCTTATGCACCAGCACCTGTAGTTACAGAAGAAATTATGGAAGACTTTAAAAAAGAAATCATGGAACCGACTTTAAAAGCTCTGCAGAGTGAAGGACTGGATTTTAAAGGTATTATTTATTTTGGTCTGATGATAAAAAATTCTCGGGCAAAAGTTTTAGAATATAATGTTCGTTTTGGTGACCCGGAAGCACAGGTTGTACTGCCGCTTTTAGAAACAGATCTGGTAGATATTATGGAGTCTGTATTAAAAGAAGATCTTGATAAAATTGAAATAAAGTGGAAAGACAAAAAGGCACTCTGTGTGGTAATGGCTTCAGGTGGTTATCCTGTTAATTACGAAAAAGGTAAAGAAATCACCGGAATTAAGGAAGCAGCGGCTGCTCAGGATATAATTGTCTTTCAGGCTGGCACTCGGCTGGAAGGAAATAAACTTCTGACTGATGGAGGTAGAGTTCTGGCAGTTACAGCTTTAGGAGATAGTTTTCAGGAAGTTATAGATAAGGCCTATCAGGGTGTAGAAAAAATTCATTTTGAAGATTTTCAGATTAGAAAGGATATTGGACATAAAGCACTGAAAAAATAAATTTAACCGGGAGGTTATAATTTGAAGTTTAAAGATAAAACCAGACAAAAAATTGGTATTATCGGTGGTGGTCAGCTGGGTAAGATGATGATTTTAGAGGCTAAGAAAATGGGCTTTTATGTTACAATTTTAGATCCCACAAAAAAATGTCCGGCCCACAGTATTGCTGATCAGCATCTGGTTGCTGATTTTGATGACAGAGAGGCAATTAGAAAACTCGCAGAACAGTCTGATCTAATAACCTATGAGTTTGAACACATAGGGGTTGAACCTTTAAAAGAACTGGAAGCTGAAGGCTATAAGATTTATCCGACTGCCCGCAGCTTAGAGATTATTCAAAATAAATATCATCAAAAAAATGTTTTAAAACAGGATCAGATAGCTGTGCCCGATTTTGTAAAAGTAAAAAATCCAGCTGAGATTAGAGAAGCTGCAGAAAAGTTTGGCTATCCGCTGATGTTAAAAAGCTGTACCGGTGGTTATGATGGTAAGGGAAATGCTTTAATTAAAAATCAGGCAGAGGTGGAAATTGCTTTTCAGGAACTGGGAGCAGGAAAAACTCCCCTGATGGCAGAAAAATATATTCCTTTTAAAAAGGAAATTTCTATTATTGCTGCCCGCGGTTTAACTGGAGAGATGAAAGTTTACCCGGCTGGAGAAAATGACCACCAGGATAATATATTATATGAAACAAAGGTGCCGGCAGAAATTTCAGCTGAGCTGGAAGATGAAGCGGAAGAATTTGCCAGAGAGGTGCTCAAAGTTTTTGAAGGCATCGGAATTTTCTGTGTAGAAATGTTTGTCACAGAAGATAATCAGCTGCTGGTTAATGAAATTGCCCCCCGCCCCCACAACTCAGGTCACTATACAATTGAAGGCTGTGTGACTTCTCAGTTTGAACAGCATGTTAGAGCGATCACGGCTCTGCCGTTGGGAGATACAACTTTAGTTCGACCAGCAGTTATGCGAAATATTTTGGGTAGTGGGAAAGAAGGAAAAGCAGAAGTAGTTGGATTAGATTCAGCTTTGGCAGTAGAAGGAGTCAAAGTACATATTTATCAGAAGACTATTTCCAGACCCGGCCGCAAAATGGGCCATCTAACTGTGACAGCAGATAGTTTAGATCAAGCTTCTGAGCTTGCTCTAGAAGCCAGCCGGTTAATTGAAATTAAAGGAGAAAAAAATTAGGAGGTAAAATTTATGAAGCCTAGAGTAGGAGTTATTATGGGCAGTGATTCAGATCTGCCGATAATGAAAGAGGCAGCAGAAATTTTAGATCAATTTGAGGTTAAATATGAGCTAACAGTTGTTTCAGCTCATCGAACACCAAAAAGATTATATAATTATGCGGAAACTGCAGAAGAAAAAGGCTTAGATGTGATCATCGCTGGAGCCGGAGGAGCAGCTCACCTACCGGGAATGGTAGCAGCTGTAACAACAGTTCCAGTCATTGGAGTTCCGGTTAAAACTTCAAAATTAAGCGGACTTGATTCACTTTATTCTATAGTCCAGATGCCGCCTGGAGTTCCAGTAGCCACTGTAGCAATCAATGGAGCTAAAAATGCTGCCTTACTGGCAGTGCAGATTTTAGCCCGCAGTGACGAAGAATTAAACAAAAGGCAGAAAGAATACAGAAAAGAAATGAAAACCAAAGTATTAAAAACAGCAGATAAATTGGAAGAGCAGGGATATGAAAAATACCTTGAGAGGAGCAAAAAATTTGCAGACTAGAGATATTTTTGCCAATATAAGTCCCCTTGATCATCGTTATTCAAGGCGGAAAAAGAATTTTGATCAGATTGGGAAATACCTTTCGGAAAATGCAACAATTGCCTTCCAGGCTGAGGTGGAGCTTGCTTTAGTTAAGGTTCTTGCTAAAAGAGGTATGGCGCCAGAAAAGGCTCCAGCGGAAGTTAAAAAGGCAATTAGTGAATTGACTACAGAAGAGGTTTATCAAGAGGAAGCAAAGACCAAACATAATATTAGAGCTTTAGTTAATTGTATTCAAAACAAAGTAAGTAAAGAAACCCGCCCCTATATTCACTTTACAGCTACTTCTTATGATATTGTAGATACAGCAAACTCACTCCGCTATCAGAAGGCAGCCCAGGAATTAATCATACCTAAATTAAAAGAATTACACAAAAGCTGGGCAGAGATTGCTCTCAGAGAAAAAGACAGAGTTCAGATCGGGAGAACCCACGGTCAGCATGCAGTACCGGTGACCTTTGGCTTTACTATTGCTGAATATGTGGCCCGCCTGGGAGAAAGAATTGAAGAAGTTGAAGCAAAAGCATCTAAACTGGTTGGTAAATTTGCCGGAGCGGTCGGTGCTTACAATGCCAGCGGTATCTTTTTTGAAGATCCGGAAGAGTTTGAAAGAGAAGTTTTAACAGAGCTCGGTTTAAAACCGGGTGAGCATTCAACTCAGATTGTGCAGGCTGAACCGATGACAGACTTTATTCATTCTCTGGTCTCAACTTTCAGTGTTCTGGCAGCCTTTGCTGACGATATGCGCCATCTGCAGCGTTCTGAAATTGCAGAAATTGGTGAGCATTTTGGCAAAGACCAGGTTGGATCTTCAACGATGCCCCACAAAAGGAACCCGATTAATTATGAAAATGTTAAGAGCTTGTGGAAGGCCTTTATGCCTCAGATGACAACAGTTTATATGGATCAGCTTTCTGAACATCAGCGTGATCTAACAAATTCAGCATCTTCCCGTTTTATTCCTGAATTAATTACTGCCCTCCTTTCAGCAGCAGCTCGTTTGACCAGAGTCAGCTCTAAAATGGCAGTTGACCAGGAGAATATTAAAAAGAATTTTGAACAGAATAAGAAGATGATTGTGGCCGAGCCCTTATATATTCTTTTAGCAGCAGCCGGTCATCCAGATGCTCATGAGGCAGTACGCAAACTGACCTTGAAAGCCCAGAAGACAGATCTTTCTTTAAGAGAACTGGTTGATCAGAGTCAGGAACTGCAGGGTTATTGGGATAAATTTACTGAGAAGCAGAAAGAATTAATTTTAAAACCTGAAAATTATACAGGGATAGCAGCAGAGAAAACTGAAAAAATAATTAAGAACTGGCAGCAGAAATTTGACTATGATCTCAAAACGGAGGTTTTATAAAAGATGGAAAAAAGGGAAATGATATATGAAGGTAAAGCCAAGCAAATTTTTAAGACTGATAAAGATGATCAGGTGATTGTTCACTTTAAAGATGATGCAACCGCTTTTGATGGTCAGAAAAAAGGTCAGATTGCAGAAAAAGGCAAGATAAATAACAAGATTAGCAATTTCTTTTTTAAACTACTTGAAGAAAAAGGGATTAAGACTCATTTGATAGAAGAACTAAATGAGCGTGATTCACTGGTTAAAAAGGTGGATATTATTCCTCTGGAAGTTGTAATGCGTAATGTAGCTGCTGGTAGTCTGGCCAAAAGAATTGGTATGGAAGAAGGAGAACCACTTAAACAGCCGGTAATTGAGTTTTACTATAAAGATGATGACCTGGGAGATCCTTTAATCAATGTTTCTCACATTGAGCTTTTGGGACTGGCAGGCAGAGAAGAATTAGAAAGATTAATTGCACTCGGTCATAAGATTAATGATATTTTAGTTAAATTTTTAAAAGAGCGAAATGTAGATCTGGTGGACTTTAAACTGGAATTCGGGAAAACTGCTGAAGGAGAAATCATCCTTGCTGATGAGATTACACCTGATACCTGCCGCTTCTGGGACAGTGAAACTAAAGAAAAACTGGATAAAGATCGCTTCCGTCGTGATCTTGGTGATGTAGAAGAGGCCTATCATGAAATGTATAAACGAATAACCGGCCAGGACTGGAAATAAGTTTAAGATTAAGGGAGGAAAATTGATGAGAGAAAGCCTTGATTTCTCTAGCAAAAATAAGAATTTAAACCAAGTTAAGCCGATTTCAAATGAGATAAAATTAACTCAGGCTGAACTTAGTGAAGATAAAATGACAGAAGAATGTGGAGTTTTTGGTATTTTTAATGCAGATGGTGAAAGCAGTGCTGCTGAATTGACATATCTTGGTTTAATTGCCCTGCAGCACCGAGGTCAGGAAAGTGCTGGTATCTGTGCAAATCACCAGGGTGAGTTCAATCTGCATAAGGGAATGGGTCTGGTAGAAAGTGTTTTTGAAAAAGAAGATATAAGAAGTCTAAAAGGGGAGATGGCAATTGGACATGTCCGCTATTCTACCAGCGGTTCCAGCAAACTTGCTAATGCTCAGCCAATCCTGATTAACAGTATCAAAGGTGACCTAGCCTTAGCCCATAATGGTAACCTGGCTAATGGAGCAGAGCTCAGAAATAATCTGGAGCAGAATGGATCGATATTTCATTCTACTTTAGACACAGAAGTAATTGCCCATCTGGTGGCCCGATCCTTTGAAGATGATATTGTCGAAGCCTTAGTTCAGAGTTTACATCAGCTGAAGGGTGGATTTTCTCTGGTGGCAATGGCCAAAGACCAGCTGGTTGCAATCCGAGATCCAAGAGGATTTAGACCGCTTTCAATTGGGAAATTAGACAACAGTTATATTGTAGCTTCCGAAAGCTGTGCCTTTGATATAATTGGAGCAGAATTTGTACGGGATGTGGCTCCAGGTGAGGTTGTTGTAATTGATGAAGATGGAATAAAAAGCAGACGTTATACAGGAGAAAATGGGACCAGTCTCTGTGTTTTTGAATATATCTATTTTGCCCGTCCTGACAGTAATATAGCCGGTCAGAATGTTTTGCTTGCCCGCAAGGAAATGGGTAAACAGCTGGCTCGAGAGATGGATGTTGAGGCAGATATAGTTGTCCCAGTACCTGATTCAGGGATAGCAGCAGCTCTTGGTTTTGCTGAAGAATCAGGTATTCCCTATGCTCAGGGAATCTTAAGGAACCGCTATATGGGCAGAACCTTTATTCAGCCAACTCAGGAGATCAGAGATTTAAAAGTACGTCTTAAGCTGTCACCAATCAAAGAAATTATTGAGGGTAAAAGAGTAATTTTAATCGATGATTCAATTGTTCGAGGAACAACAAGCAAACAGATCATTGGCAGGATTAAAGAAGCAGGTGCTGAAGAAGTTCATATGGCTATCTCCTCCCCACCTGTAGAACATCCCTGCTATTTCGGTCTTGATACCTCGCGGCGCCAGGAATTAATAGCCAGCAGCAGTACAGTTGAAGAAATTAGTGAGAGCATTGGAGCTGACAGCCTTTATTACTTAAGTCAGGCAGGGATGCTCAAATCAATTAAAACCAATGTTGAACTCGGTTTTTGCACTGCCTGTTTTGATGGAGATTATCCAATAGACAGCCGCTACTTAAGTGAGGAGGAATAATTATGGGCTTAGATTACAAAAAAGCTGGGGTGGATATTGATGCCGGTAATCAGGCAGTTGAACTGATTAAAAAAAATGTCCAGTCAACCTTTGGTCCGGAAGTTATGACCGGACTGGGTGGTTTCGGGGGGCTATTTAAACCCGATTTAAGCAAATATAAAAATCCCGTTTTAGTTTCCGGTACAGATGGGGTGGGAACCAAGCTTAAACTGGCCTTCAAACTGGATCTGCACAATACAATTGGTATTGATCTGGTTGCGATGTCAGTTAATGATATTCTGGCTCAGGGAGCAGAGCCCTTATTTTTTCTCGACTACCTGGCAACCGGTAAGCTGGAGCCAGAAAAAACAGCTGAGATTGTAAAAGGTATTGCAGTCGGCTGTAAAGAGGCAGGAGCTGCTTTAATCGGGGGAGAAACTGCTGAAATGGCAGGCTTTTATCAGCCGGGCGAATATGATCTGGCAGGTTTTGCAGTTGGAATAGTCGACCAGGATCAGATCATAACTGGCCAAGAAATTCAAGCCGGAGATTTAGTTATCGGACTTAAATCAGATGGACTGCACAGCAATGGTTTTACTCTGGCCCGGGCAGCACTTTTTGATAAAGCAGGCTATGATTATACTGCAGAAATAGAGGGGATGGAAAAGAATCTTGGTGAAGAACTGCTCCAACCGACAAAAATTTATGTAAAAACTGTTTTAGAACTTTTAGATAAATTTAAAATTAAAGGAATTGCCCATATAACCGGGGGTGGCTTGATTGAAAACTTACCTCGAATACTTCCAGACGGGCTAAAAGCTGAAATTAAAAAAGAAAGCTGGCAGCCCCAGCGAATTTTTAAGCTAATTCAAGAAGCAGGAGAAATTGCGGAAAAAGAAATGTACAGAACTTTTAATATGGGAATTGGGATGACGCTAGTTATAGAAAAAAATGATAAAGTTCAACTACTTAGTAAACTTGAGCAAATGGGAGAAAAAGCCTGTCTGATTGGAGAAATAAAAGCAGGAGCTGGGGACTCATCTCTCGAATTAAAGTAAAGAAGGTGCATAAATGCTAAAAATAGCTGTTTTCGCCTCAGGTAGAGGCTCAAATTTTCAATCAATTATCGACAAAATAAAAAGTGGAGATATTCCAGCTGAAGCTAAACTTCTAATCAGTGACCGCCAGGATGCCGGTGCTTTAAAAAGAGCAGAACACGAAAATATTGAAAATTTATTTATTGACCCTGTTCATTTTGAGACAAAAGCTGATTATGAAGAGGAGCTGATTGGAATTTTAGAGAATGCTGGGATAGAGCTTGTTGTTCTGGCAGGCTACATGAGGATTCTATCACCAATTTTTGTTAAACATTTTCAAAATAAGATTATCAATATTCATCCGTCACTTTTGCCTGCTTTTAAAGGTCTTAACGCCCAAAAACAGGCGGTTGATTATGGAGTTAAATACAGCGGCTGTACAGTTCATTTTGTTGATCAAGGAATGGATACAGGTCCTATTATCAAACAGGCAGTTGTAGAGGTTAAAGATGATGATACTGCTGATGATCTGGCTGCCAGAATTTTAAAAGAAGAACACAAGATTTATCCTGAAGCAGTGAAGTTAATTGCAGAGGAAAGAATTAAAGTTAAAGGACGAAAAGTTAAAATTCTAAAGGAGGAAAAATAACTTTGTCTAAAATTAAAAGAGCATTAATTAGTGTTTCAAACAAGGAAGGTATTGTAGATTTTGCTGAAGGTTTAAAAGAATTTGATGTAGAAATCATTTCAACAGGTGGTACTGGTAGAATGTTGAAAGAAAATGGAATCGAAGTTACAGATATTGATCAGGTAACAAATTTTCCGGAAATGATGAATGGAAGAGTTAAGACCTTACATCCGGCAGTTCACGGTGGTATTCTGGCAGTCAGAGATAATGAAGAGCATTTAAAGGAAATTGCAGCTCAGAATATTGAGCCAATTGATCTGGTGGTCTGCAATCTTTATCCCTTTGCTGAAACCATTGCCAGAGATGATGTTACCTTAGAAGAAGCGATTGAAAATATCGATATTGGTGGTCCCACAATGATCCGTTCAGCTGCTAAAAATAATAATGACGTAGCAGTGGTAGTTGATCCAGCTGATTATGATCAGCTTTTAGCTGAGATGAAGGTTGGAAATGGTGCTTTAACTAAAACTCAAAAATTAAAGCTTGCCTACAAGGCTTTTTACCACACTGCAGAATATGATCAGAGAATACAGAAATATCTGGGAGGAATTGTGCTGGAAGAAGAGGAAAAGCAGCAGCTGCCTGAAACACTTTTAGACCGCTATGATAAAAGAGAAGACCTCCGCTACGGGGAAAACCCGCATCAGAAAGCAGCATTTTACTTAGAAGATGAGCAGAATGAGCCTTCAATTTCGACAGCCGAGCAGCTTCATGGTAAAGGGATGTCCTATAACAACATTAATGATACAGATGGGGCTTTAGAGCTGGTTAAAGAATTTGAAGCTAAGCCAACTGCTGCAGTAATCAAACATGCCAACCCCTGTGGAATCGCTGCGGCTGACAATTTAAAAGATGCCTTTGTCAATGCTCATGCTGGTGACCCTTTATCTGCTTTTGGCTCAATTGTGGCAGCCAACCGAAAAATTGATGCAGCAACAGCTAAAGAAATTGCCGATCAGGATAAATTTATTGAAGTTGTAATTGCTCCAGATTATGAGGCTGAGGCACTGGAAATCCTAAAAGAGCGCTCTGAAAAAATGAGAATTTTAAAAACTGGTGAGCTTTCTATTAATCACAAAAAGCCGGGTTATAGTATGAAAAAAGTAACCGGTGGACTTTTAGTTCAGGATAGAGATTTAGCTCAGACTACTGCCCAAGATTTAGAGGTAGTAACTGAAAAAGCTCCGACTGAAGAGCAGATTGAGGATCTCTTATTTTCCTGGAAAGTTGTTAAACATGTCAAATCAAATGCAATTGTAATGGCTAAAGATGAGATGGTAGTTGGTGTTGGTGCCGGTCAGATGAGCAGAGTTGATTCGATGATTATTGCCGGGCGCAAAGCTGACGGCCGTCAGCAGGGTGGAGTTGTAGCTTCTGACGCCTTCTTCCCCTTCCCGGATGCTGTAGAAAAAGCAGCTGAACTGGGAATCAAAGCGATTATTCAGCCCGGTGGCTCAATCCGAGATGATCAGGTAATTGAAGCCTGTGATAAATTAGGGATTGCCATGGTCTTTACAGGTAAAAGACACTTTAGACATTAGATTCTAATTTAAGAAGCAGTTTATATATGAGCACGTTAAATAGCTTAAATTTAAAAAAATCTAATTAATTTGAATTAACATAGATTTCCCTAATCAATTCTCCATTTCTTATTAATGGTACCTACTCAGCCGTTAATAGAGGGATGGAGAATTTTTCTAATTAAAATTTAATTTTCTTTTAATTGAATTTTCAAATTAATTTAATATAATATTTATAGATGGAATTAAAAAGTCAGGGAGGGGTGATAAATAAAGAGGAGTCAGATATTGCTTACTGGAAATTACAGGAAAAAACAGTTTAAACTAAAATTAAAATAATTAAAATTAGGGAGGTAATTCAAATGTCAAAAAGAGTTGGGATTTCACTTCTTTTTTTAATGGTTTTTATTTTTGTTTTTGCTGGAGCAGTCAGTGCAGCTGAAGGTGATATAACATTATATACACCTTATACAGGTTTATCGGTAACTCCGGGTGAAAGTCTGGATTATAATATTGATGTGCTAAATAACAGTTATGAAATTAAAAATTTGAGTTTTGCTGTACAGGATCTGCCAGAAGGCTGGGATTATACAATAACCTCAGGTGGTAAAAGCATAGAGGAACTGGCAGTAAAATCCAAAGATTTTAAAGACGAAAATCAAGAAAGTATTGACTTAAAGGTCAATGTACCTTTGAAGATAGAAAAAGGAAATTATAGCTTTACCTTAACAGCTAAAAGTGAAAGTGGCGAAATATTTCAGCTGCCTTTAGATGTAAAAATTGCTGAAAGAGGAGTTTTTGAAACTGAATTTACAGTTGATCAGAATAACATGGAAGGCTACTCTGATTCAACCTTTACTTATGATACAACCTTAAGAAATAGAACTGCAGAAAAGCAGCATTATGCTTTAAAAGCTGATGCTCCTCGGGGTTGGGATGTAAGATTTAGAGAAGCCGGTTCCTATATTACCTCGATAACTATCGAATCCGGTGAAAGTAAGACGATTTCAGTCAAGGTTGAACCGGCAGTAAATGTTGCTGCAGATACATATAAATTTTCAGTTGAAGCAAATTCCGGTTCTACTTCTAAAAAAATTGATTTAGAAGCAGTAATTAAAGGTAAATACGGCTTGAATTTAACAACTCCTTCCGGCCGATTGAGCAGAGAAATTGTGGCTGGAGAAAACAAAAAAATTGACTTAACAATAAAAAATTCTGGAACCATAACTTTACGAGATATTAAACTTAATGCCACTACACCTTCTGACTGGTCTGTTGACTTTGAAAAAGATGAAATTTCAAAATTAGAAGCAGGAGAAACTGAAACTATAACTGCAGATATAAAAGCAGGTGACCAGGCAATTGCTGGTGACTATCAGCTTACTTTAAAAGCCAATACTCCTGAAGCTAGTTCTCAGGCTAACTTCAGAATTACAGTAAAAACTTCTATGGTCTGGGGATGGGCTGGAATTTTGATTATTCTGGCAGTAATAGCAGTTATATTTTATTTCGTTAGAAAATACGGGAGGAGATAATAATGGCTGAAACAATTATCTCTACCAGTGAACTAACAAAAAAATATGGTGATATAAAGGCCGTAAATGAGCTGGATTTGAATATAAAAAAGGGTGAAATTTATGGTCTGCTGGGTCCAAATGGAGCGGGTAAAACAACAACAATTTTAATGCTCCTGGGTTTGACTGAACCCAGCTCTGGATCGGCAGAGATTAAAGGACTAAACACTACCCGGGATTCAATTGAAGTCAAAAAATTTACCGGATATCTGCCCGATCAGGTAGGATTTTATGATAACAGCACTGGCAAAGAAAATTTAATTTATACTGCCCAATTAAATGGAATGGATGCTGCAGCTGCAGAGAAAAAAGCGGAAGAAATGATTAATCTGGTAGGCTTAGATAATGTGGTTGATAACAGAGTAGCTACCTATTCTAAAGGTATGCGGCAGCGGCTGGGACTGGCCGATGTTTTAATTAAAGATCCTGAGATAGTTATACTTGATGAGCCTACTATAGGAATCGATCCCACAGGAATCAATGAATTTCTAGATTTAATCCGCAGTTTAAGTAAAGAAAATGGGATTACTGTTCTTTTATCTTCACATCTTTTAAATCAGGTACAGCAGATTTGTGATCGGGTTGGTATTTTTGTTAAAGGACAGCTGCTGGCCGAAGGAAGTATTAAAGATCTGGCAGATCAGCTGCTGGAAGAGAAAGAGATTAACCTCAATGTTAAAATTAAGGATTATTCAGAACAGACTGTTGAAAAGATTGCCGCTCTGGATGAAGTTAGGGAAATTAAAGAACAGGAAAATCTTTTAGATGAAATCTATCAGCACTACTTTAAAGGGGGTGAAGTTGATGCCCGATTATAATAATTCTTTTAGTGTAATGGTCAACAAAGAAATTTCAGATCACGTTAAAAGCTGGAAGTTTATTATAATAGTAGCTTTAATCCTGCTGACCACTTTTGCTTCCATCTATTCGATTTTGAATTTAATTAAAAACAATGCTGCAGTAATTAATCAGGAAGATAATTTCCTCTTTTTAAAACTGTTTACTGCAACAACAGGCAGCATACCGAATTTTATGACATTGATAAGTTTTCTGGGACCAATACTGGGGATAGCACTCGGTTTTGACCTGGTGAATTCGGAACAAAATCAGGGAACAATCAGTAGGGTTTTATCACAGCCAATTCCCCGCGATTATTTTATTACCAGTAAATTTGCAGCAGCAATTTCGCTTGTCTTTTTGCTGGTTTTTTCAATCGGATTTTTGGTCATGGGTGCAGGATTAATTTCGATTGGGCTTCCACCCACATTAGGCGAATTCTTAAGAATATTCATCTTTTTGTTTCTGAGTGGAGTCTATATTGCCTTCTGGCTTAATCTTGGTATTTTATTTTCAATTATCTTTAAGCAGTCTGCAACTTCAGCACTGGCAAGTCTTGCTGTTTGGCTTTTCTTTACGGTATTTTACTCAATGCTGGTTAATATTACTGCCAGATCGATAGCGTCAAATCCATTTGACTTAAGGAGTTTAACTGCAGCTTTATCAAGGCTTTCTCCCAACTATTTATATAATGAATTAACGACTATTCTATTAACACCTTCAATTAGAACTTTAGGCGGCCTTAGTTTTAAACAGCTGCAGGGAGCAATTCCATCAACTTTATCTCTTGATCAGAGTCTAATTTTGGTCTGGCCGCACTTTACAGCTTTAATTGCAGCTTCTTTAATCTGTTTTGCAGTCTCTTATCTGTCATTTATGAGAAAAGAAGTTCGAGCTTAAAATCAACTTAATAGAAATAAATAACGATAAAAATAAAGCCCACTTCTGCGTTTAATTAAGAAGTGGGCTTTAAATATTAGACATAAAATTAGACATAAAAAAACCGCCTCGGGAAAAAGGCGGTTAAAACAAGGAGAAAAGTATCTAGTACTTTTATCTATGCTTAAAGCTGTCCTCTGCAACAGCTTAAAAAAGGGGATAACAAATTTCTATCTCTTTGCTACAATTATATAATATCAGTGGATTATTAAAAAAACTTTAAATAAACATTAGAAAAAGATTAAAAAGTTTTAAATTAGTAAATAAATTTGCTCAGGTAATTATTGCTTCTTAATCACCATCTAAAATAATCTTTAAAATTAATTATTCAGGGACAATCAGTTATTAGTAATTATTACTAATAACTGTTATAGCGGGCATAATAAGCATTTTTTTTGCAAAATAATCTTGACAAAAGTAATTTAGTTATATATAATTTAGTTGAAGTTGAGAATCGTTTTCAATTAATCATTCAAACTAAATTATTTTATAATAATAAGTTTCAAAGATAATTGTCTGTTGGTTTTTTAAATGTTATAAATTAGGTTCAGCAAAGTTGTGAAATTAAATTTTTTTAGATTAGTTTTAGGTTAACCTAAAAATTGGGGGAAAAGAAAGTGGAAGCAGACATAAATTTATCAGAATCAATGGAAGATTATTTAGAAGCTATTTACAATTTAATTAAAGAAAATGGCTCAGCCAGGGTAACAGACATTGCAAATCATTTAAAAATTGCAGCATCTTCTGTTAATCAGGGTTTAAAAAAACTGAATCAGGAAGGTTTAATTAGTCAGGAAAAATATGGTCCGATTAAGTTAACTGAAAGTGGGCTTAAAGCAGCAGAAAAGGTTCGCTGTAAACATCGAATGTTATATCTTTTTTTACACAAAACTCTTGGTGTCAGTCAGGAAAGTGCTGATCATGATGCCTGCAGAATTGAACATGCCTTGAGTGAAGAAAGTTTCAGCAAAATGGTTGATTATCTAATTAAAAACAATTATATAGAAGAGCAAAATTGTGCTTTCAAAATGAAAGCAGAAAAGGAGGAACCCAAAATGGCAGCAGAACAGCTTATGTTAGATAAAATTAAAGTTGGTTCTAAAGCAGAAGTAGTAAAAATTGAGTCCAAAGGTCGTCTAAAAAGAAAGTTAATGGATATGGGTTTAAATAAAGGTGCTAAAGTTGAAGTTAAAGGAAGAGCACCAATGGGAGATCCGATCGAAATTAAGGTTAGAGGATACAGTTTGAGTTTACGCCAGGATGAGGCAGCAGAGATCTTGGTAAAGGAGGTTTAAAGTTGATGCCTTTAGCAATGTTGAAACCAGGTGAGACAGCCTGTATAAAAAAAATAAATGGTGGTAGAACCGCAAAAGGGAAGTTAACAGATTTAGGCTTTGTTAGTGGAAAAACAGTTAAAATTCATAGAAGTTCTGGAGGCCCTCTGATTGTAGGTCTTGGAGATAATAGAGTTGCACTTGGGCGCGGAATGGCCCATAAAGTAATTGTAGAGACTAAAGGATGTGAAAATTAATGGCTTTAAATAAAACCAAGAGAAAAAATAATGAATTAAAAGTTGCTCTGGCCGGTAATCCGAACTCCGGAAAGACAACAATGTTCAACGAATTAACAGGTTCCAGACAGCATGTTGGAAACTGGCCGGGAGTTACAGTAGAAAAGAAAACAGGTAGAGCTTCCTATCAGAATTATTCACTGGAGGTTATTGATCTCCCGGGTACATATTCTCTGGGAGCATATTCAGAAGATGAGGTAGTGGCAAGAGATTTTCTGACAACTGGTGATTACGATGTTGTTTTAAATATTATTAACTCTTCTAATCTGGACCGCAACTTATACTTTACGGTTCAGCTTCTAGAAATGGGTGTAGATTTGATTGCAGTTTTAAATATGGCAGATGAGGCTGAGAAAAAAGGAATCAAGATCGACAAAGAAAAAATCGGCCAGCTGCTCGGTACTCCAGTTGTGGAAACTGTTGCCAGTAAAGGTAGAGGAATTGACAGTCTATTAGCAGAAACTGTTCAGCATCGTGATTTATCTGAGGCTGCTCTAAAAATTGATTACGGCAGTGAGGTAGAAGATTTAATTTCCGAAGTAGTTTCCATGCTCAAGGAATTTGATTTTACCAGTCAGATCAATCAGCGCTGGGCAGCAGTTAAGTTAATTGAACATGATCCGGAAGCTGTAAAACTTTTGGAAAGAGAAGTTGGTGTTTCCAAAGCTAAAAAGATTAAAAGTTTAATTGCTGAAAGGGAACTTAAGGCAGAAGATGATTTTGATAATATTATAATTGATAAAAAATATGAATTCATCAATAAAGTTATTTCTGAAAGTGTGCAGCGGCCAGCGGCCGATCAGGAGCCAGAAAATGTATCTGATAAAATTGATGCGATTGTAACTAATAAATATCTGGGAATCCCGATTTTTATGGCAGTTATGTGGGGAATTTTTAAATTTACCTTTACTCTTGGTGACCCACTGATTGGCTATATCGAGGCCTTCTTTGAAGCTGCAGGCGGCTGGCTTGGTGGCCTCTTAGTTGGGGCGGGTATTTCTCCTTTAATTACTTCCTTTATCACTGATGGAATTATTGGTGGTGTGGGCTCAGTACTGGTCTTTATCCCAAATATTTTTCTTTTATTCCTGGCAATCGGTATTTTAGAAGACAGCGGCTATATGTCGAGGGCAGCTTATGTAATGGACAAGGTGATGAGCAAACTGGGACTCCACGGAAAGTCCTTTATTCCAATGATTGTTGGTTTTGGCTGTAATGTACCTGGTGTAATGGCAACCAGAACTTTAGACAGCAAGCGGGACCGTATTATTTCGATTTTAATTAATCCACTGATGTCCTGTTCAGCCAGATTACCGGTTTATGTAGTTTTTGCCGGAGCTTTATTTCCCAATCACGCAAGTACAGTAGTTTTTTCACTCTATGCCTTAGGAATTGTAATGGCAGTGATTATGGCCGGAATTTTTAATAAAATATTATTCAAGGGTGAGCGTTCACACTTTGTTATGGAATTACCCCCCTACAGATTCCCAACCTTAAAAGGAGTTTTTATTCATATGTGGGAAAAAGTAGGAGCCTTTATCAAAAAAGCAGGAACAATTATTTTTGCAGTTGTAGTTTTAATCTGGGTACTGGCTAATTTACCATTAGGTGCGGAATATGCTTCAGCTCAGAGTTTGATCGGTCAATTTGGTCAGCTGATGGCTCCAATCTTCGAACCATTAGGATTTGGCAGCTGGCAGGCAGCATCATCACTTGTTTTTGGTATTCTGGCAAAAGAGGTAGTTGTTGGTACTTTAGGTGTGGTTTATGCAGCTGGAGAAGGAGGCCTGAGGGCAGCTTTATCAGCAAACTTCAGTCCACTGGCAGCTTATTCATTCTTAACCATGGTCTTAATCTATACCCCCTGTATTGCGACTTTGGGAGCTATTAAATCAGAAACTCAGAGCTGGAAGTGGCCTTTAATTACGGCTTCTTATCTATTTGTTTTAGCCTGGTTAGTTTCTTTTGTAATCTATCAGGGTGGAATGCTGTTAGGAATTGGTGTTTAAAGATATTAAAACTGAATTTAAGCTTTTCAGCTTAAGGAGGTTAAATTATTTATGGAATATTTATTTTTAGGAATTTTAGGCTTTGGCAGTCTTTATTATATAGGAAAGAAAGTTTATGGTGGAATTAAGGGAACAGATAGTCCCTGTGCCGGCTGCAGTGATCAGAGCTGCCCGGTAGCAGGTGGCAAAGAGTATAATTTTGATGAGATTGTGATTGATGATTAATGAACTTGTACCAGGTTCAAATGAGCTCATTTGAACCTGGTACAAGTAAAACAATTCACAAACTTAATAGGGAGTGATTTCAAATGATAAGTCAATTAATAGTTTTAATTATAATTTCTGCAGTCTTACCTGCAGGTACTTCACTTAGACATTTTGCTCTGGCGGGAGATGGCTGTGAAGACTGTAATTGTGGCAGTGATGACTGCTGTGGAGATGAAAGAAAAGAAGAATAAAAAATTTTAGATTCAATTGAGAACCATTTTCAATTAATAAATATTGTTATAGTAGCTGGAACTCAAATTGGTTTTATGTACCCGGTACAAAAAATATGAGGAGGAGAGTAGAATGTCTTTAATGATAGTTGGCGCAGATAATTTAGGATCGATTAGAGATAATGTGAAAAATCTTGGTTTTGAGGAGATTATCCATCTTGATGGCCGCAAAAAGTCAAAGTTTAGGAATTTTGAAATTCCGGCTGAGACAGATTTTGTGCTGGTGATGACTGATTACATAAATCATGCTGTAATGCGCAAGGTGAAAAAGGCAGCTAAAGCGAGTGAAGTTAGTGTTATTTATGCCCGCCGCAGCTGGGTTTCTATCTACAAGAAGCTTGAGAGAAGAGCAGTAGTTAATTAGAATTTTTTTAGATTTAAACTTGAGTAATTCAATCAAAAAACGCAGCTCCTAAAGTTTGGATTTAGGGTCTGCGTTTATGTGATATATTTCTTTATAACCAGGTCCAAATGAGCTCATTTGGACCTGGTACCAATAAATATTGTTTAAACAGCCTGTTCCTGTTCAGAAAGCATAATTTCTTCTTCAAAGTGAGTACTCTTAATCTTTTTAATGTAAATTCCCATAGTCACAACAGCGATGATAATTCCGGCAGTTACTGAGAAGCTGTAAGGAAGCTGGAAACCTTCTGGTGCATAGAGAATATAGGTTGAAGAAACACCGGTCATAAAGAAGGCTGGAATTGAAGCAATCCAGTGATTTTTACCGCGCTTAGCAAGCCACATTGCTCCTGCCCATAAAACAACCATTGCTACTGTCTGATTTGACCAGGCGAAATATCTCCAGAGAGCATCGAAGTTGATCTGAGATAAAGCTCCACCAACAATAAAGATTGGAATCGCAAGCATTAATCTATTTTTGACTGATTTCTGCTCCAGGCCAAAGATATCAGATAAGGTTAAACGCACACTTCTAAAAGCTGTATCTCCAGAAGTAATTGGCGCTGCTATTACACCAAGCATTGCCAGGACTCCACCGACAACTCCCATCATAGTTCCTGTAATTTCGTGAACAACACCAGCAGGTCCACCAAGAGAAGCTAAGGCTTCATTTAAGCCGCCAGTTCCCTGGAAGAAAGTCATAGCTGCAGCAGCCCAGATTAGAGCTACAACACCTTCAGCTACCATTGCTCCATAGAAAATTTTACGTCCTTCTTTTTCATTTGTAGTACAGCGAGCCATAATTGGAGACTGGGTTGAGTGGAAACCACTAATTGCACCACAGGCAATTGTTACAAATAATAAGGGCCACATTGGTAATTCACCAGGATGAAGGTTGTTTAAGGCGATATTTGGAATATTGTAGTCACCAAAGATCAAACCGCCACCAACACCTAAGGCCATAATTAGAAGTGCCAGACCAAAGATTGGATATAATTTACCAATGATTTTGTCAACTGGTAAGAAAGTAGCAATAAAATAATAGCCAAGAATAATAACTAACCAGATATTAACTCCCATAAAACCTGGAGTTAGATTTGCTAAGAGCATTGCAGGACCTGTCATAAATACTGTTCCTACAAGCACTAAAAGCACAATACTAAAAACTCTCATAATTTGTCTGATTGTGCCACCAAGATTTTCTCCAATAACCTCAGAGATCGAGGCACCACCAGAACGGATAGAAAGCATTCCAGATAAGTAATCATGGACACCACCGGCAAAAATTGTACCAAATACTATCCAGAGAAAAGCAGTTGGCCCCCATAAAGCACCAGCGATTGCACCAAAAATTGGTCCTAAGCCGGCAATGTTTAAAAACTGAATTAAAAAGGCCTTTTTCCAGTCCATTGATATGTAATCCACACCGTCTTCCATCGAAATTGCTGGAGTTTCCCGCTCCGGCTGTGAATCAAAGATCCTGTCAACAATTTTCCCGTAAGTAAAATAACCAATAATTAAAACAGCTAAAGAAATAAGAAAAGATGCCATAAAAATATAACCCCCTAAAAGTTTTTTTAATACATCTTAATTATATCTGGATTCGGGGATTATAAAAGGCATCTTAACTGAATTGTAAAAATATTATACTCAATTGCATTATTTAAGGTTTAAGAGTTTATTTATTTTTTCAACCTTGGATCTGCTGACCGGAATTTTATGTTCAGAGTAATCTTCCATTAAAACTTGATATTTACCTTTAAACCAGGGAATAACTGCTTTGATCTGCTTTAAATTTACTATATAGCTTTTATGAATTCTAAAAAACTGATCGGGCAGCATTTTTTCCAGTTCTTTTAACTGAAAACCTGTCATATAAGATTTTTTGTAGCAGTGAGCCCAGACTTTTTTCTCTCTGGTGGAAAAATAATAAATATCCTTAAAATCAAGCATCAAATAATAATCTTTTTCCATAACTGCAATTTTATTTAATGATCGGTCTCTGTTTTGAGAATTTATGCTGGCAAATAAGTTTTCCAGCTGCTGATTGAAATTGCTGCTCTGTCCCATTTCTTTTTTTATTTTCTCCAGGCTCTCTTTAAAACGCTGGTCACTGATTGGTTTTAAAAGATAATCAACAGCAGCCAGCTGAAAAGCTTCAACTGCATATTCATCATAGGCGGTAGTAAAAATTATATAAGGAGAATTTTCTTTTTCTTTTAGAATTCTGGCAATTTCCATACCATTAATACCTGGAATTTTGATATCTAAAAATAGCAGATCAAGCTGATGCTTATTTAAAATATCAAGCGCTTTTTGACCGTCACCAGCTTCAAAAACCACCTTAAAATCATCTTCTTTATTAATCAAATATTTTAATTCTTCCCTGGCCAGTTTCTCATCTTCTACAATCATTGTTTTGATCATTAGTTAGCTTTTCTCCTCTCGAAAAGGAATTCTTTTGGGATTTTTATAATATTTTTTGTTCCTGCTTCAGAGTTTGCCTGGATTTTAAAATTGGCACTGCTGCCGTAGATGGAATTGAGCCTTTCTATGACATTATTAAGCCCGATTCGATCATTTTTACCGGCAAAGATAGCCGCTATTTTTTCTTCTTTGATTCCACAGCCATTGTCAGCTACAGTAATAATTAAATTATCATCAGTTTCTTCGGCAGAAATGGTGATCCTGCCGCCTTTTTCCTGAGGATGGATTCCGTGTTTAATAGAGTTTTCAATTAAAGGCTGGATTATAAAGGGTGGAATAATCGTATTCATTAATTCCTCTTCGATATCCCATTCAACCTCAAGCCGTTTGTCGAGTCGGGCTTTTTCTATACTTAAATAATCACGGCAGAATTCAATTTCTTCTGCCAGCGTTATCTGATTAACATCTCTTTTTAGAGTTCTTCTAAAAATTCCAGCCAGTTTGATTAAAAGCTCTCTGGCCTGTTCGGGTTTTGTCCTGCAGGAAGCAGCAATTGCATTTAAGGAATTGAAGAGAAAATGCGGATTGATCTGGGCCTGCAGAGCCTTTAATTCTGCCTCACTTTTTAATTCTGCCTGTTTTGACAGCTTGGCCAGTTTAATCTGGGTTGCCAGCAGATCAGCAATTCCTTCGGCCAGTTTGATATCTAAAACAGTAATTTTATCCCTGCTCCTGTATAATTTAAGCAGTCCATAGACACTATCTTCTATTTTGAGGGGAGTAATCACAGCATCAGTGAGCTTACAGTTTTGATTATTACAGTTAATATCTTTTTTCTGATCGACAATAATTGTTTTCTTTTCCTGCATTGCCCTACGGCTTGCTTCAGTTTTGAGCATTTCTCCCTGGCGGTGATGGTCTGAACCAAGGCCCGAAAAGGCAAGGATTTTTTCAGTATCTGTAATTGAAACTGCATCTACCTGACTCTCTTTTTTGATCATTTCAATAATTTTGGCAGCTGATTTAGAATCAAGCCCATTCTGCAGCAGCGGTAGTGAGCGGTCAGCTATAGAGAGAACTTTTTCTGCCTGCAGAGCTCTGATTTTTTGATTGTCTTCTTTAACTTTATTTAAAATGCTGATAAAAATAGAAATTCCCAGGCTGTTGCTTAAGATCATAGGAATAGCAATTATTCCGACCAGCTCCAGAGCCAGATCGAGGGGACGGCTGAAGATGATGACAATTGCCATTTCAATAGTTAAAGCAGCAGCACCAATTAAAAATCCATTTTTAAAATCAATTTCATTCTTTTTATATTTTTGATGGAAGAGACCACCGATTAAGCCAGTAGTTGTAGTTCCTACAGCACAGGCTAGAGCTGTAAAACCTCCCAGAGAAAAGCGGTGAAGTCCGGCAATCAAACCGGCACTCATCCCGACAACAGGGCCACCTAAAAGACCGGCCATTAAAGCACCAATGGCTCTAATATTTGCATAAGCATCCATAATAATAATTCCAAGAAAAGTGCCCAGAATCGAAAGCACAGCAAAAAAGACGGTTAAGAATATTTTTTCATAGCGGCTAAAGCTTTCCGAAAAAATATGTTTAACACTGTTTAAGCGGCTTAAAATATAGGCAAAAGTTACTATCACACTCATGCTTTTAAATAAGGTGAATAATAATTCTACAATTCTACTGTTATACATGATCTACTCCTTTAAAAAGACTAAATAAGTCTAACTAAAAGTCATTACTCCAGAAAAAAACCTTAACAACTTCTTAAGTAAATAATACTACAATAAATTTACTTAATCAAATAGTGGAAAAGATTGTTAAGGCTTTTTTAAACTTCAATAAAGATACTTATACTGTTCAATTATTCTTTTTTCTTTTAACATCTGCTGACAGTGTCTGCGGCAGAAAAGGTCCTCAATTGCTAAAAACTTTTTGATTTTGTTAAACATTTTTATTTCCCCCTTTTGATTTTCTAATTAAAGTATAATTGCTTGAGGAGACTCAACTGCAAGGGCTAATATAAATTTTTTTGCAGTTAATTTACTGTTGAAATGGAGTTAGCTCCAGCATTGAATAGCTGAGATTTTAAGCAATTGCTATTAAGCAGTTGACTTGATATAATTAAAGTTAAAGTAAATAATTGATAATAAGTTATATAAGACTATAATAAATTTAATTTACTGGAGGATTAGATATAATGGAAAAAGAAAATATGCGCTATCAGGAAGGCAGAAGGATTTCAGTAATCAGTCTGGTCAGTAATACTCTGCTGGCTTTGTTGAAAATATTTATTGGCTTTTTCGGCAGCAGTAAAGCTTTAATTGCAGATGGTTTTCATTCTGTATCTGATATGGCATCGACAATTATTGTAATGATCAGCATCAAATTTTCAGAAACACCGGCTGATAAAAATCACCCCTATGGACATGAAAAAGCAGAGGCCCTGGGAACAAATATTCTATCAGTAATTTTAATTTTGACAGCGTTTTTTCTCGGTAGAGATGCAGTTTTAACTATATTTGAGGGAGATATTGCTGAACCCGGTAGTTGGGCTTTAGTTGCTGCTTTTATTTCAATTGTTGTAAAAGAACTTCTCTACCGCTACACAATCAAGATTGGGGAAAAAATAAACAGCCGTGGTTTGATTGCTGATGCTCACCACCACCGTTCAGATGCTTTTTCTTCGATAGCTGCTTTAATTGGTATCGGAGGTGCAAAACTGGGCTTTAGATTTTTGGACCCTCTGGCTGGCCTGGTAGTTGCCTTTTTAATTTTAAAGGTAGGTTACGAAATTATGCGGGATACATCTTATGAGCTGATGGACGGCAGACCTGCTAAAGAAAAGATAGAAGAAATTAGAGACTTAGCAGATTCTATTGATGGAGTAATTGATATTCATGATATTAAATTGAGGAGTTATGGCCCCAATTACATTGTAGATTTAAAAATTGTAGTTAGGGACCGGCTTTCCGTAGTTGAAGGCCATAATATAGCCTGTCAGGTAGAGAATATAATTATTGACAATAGTGATGATGTTAAAGATGTACTGGTCCATATTGACCCGGCTTCGATTCATAAATCATAAAAGTGTATATATATATAGAAACTAATACAGAGGAGAATATAATTGTTAAAAATAGTAATAGTCATCAATGATGTTATAGAAAAAAATAAGATTAAATCTTATCTTAATCGGGCCAAAAGAAAGATATCTGAACTGGAATTTGAACTGGTAAAGGAATTTGATGATAACCGAGAGGCTGTTAACTTTCTTTATCAAAATTCAGATATTGATCTTTTAATTGTTGAAAATTCAATTGGCGAGATTTTTTCTGGACTGGATTTAATTACTCTGGCGGAAAAAGAATTTTCTAATACGGGAGTAATTTTGCTAACTGCCCCCGGAGAAGAAATTGATCTCCAGCAGAGTAATGTTGATAATCTGCTTTCTATAATTAGAAAAAGAGAAGATTATAAGTTTTTTAAAGATAACTTTCTTTTAGCTCTTTTAAAACAGAAAATTAAAAATAAGGAACTGGGAAAAGAAAAGGAAAAATTAAATGATTACAGAACAATTATTGATCATACACATGATGCCATTTTTCTGATAGAAGTCGACTGTGATGAAAATTTTTATTATAAGAGGATTAATGGGACTCATCAGCGTTTAACAGCCCTAAGTAATGAAGAAATAAAAGGAAAGAAAACGGAAGAAATTTTTGAAGAGAGTGTTGCTCAGGAATTAGAGAAAAATTACCGCAGATGTCTGCGCAAAAAAAGGAGAATTAATTATACGGAAACAATTAAATTCCCAGCAGGTAAAAAGATATGGCAGACCACTTTATATCCGGTAGTCAGAAATGGACGAGTGGAAGAAATCGTGGGAGCTTCCTATGACATTACTGATATGGAAGCTAAACAGCAGCAACTGGATTATATTAAACGACATGATAGACTGACCGGGCTTTATAATAAGCAGTATTTCAACCAATTATTTACTGAGTTAAATAAAAACCAAAAAGATAATCTAGCCTTAATTCTGCTTAATGTTGAAAATTTTCATCTGTTAAATAAATTTTTTAGCTATCAGCAGGGAAATCAAATTTTAAAAGAAATTGCTGCTATTCTGGCTCAAATTTCAAATAATAATAATATTGCAGCCCACCTTTGTGCCGATCATTTTGCTGTAATTTTAAAAAACCAGAGCGGGAGAGAGATAGAGACAACCCTTAATCATATAAAAAAGAAAGTTGCTGAAATAAATATTAAAGGTATTTATATTGATGTTGCTGCAGTGTCACTGGTAAAAATTAATGATCAAATAAGTGCTCATGATTTTTTTAATGATGGAGTGACAAAAATAAATTTAAATAAATATAAACCAAGCAGTGAGAGTAATTTTTATTCTTCACTAATGGACTTTATTCAGAAAAACAACTATAAAGAGTTAAGACAGAACAACAGACTAATAGAGATAACTAAAAAGGCTGCTAAATTCTTTGAGCTAAATAAAATAGAAACAGAAAAAATGCTGCTGCTGGCCAGACATCATGATCTTGGAAAACTGGCCTTAGATAAAAATATTTTAAAAAAAGGGGAAAAATTGACCCCAGAAGAGTGGCATGAATACCAAAAACATGTACTTATCTCTGCTAACTTTGTTAGTTATTATTATGATTTAGCAGAAATAACTGATTTAGTATTAGCTCACCATGAACATTTTGACGGCAGCGGCTGGCCTGAAGGTTTAAAAGGAGAAGAAATTCCTTTTTTAAGTCGGCTCTTTGCGGTAGTTAATTTTTACAGCAATCTGAGTTCAAATCTGTATTATCCATTATTTAAAGACAAATACTATTTTGGAGCTTTAGAGGATAGCGAAATAATTAGAGAATTGAGTTACTATCAGGGGAAAGTTTTCGATCCGGAGCTTGTGGATAAATTTATTAAATTTTTGGAAAGTGAAAACTAAGTGGATAACTAGGGTTAATCATCAAGTTATCCACAACTTACCCACAAAACAGGTGTTTTATCCACAGTTGTTAACAATTAATTAACAAAAGATGTGGATTAATGACCATGGTTACCAACAAGTTATCCACAAATTGTGGATATTAAAAATGATTATTATTAAATTTAAGCATAATAATTTACATAATTTAACTTTTTAAACCCAAAAAATAGAGTAGGAGGTTGAATATGAGAAGATTTTCGAGAATTAAATCTAGTGAAATTGGCCATACTCCTGGAACCTTACATGGTATAGAAAAAATGATTGATGCTGAAATTGAGCTGATTCAGTTTAATGAAGCCAGTGTCGAGCGGCAGAGCGTGGAAGAATTTTCGCTGGATTTACTGACAGCTGATCAGGTTAACTGGATTAATATTACAGGAATTCATGATGTAGAGCTGGTTAAGGAAGTGGGGAAAGCAATTAAGCTACATCCTTTAACTTTAGAAGATATTACAAATACCCGCCAGCGGCCTAAAAAAGAAGAATTTGATAATTATATTATTACAATTTTAGATATGCTTAGTTACCAGGGAGAATATATTCAGTCAGAACAGGTGAGTTTAATTCTGCTGGAAAACTCAGTGATTACTTTTCAGGAAGCTCACGGTGATGATTTTAATCCAGTTCGAGTTCGAATTGAAGAGAATAAAGGTCAGATAAGAAAAAAAGGAGCAGATTATTTATATTATTCTCTCTTAGATGCGATAGTAGATAATTATTTTCACATTTTAGAAAGAAATGAAGAGGTTTTAGAAGAGCTTGATGATCTTGTTGTAGCAGCCAAGACAGGTCCTGACACTCTGGAGATTATTCAGGATTTGAAACAGGAAATCATCTTTTTGCGCAAAACTATCTGGCCCCTTAATACGATTTTTGGCAATCTTTATCGGGTTGAGTCATCACTTTTATCTAAGGAAACTGACTATTATCTGCGTGATGTTTACGACCATATCGGTCAGTTGATGGATGAGATTGATGTTGGCCGAGATATGCTTTCCAACCTGCTGGATATCTACCTTTCAAATAAGAGCAACAAAATGAACGAAGTTATGCAGTTTTTAACTGTTATATCAACTATTTTTATCCCCCTAACTTTTATAGCTGGAGTATATGGAATGAATTTTAAATATATGCCGGAGCTGGAACAAAAAATAGCCTATCCTGCTGTGATGCTTTTGATGCTGGTGATTGCAGTAATCCAACTTGTTTATTTTAAGAGGAAAAAATGGCTCTAGATTTATTAGCAATTATTTCAGCAGCAGGAACAGGAGCGGTAACTGGCTATTTAACTAACAATCTGGCATTAAAGATGATTTTCAAAGAGTACGGCCCACTTGGGGGAGTGGTAATTAAAACCAAAGATGAATTTATTGACAGTATCTCCGAGCTTGTAGAAAGAGATTTGATTAACCATCATACTCTGGAGGAGGAGTTTTCGCGGCCGGATTTTAAGCAAAACTTTGCTCAAAGTTTAAGTGATTTTCTAAATGTTTATCTGGACCGGAGAACTAAGAAAAAAGTTTTAGTTGATATTCCAGCCTGGAAGGAAAACTATGGATTTCTGTCCTCACTGCTTGGTGATAGTGCAGTCGATCTGCTTCAGAAAAGCACGGAAAATCTGGAGTCAGAAAAATTGGAAAAGATAATTTCTCAATCAGAGCTTGAAAAGATAATTCAGCAGCTTTATCTTAAAAGCATAGATGAGGCAGAAAATCAAAATAGTTTAGAAAAAATCACGGTTGGAATTTATCAGGAAATAAAAGATAAAAGTCTGGACCAGCTTTTAAGCAGTGAAGTTCAGCTTGAGCTAAAAGATTTTATCAAAAAAGTGATCAGTTATTTTGATGAAAATTATCAGAATTTAGATCAGGCAGATAAATTAGAATTTAAAGAACAGCTCAAACAACTTTTTAACCTTGATTCCCTCACCGGCACTTTACTGAAGGAAATTAAAGAAATCAAACTTAGTGATCTTTTTAAAAGTGAAGAGGAGCTTGAGGAGTTACAACAGAATAAATTTCTGCAGCAGGCTTTGAGAGAGATTTTAATCAATTTTAAGATTGAAATTAATAACTCAGATTTAAAAATTTCAGATTTACTAAGCAAAGAGCTGGAAAAAAATATGCTGCAAGATCTGGCTGCGTTATTCAGCAATTCAGAATCTAAAATTATAGAGCTGCTTGAGGATGAATCAGAAGAATTAAACAGTTTAATTTTAGAATCTGTAGAAGCAGAAATTGAGGTCAGCACCGGTTTTAAGGCCATGAGCAGGCAGGGAATTTACAGCAAATATAAAGAAAACATAGATGAATATGGACTGCCTGTAACTCACCTTAAAAACTCTCTTTCGGAAAAATTAAATTCTGAGAGTTGGAAGCTGGCAGAATCCGCTTTAGCAGAAATTAAAGATTTTAAGTTAAAGCGGTTCATTGCCGGTATTAATTTTAAAGATCAGGCTTCTAATTTAGAAAATATTATCTGGGATTTCTACCAGGAAAACAAAAACAGGAAAGTGATTGAGTTATTTTCAGAAGATATTTTTCAGGAGCAGCTGCTTGAAGAAAAGATAATAGAGTTTATTTTTTCTTTAATCAAAAAACTAAGCAGTTCAGAAGAATCAGCAGCTGTAATTTTTGACTACCTGACAGGCTTTAAAATAGAATATCTGATTACTGAAGATATTATAATTAAAAAAAGCAGAGAAAGTTCTAAAGAGCTTTATCAGCAGCTGAGGCAGAGCAATTTTATTACAGCGGAATTGAGTCAGCATCTAAATAATGAATTTTTTAGCCAGCTCAATTCTGAATTAACTGCCAATCAGCAAAGCTTTAAATATGAGGCTGAAAATTATTTTAAAGAACTAGAAAATAATTTTACTGACAAAGAATTAAAGGAACTTTATCAATTACTAAAAGGTGAAGAAACTGTTATTAACTTAACTGATTCAATTACAGCTTTCTTTTATAATAATCTACCTGAGCTAATAGAAGGTCGGGTTGCCCAGGCTGCAGCAGCAAATTTACACCAGCTTTCTGACCAGGAAGTTCAGCAGGCAATTGAGGACTTTATGGGTAAGGAATTAAAGCCAATAACTTATTTAGGTGCAGTTTTAGGTGCGGCAGCAGGACTCATATTTTCTCTCAGTGGTGCGGAGGCGGCAGTTTTTAATTCAGCACCTCTCTGGCTTAATTATTTAAGTTCTGCTGTTTTATATGGTGGTGTTGGCTGGCTGACAAATGTGCTGGCCATCTGGATGATTTTTCATCCCTACCAGGAAAAGAAAATTGCAGGTGTTGGAATTCCATTTACACCTGGAGTTGTAGCTAAAAATAGAGGTCGTTTTGCTGATTCGATGGGTAAATTTGTAGAAAAAGAGCTGCTTAAAGCAGATTCTGCGGCAGAAATTATCGAAAAAAATCGCAGCCAGATAAAAGAAACTATTCTGGAATATTTTGACCAGAATAATTATCAGCAGTTTTTTGAGCTGATCAAAGAAAACAATGAACTGCTGGCTGCTGAGGCTCTGGCTAAAATAGATGAGCTAGTTTTAAAGCTTAAAGCTGAAGATTTAGAAAAAGCAGCAGCTCCTTTCAATCAGAAGTTAAATAAGTATCTGGATAAAAAAATATCTGGGATTAATTTTGCAGAAGTCATCAGAAATTATCTAAATAACAAATCAGACTTTTCTGGAATGCAGGAACAGTTAATTGCAAAACTTGATCTGACAAAATTAACTGCAGCTGCAGCCGGAAGCTATAAATTTAATCTCAATTCAGCCCAGCTAAAGAATTTATTGAAGAATAAAGAGCTCTATCCATTTTTCAGCCTTATTGTGCCTGAACTTTTAAATACTAAAATTGATTATGATTTAAAAGCAAAAATAATAGATGTTTTAAAAGCAGAATCCGATAACTATCTGGATCAGAGTTTAGAGTTTTTAATTCAAAAAGAAGAAAGAGCAGCTCAACTGATTAATTTCAAAAAAGATGAGATTATTGAGGCGGAAAAAGAGAAAAAAGGCGGGCTCTTAAAAAACACTCTAATTTCAGGAGCTATTTATATGGCTGATTTGGATGAATTTGTTGATTCTGTTACCAAAAGAGTCTTTAGGCGTTTAAATGAAGAGTATTTTGTTGAAAAAAAATCCAGGCTGGAAAATCTTTATCTTGATCTGATAGAAAATGTTGGAAATAGCGAGCTTTTCAGCAGGGAGAAGATTGATTTAGGACAGCTTTTAAGAGGTTTTTTTGCTTCCAGTCAGGGATCAAATTTAATAACTGAAGTCTTTTATTTAAGTGAGAATGAGATAAATAACCTGATGGATCAGAGTTTGAAGTCAAAAAATGAAGATTTATTCTCCCTGGAACTGGAAATCAAAGCAGCTAATATTGAATATTTTATTAAAGAGCATTTAAATCTGGAACAAAAATTACAGCTGCTGCTGAAATTGAAAAATTTACTGGCAGAAAATTTAATTAAAGCAGAGATGGAGCAGCTTTTAAGTCAAGTTGAATTTAAAGGGGTCAATCAGGAATTAAAGAGACTTTTTAAAGAGCTTGAATTAATTTCTTCCGATCTGCTGGATGAGCAGCAGTTTAAGAAAATATTAAATAATATCTCAGAATTAATTAAAGAACCTGAGTTAAATAAATTGATTCTAGATGAGGCAGCAGCAGATATCACAGCCGGGGCAGAGTTTTTAGAAGAGAATCTGGAAAGAGAAAGCTTAAAATATCTGCTGGAGTTGTTTATAGAAAGTGGAGTGGATAGTTTTAAGGCTAATTCGGAAGCTCTACTTAAAAGTTTAGAATTAAAGAAGCTGACAGCTGAAGAAGTGCGCAAAATGGATCCAGCAGAAATTGAAGAAGTTTTTGATAGTTTTGCCGGTCGCTATTTTGCCCACCTCAAACAGTACGGCTGGTTTGGAGGAATTTTTGGCCTGCTGCAGCTTTTAATTAGAACTATAGTTTAGAATCTAAAATGAGGTGATGAAAATGAATAAAAAGATAAAGATTCTCTCACTTTCACTATTTTTAATCATATTACTGGTAGCACCATTTTCAGCAGTAGCTGCAGAGACAACAGTGGCAGTGACAATAGTGCCGCAAATAGAAATGGTCGAGGCAATTGCTGGTGAGAGAGTGGAAGTAGTAGCAATGATTCCGAAGGGCTTTAGTCCTTCTAATTATGCTCCATCTCCGTCAGAAATGAGGGCTTTTAATGAAGCCAGCCTTTATTTTTCGATGGGAGTACCTGCAGATATGCAGAATATTTTACCCAGGGCAGAGGAAATGACTGGGCTTAAAGTTGTAAAGTTATTTGAAGAAATAGAAGCTGATCATCCTCACCGCTATTTTAGCGGAGAAGAGGAACATGAAAGCGAAGAGGAAGCTGATCATTCTGCTGAGTCAGAAGAAGATTCAACAGATGCTGACCACGGACACAGCCATCAGGAAGGACGTGATCCGCATATCTGGCTTTCCCCAGCTCGAGTGGAATCTATGGTGGAGATTATGAGGGATCAGTTAATAGAATTATTACCTGATTATAAAGAAGAATTTATGTCTAATACTGAAGGCTATCTGGAAAAATTGGCTGCAGCTGATCAGGAAAATAAAGAGTTACTCAGTCCACATCAGGGTGAGGTAATTTTAGTTTATCATCCTTCTTTTGGCTATTTTACTGAGCATTACGGTCTGGAAATGATGGCGATTGAGGAAGAAGGGAAGGAACCTGGTCCCCGGCATCTGCAGGAAGTTATAGAAGATGCTGCTCAAAAAGGGATAAAAAATGTATTTTATCAGGCTGAAATTGACAGTAGAAAAACAAGGGCAGTTGCAGAAGAACTGGGTGGAGAAATTGTACAGTTAAATCCGCTGTCTGAAAACTACATCCAAAATCTAAAAGAGATGGCCGAAAAAATGGCAGCAGAGCTTGCTCAGAGAGATGATCAGTAATGACTTATGCAGTAGAATTAGACGATATTTCGGTAAATTACGGTAATGTTGAAGCGTTAAAAAATATTAATCTTAAGGTTGCTGAGGGGTCTTTTCTGGGAATTATTGGGCCAAATGGTGGTGGCAAAACTACTCTGCTTAAGGTTATCCTGGGCCTAATTGAACCACAAGAAGGAAAAGTTAAAGTTTTAGGACAGCCTCTAAATGAGGTTGTTGATCAGATTGGCTATGTGCCTCAGATTTCTAATTTTGACCGCAGTTTTCCAATCAGCGTACTGGATGTTGTTTTAATGGCCAGACTGGGAGGAAGAGTCAGATTTTTTCATCAGTATCAGAAAGAAGATATAAAAAAAGCGGAAGCTGTGCTGGAGCAGTTAAATCTGCTGCATTTAAAAGATAGACAGATTGGTAAACTTTCTGGAGGTCAGCTGCAGCGAGTTCTGATTGCCAGAGGGCTTGCAGTAGAGCCCAAAATACTGCTTTTAGATGAGCCGACAGCCAGTGTTGATGCCAGATCAACCTCTCAAATTTATGAATTATTAAAGGAATTAAATAAGGAAAAGACTATTATCGTGGTTACTCATGATATGGCAGCAGTCTCTTCCTATTTTGACAGTCTGGCCTGTCTGAATGAGAAATTATATCATCATGGAGATAAGCATCTGGATCAGGAAACAACAGAACAGGTCTTTGGCTGTCCGGTTGATCTGATTGCTCACGGTCATCCTCACCATGTATTTGCACCACACGGAGAGGAGGAAAATAATGATTGAAGCAATCTTGAATTATAATTTTATGCAGAATGCCTTTGCGGCAGCGGTGCTGGCCAGTATTGCCTGTGGTTTGATTGGGACAATTATTGTCGAAAAGAAGCTGGTGATGTTGAGTGGAGGTATAGCTCATACATCATTTGGTGGAATTGGGCTTGGCTATCTTTTAAATATTGAACCTATCTATGGAGCTTTTGCTTTTGCAGTGGGATCTTCTCTGGCAATTGCCTCTATCCGCCGTAAAATTGGAACAGGCTCAGACACTTTAATTGGTATGTTCTGGTCCCTGGGAATGGCCCTTGGAGTTTTATTTATTGGTTTTACACCCGGTTATCCACCTGATATTTCTTCTTATTTATTTGGTGATATCCTGACAGTTAGAAGAATCGATGTCTGGCTGATGGGAGCCCTGACATTTTTTATGCTGCTGGCTATAGTGAGTTTGTTTAATTACTGGAAAGCTTATTTATTTGATGAAGAGTTTTTAAGAGTTTTAGGTGTAAAATCAACTTTGCTGGAAAACTTTCTTTTTATTATGATTGCCCTGGCAATTGTAATTTTAATCAGAGTTGTAGGTATAGTGCTGGTTATTGCACTTTTAACTGCACCACCGGCTGCAGCCAGATTATATACAGATGATCTGAAGAAGATTATGGGCCTTGCAGTTGCTTTTGGTCTAATTTTTTCCTTCAGCGGTCTGACTTTTTCTTATTATTATGACCTGCCCTCAGGAGCAGTAATTATTATTACGGCAGCTCTATTTTATTTTGGCTCGGTAGCGGTTAAAGGCCGTAATGAATAAAGTTAGCTTAAGCTTATTTATAGCAGAATCTTTTTCAAAACAAAAAGTGAGTATTTTAAAGAAAATTAAGCTTTAATTGAAGCTCAGCTTTAAATTTGTTTAGAGATTAAAAGTTAAATATTTGTGATTTGCTGACAGATGTATTAAGATAAAAACAGTTGATTAAAAATTGAATAGTTTTAAATAAGGGTTTCAGTCATTATTTTGGCGTTAAGAGCAAAAATAACTGGCTGGATTAAAACGGGAAAGAGGTGAAAAACCTCTGCGGTCCCGCCGCCGTAAGGTTTAAAGATAATCAAAACTGCCACTGGGAAAACCGGGAAGGCTGATTATTAACTGAACCGAGCCGGAAGACCTGCCTTTATTTATAAACACCACAAACTCACGGGTCATGAGGGGGTGTTAGAGCAGATTTTATTTAATAAACTGCTGGCAGCAGCTAAATTATTTAAGACTTTTAGATAGTTTGCAAAAGACTGCAGCTTATTTCGGCTTAAGAATAACGAGCTAATTTTAAATAAAATTCTGACAACTAACTTAAATTATTAATCCCTTTCGTGCAGAGCCTGTGCGGAGGGATTTTTTTAGTTTACATAAGTTTTGAAAATAAAATTAGAAATAAGCAGGACTATTTAAAGCAGCAGAGAAATAATTAAATATATAGCAAACATAAGTTCGAAAAAGGAGGAATTATGAATTTAGATTATGTAAAAAAACGTGACGGAAAAAAGGTAGAATTTAAATCAGAAAAGATTGTAAATGCTGTAGGAAAAGCAGCTGCAGCAGTGGATCAGGCTGATCCTAAAATTGCTGCCGAGATAACTGCTGAGGTATTATCCTATTTAAAAATATTTTTTAAAAATGGTGGTACAGTAGAGGTAGAGCAGATCCAGGATCTGGTGGAAAAAGTTTTGATAGAAAAGGGCTATGCCGAAATTGCAAAGGCCTATATTCTTTACCGCGAGCAGCACAGCAAACTCAGGGACAGCAAAAAGCTATTTGCTGATGCAGTTAATATTATGGATGATTATTTAGACCGCAGTGACTGGAAAGTAAATGAAAATTCTAATATGAGTTATTCGCTTCAGGGCTTAAATAATTATATTGCTTCAGAGGTAACAGGGCAGTACTGGCTGCAGGAGATATATCCCAAAGAAACAGCTGAACTGCACAGCAGTGGTGATTTACATATCCATGATCTTGGTAATTTGAGTGTTTACTGCTGCGGCTGGGATTTAGAAGAGCTTTTGAGAAGCGGCTTTAGAGGGGTTCCAACTAAAATTGAAAGTGCCCCGCCAAAACACTTAAAGACAGCACTTGGGCAAATAGTAAATTTTTTCTATACACTCCAGGGTGAGAGCGCCGGAGCCCAGGCTTTTTCCAACTTTGACACCTATCTGGCTCCATTTATAGCCTATGATGGCCTTAATTATGAGGAAGTTAAGCAGGCGATGCAGGAATTTTTATTTAATATGAATGTTCCGACACGGGTAGGATTTCAGACTCCCTTTACAAATATTACCATGGACCTTGAAGTTCCCAGTTATTTAGAAGACCAGGCAGTTATAATTGGGGGTCAGTATCAGGAAAAGTGCTATGGTGAATTTCAAGAGGAGATGGATATGCTCAACCGAGCCTTTGCCGAGCTGATGATGGAGGGTGATGCCAAGGGCAGAATGTTTTCCTTTCCGATTCCAACTTACAACATAACTGAGGATTTTGAATGGGAAAATGAAAAGTTGGATCCGGTCTGGGAGATGACAGCTAAATTCGGGATACCATATTTTTCCAACTTTATTAATTCGGATATGGACCCTGAGGACGCAAGAAGTATGTGCTGCCGCCTGCGCCTGGATAACAAAGAGCTTCGCAAAAGAGGAGGCGGCTTATTTGGAGCTAACCCTCTAACAGGGAGCATAGGTGTGGTAACTCTAAATATGCCCCGCATTGGTTATCAGGCTCAGGATAAGGAAGAATTTATGGAAAGAGTCTATTATCTGATGGACCAGGCAAAAGAAAGCTTAGAAGTTAAGCGTAAAGTTTTAGAAACCTTAACTGAACAGGGATTATACCCCTACGCAAAATTTTATTTGAGAGATATTAAGAAACGCTTTGATCAGTACTGGAAAAACCACTTTAATACAATTGGGCTCAATGGAATGAACGAAGCTCTGCTCAATTTTATGGGTAAGGATATTTCTACTCCCAAAGGACAGCAGTTTTCTAAGCAAGTAATGGAAAAGATGAGAGAGCGCCTGCAGCAGTATCAGGAAGAAACAGATAATATGTATAATCTGGAGGCAACTCCGGCTGAGAGTACAGCCTATCGTTTTGCCCGTCTGGATCGAGAAAAGTTTGGAGAACGGATAATTGCTGCCAATCAGGAGCGGGTAGTTAAAGAAGATGCAGATCCCTATTACACCAACTCAACTCAGCTGCCGGTCGGTTTAACTGATGATGTTTTTACAGCTTTAGAGCTGCAGGATGAACTGCAGTCACTTTATACGGGGGGCACGGTACTCCACGGATTTCTAGGGGAGAAAATAGATTCCATTAAAGCCACTAAAAAACTGGTTAAAAGAATTGCAGAAAATTTCAAGCTTCCCTATTATACTCTAACCCCATCATTCAGCATCTGTCCAGTTCACGGTTATCTGCCGGGAGAGCATGAGTACTGTCCTAAATGTGAGGCAGAAGCAGAAGCGGAAGAAAACCGCAGAGAGAAGCTTAAAGCAGAAAGTGAAGTGGAATAAATGCGACTGGCAGGATTACAGAAAACTTCAGTTATCGATTTTCCAGATCAAATTTCGGCGGTTGTCTTTACTCAGGGCTGCAACTTTTACTGCCCTTACTGCCATAACAGTCAGCTGATTCCAATGAAAATACCAGCTGAGCAGGAGTTGATGCCGGAAGATTATTTTTTCGACTTTCTTAAACAGCGGAAGGAACTGCTGGATGGAGTGACAATCACCGGAGGAGAGCCGCTGCTGCAGCCAGATTTAAAAAAGTTTATGCAGAAAATAAAAAAGGATTATAATCTTTTAATTAAGCTGGACACCAATGGCAGCAGCTCGTCTAAGCTAAAAGAGCTGCTGGAGGTTGGGCTGATCGATTACCTGGCAGTTGATATTAAATTCAGCTGGTCCAACTACGATGAGCTGGCTCCAGAGGGACTGGTTGCAGAAATTAAAAAATCTGTTGAGCTGATTATTAATTCTGATTTAGACTATGAATTCAGAACCACCGTGGTTCCCGGTCTGCATAACACTGAAGAAATTAAAGAAATTTCCCGTCAGCTTGAAGGAGCCGCCAAATATTTCATTCAGAATTTCAGACCGGTAAATACACCGGCACCTGAACTGAGAAATTCACGTTCTTTTGCTCCTTCAGAGCTAGATGAATTTAAACTGGAGGCTGAAAAGCACCTGGCTGATGTCCAAATTAGAGATTGAATTTGAGCCGGCATTGCTGCCGGCAGCTGTCTATTTTCAGTGTAGAAAGGGAGACAGCAAATATATTGGTAGCTTAAGATCAGAAAAATTAATTTAAGAGGAGGCATTAAAATGGCTAAAAAACAAAAGTGTGAGGTTTATTCTCGAGTTGTGGGGTATCTTTCCCCGGTATCTGAATGGAATAAGGGTAAAAAAGAAGAATTTAAAGATCGCAAAACTTTTAAATATAGTGAAAAATAAGGAAGTGACGGGATCTGTCGAAAAATAGTATAATTTAACTAATTAGTATTTTTAAGGGGCTATCATGATGGTAGCCCCTTTATTTTTTTCCTTTTTTGCAGGAATTTACATATTGAGCGAGAAAAGAATTAAGTGAACAGTTTTAATAATGAAATACTTTTTAAAAGAAATTTATTTTTTAGTGGAAGGGTGTAGAAATTGCAGGTAGAAAGAAAACAATGTCAGAGTTCAGACGAGTTAATAAAATTTTTTAAATCATTAAAAGATGATCCTGCTCAGGTAGTACAGGTTTTTTCAGCCAGATCTGAGTTAGTAAATAAAAAATTAATAGCTGCTTTTAACCGCTATTTACCCCTTTCCACATTAATGGGTGCCAGTGCAGAAGAAGTAATCTCTGAAAACAAAGTTAGCCTAAGTTCCTTAAACGCTGTGGCAGTGCGCTTTGAAAAAAGCAGTTTTAAACTTCTGCGAACCGAATCGAAAAGTAGAGAAAATGCCAGATTAATTATGGAAGAGATTGAAAAGGACACTAAGGCAATAATAATTTTTTCTGATGACCAGTATAATAACGGAGATCTGCTGGTTAAAGAGCTAAATAAGTGCAGTTTTAAACCTGTAATTGCAGGCGGTCAGGCAGCTTCGGGCGCTGAAAATGATTCAGGTTATGTTTTCGATAAAACGGGGATAATAAAAAAAGGCAGTCTGGCTTTGATTTTAAATGGAAGCCAGCTGAAGGCAAACTGGAATTACAGTATGGGCTGGGACAGCATCAGCCGCGAAATGGAGATCACCAGAGCAGAAAATCAGGTGGTTTACGAACTTGACGGCAGAAATATTTTCCAGGTATATTCTGAATTTCTGGGTGAAGATATTAAAAGTAAACTTCCTTCTGCTGCAGTTACAAAATTTCCGCTGGTTTTTAATCGCGGTTTTAAAAATGCCCGCTCTGCTATTGAGGCAGTAGATGATGGAATTAGATTTTCGGGTGAGCTTAAAGTAGGAGATAGAGTTAAAATTTCCTATGGGAGTTTAAATAAAATTTTAGCAAATTCAATGCGGCTCCAAAAAAGGCTTGACTTTCACCCTGAGATTTCATTAATTTATTCCTGTTCCGGCAGAAGTCAGTATTTAAAATCCCTGGATTCTAATTTAGGTGAAGAAATTAAAGTTGTTCCTTCTCCTAAAGCTGGTTTTAGTACCAATGGAGAATATGGAATTATAGACAGCAGCTATGAGTATTTAAATATTACAACCACAGTACTTTACTTAAGCGAAAAGAAGGAAGTTGTACATAAAAAGATTGAATTTGATACAGAGAAACCAGATCTAAAAATAGAGCATCTTTTTCACTTATCAAAAAAAGTTGTTTCGGAGCTGGAAATGATCAATGATAAGATGCGGAAAGCCAATCAGGCTACTGGAAACCATAAAGTAGAAGAAACAGCGGCCAGCCTTTTTAAAATGATTTTTGAAAACGAAAATTATACGGGTGGGATAGTGCTTAAAGAGGCCGAAAACCTTACCAAAATTTACCTTGATGAGAGTCTGGGGGTAGAGGCTTATAACACATTTAAGGCTTTCTGGCAGCAGCGGCCGCAAAAAATTAGCAGCCGAAATAATATCCTCGGTTTTAAAAACGCTTTTTTAATTCCTCTAACTGAAGAAGTGGAGGCTCTGCTGATTATTTTAAGTGATGAAATTGACCTTTATGATATTAAAAAGAACCATCTATTTATAGAGCAGATTCCAAATTATTTAAAAAAAGCAATTTTATATGAGAGTTTAGAAAGAAACTTAGCCAGCCTTTCAACCCTGGAGCAGACTTCTGATTTTCTCTATTCTACTCTTGATCTGGACCTCCTTTATGAAAGAATTCTGGATATAATTGTGGGTACAATGGGAATGTCAGCTGCAGTTATCTTCAAAAGAGATGAAAATCAGTTAAAAATGGTGAAAAATATAAATGTCAAAGAAAACAGTGAGCTGTATTTTTATTTGAAGGGCCATTATAAAGAAATTGCTGCTTCAGATCAAATTTTGATAGAAAATGAAGTTGATTTATTTGAAGATATTCAGACTTTAATTGCTATACCGATTAATCTAAACGATTATCAGGGTATATTATATGCAATGCAGTCTAAGTATCAGCAGTTAATTAATGAAAACCAGAAAAAGTTTATCAGAACTCTGGCTAATCAGATCCGGGTCAGCATTCGTAATGCTTTAAATCACAATAAGGTAAAAAGGCTTTCGGTAACTGATGGGCTGACCAACCTCTACAATCACTCTTACTTTCATAATCAGCTGCAGGAGAAAGCAGGAGAAAAGTATTCGGTGGCAATTATGGATATAGATAATTTTAAGGATTTCAATGATCACTACGGCCATCAGGCAGGAGATCAGGTGCTGCGAAAATTATCGGAGGTTTTAAAGTCGGAAATTAGAGAAGATGATATTGTAGCCCGCTATGGGGGAGAAGAGTTTGTAATCTACTTTAATCTGGTTGATCAAAATACTCTCTCCAGAGTAATTAATCGCTTGATGCAGAAAATTAGAAATTTGGAAGTTGAATTTGAAAATCAGAAGCTTAAGGTTACTGTTTCAATTGGAGTCGCTGTCAATCAGGAAGGGAAATATTCAGCAGAAAAGCTAATTAAACAGGCAGATACTGCTTTATATATTGCTAAAGGTGCGGGAAGAGACATGGTTAAATTTTACAGGAATTTAGAATAACTGGGCTGGAAATTTGAATTAAATTGTCGATAAACTCTCAGCAATAAACCCTTGAAATGGATTTTTTCTTATGCTATAATAATTATCGATGGGTGAAGTTTTAACTGAACGAACCCCAAATATAGAATTATTCCTAGGGGGAATGAATTAATATGATTTACACAGGTAAAGTAAAATGGTTTGACGCGAAAAAAGGTTATGGTTTCATTGAAAGAGAAGATGGCGACGATGTATTTGTACACTTCTCAGCTATTGAGGACGAAGGTTTCAAGACACTTGAAGACGAACAAGAAGTAGAATTCGAAATCGTTGAAGGCGACCGCGGTCCACAAGCTGAAAACGTTGTTAAGTTATAGAGTTTAAAACTGTATAAACTGAGACAACTTACCCCGTCCAGGGTTCTGGGCGGGGTTTTATCCTTTATAACTGTTTATTTCTGTTCGTTTATGTTCATTTATGTTCACGCACCGTGAACCTGTCGAATTATGTCTAAATAATTTTAAACTGGAATATTTTTTTGCAAAATAGATTTTAATGTAAATAACATTCATTTTGTGATAAGATAATTAATAAGGAAAGTTATTTTTTAAATTTTTAGATAATTAAAAAAGAAAGACTAAATAGTATGTTAAGGAGGAGTTATTGTGGAAAATCCTGTTATTTTGCAGACTTTTTACTGGGAGATGAATACCGGTAAATATGCAGAAGAATATCCGGAAGAGGCTAATTTATGGAATCTTTTAGCTGAGCGAGCAGAAGAGATAAGTGAGGCTGGTTTTGACCTACTCTGGTTTCCTCCTGCTAATAAAGGGGCTGGAGGAGTTAAAGATGTTGGCTACGGCACCTATGATCTTTGGGATTTAGGGGAGTTTGAGCAGAAAGGATCTCAAAGAACAAAGTACGGAACCAAAGAAGAACTGCTTAAGGCTGTAGAAGAGCTGCATAAATATGATTTAAAATTATTATATGACGCAGTTTTAGATCACCGAATGGGAGCTGATGAAAAAGAAAAAGTTAAGTTAAAAGACTGTTCTGAGGCAGAAGTCTGGACAAAATTTAATTTTCCCGGTAGAGGTGATAAGTACAGCTCTTTAAAATTCGATTGGAATTGTTTTGACGGTACAGATTGGAATGAAATAACTAAAGAACAAAAGAAAATGCTTTTTGATTCAAAAGAATGGGATGATTCTTTTGATGAAGATTTTTTAATGGGAGCTAATCTGGATTATCAAAATCAGGCAGTGCGTGAGGATACTATAAACTGGGGAAAATGGATAATTAATGAGATAGGCTTTGACGGTTTTCGTTTTGATGCCAGTAAACATGTCGACAATTCTATGATTCATGACTTTATAACAGAAACAGATAAATCTACGGATAAAGAGTTGTTTTATATTGGAGAGGCCTGGATTAATGATGTTGATACCTTAGTTGATTATTTAGAGGCTATAGATCATCCTAAATTACATGTTTTTGATTTTCCCTTAAGAGAAAGGTTTATAGAGCTAATGCATGGTAATTTAGATATGCGCTGGCTGGGAGCAAAAGGACTGGTTAATAGAAAGGGCTATAAACACCGAGCAATAACATTTATTGAAAATCACGATACAGAAAGAGATACAGCGAATGAATATGGTACAGAAGCTGTTGCCCAGCGCAAGTTTCAGGCTTACTGCTATATCTTAATGCGTAAAGATGGGGTCCCTAAAGTCTTCTGGAAAGATTATCATAATTTTGGTTTAAAGGAAGTCATAGATAAATTGATTGAAGCCCGTAAAAAATTTGCCTATGGTGAGGCCTTTGAGAGTGAGTCTAATGATAAAGATACCTATTCTTATATCCGCAGTGGTGATCAGGATCATCCGGGCAGTGGTCTGGTAATGATGATTACCAAGCATGAAAATGGTGAAATTATAGAAAAGACTGTTAATTCTGGGAAAGCAAATACCGAATATTATGATTACACAGGAAATATTGAAGAAAAAGTTAAAACAGATAGTGATGCTAATGGTCAGTTTAAAGTAAAGGGTAATGCTGAAAAGGGCTTTTCCATCTGGGTTCCGGTGAAAGATTAATTATGCTGACAGCAGTAGTTCTGGCAGCTGGCGAAGCAAAACGGATGGGAGAATTAAAGCAGCTTCTTGAATGGGAGAGAGAAAACACTATTTTGGGGAAAACCATTGATAATTTACTGGCTGCTGAAATTGTGGATGAAGAGCTTAAAGTTGTTATTGGGGCGCAAAAAAAGAGAATAAGAAGCTACTTAGAGAAAAAATATTATTCTGAACTGAAGAGTGGAATTCTTAAAATTATAGAAAATGATGATTATAAGCGGGGAATGATGTCTTCAGTCAAAGCAGCACTTTATGAACTGCCGCAGGATAATCAGTATCTGCTTTTTACACTTGCAGATAAGCCTTTTATTGGTCCTGAAATCTATAAAGAATTTTATCAAAAATGCCTGGAGTTAAAATCAGATATATTTTTACCGGAATATCAGGGACAGAAGGGTCATCCAGTGTTAATAAAAAACTGTTTTAGGGAGGAAGCTCTAAAACTTAAAGGAGAAGGGGGACTGCGCAATCTTTTTGCAGTATTCCCTGATAAAATCTTTCATTATTCATCTGATCAGCCAGAAATTACAGTTGATTTAGATTTAAAAAAAGATTATCAAAAATATAAAGAAAATAATTATAAACTGAGAGTTCTAAAAGATTAATCTCAGTAGGCTTAATATTTCAAAGAGGGGAGAAATAATGCGCTTAAACTATAAATTATGGCTGGAAGAAGAGGAAAGACTTTTTGGTGATGGGCCCTGCCAGATTTTAGAACTTGTTGATCAGCTGGGTTCATTACGCCAGGCAGCTGCTGAAATTAATATGTCTTACAGTCAGGCCTGGAAGCTGATAAAAAAGCTTGAAAAAAGGCTGGGATTTAAATTACTGAACAAAAAAGTGGGCGGCAGCAGTGGTGGAGGCTCTGAACTTACGGAGAAAGGTAGGATTTTAACTAAAAAATTTTCTGATTTTAGAAAAGAAGCTCAAAAATGTCTTTCTGAACTGGAAAATAAATATTTTGATCAGGAATTCAAAGAAATATTAAAAAAATAGATGTTTAGATACTTCTGATCACAGCTTAAAATCAGTTTTTGAAATAATGTCTGAATTAATTGAATTTTTATGTTATAATGTAATCGTTATATGAGGTTACACATAACGAAAAAGGGAGTGGTTTGATGTTAAAAAAAGAAAATTTTGAAGTAAACTGGCAAATGATTTTAGCAATTTTTAGTTTAAGTCTGCTTTTACTTTTTAGTCCACTATTCAGAGCAGAAGCGGAGCGCGATTTTACTGATATGATGGGCAGAGAAATAACTGTCCCCGACAATGTTGAGCGAGTTGTAACTACATATAAATCAGCGACCCAGTTTGTGCTGGCTCTGGATGCAGGAGATAAATTGGTAGGAGTTTCAGTTAAGACAGATAAACAGCCTTTATTTGTTAATATACAGCCTGAACTAGCTGACCTACCACAGGTTGGCTCAAAAAGAAATGGGATTAATTTAGAGACTACGATGAGTGTAAATCCAGATTTAGTTATTTTATACCCTCATCGTGATGCTCTTGAAACAGCAGAAAAATTAAAAGAACAGGGTGTAACAGCAATAATTATAAATCCTGAAAGTCTGGATCAGATTCGAAAGACCACAGAACTTCTAGGAAAAGTTCTAAACAAAGAAGAGAAAGCAAAAGAAGTGATGGCTGCCTATGATAAAATTGATAGTTTAACTAAAAAAACAGCTGAGCTTTCAGAATCAAAAAAGAAAAAAATATACTTTGCTAATTCCGAATTTACTGATTCTGTTGGAGCAGAAATGATGCAGACAGCTCTGATTGAAAATGCAGGTGGAATAAATCCAGCAGCAGAATTAAAATCAGGATTTCTTACAGTATCGGCTGAAAATATTTTGGAATGGAATCCGGAGTTGGTAATTGTTTCTCAGTATTTTAATGGGGATTTAGAAGAACTGGCCCAAGAAAATAAATATCAAAATGTAAGTGCTTTCAAAAACAACGAGCTTTATCGAGTTCCATCAAAATTAGAACCATGGGATTTCCCCTCCCCGTCAGCTTTTATTGCTCAGCTCTGGCTGGCAAAAAAAGCTTATCCAGCTAAGTATCAGGACATAGATTATCAAAAACAGGTTAACAATTTTTATCAAACATTATACGGAAAAACATTTACTGAATTGGGAGGAGCGTTTTAGGCGATGAGGAAGATAACCGCTGCTGAAAAAATACTTATAACCGGTCTGCTCTTGATAGTTTTGATTTTAATTTCAATGATGATCGGCAATTATGAGCTCAGCATATCTGATCTGGGAGCTATTACTAATAATTTACTTGGTAGAGATTATGAGACCTTATTTAATAATCCGGATTGGTCAGTGCTTTATTATATTCGCCTGCCCAGAATTTTAACGGTTGTACTTGTAGGAGCTGCTCTTTCGATCAGTGGAGCTGCCTACCAGAATATTTTTCGCAACCCGCTGGTCTCACCTGATATTTTAGGAGTTTCAGCTGGGGCAGGGCTGGGAGTGGCGCTGGGACTACTTTACAGCAGTGGTTCAATTCTTTATGTTTATTTAATTGCTTTTATTACCGGTACAGCAGCAGTTGCCTTAACTTATTGGTTAAGTAAGCTTGCGGGAGGAAAAAATGCAATGTTTATGGTTCTGGCCGGAATAGTTGTTTCTTCACTGGCCAATGCTCTGGTTTCTCTTTTAAAATATCTGGCAGATCCGATGCAGAATCTGCCGGGAATAGTTTTTTATCTAATGGGCGGATTTTCCCGGAGCGGCTGGCAGGAATTTTATCTGCTCTTACCGGTAGTAATTATCTCTTTAACAGTAATTTTGTTTTTACGCTGGCAGCTGAATATCTTTTCTTTAGGGGAAAAAGAAGCAGCGGCTCTTGGTGTTGATACAGAAAAGATAAGAATGATTGTAATTGTATTTTCAACAATCATGGTTGCAGCAGCTACTGCTGCCGCCGGACAGGTTAGCTGGATTGGACTTGTTATTCCTCATATTGCAAGGTTTATAGTTGGAAATAAATATAAGTATTATCTGCCTGCTTCTGCACTGCTGGGCGGCTTAAGCCTTCTTTTAATGGATAACCTTGCCCGAACGATAAGTGGGGCAGAAATTCCAATTAGTATTATAACTGCTTTAATTGGAGCTCCATTTTTTGCCTATTTACTAATTACCAAAAAAGAGAGCGGGTGGAATTAATGTTAGTAAGCAATAATCTTAATTTTTTTTATTCTGACCAAAAAGTCTTAAAAAATATAAATTTCAAGGCAGCAAGAGGAGACTTTATCTCTATTCTGGGGGCAAATGGATCTGGGAAAACCACATTTTTTCAATGTATGCAGGGATTATTGACTCCTGATGCAGGAAAAATACTACTCGATGGAGAAAATATAAAAAAGATGACTAAAAAAGAAATTGCTCAAAAAATTGCTGTTGTTTCTCAGGAAAGTCAGAATGTTTTTGATTATCAGGTTCTGGATATGGTTTTGATGGGGATCAATCCCTGGCTTGCATTTTCTGAAGAACCGGGAGAAAAAGAGAGGCAGAAGGCAGAAGAGATTCTGGCTGAGCTTGAGATATCAGATTTAAAGAATAAAAGCTTTAATAAAATTTCAGGTGGAGAAAGACAGCTCGTCTTGATAGCCCGGGCTTTGATGCAGAAAAGCAGTTATTTATTTTTAGATGAGCCAAACTCACACCTTGATTTTAAAAACACTCACCTTATTTTAAAGATTATGCGGGAACTGACCGCAAAGGGAAAAACAGTACTAACAGCTCTACATGATCCAAATCTTGCCGCTCAGTATTCAGATCGGGTAATTATTTTAAAATCAGGTAGGATTATTGCCGCAGGTTTGGTAGAAAATGTTATGACAGCTGAGAATTTGAGCAGAGCTTATGAAATAGAGATTAATAAAGAAAACTCAATCTTTTCTCTGGCTTTTCAAAAAAGTAGATTGCTGAGACAGGAAGCTTGAACTTCACTAAAAACAACTTTAAATTATTGAAGTTAGAATTTTAAATGAAGGGATGTGGAGTAGATGGAAAACTTTTTTAAAAAAGTCTTCAACGAATTACAGGGCAGTAAAAAGATTTTGACCGCAGTGCTGACAGATATTGAAAGTGAAGAAATATCCGAAAATTTACTTGGTGAGATGTTTTTATTTGATGAAGAAGGAATAATAGAGTTTTCATCTGATGAGCTTGAAAATGAACTGGAGAGATTTTTTCTAAATGCAGATTTAAAAAATCAAATTTTAGCTGTCGGGGAAGAAAAAAATACTGATTCTCAGCTAAAGGAGATTAATTTAGACTCAGATAATAAGCTGGAATTTTTTCTGGAGCCGGTAGTTGACCAGCCTCATTTAATAGTATTTGGAGCAGGCCATATTGCAGAGCCGCTGGTTAAGATCTGCAGTCTTTTAGATTTTAGTATTACAGTTGTGGATGACCGAGAAGAGTTTTTGAATTTTGATAGATTTCCAACCGCTGATCAGCTTTTGCTCCTACCTTACAGTGATTATTTTGCCAGTGCAAAAATTGGAGATAATGATTATTTAGTAATTGTCACCAGGGGACATCAGCATGATTATCAGGTATTAAAAAATGTCATTAATTCTGAAGCTCCTTACATTGGGATGATTGGAAGTTCCCGAAAGATCAAAACAGTTTATGATCAACTGCAGGACGATGGAATTAGTGAAGAAAAACTGGCAGAAGTACATGCCCCAATAGGGCTTGATATAGGTAGTGAGACACCTGCAGAAATTGCGGTGGCAATTGCAGCCCAGATAGTTGCTGTCAGGAGGGATAGGTAGTGCGAAAAGAGATTTTAGAAAAAATTATCAGCTTAAAAAAAGAGAATATTAAACTGGCCCGAGCTTTTATTGTTCAGGCAAAAAGTTCTTCTCCCCGCAATACAGGGACTGAAATGTTAATTACTGAAAACGGAGATACTTTTGGCAGTATTGGCGGAGGAAAAGATGAAAAGACTGTAATCGAAAAATCTCTAGACTTAATCAAGAGCGGAAAATCTAAAAAAATAAAACTGACTTTAACCCGTAAAGAGGCGGCTGAAATAGGATGGGTTTGTGGTGGACAGATAGATATTTTTATTCAAATTATTAGCTGATTCCAGCAGCTAAGAGTGATTATTCAAAGTTGACAGATTTACTAAAGATTGATATAATTTTTATATAAATTTCCAGCTAAAATTTTAAAAAACGGATATCAAAGAAAATATTGATTTAGATGGAGGAAAAAAATGTATCCAAAAATTTTGATTACATCATTTAAAATTCCAACAGAAAAAATGGGGGAGCAGTATAAGCTCGAGGGAGTAGAATTTTCTCTTGTAACTCAGGATTATTCTGAAGCCTTAAGTATGGCGGGTGCTTTACCTATGATTATGCCCTATATTGAATCAAGGAGCGAAGACGAGCAGTATATTAGAGAATTCCTTGATGAAGTTGATGGGGTAGTTCTGCCAGGGGGAAGTGACATTGACCCTGCACTTTATAATTCCTATCCGCAGAAGTATCTGGGAAATATTTCACCTGAGAGAGATCGCTGGGAGCTTAAAATTTTACAGATGGCAATGGAAATGAAAAAACCAATTCTTGGTATCTGTCGGGGCTTTCAACTATTAAATATTCTCTATGGAGGTACTTTAAAGGTTGATGTCTGCGGTAATAATGATGAAAGTAAAATACCTCATATGGCTTTAATGGTTCCTAAATATTATAAAACTCATAAGCTGGAAATCAAGGAAAATACAAGGTTGGCCAGGGTTTTTGCTGGTGATGAGGTAGCTGTAAATTCCTATCATCATCAGGCTGTGGATGAGGTTGGTGAAGGTTTAAAGGTTTCAGCTGTTGCTCCTGATGGATTTGTAGAAGGAATTGAAGATCCCAATTATCCATATTTAGTTGGAGTTCAGTGGCATCCGGAGATGATGGCTGCTAAAGATCCCATTCAATTAAAACTATTTAAAGATTTTGTTGATTTTGTGAATCAGACTAGAAAAGAAAATAATAAGTAAATAATTAAGAGGAGTATTTTAAGGAGGAAGTATAATGAAAAATAAGTTTTTGGTTTTATTAATGGTTTCTTTATTTATGGTTTCAATTTTTTCTGCTGTCCAGGCTCAAGAAACTGAAAGATTTGTGATGGGGATTGAGGATGAGGTAAGTAATCTTGACCCCGGCGAAACAACTATTTCTGTTAACGAAAGAGTTGCTTCTTTATTATTTGATGGACTGGTAGAATATGGCGAGGCAAATAAAATTGTGCCGGGTATTGCAGAGGATTGGACAATATCAGAAGATGGTCTGGAATACACTTTTAATTTAAGAGAAGGCGTAATGTTCCACAATGGTCAGGAACTAACTGCTGAAGACGTAGAATACACCTATCAGCGGATTTTAGATCCAGATTATGGCTCAGGTTTAAGAGCTAAAATTGAATCTGTTGAAAGCATTGAAGTACTTGATGATTATACAATTAAATTTACATTAAGTGAACCCTATGCACCATTTATTCTGGCTATGACCTTTGGTATAGTTCCAAAAGATTATGCTGAAGAGGTTGGCGACGAAGAACTTGGACGCAATCCAATAGGTGCCGGTCCTTTCAAAATGGAAGAGTGGGATGCCGGTAACCAGATAGTTTTATCAGCTTTTGAAGATCACTGGAATAAGGTTCCAAACATTAAAGAATTAGTTATCAGATCAATTCCTGAGTCTGCAACTCAGGCAATGGAACTCCGCAGTGGTGGAATTGACTTCGGTGTTAATCTTGATGTAGGACAGCTGGAATCATTTACTGATAATCCTGATTATCAGGTCAAATCTGCCGCAGGTGCTGGAATTAATTTCTTAGGCTTTAATTTTAAAATGGAGCCTACCCATGAGCGTAAGTTTAGAGAGGCTGTGATTCAGGCAGTTCCTTTTGACCAGATTATACCACAGGTTTTTGGTATTCTAGGAGAGAGGGCATATTCAATGCTTCCTCCAACACTCTGGCCGGAAGAAAGAGAATTTTTAAAGGAAAATGCCGTTGGTTTTGATCCGGAAGCTGCCGCTCAGAAATTTGAGGAATTGAAGGCTGATGGTGTGATTGCTGAAGATTATGTAGCTCAGGTCTATGTTTCAAATAGCAGACCAAATCAGGTGAAAACTGCAGAAGCAATGGTAACTGCTTTAAATCAGGCAGGTCTTGATGCAGAAGTACAGGCCATGGAATTTGGTACAATGTGGGATATGCTGGGACGTGGAGAAATTGGCATGTTCTTCTTAAGATTTGTTTCTGATCCGGACCCTGATTACTGGTTATACAGATTCTTTAAATCTCCTGATGAAGGTGGAGCTTTAAACAGAGCTTTTTATTCAGATGAAGAGGTAGATCAGTGGTTAGAAGAAGCAAGAGCAATTTCCAATCAGGCTGAAAGAGAAGAGCTGTACAACAAAGTTCTGAGAAAAGTATTGGTTGAAGATCTTGTTTTCCACCCGCTTGCTCACTCTACTCAGATCTATGTAATGCAGGACAATGTTAGAGAACTGGAACCTGGAAATTCACTTTTAATTCCTCTGGTTACTCCAACAGCCAATGTTTATAAGGAGTAGTTGAGGAGATTAAGAAAATCAAATCAGAATAAATAGCTTTATAAATAAAAAGATAAATCATTTAAATTACTATGCAGATAGTTAAGTCTATCTGCATAGTCTTTTTAGAAAGAGGTGAACAATTTGTTTGCTTATATAATTAAAAGACTGCTCTGGCTGATACCGGTTGTGATTGGTGTTTCTTTAATTTTATTTGGAATTATGCAGCTGGTTCCTGGAAATCCAGCCGCAATGATGCTGGGTACAAATGCAACTCCAGCGGCAGTGGAAGCTTTAAATGAAAAATTTGGTTTTAATGAGCCATTTCATGTTAGATACTTTTTAATGCTGAGAAATTTCCTGACAGGAGAACTCGATTCTATCTATTATGGAGATGAAGTAATAAATATTATCAGCCGCCGGCTAACAGCTACAATTGAACTAGGCCTACTTTCAATGATCATTGCCGTTCTGGTAGCAATCCCCACAGGAGTTATTGCTGCAGTTAAAAAAAATTCGCTATTTGATTTGGTCAGTATGTTTATTGCTACTATTGGTATTTCGGTGCCGGCTTTTTTTACAGGAATTATTTTTATCTATATATTTTCAGTCTATTTACCTTTTCTGCCTTCTTCGGGTTATGGTGGACGCATCTGGACTCTCAGCGGTTTGAGACATTTAATTTTACCAGCTTTCGCTTTGAGCACAGTTATGATTGCTTCAACCAGTAGAATAACGAGATCTTCAATGCTTGATATAATGAAAGAAGATTATCTGGTAACAGCGCGTTCTAAAGGAGTGGCGGAAAAAATTATTATTTTAAAACATGCTTTTCGGAATGCTTTGATTCCAATTATAACTAATATAGGAAATCAGCTGGCTATGATGTTTGGGGGAGCAATTTTAATTGAATCAGTTTTTGCCTGGCCTGGTGTTGGCAGGCTGGCTGTTAGTGCAGTTGAGGCCAGAGATCAACCTCTGGTTTTTGGTTCAATCTTAATTTTATCGATCCTCTTTGTTTTAGTTAATCTGCTGGTAGATATCATTTATGTTTTTATTAATCCCCAGATTAGCTATAAATAGCAGTAGAATGAGGTGTTGAAATTTGAAAAAGAAAATAATTTTATTTATACTATTATTAATTCAAATATATATAAGTTATCAAAACTGGATTATTGAGGGTAAAATTTGGAGTAAACTGGAATATAAATTTGCTACTGTTTTTTCGGTGTTTATAATAATTTTACTTTTACTTCTGTTGCTAAAAAAGAGCTTTTTCCTCAAATTCAAGGAAAACGCCCTTTATGCAAAAATGTTCAAAGAATTTAATAAGGGTTATGGTGGTAAGATTGCAGTCATAATTCTGGCTTTAATCTTTTACTCAGCTTTTATGGCTCCTTTTATTGCTCCTTACTCTCCGACTGAAATTGATTACAGTAATATGACCTATTCAGCTCCTTCTTTAGAGCACTGGTTTGGCACAGATGATTTTGGAAGAGATATGTTTTCTAGAGTTCTTTACGGCGCTCGGATAGCTCTGGGAGTGGGTTTTGCAGCTGTTTTAGTTAATGCCAGTCTTGGTGTTAGCCTGGGCTTGCTGGCCGGTTATTATGGGGGTAAAGCTGATATGGTTATTATGCGGCTAATAGAGATTTGGAATTCTATTCCCTTTATTCTGCTTGCTCTGGCCATAATTTCTGCGCTGGGAACAGGAATTTTTAATATTATTATAGCTGTTGGAATAACAGGTTTAATAAATTTTTCCAGGCTGACCCGCTCAATTGTATTACAGATTAAAGAAAAGGAATATGTATCAGCAGCTAAAGCTCTGGGGGCAAGTGATTTAAGGATTCTATATAATCATATTTTACCCAACTCTATTTCTTCGCTGATAGTTTTAGCTACACTGAGAATCGGTATTTCAATTTTAGTTGTTGCAGGTTTAAGCTTTTTAGGTCTGGGAATTCAACCCCCTACTGCTGCCTGGGGGACAATGTTAAACAGGGGCCAGGAATATTTGATTCAGGCACCCTGGATGTCAATTTTTCCCGGTCTGGCAATAATTATTACAGTTTTAAGTTTTAACCTGCTTGGAGATGCTTTAAGAGATGCTCTTGATCCACGCCAGCTTGATTAATGAAAAGCTATAGTTTGTAGTAACAGTATTAAAATTAATTATCGAATTTTAGGGGAGTCGATTAGATTAATGTCACAGCAAGAAGAGAGTATAAGTTATAAAAAGAAAATGGCGGCAAAATTAAATGATTCCAGTTTAAAAGCCGGGGTAAAAGATGCAGTGCCAATAATTTTAGGTTATCTTCCGATTGGAATTGCTTACGGAATGCTGGCTGTTAATAAGGGGCTAACCCCACTACAGACTACAGCGATGTCAGTTTTTGTTTTTGCGGGTTCAGCTCAGCTGGTTGCAATTGAAATGATCGCTGCTGGTGCAGCGGTGGCAGCAATAATTGCCATGACTTTTCTGGTTAACTTACGCCACCTTTTATTATCTGCTTCTTTAAGTCTTCATCTGAGGAATTTACCGCTGTATTATTATCCTTTTTTAGGATTTCTAGTAACTGATGAGTCTTTTGCAGTGGCAATGAGTAAGCTGGAGAGTAAGAAGAAAAAACAGAGATATTTTTTGGGGCTTGGTTTTACTGCCTATTTAGGTTGGGTTTTTAGTTCGGCTGCCGGAGCTTTTTTGACTGAATTTATTAATTTTGGCAGTGGTGGGGCGCTGGATTTTGTCCTGCCGGCAATGTTTATAGTTCTGCTTGTAATGCAGATCAGCTCCAGGAGTGAAATAATTGTTGCAGTTTTTTCCGGTCTTTTATCACTGTTTTTTGCTTTGACAGTTGAGGGAAGCTGGAATATCATTTTAGCTACTGTACTGGCAGCGTTTTTAGGGGTGTATATCAGTGGAAATGATTAATTTTATAATTATGATAGCTGGAATGGTAGTTGTGACTTTTATTCCGAGAGTACTGCCGCTCTCACTACTTGGTAATAGGGAGCTGCCTGAGAAAGTAGTTCTCTGGTTGAGCTTTATTCCAGCTGCTGTACTTGCTGCTTTACTGGCGCCTTCGATACTTTTAAAAGAGGGCAGTCTTTATTTGAGCCTGGAAAATACAGCTCTAATTGCTTTTTTTCCAACTTTATTTGTGGCCTATAAGACAAAAAACATTTTTTATACTGTCAGTGGGGGTTTAATTTTCTATTTAGGATTATCATTGATATTTTAAAATTATTTTTAAAGAATTTAAATTGGGGGATTTGAAATGGATATAAAAGTTGATTTATTTAGTGACACAGGTACCAGACCATCTCAGGATATGCGGAGATTTATGGCTGAAGCAGAGGTAGGGGATGAGCAGTTAGGTGAAGATCCGAGTGTTAATCGTCTCTGCCGGATGACCGCTGAAATGCTGGGTAAGGATGATGCTGTATATTTACCTTCTGGTCTAATGGCAAATCAAATTTCTTTTGCTGTTCATACCAGTCAGGGAGATGAAATAATTATGGATCAGACTGCTCATCCGATTCATTATGAAAGTGCTGCACTGGCTGTGATTTCAGGTGCTTCCATTAAACCACTTGCTGGAACAGGCGGGATTTTTACTGCCGAACAGGTTAAGGAAGCAATTAGAGAAAAGGATTATCACAGTCCGCAAACAAAGGTGATTTCTATTGAGCAGACAACCAATCTGGGTGGGGGACGCATCTGGCCTTTAGCAAGAATCAAAGAAATTGCAGAAATCGCTCTCGAAAATGACTTAAAGATGCATATGGATGGAGCACGAATGTTAAACGCTGCAGTCGAAGCAGAAGTTGATCCAGCTGAATATGGTCAGTATTTTGATTCAATCTGGATTGACCTCAGTAAAGGCTTGGGAGCTCCAGTAGGCTCGGTGCTTGCTGGTTCAGCAGAATTTATTGAAGAGGCTCGTTTCTGGAAGCAGAGACTGGGTGGAGCAATGAGGCAGGCAGGTATTATTGCTGCTGGTGGAATTTTTGCCTTAGAACATAATGTAACCCGTTTAAAAGAAGACCATAAGCATGCTAAAATGCTGGCAGAGACTATTGCTGATCAGAAAGGGCTGGAAATTGATCCTACTACAGTTGAAACAAATATTGTCCTCTTTTCTGTGGCTGATGGTAAAGCAGATCTTTATGCTGATGAGCTGCTTAAAAAGGGAATCAGAGTCAGCAGACTTGAGGGTAAATTGCGTGCTGTAACTCATCTGGATTTAAGTTTAGAAGATATTCGTTATGCTGTAAAACATTTTGAAAAAACTGCTAGAGAAATTTTTGCTTAAATTAAATTTAAAAAAAGGCAGGATTTTATCATTCTGTCAAGAATATTTTAATATGACTTAATTAAAAAAAAAGATAAACTTAACTTTATTAAATTTAAAAGAGGAGAGTGAGTCCAATGGAACAGGTGTATGAAAAAAAGCGTGAACAGCTTCTTAGTGATCTCAGTGATATGAGTGAAGTTGCAGAGGAAATGCTGCAGAATGTTATTAAAGCAATGGAAGACCTTAATGTTGAAAAAGCTCACGAAATAATTGAAAGAGATGATGTCCTGGATAACTATTTAATTACAATTGAGGAAGAAGTTTCGCGCTTATTAACTCTTGATCAACCACTGGCAGCTGATACCTGGTTTAGTATTGCAATGATTAAAATTGCCAATGACTTAGAGAGAATTGGAGATCAGGCAACTAATATAGCTGATATTTTACTGGAATTAAAGCATGATGGAATTATGAAGCCACTAGTTATGATTCCGGAACTTGCTGATATTGTAACTGATATGCTGGATGTAGTTTTAGAGTCATTTTCAACCAGGAATTCTGATCTGGCAGAAGCAGCCTGTAGAATGGACGAAAAAGCAGATAATCTTTATGATGATATTTACCATAAAGCAATAAAAATGATCAGCAAAAAAGATGATAAGACTGAAATTAAGCAGATAGTTCAACACATCAATTTAGCTAAGGCACTGGAGCGTGTGGGAGATCATGCCACTAATATTGGTGAGGAGACTATCTTTATTGTTACCGGTAAAAGAGTTAAGTATTAAATATATTATTGATTTTTAAAGTATGGAGTATCAAAAACTAAATATTAATTACTAAATAAAAAACGGCCTGTATTTTCTACAGGCCGTTTTTCTGTAACTAGATATTATAATTTTTATTTTAGTAAAATAATACTCCACCTGGACCAATTGGTAAATTAAAGACAAACCAAATAATCAGTAAAATAGTCCACCCTATCATAAAGGCAAAGGAGTAAGGTACCATTGTTGACACCAGGGTTCCAATTCCAATATCTTCATCATATTTTTTAGCAAAAGCTATGATGATCGCAAAATAGGGCATCAGTGGTGTAATTATATTAGTTGTTGAATCACCGATTCGATAGGCCATCTGAGCAAATTCTGGAGAATAACCAAGCTGCATTAACATTGGCACAAAAACTGGAGCCATAATTGCCCACTTTGCCGACGCACTACCGATAAAGAGATTGATAAAGCCTGCTACTACAATAAATAGTATTATAAGCGGCAGCCCGGTAAAGTTGATTGCCTGCAGAAAATCTGCACCACCAATAGCGAGGATAGTTCCCAGTTTAGACCAGTTGAAATAAGCTACAAACTGACCGGCTGCAAAGGCAAGAGTTATATATCCTCCCATACCTGCCATTGTCTCATCTAAGAATTTAGCAATGTCATCACTATTTTTGATTGAGCCAGTTTTTCTACCATAAGCAAGACCAGGCACGAAAAAGAAAATCGCAATTAAGGGTATCATTCCCCCAACAAAAGGAGTTGAGCCCATTATTAAATTACCTTCATCACTGCGTAAAATTCCATTCTGCGGTACTGTCATAAGTAAGATGATTACAAGTGTGATTCCCAGCCAGATTAAGGCTGATTTGATTCCTGCACTTTCTTTTGCAGTAATTTCTTCTAATTCTTCTTCATGATCTCCTGTATATTCACCAAATCGGGGAGCAACAATATTTTCAGTTACCCAGGTACCAATGACTGTGACTATAAAAGTTGAAGCAACCATGAAATAATAATTGACCGTTGGCGGAATTGTGTAACCGGAATCGATTAGCTGGGCAGCTTCCTGGGACAGCCCGGCCAGTAATGGGTCCAGAGTAGAGATTAGTAGATTTGCACTAAAACCTCCAGATACTCCGGCAAAAGCAGCTGCAAGTCCAACGAGTGGATGTCTTCCTTTAGCTGCAAAAATTACTGCTCCTAAAGGAACTAAAACTACATAGCCAGCATCTGAAGCAATATTAGACATAATTCCAGCAAAGATTACAACCGCAGTAATATACTTATCAGGTGCACTTAAAACTGTTTTTTTAAGTACTGCAGCAATCAAACCTGATTTTTCTGCAATCCCAACACCTAACATAGCTACCAGTACCACTCCCAGGGGAGCAAAACCAGTAAAGTTGCTTACCGCTTCAGTAAAGATTCGTCGTATCCCATTTTTCGAGAGCAAGTTGACAGCTCTAATAGTTTCTCCTGTACCAGGATGGGTTACAGCTACTTCAAATAGACTGACAAACCAGGAGAGCACAAGTACAAATGCTGATAAAATGAAAAATAGAATAACGGGGTGTGGTAGTTTATTTCCTGTTTTTTCTATTCGATTTAAAAATCGATCTGTTAAACTTAAATCTTTATTATTACTTAGCATATTTTCCTCCTCTAAATTTTTATATAATTTAATACTTTAAGCAAATAAAGTAGGCGGATTATTAAGCCGCATTTTATAGTATATTAAATTTAGAGAAGTTTTTCAAATTATTTAAAAATCGATTTCGTAGTTTAAATTAAATCGGAGATATTAAGTCTTAACCAGCAGAATTTATAACTGCTCTTTTTACAACTTCAGCAGCCAGGATTCCCACCTGATTAATATCAGCTTTTATTTTATTTGAAGCCAGAGTGAAAATACTGTCACCATCCAGAAGTGTATGGACTGGATAAATAGTTCTGCTCAAGCCGCTGTGAGCCATCATGGAAACACGATTGGCCTCTGACTTATTTAATAGAGCATTAGTTGCTACTACTACTAGAGTTGTGTTTTCTCGTAAAAAGCCGAGGTTTATCTCTGGTTGATTAATAATTGTCTGTTCTGTATTAATAAAATCTCCAGCTTTATTTTTAGCACCAGCAATAATCTCACCACTGTCAGGATCTTTAATATCACCAAAAGCGTTAACAACTGCCAGAGCAGAAACAATTAAATCTCCACTTTTATGAGCGGCATGGCCGAGCACTGTTTTGGTTGCCTTATCCATTCCCATGAGCTTACCACAGGTAGCTCCTGCTGCAGCCCCAATACTTTGAGCTGTTTGAGCAGAATTGCTGGCTTTAGTGCAGGCCTGATAGGCCAGCTTCTGATCAGGATAATTATTACTTTTGTACTCTAAATCATAGATAACTGCTGCAGGTACTATGGGTACAACTCCTCCTCCAGTTTTAAATCCTCTATTTTTTTCTCTTAAATAGTTCATCACTCCACCAGCCGCATCAAGTCCATAAGCACTGCCTCCACTTAAAAAGACGGCATTTGCTTGATCAACCGCAGCTCTGCTGTCTGTTAAAGCTATTTCTCTACTGCCTGGTGCTCCTCCGCGAACTTCTGCCCCAATTGTAAAGTTGCCTTCGGCTAAAATCACAGAACAGCCTGTTCCAGAATTCTGATCGTCAGCGTGTCCTATTTTTATACCTTTAACAGCTGTTAAATCATTATTCATTGATTATCCCCTTTCTAAAATTATTTATTAGACATCTACTAAACATGAATTGGTATATTTATACTTAGTTAATTAATTTTAAATTACTTTCCAATTAAGATTATAACATTTTTAAGGAAAAATTATTAGTCAGTCAGGGAAATAGTTATTTTCTCTCAGTAAAACGGAATACAATTACTTAATATAGAAAATATTTCTTTTCAGAGGCAGGAAAATAGTGTTTTATCGCAAATAATATAATTAAGAGAAGAAACAATTTTCAAAAAAATACGGAGGTGGAATTTGTGAAGTTTAAAAAATTATCGATTACTTTATTAACTCTGATTTTAGTTATGACTCTATCATTTACTATTCTGGCAGAAGAGGTTAATTTAAGGATTTATCATGTAAATGATGTCCATTCCAGAGTAGAAGAAGATGATTATGCTGGAAGTATGGGTTATGCTAAAATGGCAACTCTGATTAAAGAGGCTAGAAGAGAAATGGAAAATGTAATGTTTTTAGATGCTGGAGATACTTTCCACGGTCAGACAATTGCCAATATAAATGAAGGTGAAGCAATCAGCCATATTTTAGATTTAATGGATCTTGATGCTTTAACCTTAGGAAACCATGATTTTAATTACGGACAAGAAAGACTGGAAGAATTAGATTATATGAGTAACTTTCCATTTTTAGCTGCTAACTTAAGTAGAGAAGATGGAGAAGAGATTCCATATGCTGAAGATTATTTAATCAAAGAATATAATGGTGTTAAAGTTGGTGTATTCGGTTTAGTAACTCCTGAGACTGCTTATAAGACTCACCCTAAGAATGTTGAGGGATTAGTCTTTGGAGATCCAGTTGCAGCTGCTAATGAAGTTGTTAATGAATTAAGAAGCCAGGTAGATGTGGTTGTAGCTCTGTCTCACTTAGGAATTAGTGAAGGTAGTGAATACACAAGTAAAATGGTAGCTGAAGAAGTACCTGGAATTGACTTAATTGTTGACGGTCACAGCCATAATGTATTAGAAGAAGGTATGATGGTTAACGATACTATGATTGTAATGGCTGGAGAATATTCTAAATTCTTAGGCTATGTAGATCTTACTGTTGATAATGGAAATGTTTCAGATATAAAAGCTAATTTAATTCCAAGAGAAGATACTGCAGAGGTTGAAGAAGACTTTATAGTTTCTAAAGTTGTAGAAAGAGTAAATAGAGCCAATGACACAATCACCTCTCAGGTAGTTGGAGAAACTGCTGTTGAATTAGATGGTGCCAGAGGTAATGTTCGTACTGGTGAAACCAATCTAGGTAACTTGATTACCGATGCAATGAGAGCTAAGTTTGATGCAGATGCTGCAATCACCAATGGTGGCGGAATTCGTGCTTCAATTGAAGCAGGAGAAGTTACCCAGGGTGATGTTATTACAGTACTACCATTTGGTAATACAACTATCTTAATGGAATTAAGTGGTGCTGATTTAAGAGCTGCTCTAGAACATGGTGTTTCTGAATACCCTGCAACTGAAGGTCTATTCCCACAGGTTTCTGGTATTAAATTTACCTTTGATGGTGATGCTGAACCTGGAAATAGAGTTCAAAAAGTATGGGTAGGCGGCGAAGAATTAGATGAAAATAAAATGTATACTGTAGCAACTAATGACTTCATGAAAGCTGGAGGAGATGGCTACTCAATGTTTGCTGACGCTCCAATAGTCAGTGAAGCTGGTGGCTTAGAAGAAGTATTAATGGAATACATGGAAGCTAATGCTCCTGTAGCCCCAGAAACAGAAGGAAGAATAGTAGCTGAGTAAAATATCAGTTACCGGGTACCACCCGATATATGTTGAATTAAGTCATATGAATTAGAAAAACTACCCCCTGCTGAGCAATTTAGCAGGGGGTTTTCATTCTTAAGATATGTGAAAATAATCATTTGGCCGCAGATTCGATTTAAAGCAACTTTTCTGCTATAATAATGAGTAGATTGCTCAGTTTAAAAATGATTTTGAAGTTTTAGTATTAATTTGGGACTGCAGTATTCTAGAAGATTTTAAGCAATAAATAATTTGAACTTAGGAATAATAAAGGAGTTACTGATAAATTAAATGGAAAAGAAAAGTCAGAATTTGAATGAAAAAAATAAGGAAAAAAAATTAGAAAATCCGCGTGATCAGTTTATGGTAATCTCAAAAGATGATATGCGAAAAAGAGGCTGGGACAAGCTCGATTTTATTATCATTAGTGGTGATGCTTATATTGATCATCCATCTTTTGGCACGGCTATTATTGCCAGAGTGCTTGAGGATGCTGGTTTTAAGGTTGGTATAATTGCTCAGCCTGACTGGAGATCTACAGCTGACTTTAAAAAACTGGGTGAACCCAAATATGGATTTTTAGTTACTGCTGGTAATATGGATTCAATGGTCAATCATTTTTCTGTTTCTAAACACCGCCGCAGTTATGATAATTATTCTCCTGGAGGAGAAAGTGGTCACCGTCCTGATCGGGCGACAATAGTTTACAGCAACCGTCTGCGTGAGGCTTTTGGTGATATTCCAATCATTATTGGTGGAATTGAGGCCAGTCTGCGCCGCTTTGCTTACTATGATTACTGGGATGAAAGTGTCCGACGCTCCATACTTTTTGACAGCCGTGCTGATCTTTTAGTTTATGGAATGGGCGAAAAACAAATCTTAAAGATTGCTGAAAATTTAGAAGCTGGACTGGAAATAAAATATATCAACTACCTTCCAGGGACAGCTTTTATTGCTGATGAGCTGGAATCATTATATGATTATGAGCTTTTACCGTCTTATGAAGAGGTAAAGAATAATAAAAAGCAGTATGCTTATGCCTATAAAATAGAATATTTAGAACAGGATCCAGTTCGCGGTCAGCAGCTGGTACAGCAGCACGGCAACCGTTATCTGGTTCAGAACCCACCGGTTGAACCTCTAAGCCAGGAAGAACTTGACCATGTTTATTCACTGCCCTATCAGCGGGATTATCATCCAATGTATGAGAGAGATGGTGGAGTACCTGCAATCAAAGAGGTTAAATTCAGCCTGGTCAGTTCGCGCGGCTGTTTTGGTGCCTGTTCATTTTGTGCCATATCTTTTCATCAGGGAAAGATGATGACAGCCCGCAGCAAAAAATCATTAATCGAAGAAGCTAAAAGAATAACTGCAATGGATGATTTTAAAGGTTATATCCATGATGTCGGGGGACCAACAGCCAATTTCCGTCAGCCTTCCTGTACAGCTCAGCTTTCGCGGGGGATGTGTAAGGGGAAGGAATGTATGTTTCCAGCTCCCTGCAGTAAATTGGAAGTGGACCACGAAGAATATTTCGAGATTTTAAGAGAGTTAAGAAAACTACCGGGAGTAAAAAAGGTTTTTGTGCGCTCCGGTATCCGCTTTGATTATCTTTTAGAAGATGAAGAGAGCCGAAAATATTTAAAAGAACTGGCAGAACATCATGTGAGTGGTCAGCTTAAAGTTGCTCCAGAGCATGTTTCAGATAATGTTTTATCTTATATGGGAAAACCAGGAATTGAGGTTTTTGATAAATTTAGAGAGGCTTTTTATCAGGTAAATGAAGAAATCGGCCTGGAGCAGTATTTAATTCCCTATTTTATTTCCAGCCATCCCGGAAGCCGGTTGGAAGATGCCGTTGAACTTGCAGAATATTTAAGAGATATTAATCATCACCCGGATCAGGTACAGGATTTCTATCCAACTCCGGGCACAATGGCCACAGCAATGTACTACAGTGGTTATGATCCAAGAACTATGGAAGAGGTTTATGTTGCTAAATCAAAAGAGGCAAAAAAAATGCAGCGAGCCTTACTCCAGTATCATAAGAAGCGAAATCATCAAATTGTGCGCAAGGCTTTAAAGATGGCAGGGCGCAGAGATTTAATTGGTTATGATAAAAAAGCATTAGTACCACCGACTCACTAAAATATTTGAGATCTAAGGTTTAATTAGGAGGAATTAATAAATGTCTACAGTTGGCAAAAAAGATAAATATAAGTTATTAATTGATAATTTAAGAGAACTAGAACCATTTATAATTGCCTTTTCTGGAGGAGTTGACAGCACTTTTTTAGCAGCTGCCGCAAAAGAATCCGGGGTGGATTTTGAAGCTGTTACCGTTAATACTCCTTTTGTACCGGATAGAGAAATTAAAGAGGTAGCTGAACTGGTGGCAAGGTTGGATTTGGACCATCAGCAGCTGGAAGTTGAGCTCGAAGAATTAGAAAAAGCAGTTGAAAATACTCCCGAGCGCTGTTATTACTGTAAAAAGGTGATTTTTAATCAGATTTTAGATTATGCAGCTGGCAGAACTGTAATTGAAGGTTCGAATCTGGACGATCAGGGAGATTATCGTCCTGGCCGCAAAGCTTTAAAAGAGCTGGGAGTTAAAAGTCCTCTGCTTGAGGCCTCTCTGAGCAAAAGTGAGATTCGGGAGCTTTCTAAAAAAATGGAACTTCCTACCTGGGATAAGCCGAGCATGTCCTGTCTGGCAACCAGAGTTTCCTATGACAATCAGATTACAGCTGAAAAACTGGAGAAAATAGAAATTGCCGAAGAATTAATGCATCGAATGGGTTTTGAACAGTTTAGAGTCCGCGATCACAGCAATCTGGCCCGGATAGAGCTGTCAGAGAGTGACCGAGAAAAGATATTAGACTTAAATTTAATGGACAAATTGTCTGATAAATTACAGAAATTAGGGTTTCAATATGTTACCTTAGATCTGTCAGCATATAAAAGTGGCAGTATGAATAAAGAAATTTTGGAGGCAGAAGATGAATAAAGAAGATATCAAAATTTTATTAGAAAAAGTAAAAGATGGTGAAATTGAGGTTGATCAGGCAGCAGCTTCTTTAAAAGATCTTCCTTTTAAGGATCTCGGTTTTGCTAAGGTAGATAATCATCGCAGCCTGCGCAACGGTTTTCCAGAGGTAATTTACTGTGAAGGAAAATCACTTGATGAGATCGAAGGAATTGTAAAGGAAATGCTCAAACATGATAATAATATTTTAGCAAGCAGGGCCAGTAAGGAGATTTATGAGCGGATTAAAGAAATTGCTCCTGAGGCAGTTTATCATCAGCGGCCGGAAATGATTTTTATAGAAAGGCAGCCACTTACTAAAACTCAAAGTAAGATTTTAGTAGTTAGTGGTGGTACCTCTGATATACCGGTCGCAGAAGAAGCCGTAGTAACTGCTGAAGCACTGGGCAATTCGGTTGAGCGGCTCTATGATGTAGGGGTAGCAGGGATTCACAGACTTTTAGGTAATTTAGATAAATTAAACGAAGCAGAAGTTATTATTGCAGTTGCTGGAATGGAAGGTGCTCTGGCCAGTGTTGTTGGAGGTCTGGTTGATAAACCTGTAATTGCTGTACCGACAAGTGTTGGTTATGGTGCTAATTTTGGTGGGGTTTCAGCTTTGCTGACTATGATTAACAGCTGTGCCAGCGGTATTGGAGTAGTAAATATTGATAATGGTTTTGGAGCAGCTTACTTGGCCAGCACAATTATTTTACAGATAGAGAAAGCAAGGAAGGATGGATAAATTAATATGAAAACAGAAAATATACTGTACTTTGATATAAATTCCGGAATCAGTGGAGATATGACAATAGCTTCTTTACTTGATCTGGGAGTTGATAAAGATAAATTTTTGAATGAACTGAAGAAATTAAAGCTTGCGGGTTATGAAATTGAGATTTCTACAGTGCAGAAAAATGGGATTACAGCTACAGATTTTAAAGTTATTTTAGAAGATGAAAGCCACCCAGATCTGGTAGAAGATTCTGGTCATTCTCATGACCACAGTCATAATCATAGTGACCACTCTCATGATCATGATGGCCACCCACATGAACATCATGAAGGAGGCTGTCAGGGCTGCGGCAATCATGACCACCACCATAATGATCACAGTCATTCAGATTCTGATCACCAACACGACCATTTAGATCATAATCACAACCATGGAGAAGGTCATTCTCACAGTCATGAGCACAGCAGTAACCATGTTCACCGCAACTTCAATGATATTAAGAAATTAATAAACCAGAGTCAGCTTAATCAAAATGTAAAGGATTTAAGCATCGATATTTTTGCTAAAGTAGCAGAGGCGGAAGCTAAAGTGCATAACAAGAAAATAGATGAGGTGCATTTTCACGAAGTTGGAGCAGTTGATTCGATTGTCGATATTGTCGGAGCGGCCATTTTAGTTGATCTATTAAATCCTGACCATATCTACGCATCTCCAGTACCGCTTGGTACAGGCTTTGTCGATGCAGCCCACGGCAGAATTCCGGTTCCCGCACCAGCAACAATTGAAATTTTAAAAGATGTACCGGTATATTCAACTAATATCAGAGGGGAACTGGTTACCCCAACTGGAGCTGCAATTATTAAAACACTGGCAGAAGAATTTATTGAGCTGCCAGAAGTTGAAATAGAAAAAATTGCTTATGGAGCTGGCAAAAAGGATTTTGAGATTACAAACCTGCTGCGGGTTTATCAGGCTAAAAAAAAACTAAAAAAAAGTTATTAATTTTAGAAACAAACATTGATGATATGAGCGGAGAAATTTACTCCTATCTTTTCCCAAAACTGCTAGCTGCAGGAGCCAGGGATGTTTATTTAACCAATATCATGATGAAAAAGAACCGTCCAGCACAAAAGCTGACAGTACTAAGTCCTGCAGAAAAGCAGCAGGAGCTGGAAGAAATTATTTTTAAAGAAACTACAACTTTAGGTATTAGACACCGTGAAGTTAAGAGGAGCTGTCTGGAGCGGAAATACTTTGAGCTGGATTCTACAATGGGTAAGGTGACAATCAAAGCAGCCTATTATGAAGGTAAACTAATTAAGTATTCTCCAGAATATGAAGAGTGTAAGGAGATTGCTGTCAGAGAGAGGGTCAGGCTGCAGGATGTTTATGATCTCTTAAAAAAAGAAGCAGCTGAGCAGTTGTTTTAATTTATTATTAAGTTCCAAAAAATAATACAGATATTTTGTTTTTATAAGTGTCAGTTAGCTGATTTGATTCAGCCGCTGGCGCTTTTTTTCTTTCTAAGCAGGAATCAGCTTTATTATCCAGAAATGTAATAGTAGCACTAAAAATTATTTTGTGTCACGAAAGGTGGTTTCAAATGTCAGACTTAAAAAGATTTGGAGTTTCCATAGAAGAAAATTTGCTTAAAAAATTTGACCAGTTAAATGAGGGGATTTATAATAATCGTTCTGAAGCAATTAGAGATCTGATTAGAAATAAAATAATTGAAGAAAAAAACACCAAAGAAGATCAAAATGTTGTAGGAACAATTACTCTAATTTATGATCATCATCAAAGTGGTCTAACTGATAAAATGAATCAGCTGCAGCACGATTATCACTGTCTCTTTAAGACAAATCTGCATTTACATTTAGATAGACACTTTTGTCTGGAAGTAATAGTTGTCGAAGGGCTGCACAGCAAATTAAGAAAAATAAGTTCTAAATTAATTGCTCTAAAAGGTATTAAACACGGAAAACTAACTGTAACCAAAATAGAAGGAGTGGAAAAATAATTGTCATATTCAAAACAGAAAAATAAAATTAGATTAAATTTAGTAATTGCACTGATAGTTATCAGTTTATTTAGCATTTCAGCTGGAGCCAAAAATTTAACTGATCTGGCAGATCGAAAGCTAAGTCTTCCAGATAAGATAGAAAGAATTGTAGCTATCGGACCGGGAGCGTTAAGGATGGTAGTTTATCTTGAGGCAGAAAATATGGTTGTAGGAGTGGAAGAATTTGAAAAAAGGAATCAGCAGCGCCCTTATATAATTGCTCATCCAGAACTGACCAAATTGCCGGTAATTGGACCTCAGTTTGGAGGAGATGCAGAATTAATTGCCGCTCAAAATCCTGATTTAATAATCTCATCTTATCTGAGTCAGGCTGAAATGAATAATTTACAGGCTAAGACTTCAATACCGGTTATTTCAATTAATGATGGTACTCCAGGTTCGATGACTGAAGCTGAATTGAAGACAGCTCTGAATTTTTTGGCAGAGATATTGGATAAAAATGAACGAGCAGAGGAGCTAATTAATATTTTTGATCAGCACAAAAATGAAATGAAAAGTAGAACCAGTAATTTAGATTTAGGGATGAATGTCTATATTGGTGGAATAGGTAACAAAGGTGCTCAGGGTATTACTTCCACTGAGGCAAATTATCCCCCCTTTGAATATCTGGGTCTTAATAATATTATTGAAGATGATAAAAAAAGCAACTTCACAATCAGTAAAGAGAGATTGCTGCTGGAAAATCTTGAGCTGATTTTTATAGATCAGGGTGGAATTGAATTGGTAGAGCAGGATTTAAAAAGAGAAGAATTCAAATATTTAAAAGCTTATCAGGAAAATGAAATTTATCAACTTTTACCATACAATCACTATACAACTAACTTTGCAACAATGTTAGCTAATTCTTATTTCATTGCTGAAACATTGTACCCAGAAGCATTTAAAATGCTGGAAGCGAAAGAAAAAGCGGATCAAATTTATAAGCAATTCGTTGGACAGCCAGTATATTCTGAGATGGCAGAAATTTTTGGCGGCTTTAAAAAGATGAAATTAAATTAAAATAATAAATTTGATAGAGGTAGATTTATGGATAATAATTTAAGTGTAGAAGATCTTTTGAAAAAAGAAAAAAAGCATTCCAACAAAATATTTATGTTAAGTTTAGTACTGCTGCTGCTGATTGTTTTAGCTGCTGTTTACTCTCTATTTGTAGGTGCAGCCAGACTTGAATTCAGTGATTTATTAAGAGTGATTTTTCAAGGGGAAAGAGGGATGATTTATAATATTATCTGGAATATCAGACTGCCGGCTATTTTAACTTCACTGGCAGCAGGGATGGGACTGGCTCTGGCTGGAGCTGTTATGCAGAGCACCCTTAAAAACTCACTTGCCTCACCTTTTACTTTAGGAATTTCACACGCTGCTGCCTTTGGAGCTGCTTTTGCTATTGTAGTTGTTGAACCTGAAAATTTAACTGTCTTTTCATTTTTAGATGGAGTTTATCTACCTGCACTTTCAGCCTTTCTTTTCTCACAGCTGGCAGTGATAACTGTTCTAACCATCAGCGCCAGGCAGCAGGCTGGAAGAGAAACTATAGTTTTAGCTGGAATTGCGCTTTCTTCTTTATTTACAGCAGGTACTACAGCTTTGGAATTTTTTGCAGATGATTTAGAACTTGCTTCAGTTATTTACTGGACATTTGGGGATCCAGGCCGGACAAACTGGAATCAATTTATAGTCATAGTTTTTGTACTTCTTTTGACACTATTTTATTTTATTTATCAGGGTTGGAATTATGGTGTTTTAAATTCGGGTGATGAGCTGGCAGCAAGTCTGGGAGTTGATTCAAATAGACTGAGGTTGATTGCAATGACAGTCTCCTCAATTTTAACTTCAGTTATTATTTCCTTTGTTGGGGTAATTGGTTTTATAGGCCTGGTTACTCCCCATATTATTAGAAAAATTGCAGCTGGAAATCAGCGTCAGCTTTTTTTAAATTCTGCTCTAGCAGGAGGCCTGCTTTTAATTATCGCAGACAATCTGGCGAGAACATTATTTAGACCTATTGTCTTACCGGTAGGGGTTTTAACTGCATTTTTAGGAGCACCACTTTTTATTTATTTAATTATTAAAGGGAGGCAGTTTTGATGTTTTTAGAAATTAAGGCGCTAAATTTTTCTTATACTGAAGAAAATATTTTAAAGAGGATAAATTTAAATGTGCAAAAAGGTGAATTGATTACCTTAATTGGCCCTAATGGATCAGGGAAGAGTACACTTTTAAAATGTATTAATAACTATCTTCAAATCAATCAGGGTAAGATAAAAATTAAGAATAAAGAGATATCAGAGTACACTCAGAGAGAACTGGCTCAAATAATAGCCTATGTGCCTCAGGCAGCTGAAGATATATCAAAATTAAATGTTTTTGAAACAGTATTAATGGGCAGAAAACCTCACAGCAGCTGGAAAGCCAGCAGAGAAGATAAGAAAATAACTGCTAAAGTAATTGGAGAGATGGGTCTGGAATCGATTGCTTTTAAGAATCTGAATGAGCTGAGCGGTGGTCAGAGACAGAAAGTTTTTATTGCCAGAGCAGCGGCGCAGAAAGCGGAACTGATTTTACTGGATGAGCCGACAAATAATCTTGATTTAAAACATCAATTAGAAATTTTTAATCTAATCAGAAAAGAAGTTAAAAACGGCAAAACAGCAATAGTCACAATGCATGATCTATCACTGGTCAGCCGTTTTAGTGACCGAATAATTATGCTTAAAAATGGAAAGGTTTTTTCCGATGGTAACCAAAACTCTTTATCAGCAGCTAAAATCAACTCTGTTTATGGGGTTGAAGTTAGCTTAAAAGAGCATAATGGTAAAAAGATAATAATACCAGAAAAAGTAGTCTAACTTTTAGATTTTGCCTGGAAAGTTGTAATAATTTTAATTGAGATAACCAAAATAGAGAGACCAGCAGTAATAATAATTGTCATACCAGGCAGTTGATAATTCAGCTGAGCACCGATAATACCAATATAGGCCCAGATAACAACCAGGGCAAAGGCTATATTTTTGTATTTATCTAAAATTTTAACTGCAATAGCCAGCCCGGTTAAGATACCAATAATTGCTGCGATATTGAGAAAGTTAGCAGGCCAGTTATCATTATAATAGACTAAGAGTGCCATGAAATTTGCAATTGAGGCTACTGTAACCCAGGCGGTATAGATACTAAAAGGCAGTTTAAGGCCGATATACTCTGAAAGAGAATAATTTTGATATTGATGCAGCCTCTTAAATATTTGGAAAAGCGATAAAGGCAGTATTAAAATTACTAACATTGATAAAGGAATAGAAAGATTATGCCAGAGATAAAGCCAGCTTCCATTAGCAATCGAAGCAATAATAAAATATGGCCCTGTAGAAAACTCCTGATTAATTTTACCTTTACCAACAAACTGATAAACTATAAAAATTATTAGCAGAGTATAAATTACTCCCCAGATGGAAAAGGTAAAGCCAGCAGGTGTAAATGGATTTTGATATAGATCAGATACTTCTCCACTTGAAATTCCATTAATCGGCAGGTAATTTGCCAGGAAATTGACAAAGATTGTAAGCAGTAAAAAGATTAAATTGGTTATTTTTAGAGTCATTTTATTTTTTTGCATTAACTCACCCCTCAAGTAAATTATTTAGAACCTATTTTTTTATATAAAACAGCCGCCGAAAAAGCTGTTATTGGTATAGTAATAATTAGTCCTACTGTACCTGCCAGACCTCTAATAATTTCTGTTGCTACTAAATCCATATTTACAAGCTCTATCCAGCCATCACTAAAATGATAAAAAAGTATAAATAAGGATAAAGAACTACCTGCATATGCTAAAATCAAAGTATTAGACATAGTTCCGATTATATCTCTCCCTACCTGTAGACCAATTTTATATAATTTAGCTGTAGATAAGCTTTTGCTGTTTTCCCAGGTACTTTCGGCAACTGAAGCAATGGACATTGCTACATCAGTTACTGCTCCCAGACTGCCAATAATTATTCCAGCAAAAAGAATTCCCTTTGGATCAAATTCAAGTTCTGACCCTATAAGTAGGCGGGCTTCTTCACTGCTTAACCCACTCAGCTCAACCAATTGGCCAAAAACATAAGCAAGTATACCAGCACAGATAACGCCAGCAGCAGTACCGATAATGGCAGCCAGTGATTTAACTGTAAGGCCACCAATTATTCCCTGAATAATTACAATTAAAACTAATGAAGTTAAAACTGCTGTCTGGATTGGAGCAGCTCCTTCGGCAATCTGTGGAATTAAATAAAAGAAAATAATTCCCATAGTTAAAAGAAGTGCTAATATAGTTCTAACCCCCTGTTTTTTAGCGATTATTAAGAGTAAAAGTAGAGTCAGAAGACCAAGATAAATCAGACCTCTCTCTCTTAGAAGATCCTGAAAATGAACTTCCACAAGCTCTCCATTTTCATAAAAAGCTGCCAGCAGAATTCTATCACCAGTTTCCAGCAGATGTTCACCATAGATACTGTTTCGCATAATATTATTTTCGATTTCCATTGTTTCGCCAGAATATTCTTCAGATGTAATTTCAACCTTTAAATTTTGTCTGTATTTTATTCGTCCTTCCTCAAAAGCCTCAGTTTCCACCTCTAAAATTTTGCCCTTTAAGGTTCCTTCTTCAAAGCTAATATTTTGATTAAATGGATCTTCAGTATCTGTTTGAGCAGAGATAACTGTGGTAAAAAGAATTAGAGAAATGCTGAATAATAGTAAAAGATAAAATAGTTTTTTCATTTTAAACCTCACTTTAATGAAATTTTATAGTAATAGGTAATATTTCTATACTTCTTTTTAACTTCTGTAAATCCTGCAAAAATACTATTATATTAGCACATTATCATGCTAAAGAACAAAAGAAATAATTTTGAAAAAATTTGCACAAAGCCCTTGCATAATTATTTAAAAGTAGTATAATGAAATTGAACCGACAGAGAGTGAGTAGCGGAGTTAACTATTAGGTCGGTGGATTATATTATTGGAACAAGTAGATGTGCAGCGAGTATGTTCCCTACTAAAATTATTAAAGGGGGCATTACTAATGAAAACCATTTTTAAGCACAAGCGCGCTCACAAGGATCACAAGGATCAGGTCAATGTTAACACCAAGTCTGATACCGACGCACATGTAAAATTAAAAGATAGCGCCTTAATGGATTACTACATGATGGGCGGCTATTAAAATCAAAGAGCAAGAATTAAGACACCGGGGCTTTTGCCCCGGTTTTTATTATTTACCCATAAAAGCATCGGATTATTCTTTTATAAAGATTATCAAAAAAAATTGCCCTAATTGTTTGACTTTTTTAAATTCCACTGCTATAATTATTTATGGAAGCGATTCCAAATTAATTTTTTTAACTTCTTTGGAAGCGGTTCCACAACAAAAAATTAAGGGGGATTAATTTTATGAAGAATTTACGTTCAGTTTTATCTTTATTATTAGTTTTATTATTAGTTTTTGGTATAAGCGCTGTCGGTTTAGCTCAGGAAGTTGAGTTAGAGTTTTTTCAGAACAAGCGGGAAGCTGTAGAAACTTTTGACAAATTAATTGAGAAATTTGAAGAAGAAAATCCTAATATCAATATTGAGCAAAATCATGTTCCTGATGCAGAAACAGTTTTAAAGTCAAGATTAGCAAGAAATAGAATACCTGATATCATGGGACTTGGTGGTAACTTCACTTATGGTCAGATAGCAGATGCTGGAATTTTAAAGAATTTCGATGATACTTCATATCTAAGTGATACCCAAACAGCTTATCGAGAAATGCTGCAGGATTTACATGATGGCAGCAGTAATTATGGAGTTCCATATACAGCAAATGCAAATACAGTTTTATACAATAAAGATAAGTTTGAGGAATTAGGACTGGATATTCCACAGACCTGGGATGAATTTATCGAAACAGCGGAAACTATTCAGGAAAATGATGGAACTCCTTTTTATCTAACATTTAAGGATGCCTGGACAATTATGGTACCCTGGAATTTCTTAGCAGCAAATCTGCATGGAGAAAACTTTATTGAAGAAAGAACAGAAAATGAAACTACTTTTAAATCCAGATATGAAGAAGTTTCAGAAAAATTATATAAATTATTAGATTATGGCCAGGATGATGTATTTGGTTTTGGTTATGATCAGGGAAATCAAGCTTTTGCCAATGGAGAATCATTTATGTATATTCAGGGTGTCTGGGCAATTAATCCTATTTTAGAATCAAATCCTGATTTAAACCTGGGAGCTTTTGCAATGCCAGTTGTTAATGATGCAGAAGAAAATATGCTAGTTTCTGGTGTAGATACTGTTCTGACAATGAATAAAAACACTGATCATCCTGAAGCGGCTGAAAAGTTCATTCAATTCTTACTTGAAGAAGAAAATGCACAATTCTATATTGATGAACAGATGACTTTCTCTGCAGTAGAAAATGTATTTCAGGAAGATCCAACAGTTGTTGATTTAAAGACATATTTTGAAAGTGGGAAGATTGCGCCTTTCCCTGATCATTACTATCCATCTGGAATGCAGGTTCCTAACTTAATTCAAGGTTTCCTACACGAAGGTGATGTGGAAGAATTCTTAAATACTCTTGATTCAGAATGGAATAAGGTACAGTCCAGATAAGAAGTTAAAGTCTTTAATATAGGAGTTCTTCTCAAAATGAGGAGGACTCCTTAATTATAGAAGGAGGAGAAAGTAATGAAAAAAACTTCATCCATATTTTACTGGATGACAATACCGGCATTTATACTATTTTTTGTTTTTCACACACTTCCGGCTCTACAGGGGATATTTTATAGTTTTACAGATTACATAGGATTTGGAGACTATGGTTTTGTTGGATTTAGAAATTTTATTAATCTATTGAATGATGGAAGAGCTTTTGATGCTTATATTTTCACATTTAAATTTGCTATTGTATCAACAATTATAGTAAATATACTGAGTTTATTAATTGCTTTAGGCTTAAATGCAAAAATTAAGTTTAAAGATACTTTTAGAGCAATTTATTTTGTTCCATATATGTTGAGTATATTAGTTGTTGGTTATATTTTTAATCATATTTTTACATTTATAGTTCCAGAAATTGGCCGCAACCTGGGGATAGATATTTTAAGCAAAAATATTTTAGGTAATATGGATTTAGCCTGGGTTGGAGTAGTTATTCTTGCTGTCTGGAATTCCAGTGGGTTTAATACTCTGTTATATCTATCTGGCTTACAAACAGTTCCAGATGAATTATATGAGGTAGCTAAAATAGATGGTGCAGGTAAATGGGATCAGTTTAAGCATATTACATTTCCGTTGATTGCTCCTTTTTTCACCATTAATATTGTTATTTCTATGCGCGGGTTTTTAATGGTTTTTGACCATATTATGGCTTTAACTCAGGGAGGACCTGGACGGGCAACAGAATCGATAACATTACTTATTTATAATGGTGGTTTTATGGGTGGAGAATTTGCCTATCAAACTGCAAATGCAGTTGTCTTTTTAATTGTAGTTTTATCTATTTCTTTATTCCAGATCAAAGTACTGCAGAAACGTGAGGTGGATTACTAATGAAAGAGAAAACAAATTGGTGGGCGACAGGTTTACTTCTTTTAGGATCATTTATTATAATAATTCCACTCTATATGGCTTTAATAGTTTCACTAAAAAACCCACAGCAGCTGGCAGAATCGATACTGGCCGTACCGGATACTTTTCAATTTCGTAATTATCTAGAAGCAATTAAACTGACTAATTATTTTCAGAGTTTAAAAAACAGTGCTTATGTTACTATTCCAACGGTGGCAATTGTATTGGTTGTTAATTCAATGGTTTCTTATGCTATAGCAAGAAATATGCATAAAAAATATTTTAAATTTCTATATTTCTATTTTATTAGTGCAATGTTTATACCATTTCCTTTAATTATGCTGCCTTTAGTTAAAGAAATGGCAATGATTAGCCTTGATAATCTTCATGGTCTTATATTATTATATATAGTATATGCCCTACCCTTAAATGTTTTTATTTATGTAGGTTATATAAAAACTCTACCAAAAAGTATAGAAGAAGCGGCTATAATAGATGGGGCAAATGTCTGGCAGATTTTTTGGAGGATTATATTTCCTGTACTTAAACCAATTAATGCCACAGTGGCAATTTTAACTGCTTTAAAGGCCTGGAATGACTTCTTATTACCATTATTGATGATTAGTGATCGTTCCAGTATGACATTACCCTTAGTTCAACATGTTTTTCAATCACAGTTTAGTACAGATTATAGTTTAGCTTTTGCTTCTTATATACTTGCATTACTCCCTATGCTATTGGTTTATATTATTGCACAAAAGAAAATAATCAGTGGAGTTATGAGGGGATCAGTGAAAGGATAATTAATAGTATGGCTAAAGATAAGGTTAATATTTATGATGTAGCAAAAAAAGCTGGAGTTGGGATTGGAACAGTTTCAAGAGTTCTTAATAACAGTCAAAAAGTTAAAGAAGAAACTAGAGATAAAGTCCTGGAAGTAATGAAAGAACTAAATTATCGTCCTAATAAGTTAGCACAGAATCTGGCAAGCCAAACTGCCAATGCGATTGCAGTTATTGTACCAACTTTTATTGATCATTATTTTGTCGAAGTATTAAAAGGAATTCAGGATGCTTTGGAGGAAGAAAAAATTGATTTAATATTATACAAGATTGATAAAGATGAAAAAATGATGGATAAGATTATGGATATAGTGCAGAGTAAAAAGGTAGATGGTATTGCAGCTGTGACAATGGATATTTCAAAGCACGATTATAAAGCATTATTAAAAGAGGATGTACCGGTAGTACTTGCAGATGAAAACACATCTGACTTTCATTCAATCTATTTGGATGATATTAAGGGTGCTGAAATGGCAATTAATTATCTGCTAAATTTGGGACATAAAAAGATTGCTTTTATAGATGGTTTAAAAGAAAGTCAGCATGGAAGTGATCGTCTTAAAGGTGTAAAAAAAGCTCTTGGATCAAAAAACCTGCAGCTGGCTTCTGAACTTTTAAAATTTGGAGATTTTCATACTGAAGACGGCTATCAATCAATGCAGGAGATCCTTTCCCTTCCGGAAGAAAAATGGCCGACAGCAGTTTTTGCCGCTTCTGACAATCAGGCAATCGGTGTCCTGCAGGCTATGGAAGAAAAAAAGCTCAAGGCTCCAGATGATATTGCAGTAGTCGGTTATGATAATATAGAATTGGCTAAATATCTAAAGATCACAACAATCTGGCAGCCCATGTATCAGTTAGGACACCTGACTATTGAAGTGCTGCTTAAAGCAATTAATGGAGAAATAGAAGGTAAATTCAGTAAAGAGTTAGAATTAAAATTACTGAAACGAGAAACTGCTTAAAATAATAACTTTTTTCTGATATGATATTATTTATAAATATAAAATAAATTGAAGAAAAGGTGTTTTTATGGATCACAAGAAGAAAAAATATTTATTAATTGCTTTAATTTATGTTGCTTTTATTTCCCTTGGCTTACCAGATGGGCTGCTCGGGGTTGCCTGGCCCGAGATGAGGGACAGTTTTTCTCTTCCCCTTGATGCGCTGGGGATAATCTTAATTGGTTCAACTACAGGTTATCTGCTTTCCAGTTTTTTTAATGGATTTTTTATGCGTAAAATTGGTGTGGCAGTTCTGCTTGCTTTAAGCTGTCTGGCTACAGCCTTAGCCTTAATAGGTTATACTCTTGTTCCTGTCTGGTGGCTTTTACCGCTGCTTGCTGTTCTGGCAGGCCTTGGGGCAGGAGCAATTGATGCCGGATTAAATACATATGTAGAAAAAAATTTTAATGAAGGTTTAATGCAGTGGCTGCATGCCAGCTTTGGAGTTGGAGTTACAATCGGACCAATAATTATGTCTTCGGCTATCAAATATTTTGACAGCTGGAGGGTTGGTTATTTGATTGTCGGTTCAGCCCAGATATTGCTGGCCCTGACCTTTGCCCTGACTCTGTCACTCTGGCAGGATCCAAAAAAGGCGAGTAAAGCAGCAGAGCAAAGTAATAAAAAACGTGGTAAAAATAAGCAGCAGGAGATAAAGATGTTTGAGACTCTCAAATATTTTCCGGCTCTTTTAAGTGTGTTATTATTTTTTATTTATACTGGAATTGAACTAACTCTCGGGCACTGGACTTTCACCCTTTTTACTGAATCAAGGGGAATAAGGACTTCAATAGCAGGTATTTGGGTAAGTGTCTACTGGGGTTCTTTTACAGTTGGTAGAATTCTGGCTGGGTTTTTAGCCTATAAGTTTTTGAGCAGGAAAATTGCCAAAAATGCAGCTTTTTTAGGCCTTTTTGGAAGTGCTTTAATAGCTATAAATTTAAGCAAGTGGTTGTCTCTGCTCGGTTTAGCTTTAACCGGAATTGCTATTGCTCCAATTTTTCCGGCTTTAATATCCAGCACTTCTTACAGAGTTGGGAAAGGACACACTGTCAATACAATTGGGATGCAGATCTCAGCTGCCGGCCTTGGAGGAGCTTTACTGCCTGGATTAGCAGGTGTGCTGGCAAATAATATTTCGCTGGAGATAATTCCAGTTTTTATAATCATATTATTTATTACATTTTTACTAATTAATAATCTGATTACTAAGCTTAGTAGTCAGGCTGCTAAAAATGCAGCATAATTAATATATATTAATGACAATGGAGGTATAACAATGAATAAAAAATGGTGGAAAGAAGCGGTAGTTTATCAGATTTATCCCCGCAGTTTTAAAGACAGCAACGGTGATGGAATTGGAGATTTAAGAGGAATTATAGAAAAAATAGATTATTTAGATGAACTTGGAGTAGATGCAGTCTGGTTAAATCCGGTTTATCAGTCCCCCAATGATGACAATGGTTATGATATTAGTGATTATAAAGCTATTATGGATGAGTTTGGGACAATGGAAGATTTAGAGGAATTGATGGTTTTACTGCACGAGCGAGACATTAAATTGATTATGGATCTGGTGATCAATCACAGTTCTGATGAACATCAGTGGTTTGAAGAATCCCGCAAAAGCAAAGATAATCCCTATCGTGATTATTATATCTGGAAAGACGGCAAAAATGATGGACCTCCCAATAACTGGAAGGCATTTTTTGGCGGCTCTGCCTGGAAGTATGATGAAAATACTGATCAATATTATCTGCATCTTTTCTCACCCAAACAACCAGATTTAAACTGGGAGAATCCTGAAGTTCGAAATGATCTTTATGAGATGATTAACTGGTGGCTTGAAAAAGGTATAGATGGCTTTAGACTTGATGTAATTAATTTAATTTCTAAAGATCAGCGTTTTCCTGACGGTGAGCAGGATGGACTTGCAGGACACGAATATTTTGCCAATGGTCCTCGAGTGCATGAATTTATCCAGGAGATGGCCGAGGAAACATATAATAATTATGATGCAATGACAGTGGGTGAAACTCCTTTTGTGGATAAAGATGAAGCACTAAAATTTGTCAAAGAAGAAAGAAAAGAATTCTCAATGGTAATTCCCTTTGAGCATCTTGAATTTGACCGCAAAGAGGGCTGGGAGAAGATAACTGAATGGGATCTAAAAGAGCTCAAGGATTTAATGAGTGAGTGGCAGTATAAGCTGCAGGAAAATAACGGCTGGACCAGTCTCTATTTCTGCAACCATGATCAGCCCAGAATCGTCTCTCGTTATGGAGATGATGGCAAGTATCGAAAAGAGTCAGCTAAGCTTCTGGGAACAATGCTGCACACCCTAAGAGGAACTCCGTTTATCTATCAGGGTGAAGAAATTGGGATGACAAATATTAGTTTTGAATCCTTAGATGATTTTGATGATATTGAAACTCGTGGTTATATTAAGGATGTTCAGGAAAAGGGAGAGTTGAGTGAAGAAGAAATTTTAGAAATTGCTAATTACCGAACCAGAGATAATGCCCGCACACCGATGCACTGGGATGGCAGTAAATATGCTGGTTTTTCTGAGGCTGAGCCGTGGTTGAAAATGAACAAAAACTATCCTGAGATCAATGTAAAAGAAGATTTGGCATCTGAGGATTCAGTTTTTGAATATTATAAGCAGATGATTGCTCTGCGCAAAGAATATTCAGTTTTTGCCTACGGTAAATATGATATTTTACTTGAAGAAGATCAGGATATTTATGCCTATCAGAGGTTGGGAGAAGATAATAATCTGCTTGTGCTTTTAAACTTCAGTGAAAATGAAGTGGACTATGATTTGAGTTCTGAAGTAGAAATTGAAAAAGCAGAATTGATCTTAAATAATTATCAAAATGAAGCTGATTTTAAAGTTCAGGCCAGTTTAAGACCTTATGAAGCGAGAGTTTATCTCTATTAATAAACAAAATAAGGAAACCAAAGTTAATTTTGCTTGACTTTAAAATCAAATAGATATATCATTAATGTAAGAATAGTCGCACAACTCCGAGTGTATTTAAGCTAAGATGAATAGTTATGCTTAATACACCGATAGGGTTTAGAGGGAAACCTTTGGGCCTCCCGGAATGGAAAGGAGTGATCGATTTGGATTGCATTAATTTTAATCCGCCCTAAAACTTCCGGTAATGCTGCCGGGAGTTATTTTTTTGAGCATATTTTTAGTTTTTCGAGCTTATGATTAGATTTAACCAGAAAAAAATATATGTAAATCAAAATAGGGGGATTACTATGTCAATTAAGAAAATTTTATTATCATTATTAATATTAATGCTGATTTTTAGCTCAGCTGCGGCTGCTCAGGAAGTTTTAACAATGGCCACTACAACAAGTACCGAGAATTCAGGTCTGCTGGATGAGTTAATTCCACCATTTGAAGAAAAATTTGATGTGCGGGTTGATGTCGTAGCAGTTGGAACCGGTGCAGCTATAGAGCTCGGCCGTAATGGGGATGCAGATATTATTTTTGTCCATGCACGAGAAGCAGAAGATGAATTTGTAGCCAGCGGCTATGGAGTTAACAGAAGAGATGTAATGTATAATGACTTTGTCATTTTAGGGCCACCATCAGATCCAGCAGATATTAAAGAGACAGAAACTGCAGTTGAGGCTTTTCAGAAAATTAAAGAGGAAGAAGCAGAATTTGTTTCTCGTGGTGATGATTCAGGCACTAATAAGAAAGAACTATCTATCTGGGATAGTGCTGAGATAGCTCCAGAAGGCAGCTGGTATTTAGAAAGCGGTCAGGGAATGGGACCCAGTATTAATATGGCCAATGAGCGTCAGGCATACATTTTAGCTGACAGAGGAACATATTTAGCTTACAGTGGGGATGTTGAACTGGAAATTGTAAATAGTGGAGATCCTGAGCTCTTTAATCCTTATGGAATCATTCCAATTAATCCCGCCTATCATACACATGTAAACTACCAGCTGGCAATGGCCTTTACCGGCTATGTAACTTCTCAGCAGGGGCAGCAGATAATTGATAATTATATGCAGTATGATGAACAGTTATTTTACCCTTCCGCAATTAAAGCAGAAGATTTAGAAGAGTAAAAATAAATTTAAAAAACTCAGCTGGCTGCAGTTCTAATCTGCAGCTGGCTAATCTAATTTTGATATTCAGGAGGAAAAATGTGGACTATTATACTGATGCAATAATCAGAGCTCTACAGCTAATAATCAACCTTGATCCAGAAGTTATCCAGGTAGTTACAACTTCACTTAAAATTTCTATCTCATCAACTTTAATAGCTTCAATTATTTCTATTCCACTGGCAATTTTAATTGCCCGGAATAAATTTAAAAGCAAGAAATTTATTAATATTATTTTAAACACATTGCTCAGCTTGCCCACAGTTGTGATCGGTATTTTTGTTTACTCACTTATATCACGCAGAGGAGTTTTAGGAGAGCTGGATCTGCTTTTTACACCAATTGGAATTATAATGGGGCAGGTAATACTGATCATACCTTTAATAACTGCTCTGATTAGAAATGTTATATTTTCAATGGATGAAAAACTTTACAAAACAGCAACTTCAATGGGGGCCAGCCGCAGCCAGAAGTTTAAGCTTTTAATTTTAGAAGCTAGATATGGAATTATTGGTGCTGTGATTGCTGGATTTGGTAGAGTTTTAGGAGAGATTGGAGTTTCCATGATGCTGGGTGGAAATATAAAAGGAGTTACCAGAACTATAACAACTGCTATGTCTCTGGAAACAAATAAAGGCCGCTTTGCTTTTGCCCTGGCATTAGGAATTATTCTCTTATCGCTTTCATTTTTAATTAATTTTGTTACTTATTTTCTGCAGGAGGGAAAAAATTATGCCAGAAGATAAAATTATTGAAGTTAAAAAGATTAAAAAGGTCTGCAGGGATAAGACTATTTTAGATATCGATCAGTTTTCAGTTTTAAAAAATAAGTTTAATTTTATTATTGGCGGTAATGGCAGTGGTAAAACTTCTCTTTTAAATATTTTAAGTCTGGTTGACCAGGATTATCAGGGAGAACTTTTCTATAAAGGCCGGTTAGTAAAAAAAGATCAGCAGAATTTAGAACTCAGGCGCAAACTTTCTGTAATCTGGCAGGATCCTTATCTTTACCGCGGTAATGTTTTTTATAATATTGCATTACCTTTAAAACTAAGAGATATTGATCAGGAAATAATCAACAAAAAAGTAAAAGAGATAGCATCCAGACTTGAAATAACTGACCTGCTGGAACAGTCAGCTCATACTCTTTCTGGAGGAGAAAGACAAAAAACTTCAATTGCTAGAGCTTTGATTTCAGATCCCGAGATTTTATTTGTAGATGAAGCAACTACAAATTTAGATGAAGAAAGCATTCAATTTTTTAATTCTCATTTTGCTGATCTGGTGACCGATGAGATGACTGTGGTGATGGTCAGTCATGACAGGAGGCAGATTAAACAGCTTGCAGACCAGATAACTTTACTTAAAGCTGGAGAAGTAGAAATAACTAAAGCTATAAATAATTTCAATTTTGAATTATTTGGTGCAGGAATCGAATCCCCAATAGCAGAATTAGTATAGTATAGAGGTGAAGAAAATGAAAAAAATCCTATTAAAAAATGCCAAGGTTGTTGATGATAAAGGTATCAGAAAGTCAGATTTAGTTATTGAGGGAGAAAAAATTGCTGCTGAAGAAAAGCGTGGTTTTTTTGAAGCAGATGAACAAAAAGGAGAATTTAAAGTAATTGATCTTGCTGGTAAATATCTATTTCCGGGGATTATAGATGCCCATACCCACTATTCACTCCACTCTCGAGGGACTGTAACTGCAGATGATTTTTATCAGGGTAGTATTGCTGCAGCAGCCGGAGGAGTAACAACTGTTATTGACTATATTGATTTTCCAGAAGATGGAAACTTCAAAAAATCAGTTGCTGAAAGAAAAAAGGAAGCTCAGGATTCAATTATAGATTATAATTTTCATCAGGTAGTTCAGAAATTCAACTCTAAAATTTCAGAGAATTTAGCCGATTTAAAGGAACTGGGTCTGGCAAGTATTAAGCTTTTTACTACCTATAAAGATGTTGGTTATATGATAGAAAGGGATAAATGGTCTGAATTATTTAAACGCTTAAAAGAGATTGAAATTTTACCCCAGGTACATGCTGAAGATGATGATTTAATCCAGGATTTAAAAGCCGCCTACAGCAAAAGAAATTTAATAGAGCCCAGATACCATCCTTCCATTAGACCTGCAGCTGCGGAAGCACTAGCAGTTAAAGATATGGGGGAAGAGGCTCTGAAAGCTGATATTCCACTCTATATTGTTCATCTGTCTTCTGCAGAAGGACTGGAAGCTGTTAGAGAATTAAGAGCAGTGAAAGCTCAAATTTATGCAGAAACAACTCCTCATTATTTAATGCTTGATAATTCATATTTAACCCGTGAGGATGCCCAGCTATTTTTAATGACACCACCACTGAGAAATAAATATGATAACCAAATTCTATGGGAGGGCATCAGTCAGAGTGAGTTTCAGGTTGTAGCAACTGATCACTGTGCTTTTAATAAAGAAAAAAAAATGCAGTCAGATTCCAGCCTGGAAATTTTGCCGGGAATACCGGGAACCGAAACTTTATTGTCCTTGATTTACAGTTCAGGAGTTAGAAATAATCGAATTACAATTAGAGAAATGGTAGAGCTGCTTTCGATTAATCCAGCTAAAATATTCGGACTCTACCCGGAAAAAGGTTCGCTTGAGCCGGGAACTGATGCGGATCTAACAGTTTTTGATCCAAATGTAGAGAAAAAATTAACTGCAGAAAACTTACATTCTGCAGCTGAGTACAGTCCTTATCAGGATTTTACAGTTAAGGGATATCCGGTTATGACATTTAGACGCGGCGAGCTGATTTTTGATAATAAACTGCGGGCAGAAAAGGGAAGCGGTAGATTTATTTTTGCCCACAGCTCAAGTCTTCTGTAGTACCATTTTTATCGAGGCGCTGCTGATTCATTTTTACTGATAATTTGCAGAGGCCTTCGTTAATTAACTGTTCTTCCAACAAAATATCTTCCGGGACTTTTAAGGGCACTTCAGTAAAATCCCAGATAGCTTTAATTCCGGCCGCTGCCAGGCGGTCGGTTATTTTTTGTGCTGCAGCTCCAGGAACAGTTAAGGCTGCTACATCAACTTTATTATTCTGCAGGAAATTTTCTAAGTTATTAACACTCTGGATTTCTATATCATTGATTACCAGCCCAATTAACTTTGGATTTTTATCAAAGATAGAAATCAATTTATAACCTCTTTCAGTGTAACCTTTGTTATAAGCTAAGGCCTGGCCGAGATGTCCGGCTCCAATAATAATTACTTTCTTTTTATAATTAAAGCCCATAATAATACTTATCTGCTGGAAAAGATAGTAGACATCATATCCATAACTTTTACGACCAAAAGTTCCAAAATAACTTAGATCTTTACGAATCAAAGAGCTGCTAAAACCTGTTAACTCGGCCAATTCTTCCGAAGAAATATATTCTTTGGTTGAACTCTGCAAATTTTTCAGATGCTGATAATATACCGGTAGACGGCTGATTATTATATCTGGTATTTTATTTAATTCTTTTCCCATAATTTAACCTCCAGTACTATTGTTAAAAAAATAACATTCTCTAATTTTATTTTATCTTAATTGAGAACTTTTTTCAACAATCATTAGCATATTTTTCCTAAAAATGATTGCAAAAAGCAGTTGGTTTTCGAGGCAGGATATATTTGCTTTTTGAAGAATTAATAAATAAAGAGTTTATGTTAGAATTTTCTTAACTAATGATTTTAAAATAATAATTTTGCAGCAGAAGGAGTGAAAAAAATGGATAAATATAAAATTCCTATTTCAAACTTAGATTTTAATTTTAAGGCAGAAGAACTCGATTTTGAAACAACAGAAGAACTTTCTGCAATTGATGAAGAAATAATTGGTCAAAATAGAGCAGCTGATTCGCTCGATTTTGGAATGAGAGTTAATAAGAGCGGCTATAATATTTTTATGGCTGGAGAATCTGGAACCGGAAAATCAACATATGCTGAGAATATGGCCGAAGAAAAATCAGCCAAAATGGAGCAGCCGAAGGATATTTTATATGTCTTTAATTTTTCTGAGCCCGAAAAACCAAGAGTGATGAGGGTACCTGCTGGAATGGGCAATGATTTAAAAACTGATATGGAAAAAATAGTCGAAGAACTGCAGGAAGAAATCCCCCGTGCATTTGAAGGAGAGGAGTATGAGGCTGAAAGGAAAGAAATTTTAAATGAGTATCAGCCTAAATCCAATAAAGTAATGCAGGAGTTTGAAGATTCCGCTCGAGAAAGAGGGTTTATGCTGCAGAATACCTCGCAGGGTCTGGTGCCTGTACCAATTGATGAGGATGGAGAACCAATCTCGCGCGAAGATTTTCAAGAGATGGATGATGAGAAAAAAGACGAAATCAGAAATAAAAGTCAAAAAATCCAGAATGAAATTTCTCAGATAATGAGGGAGATTCGTTCGATTAAGGAAGAGGCACAGGATGAACTGGCAGCTTTAGAAAAAAAGATAGGTATTTCTGTTGTTCAGCCAATAATCTGTCACCTGCAGGATAAATATGAAGACTGTGAGGAAATAGTTAATTATTTAGAAGAAGTTCAGGAGGATATAGTAGATAATATCGACCGCTTCCGCAGTAATGATGAGGATCAGCAAAATCCGTTTCTGGCAATGCAGCAGGATGATGACGGCAGCTTCTTTATCCGCTATCAGATCAATATTTTTGTTAATAACAGTAAAACTGAAGGAGCCCCAGTGATTTATGAGAAAAACCCCACTTATTATAACCTATTTGGTAAGATTGAGGGTAAAAGCCAGTTTGGAACTATTACCACTAATTTTACAATGATCAGAAGTGGTTCACTGCACCGGGCAAATGGAGGGTTTTTAATTGTCCATGCCAAAGATCTGCTGACAAATCCCTTCTGCTGGGATACTCTCAAGCGGGCTTTAATTAATCAGGAGATCACAGTTGAAAACATTGGGGAACAGTACCGAAGTGTACCAATAATTACTTTAAAGCCGGAAGCAGTTGAGCTTGACCTAAAAATTATTATGATCGGTTCTCCCTATATTTATTATTTACTATATAATTATGATGATGAATTTTCTGAGCTCTTTAAAATTAAAGCAGATTTTGATATTGAAATGGAGAGAAACAAAAAGAATATAGCAAAATTTGCTGACTTTATTTCTTCAGTGATCAATAGAGATGAGCTTAAAGAATTCAGTGCAGAGGCAGTTGCAGCAATGATTGATTTCAGCTCTCGTCTGACAGGTGATCGCGAAAAACTTTCAACTAAATTCAATGAAATTATAGAGATTTTAGTAGAAGCAGATGTCTGGTCAGATAGTTTTGGTGAAGAAATTGTCAGTGCCAGCTCTGTCAAAAAAGCAATTGATGAAAAGGAGAGGCGCTCCAATCTGCTGGAAGAAAAAATTCAGGAGCAGATTGATCGAGATCACCTTCTGCTGGATGTTAGCGGCAGTGAAATTGGTCAAATTAATGGGCTTTCGGTTTATCAGGCCGGTAATTACAGTTTTGGTCGTCCAGCCCGAATCACAGCCCGCAGTTATCTTGGTAAAGAAGGAGTTATTAATATTGAGCGGGAGGCCAAGATGAGTGGTCGGATTCACAGCAAAGGTGTTATGATTTTAACCGGTTATTTAGGAGGTAAATACGCCCAGGATTCCCCACTCAGCCTTACAGCTTCGATTGCCTTTGAGCAGAGTTATGGTGGAGTTGACGGTGATAGTGCAACCTGTGCTGAAGTAGTCGCTCTGCTTTCTTCCCTGGCTGGAATTCCAGTTCGGCAGGACATAGCAATTACAGGTTCAATGAATCAAAAAGGAGTTGTTCAGCCAATAGGTGGAGTCAACGAAAAGATTGAAGGTTTCTTTAAAGTCTGTCAGGCTAAAGGACTTACTGGTGAGCAGGGTGTGATAATCCCCCACCGAAATCTGGATAACTTAATGCTGAATCAGGAAGTGGTTGAAGCAGTAGCTCAGGGTAAATTCAACCTTTACAGTATAGATGATATTGATCAGGCGCTGGAGATTATGCTTGCTAAAGAGGCGGATCAAATCCACAGTGCTGTAAAAGAAAAATTAGAAGAATATGCTGAGCTGGAAGCAGAAAGTTATGGAGAGCTAGAAGAAGATGAAGAAGAAAATAATGCAGAAAATAATAGCGATGAAGATTAAATAAATTAGTCCAGCAATTTATCTGAATAAAAAATGTTGTTGATTTTCTTTAAATAATATTTAAAATCAGATAGATTGTAGTTAGAGGTGAAAATAATGAGAAAAATAATTAAAAATGCAAATATAATTTTAGAAGATAGAATAATTAATAATGGCTCATTAATTTTTTCGGAAGCAGAGGCTGAAATTGAAAAAGTGGCTGCCTATAATCTAAGTGAGGAAGCTGAAATGGAGGTTATAGATGCCCGGGGTGGTTATCTTGCTCCGGGAATGATCGATACCCATATCCATGGTGGTGGAGGTTTTGATACCATGGACGCTTCGGCTGAGGCCTTAAATAAAATCAGTAAAGTTCTGGCCTCTCATGGGGTAACTTCTTTTCTGCCGACAACTATGACAATGGCCAGAGATAAAATTCAGGCTGCTCTGCAAAATATTCGTCAGGCTAAAAAAGAGGGCACAGATGGTGCTCAGGTTCTGGGAACTCATGTTGAAGGACCATTTATTAGTCCTGATTATATTGGCGCCCAGAACAGTGAAAATTTAATTAAGCCAGAGCTTGAACTTTTAAGAGATTTTTATGATGTAGTAGAAATTGTAACTATGGCTCCTGAAGTTGAGGGAGCACTGGCGCTAATTGAAGAACTTAACGAGCATAAAATCACTGCTTCTGCCGGTCATTCTGCCGCAACTTACGAAGAATTTCAGCAGGCTTATCAGGCAGGAATGGATCACTTTACCCACTTATATAATGCGATGACCGGTCTGCACCATCGCAAACCGGGTCTGGTTGGAGCTGCCTTTGATTCGGAAGCTACAGTAGAATTAATTGTTGATTTGATCCATCACCATCAGGCTGTCGATCGGTTTACCATTCAGGCCAAGGGTGTCGACAGAGTAATTTTAGTTTCCGATGGAATGGAGGCAACCGGCTTAGAAGAGGGCGAATATGAGTTGGGCGGCCAAAAAGTAATTGTCAAAGATGGGGCTGCCAGACTTGAATCCGGTGTTTTAGCAGGCAGTGTTTTAACTCTTGATCAGGCAGTAAGAAACTTACTTGAAGTTACAGATCTAACAGTTCCAGAAATCTTCAGAATGGTAACTTTAAATCCGGCTGAAAAATTAAATTTAGCCCATAAGTTGGGCAGACTTAAGTCCGGTTATCAGGCTGATCTGGTGCTTTTTGATCAGAATTTTAAAGTTCAGAAGACCTTTGTTAAGGGGAAAGAAATAAGGCAATAAATTTAAGAATTATATAGATTGAGAGAGCTAATTGCCTTTAATCTGTTTTTAAAACTGAAATTTACTCTTTTACATTTTTGACCTTCCCTGACTTTGGGCATATAATATAAGTAGATAATAAAAGTGAAAAAATAATATCAATTTAAATTCGGAGGTGGTTTTATGTTTGATTTAGTACCATTTAGAAACCGCAGTCGGAGAGATGTTGCTGAAAGAGGAGAAGATCCTTTCAACAGCCTGGTTTCCGGTTTCTTTGATGATGTTATGGATTTTGCCGGACGCAGTTTTAGAGCTGATATTAAAGAAAGTGATGACGAATACACTATTGAAGCTGAAATGCCAGGCATGAACAAAGAAGATATCAATCTGGAAATTAATGATGATTATCTAACAATTTCTGCTGAGCACAAAGAAGAAAAAGAAGAAAAGAAAGAAAATTATATTCGTCGTGAGAGAAGAGCTGGCAGATATAGCCGCAGTTTCTATCTCGAAAATGTAAATCAGGATGATATTAAGGCAGAATATGAAGAAGGTATTTTAAAGGTTCATCTGCCTAAAGAAGAAAAAACTCCTGTTAAAAAGCGTACAATTGATATTGAATAAATTTTTAAGAAGATCTAAATTACCCGACCTGATGGTCGGGTTTATTTTTTATCTGAAGTTAATTAATTGAAGAATTTATAATTGTGAAGTATAATATAGTTATAGTTTAGTAATAACTATTATAATTTAAATACTAAAATAAACAATTGAGGAAAAAGTTAATTAAAATTTTAGGAGGAAGAATTTTGAATTATCCACAGCTTGATATTTATTTAAAGCAGATAGAGGAAAATGCAAAAAAACTTCAGAGAGATTTAGCAGCTGATGAGATTAAGTTAACAGCGGTGGTTAAAGGCTTTGCTGGAGACTTGAATATATTTAAAGCCTACCAAAGGGCTGGAATTAAGAGTATAGCTGACTCACGGATTGAAAATATTATAAAGTTTAGAAAGGCAGGATTTCAGGATGAGATTTTAATGCTCAGAATTCCAATGCTTTCTGAAATTGAAGAAATTGTTCCTTATATTGATGCTTCTCTCGTAACAGAGCTAAAAACGGCAGAATTATTTTCAAAAAAAGCAGCGGCAGCTGGCAAAGAGATAGATTTAATTATAATGGTAGATATAGGTGATCGGAGAGAGGGGATTCTGGCTGAAAATTTAAGCGAACTGGCCAGGACTATCGAATCTCTGGCAGCAGTTAATTTAAAGGGGATCGGTACCAACCTGGGCTGTTTTGCAGGCATTATTCCTGATAAGAATAACACTGAGAAATTAATTAAGATCAAAAAAGGCCTTGAAGAAGAACTGGGCAGAGAACTTGATATTTTATCAGCCGGTAATACAGCAACTCTCAGACTGCTGGCAGATGAAAAGTTGGCCTCTGAAATAACAAATCTCAGAGTTGGAGAGGCTATTTTGCTGGGTACAGATATTATTAATGAGAGCCTGATTACAGGTCTTAATCATTATAATTTTAGGCTGCAGGCAGAAATTGTTGAGCTGCAGGAAAAGCCCTCCAATCCTGAGGGGGAAATGGCTTTTGGTGGAGCAGGTAGAGGCCAGATTATTGAAGATAAAGGCTTAAGGAAAAGAGCAATTCTGGCAGTTGGAAAACAGGATATTGACTATCACGGCCTTTATCCGGAACTGGAAGGCTTAGAAGTGCTTGGAGCCAGCAGTGATCATCTAATAACAGATATTACTGATACCGATGAAAAGCTGGAAGTTGGCGATATTTTAACTTTCAAAACCAATTACAGTGCTATGCTGAGGGCGATGACTTCTCATTATGTAACAAAAAATTATATAGAATAGAGCTGGAGGGGTATTTTTGGATTTTTATTTAATAATTCTTTTCTTGTTTACAGGAATAATGCTTGGGTTCTGGCTGGAAAAAGAAAATATCTTTGTAAAATTTGCTGATTTAATTACGAAAGTGGGACTGGTGATTTTACTGCTGGCAATGGGAGCCAGCCTGGGCAGCAATGATCAGATCGTATTACAGCTGGGTGAAATTGGGCTTCAGGCTTTTGTTTTTGCAGCTGTTAGCATTATTTTTAGTCTGCTGGCAGTAATTATTTTTGTTAGATTTTTTAATTTAAACAATTTACTTTTAAGTGCTGATCCTGAAACCGAGTCTGAGTTCGAAGATCAGAGTGCTGACAATACAATGACAGTTTTAATTTTTGGCTCAGTTGTTACGGGCATTTTAGCTGGCTATTTTTTACTCAGTGGAGTTGGTCAGGCTTGGCTTGATCCGCTGACAAATTATTCGCTGGCTGTACTACTTTTTGGAGTTGGCATTGATATTGGAGCCAGCCGGGAAGTTCTTGCTGATTTAAAATTGATGGGCTGGAAGCTGCTTGTGATTCCAGTTTTAATTGCTCTTGGTTCACTGGTTGGAGCAGTAATCAGCGGTTATCTTTTTGGCTTTGCGGCCGGGGAGTCAGCAGCAGTTGGAGCCGGTTTTGGCTGGTACAGCCTGTCTGGAGTTTTAATTTCTAAATTACACAGTGCAGAGTTGGGATCACTTGCTTTTTTGAGCAATGTTTTTCGAGAACTTTTAACAGTTATGATTCTGCCCTTAGTAGTTAGATATTTTGGCAGTCTGGCAGCAGTTGCCCCTGGAGGAGCAACTACGATGGATGTGACCTTACCACTGGTTAAAGAATCAGGTGGAGAGGCGGTTGTGATTCCAGCGTTTGTTAGTGGGGCTGTGCTTTCAACCCTGGTACCGATCTTGGTTCCTTTATTTTTAAATATTTAAGCTGGAGTTTATATTTTTAATAAATTTCTTTAGCATTTGACAGTAAAGAGATATATTTTAATCAATTGAGATTAGAAAGGGATGAGTTTTATGAATAAAAAAGAAGAAAGCCTTAAAGAAATGAATCAGGCTCTGAGAGCATTAATTGAGCCCGAAGGAGACTGGCTGGCAAATCTGGCAAATAGTTCAGCTCTGTTATTTGATCAGATGGATGATCTAAACTGGGCAGGTTTTTATATCTGGAAAAAAGATCAGCTTGTCTTAGGACCTTTTCAGGGTAAAACTGCCTGTGTCAGAATTGATGAAGATAAAGGTGTTTGTGGTACAGCCTATTCGCAGCGAAAGATTATGCTGGTTGATGATGTCCATGAATTTCCCGGTCATATTGCCTGTGATCCCAATTCTCGTTCTGAAATTGTACTGCCGGTAATTGTGGGGGGAGAAGTTATAGCTGTTTTAGACTTAGACAGCCCTAAAAAAGCTCGCTTTGATGAGCTTGACCGCAAATATTTAAAAGAATTTGTTGAAATTTTAGTAGATGAAACTAATTTTCTACCACTGATGGAGAAATTTTAATTAGAGAAAAGTTTTATTTTAAATTCTAGGAGGTATATTCTTGTTTAAAGATAAAGAAGTTTTTCTTTTCGATCTGGATGGAACTCTTTTAAATATTGAAGTTGATGAGTTTTTAAAATATTATTTTGGTGCTCTTTCGGAAAAATTTAGTGATTTATGTGACAGTAAAGAAGAGTTTATAGGACTTTTGACTGCTTCTACAGAAAAAATGATTAGAAATGATGGTTCCAGGTCCAACCAGGAAGCATTTATGGATGATTTTATGGAAAAGCTGAATGTAGAAGAAGAGGATGAAGCTCAAAAAATCAAGGGGCGTTTTGATAATTTTTATCAAACAGATTTTAGGGAGCTTGCTAAGTATTTTAAGTTGGATAAAGAGACTCCAGCTGAAATAATTAAATATTTAAAATCAAAGGGCAAGAAACTGGTACTGGCCACAAATCCTCTTTTTCCGGTTGAAGCAGTGGAAGCGAGGCTGGAATGGGTTAATATTGATCCCACTGATTTTGCCCTGATAACAAATTATGAAAATATGAGTTATGCCAAGCCCAATCCGGAATATTATCAAGAAATATTAGAAAAAATCGAAGAGAGTCCTGATAACTGCCTGATGATTGGTAATGATTTAAAGGAAGATGCCATTGCCTCAAGACTGGGAATTGAAACTATGATTGTAGAAGATAAGCTGATTGAGCGGGAAGACAGCAGTTTTGACATTGCCTGGCAGGGAACTTTAAAGGAGTTAAAAGAATTAATTAAAAAAGAAATATAATATTGATAAATAAAACTCCAGTCGGGACTTAAGCCCAACTGGAGTTTTTGAATACCAAGTTACTATTTTTCAACTGTGACATTTTCTGCAGCAGTAAGCTGATATTCCTGATCATAAACTTTTATTTTTAATTCTTCTCCCGTTTCGAGAGAGAAACCTGCTTTTTTCTGATCAACTTCAACTTTAATTCTGCGGCCTCTAAACATGATCATAAACTCAAAACCATCCCAGGCTTCCGGTAAAAATGGTCTAAACTGAACCTGACCATCTTTAACTTCAAATCCAGCAAAACCTTTAACAATTGACATCCAGGTTCCGGCCATACTGGTAATGTGGAGGCCGTCATCTGTATCAGTATTGTAATTATCAAGGTCCAGGCGGGCTGTTCTTAGATATAACTGATAAGCCTTTTCTTCCCGTTCTAAATCTGCTGCCAGAATTGAATAGATACAGGGAGAAAGTGAAGATTCGTGGACTGTCCGCGGTTCGTAAAAGTCATAGTGGCGGGCAATACTTTCCTGATCAAAATCTTCTTTAAAGTAATAGACACCCTGCATTACATCTGCCTGTTTGATATAGGGTGAGCGCAGAATCTTATCCCAGGACCAGTTTTTATGCAGTGGAATATCTTTGTCGTCAAGATCAGAGACTAATTTCTGTTCTTTATCAAGATAACCGTCCTGCTGAGCATAAATATCAAAATCTTCCAGATAAGGATAATACATTTTTTCTGTCATATCCTGCCATAGCTCCAGCTCAGAATCTTCAATTCCCAGTTCGGAAATCCAATCCTGATATTTATCCGGATCATTTTCTTTTATTTTTTCTAAGTTTTCCAGAGTATATTTTAGAGTCCAGACAGCAATTCGGTTGGTATACCAGTTATTACTAACATTGTTTTCATATTCATTTGGGCCGGTTACCCCTAAAATCATATATTTTTCTTTGCGGGGGTTAAAGTGAGCCCGGTCAGCCCAGAAGCGAGAAATTTGTGCCAGAACAGGGATTCCATATTCTTTTATATAATTAGCATCACCTGTATAATCGACATAATCCTTAATTGCATGAGCAATAGCTCCATTGCGGTGGATTTCCTCAAAGGTGATTTCCCATTCATTGTGGCATTCCTCACCATTAATTGTAACCATCGGATACAGAGCACCCTCCAGACCTAATTTATCTGCGTTTTCTACAGCTTTTTCTAAGTGACGGTATCTGTAGAGCAGTAAATTGCGGCCAACCTCTTCACTGTGGGTTGAGAGATAGAAGGGAAGACAGTAAGCTTCAGTATCCCAGTAGGTTAAACCACCGTATTTTTCACCGGTAAATCCTTTTGGCCCAATATTGAGGCGGGGATCATGTCCGGTATAGGTCTGGTTTAGATGAAAGATGTTAAAGCGGATTCCCTGTTGGGCCTCTGGATCTCCCTCAATTTTAATATCACTTTCCTGCCAGATTCTGTCCCAGGCTTCTTTATGCTCAGAAAATAGCTCATCAAAACCCCGGATAGCAGCTTCAGACACCTTATTTTTAGCTTTTTTACTGACCTGATCATCCTTATAATCGCGGCTGGTGCAGACAGCAATATATTTATTTAACTCGATTTTTTCTCCTGCTTCTGCTTTAAGTGTGATTTTATTACCAACATAATTTTCTTTTCCAGGACCAGTCAGCAACTCAACCTCACGTTTATTTTTATTTAAATCCCACTCCATCGCTGCAGCCACAACAAAGTCAGATTTTCTGGTTTTCATAGTTAGACTTGCTTTGCCTTTACTATTTTCTTTTCCTAAACCTTCCCAGAAAAACTCATCATAGTTGGCATCCTCATTTTTGACATCGCCATCAAGATTGGGGATCATCACAATCTTAGATTTTTTATCCAGAGGACGAAGAGAGTATTTAACAGCTGCAATTTCTTTATTTTTCTGGTCTAAAAAGCGCTGCTCAACAATTTCAACCCTATTATCTTCAAGCTCTACAGTAAAAGAGCGCTCAAGATAGGCTTCTTTCATATTTAAAACTCTTTTAAAATCGCTAAATTCTACCCTGTTTAAGTCAATTTCCTGTCCATCTATTCTTAAATCTATTGCAATAAAATTAGTTGCATTTGCTATTTTAGCAAAATACTCCGGGTAGCCATTTTTCCACCAGCCAACAATTGTTTTATCAGGATAGTAAACTCCAGCAATATATGTACCCTGCAGGCTGTCACCACTGTAGCTTTCGGCAAAATTGCCGCGAAGTCCCATATGGCCATTACCCAGACTCATTACACTTTCAGTAACTCTGTTATATTCTTTATCAAAACCATTTTCAATAACTTTCCATTCATCAACTTCAAAATATTTTTTCATAACTTCCACCTGCCTTTCAGCTAAATTATATCAGAAAAGAGAGTTTATTGAAAGTGCTTCCAATTTCTTAAAATTTGATTTCTGCTTTTAATTTATAGCTGAATATTATATGATATAAATAACTAATAATAATTACTGAAAATATTGGGGTAAAATAATTGAAAGAGGTGATTAGGTGGACCCAGTTATTTTAGCTTTTTTATTGACACTTTTTGCAGGCCTGGCAACAGGGATCGGTAGTATTTTAGCCTTTTTTAGCAAGAGGAGAAATGCTTCGTTTTTATCTATTTCTTTGGGCTTTTCAGCAGGGGTGATGATTTATGTTTCCTTTGTTGAAATATTTTTTAAAGCAGAGGAATCTTTAGTTGCCTATTATGGACCAGAAAAAGGTCAGTGGGTGACAGTCCTTTCATTTTTCGTAGGAATTTTGATAATTGCTTTAATTGATAAGTTAGTACCTGAATATGAAAATCCACATGAGCCTCGTTCGGATACAGATCTTTCACATTTAAAAGCTAATGATTTTGAAGATCATGAGAATTTAGAAAGAATGGGTGCTTTTTCAGCCCTGGCAATAGCTATACACAACTTTCCTGAGGGGCTGGCAACTTTTGCAGCTGCTTTAAGTGATCCGGCTTTAGGTATTTCTATTGCAATAGCAATTGCTATTCACAATATTCCAGAGGGTATATCTGTTTCTGTGCCGATATATTATGCAACCGGGAGTAAAAAGAAGGCTTTATTTTATTCATTTGTTTCCGGTCTGGCAGAGCCTTTTGGTGCCTTAATCGGATATTTTTTACTCCGCTCATTTTTTAATGATATGGTATTTGGATTTCTTTTTGGTACAGTAGCAGGAATTATGGTCTATATTTCTATCGATGAGCTTTTACCTACTTCCAGGAAATATGGTAAAGAACATCAGGAGATTTATGGTTTTATAGCTGGCATGGGAGTAATGGCTGTCAGCTTATTGTTATTTTAAAAGTAAGATTAATTTTATTAAAATAAATAGAATATGATTATTGGAGTTGATATTATGTTTTTAGATTTTTTAGTTACTCTATCACCAATAACTCAGGCTCTGCTTGCAACACTATTCACCTGGTTTGTGACTGCTCTGGGGGCTGGTATTGTTTTCTTTTTTACTGATGTGGACCGAAGACTTCTTGATGCTATGCTTGGTTTTGCTGCAGGTGTAATGATTGCAGCCAGCTTCTGGTCTCTACTGGCTCCTGCAATAGAAATTTCCGAAAATCTGGGAGTCGCAGGCTGGATTCCGGCGGTGATTGGATTTTTAATGGGAGGAATATTTCTGCGTCTGGTTGACATGGTTCTGCCGCATCTTCATCCTGCACTTGCCAAAAGTGAACCTGAAGGCATTAAAACAAAATGGCAGAGAAGTATTCTACTTGTGCTGGCAGTTACATTACATAATTTTCCGGAAGGCTTAGCTGTAGGAGTTGCTTTTGGTGCAGCAGCAGTTAATATTTCTTCTGCATCTATTGCCGGAGCAGTTGCACTGGCAGTTGGTATTGGTCTGCAGAACTTTCCTGAAGGGGCTGCAGTTTCAATTCCTTTAAAAAGAGAAGGGCTTTCTGCAAAAAGGAGTTTTCTTTACGGTCAGTCTTCAGGTATTGTAGAACCTATTGCTGGAGTTATGGGTGCGGCTGGAGTTTATTATATGCGACCAATTCTGCCATATGCATTAGCTTTTGCAGCGGGAGCAATGATCTTTGTTGTTGGGGAAGAATTGATTCCAGAAGCTAACTCAGAAGGAAATAGTCATTTAGCAACAACGGGATTGATGCTTGGTTTTGCAGTCATGATGTTTTTAGATGTTTCGCTCGGGTAGTAAATTATTTTTTGTTGATAATCAGCATTTTAATTAAGCCGCTCAAGAATTATTTTCTTGACTTATTTAAAAAATTCAGTTATACTTAAAAAAATTAGAGATTAGAAGAGCCCAGATTAGTAGAGAAGAGTTAGAGATGAGATTAGCAGAGCCAATATTGCACTTAATGGGCCAGATTTATATCTATTTTATATAAATTTGGCTTTTTTGTTTTAGTTAAGAAGTGATTTTAAGTTTGCACTTTAAATCACGACTAAAGCGGAATTTAGGTATTTTAATACCCAAAAATCTCTTACTAATAACTACGGTCAGGCTTTAACCAAGCTCTGGCCGTTTTTTGCATTTGTGGGCGAAAATTAGAGAAGTAAGAGGAGGAAATTTATGCAGACTAAAGCTGAATTTTTGGACCTAACAGCAGAATATAATCTAATTCCAATTTATGAGGAGTTTATAGCAGATACGGAAACCCCAATTTCGCTTTATAAAAAATTAGCTCTAAACCAGGACTACAGCTATCTTTTGGAAAGTACAGAAAATGACCGCTTTTCATTTATCGGACTAAAACCGGCAGCAGTTTTAAAAAATGAAGAGGATTATCTGGAAATAATAGAAGCTGGCGAAAGCAGAAAAATTAAAGACCAGGAGATTATTCCTTATCTTCAGGATTATCTCAATCAACTTGAGGTCTATGAAGATGAGAAGCTGCCGCCATTTTCCGGAGGCTTTGTTGGCTATTTTAATTATGAGATGATCGAAAAATGGGAAGATATCTATCACCTGGAAGCAGATAAAGAATTAAAAAAAGACAATACACCTTTGAGTATGCTGGTAATGACTAAAATCATTATTGCCTATGATCATCTACACAATACGGTTAAAATTATCAACAATTTAAAAATAGATGCGGATTTAAGCAGGCAGAAGAAAGAAGAAATTTTTCAGGAAGCAAAAAAAGAGATTAATCAGGTAAGAAAAAAAATCGAAAACACTGAATCAAAATTAAAACCGGCAGTAGCCAACTCTAATCCCAAAGATTCTAAAAAACTAAAGTCGAATACTGAAAAGGGAGAGTTTAAAAAGATGGTGGAAAAGGCAAAAGAACATATCAGAGCCGGAGATATATTTCAGATTGTTCTCTCTCAGAAATTCTCGATAGAAAATGATCTGCCGCCATTTAAAATTTACCGGGCTTTAAGATCGATAAACCCCTCACCCTATTCTTTTTACTTGAATTTCCCGGAAATAAGAATTATCGGCTCCTCACCTGAGGTGCTGGTAAGGGTAAGAGATCAAAGGGTTCTGACTCGACCGCTGGCAGGGACCAGACCCAGGGGCAGAGACAGCAGAGAAGATCAGGAATTAAAAATTGATTTACTAAGTGATGAAAAGGAAAAGGCAGAACACACAATGCTGCTGGATTTAGGCCGTAATGACTTAAGTCGAATTGCAGCCAGAGGAAGTGTTGAAGTAACAGAACTGATGGAGGTTGAGTTTTATTCCAAGGTAATGCATATTGTCTCTCAGGTGGAGGCTGATTTAAGAGAGGGGTTTGACAGTCTGGATGTACTGAAAGCAGTTTTTCCTGCTGGAACAGTTTCTGGTGCTCCGAAGATTAAAGCAGTTGAGTTAATTGACAGGCTGGAAAAAGAAGCACGGGGAGTTTATGCAGGTACTGTTGCCTATTTGAGTTTTAACGGGAATCTAGACAGCTGTATTACTATCAGAACCTTTTCGCTGGTTGACGGCAGACTTAACTTACAGGTTGGAGCGGGAATAGTTGCCGATTCAGATCCGATTAAAGAATATCAGGAGACACTGAACAAGGGCCGTGCCTTATTTGATGCCCTGGAAGTGGTAAGAGAGGATGGTATCCGTGATTTTAGTAATTGATAATTATGATTCCTTTACCTATAATTTGGTCCATTTGCTGGAAGAATTTGATGAAGTTAAAGTGCTGAGAAATGATAAGCTGACTGTGGCTGAGATAGCGATTATGGCACCTGATAAAATTATAATTTCTCCCGGACCGGGCAGACCTGATGATGCAGGGATTTCTAAAGAAGTTATAGAATGTTTTAAGGACAAAATTGATATTCTGGGAGTTTGCCTCGGTCATCAGTGTATTGGAGAGGTTTTTGGTTCTCAGGTTGTAGCAGCTGACCGAATTGTGCACGGCAAAGTTTCAGCAATTAAAAAGTTAAAAGAGGATGGGCTTTTTAACGGAGTTGAAGATGGTTTTCTGGCAACCCGCTATCATTCTCTGATAGTAGATAAAAAAAGTTTGAGTTCTAAACTTGAAGTGCTGGCAGAAACTGAAGAAGGAGAAATTATGGCTTTAAAGCATAAGAATTATCCGGTTTATGGTGTCCAGTTTCATCCTGAATCAATTCTAACTGATGCCGGGCGGGATTTAATTAAAAATTTTCTTGAATTAAATTGACAGTTTATTAGTGAAAGTGATTTAATAGAATAATTTTGAAAAAATTGAGCTGAGCTGAGATAAATATAATTAGAGGAGGAGAGAAGATGTTTAATAAACATTTAGATAAAGTAGTGAGCAGAGAGAACCTAACATTGAGTGAGATGGAAGAGGCAATGACGATGGTGATGGAAGGAAAGACTACTGACAGTCAGCTGGCTGGCTTTTTAGTAGGTTTAAGGATGAAAGGTGAAACTATAGATGAGATTACAGGAGCAGCCAGTGTGATGCGGAATAAAGCTGCTGCAGTCAAAACAGAAAGTAAAGATTTAATCGACAGCTGTGGAACCGGAGGAGATGAGAAGGGAACCTTCAATATTTCTACAACTACTGCAATTGTAATGGCAGCAGGAGGCTTAAAGGTAGCCAAACATGGTAACCGCTCAGTATCTTCAAAAAGTGGTAGTGCGGATCTGCTGGAAGCACTGGGAGTAAAAATTGATTTATCACCAGCAGAGGCAGGTAATTGTCTGGATCAGGTTGGGATTTCATTTTTATTCGCCCCTCATTTTCACCAGGCAATGAAATATGCAATCGGACCGCGAAAAGAGCTGGGTTTAAGAACAATCTTTAACATTCTGGGACCCCTGACCAATCCGGCACAGGCTGACTATCAGGTGCTGGGAGTTTATAAGGAAGAATTAGTTATGCCGCTGGCCCATGTTCTCAAAAATCTAGGTTTAAAATCAGCAATGGTTGTTCACGGTGCTGGAGGGGTAGATGAGCTGTCACTGGCTGGAGAAAATAAAACAGCCTATTTAAAAGATGGTGTTGTTAAGGAATTCAATTTCAGTCCGACCGAGGCAGGACTGAAAAAAGCAGCAATCCAGGAGATCTTAGGGGGAAGTCCGGAAGAAAATAAAGAGATTACTTTAAATATACTAAAGGGTAAAAAGGGACCCAAAAGAGACGTGATTCTTTTAAACTCTGCTGCAGCATTTCTGGTTGAAGGTAAAGTTAAAGATTTAGAGGAAGGTGTAAAACTGGCAGCAGAACTGATAGACAGCGGTCAGGCCATGCAGAAACTGGAAGAACTTATCAACTGCAGCAATTCATTTGCTAATAGTTCCGGGGCGGTGTAGTAATGATTTTAGATAAAATTATTTTAGAGAAGAAAAAAGAAGTTTCGGAACTAAAAAAACCGCGGCATTCTTTAAAAAAGAAGCTGGCCCGGAAAGGGATCTCTCTGCTGGCAGAAATCAAAAAAGCTTCTCCCAGCAAGGGACTGATTCAGCCTGATTTCAATCCAGAAGCCCAACTTAAATCTTATCAGCAGGCAGGAGCAGCAGGGATTTCAATTTTAACAGATCAGAATTTTTTTCAGGGGAGTAATGAAATTCTAAAGGAAATGCGGCAGCTGACAGACCTACCAATATTACGGAAGGAATTTATTATCGATCCACTGCAACTTTATGAAAGTTTTTTTATTGGGGCTGATGTGGTACTCTTAATAGCTGCTGTACTAAGTGATGAGAGGCTGCGAGAGCTTTTAGCATTATCCAGAGAGCTTAAAATGGAGGCGATTGTTGAGGTTCATAATCGCGATGAGCTGGAAAGAGTGATTAATACTGAGGCAGAAATTATTGGAATCAATAATCGGGATTTAAATGATTTTAGTGTTGATCTAAAGACAACAGCAGAGCTGGCAGCTGAATTAGAAAAAATTAATCTGAGGAATGACTATTACCTGATTGCAGAAAGTGGGATTAAAACAAAAGCTGACATAGATTATTTAAAAGAAGTTGGTGTTGACGGAGTTCTAATTGGTGAGACCCTGATGAGGGCAGAAGATCCAACTGCTAAGGTTAAGGAACTGGGATTGATTGACTAAAATATTAATTAGTAATCATTTAAATATAGAGGTGATTTGGTGTTAGAAAATAGAACGATGATTAAAGTTTGTGGAATGACACGCAGCAGAGATATTAAATTTGCAGTAAATATTGGAGTTGATGCAGTTGGTTTTATCCTTGCTGAAAGTTCAAGACAGGTTAGTCTGGACCGGGTTAGAGAACTGACAGCAAAAATGCCGCCTTTTATAAATAGAGTTGCGGTTGTTGTCAATCCAACTAAAAGCGAGGTAGAAGAGATTACAAATAGCGGTTTATTTGACTATATTCAATTTCACGGTAGTGAGGAAGTAGAGTTAATTAGCAGTACTACCTTAAAAAGTATCAAAGCAATTTCAATAGCTGGAGAAGAGGATTTAAAAGAAATTGAAAAGTACAAAAAAACAGCAGACTTTCTGCTTTTTGACACTAAAATTGGAAATCAGACCGGAGGAACGGGCAGAAGTTTTGACTGGTCTTTAATCAGAGATTTAGAAATACCATATATTCTCGCCGGGGGACTGGGAAATGAAAATATAAATGAGGCATTACAAAGGCTTAATCCAGCTGCAGTAGACATAAATAGCAGGATTGAAAACGAGCCGGGCAAAAAAAATCACAGGTTGTTAAAGGAAACGGTAGAAAAAATCAAAAATTTCAAACCCAGAACTGAGGCAAAGTTAAAGCTGAAGTCGAAACAGTAATTGAACTTTAAATTATTTTACTGATATATTTTTAAAATTTGAAAGGAGTAGAGAAGATGAGCAGAGGATATTTTGAAGAATTTGGGGGACGTTTTGTTCCAGAAACCTTAATGCCGGCTTTAGATGAGCTGGAAGATGTTTATTTAGAGATGAAAGAAGATCCAGATTTTATTAATGAGTTAAAGTCACTGCTGGCTGATTACAGCGGCAGACCGACTTCCTTATATTATGCTGAGCAGTTAACCAGACACTACGGGGGAGCAAAAATTTATCTAAAGCGGGAGGATTTAAACCACACCGGAGCCCATAAAATCAATAATACTTTAGGGCAGATTCTGCTGGCTAAAAAGATGGGTAAAAAGAGAATAATCGCAGAGACCGGTGCCGGCCAGCACGGGGTGGCAACAGCTACAGTGGCAGCCCGCTTTAATTTGGACTGTGAAATTTATATGGGAGCAGAAGATATTGAGAGGCAGGCTTTAAATGTTTATAAGATGGAGATGCTGGGGGCAGAAGTTATTCCGGTAACCAGCGGCACCCAGACTTTAAAAGATGCTACTAATGAGGCAATTCGCGACTGGGTAACTAATGTCGAAGATACTCACTACATCATTGGTTCTGTTGTTGGTCCTCATCCCTACCCGGAGATGGTGCGTGACTTTCAGCGAATTATTGGAGATGAAGCAAAAAAGCAGATTAAAGAAAAGGAAGGGCGGCTGCCGGATTATATTTTAGCCTGTGTTGGCGGCGGCAGTAATGCAATGGGTATTTTTTATCCCTTTGTTGAAGATCAGGAAGTAAATTTAATTGGAATTGAAGCCTCCGGTAAGGGAATTGAGAGTGGTGAGCATGCAGCAACTCTATCAGTCGGCCGAGTCGGAGTTCTACACGGCAGCAAGTCTTATCTGCTCCAGGATGATGATGGTCAGGTTATACCAGCCTATTCTATTTCTGCAGGGCTTGACTACCCGGGAGTGGGACCTGAACACAGCTACTTAAAATCAATAAAGCGAGTAGACTATCAGTCAGCAACTGATCTGGAAGCTGTAGCAGCTTTCAAGCTTTTAAGTGAAAAAGAAGGAATTATCCCGGCTCTGGAGAGTTCTCATGCCCTCTCTTATTTAGAAAAACTTGCTCCTAAACTGGGGGAAGATCAGATAATTGTGGTTAACCTTTCCGGCCGGGGCGATAAGGATATAAATAACTTTAAGAAGATCAGGGAGGCAGAAAAAGATGAATAAAATTTCAGCACAATTTAAGGATAAAAAACCTTTAGTAACCTATATCAGTGGTGGTGATCCCAGTCTGGAGCTGACGGAAAAACTGATTTACAGGCTGCAGGCAGAGGGTGTTGATATTATTGAGCTTGGAATACCTTTTTCCGATCCGCTGGCTGATGGCCCGGTGATTCAGGAAGCTTCTCAGAGAGCTCTAAAAGGTGGAACAACTTTAAAAAAGCTGATTGCAAAGATTAATCAGATTCAGGATAAGGTTGAGGTGCCGCTGGTTTTAATGGGTTATTATAATTCAGTTTTAAATTATGGAGAAGAAAAATTTGCCCGAGAACTTGCTGAAGCAGGAATTTCCGGAGTGATTATTCCTGATCTGCCGGTAGATGAAAAAGCTGAGTTATCTAAATATCTGGCCGAATATGGAGTTTCCCAAATTATGCTGGTAACTCCCAATACTTCTGAAAAGCGGCTTGAAGAAATCACAGCTAAAAGTTCTGGTTTTCTCTACTGTGTGGCTCATCTTGGGACTACCGGTGATGACCAGCAGGGAGTTTATCCTGAACTGGAAAGCTATCTGGAACGGGTTCGCAAAACAGCAGGTGAACTGCCGCTGGGCCTGGGTTTTGGTATTGATGGCCCGGAAAAGGTAAAACAGATAATTAATTATCCGGATGGAATAATTATCGGCAGTGCTTTGATTAAAGCTATTCAAGCTGGAAATACAGAAGCAGAAATGCTTGCTAATGCCGGTGATTTTGTAAGCTCTATCAAAAAAGCAATAAATGAAGAGATCTAGTTAAGCAGGCAGTAAATTAAAATTTATATAGATTTTTCTCGATAAACCCTCCTTAAAAGGCCAGAATTGATTCTGGCCTTTTTTGCTGTTTTGAGATAATCATAATGTTTTAGGCAGGAAAATTAAAAGTTAAAGCTAATTATAAAAACGATAGCTAAAAAAGATTTATAATTTAAGAAGCGGGGTAGCAAAATGAAAACTCTAATTATTTACTGGTCTAAGACAGGTTTTGTCAAAAAATATGCTGAATGGTTGACTGAAGAGCTGAAAGCAGATATTATCCCAGGTAAAGAAGTAACAAAAGCTAAACTGAAAGAATATGACGCTTATATTTTTGGCGGCAGCCTTTATGCTGTAGGAATCAATGGTGCAGATTTTATAAAAAAGAATATTAAAGAACTGGAAGGTAAAAAGACAGCTGTCTTTGCCACAGGTGCTTCTTCAGCAACAGAAGAAGTTATAGAAGAAGTGAAAAATAAAAATTTTACTGAGGAAGAGCAAAGTTACTTTAAGTTTTTCTATCTGCGGGGAGGATTTGATTACAGCAAATTAGGATTTAAGGATAAAGTTCTGATGGGAACAATGAAGTGGAAATTAAATAGTAAAAAGAAAAAGGGTGAAGAACTGACCGAAGAAGAAAAAGGCTTACTTGCTGCTTATGAGAAGCCGGTTGATTTTACAGATAAAGATAATATAAAGGAAATTGTGGAGTATTTTAAATAAAATATTTATTAAGAGAGCCTAATGCTGAAAAGCACTAGGCTCTCTTAAAGGAATTCGATATCATTAGATTACAGCAAACCCTACTTTTGCGAAGATTTAACCCATCCATTATCAGATAAATCTTTAAAGTTTTCATTTGCTTCTCTTATAGAAATACATCCATTACGAAAATAAATTTTATATAAAAAGATTTTTCGTTTATCATTGAAATTCTCAACATATTTTTGAACTAAAGGTTTATATACTTCATTAAAATTGTCTCCTAAAATTATGCCACATAAACTAGAGGTTATATTAATAAATTCAAGTTCATCTTTAGGATCATGTACTATAATTCGGTGTTCATTCTCATCTTTATAATCTTTATGCTTTGTAAAAAATAATTCCTTTTTCCTTTCCTTTATAAATTTATCAACATAATTTTCACCAAATTCTTCTACTTTTTCAGGTTTTATCTCTAATTTCTTTTGATTAAATAATGGCAAACTTTTATATTTAATCTCATCAGATTCCCAATAATCATTTTTTTTATTTATACCATTCTTGATTTCTTCCTCTAATTTTTTTAAGTCAAAAGCTAAACAAACCCCCTTTTGATCTTCTCCATATTGAGACCACATTCTTAATTTAGAACAACCTAAACCCTCAATAATTTTTTGATCTTTATAATTATAATCTTCATTTTGATTAAATTTAACACTATTTTTACAAAAAGAAATAAATTTTGTTTCTTCCCTAACTTTTCTAGAAATTTTCGGGTATAATTTCACAGTTTTTTTTATTATTTTTTTATCACTAAAACTAAAGTAGCCCCAATCATTATATTCTGCTGGATCATTAGTTTTACTGATAGATGATAATTTTAAATTTTTATTATTAAGTATATATTCTAAAGCAGTTTTTGAATTAGTATAATGATATATTATATTTGGTTTGTTCAATTTTTTAATAATATTTTTGTTAAATTTCAATATTTAACCCCCTAAAAAATTCATAAAACATAGATTTTTAGCAAAAAACATGTTATTAAATTTAAATATAATTATTAATTCTATTTAGATATTTCAATGATCATTAGACAAATCTCTTTAAATTATTTGATTATTTATCTTATATTTATTTAAACGATTACGCAAACGATTAAATTAATTTTGTAAAATGTTTGACAATTAAGAAATGTTAGTGTATAATCTATTTAAACGATTACGCAAACGATTAAATAGATTTATTTTTAGATCTAAAAATATTTAAAGGTGGAGTGATTATATGGAAGATTTTATGAAAAATCTTAAAGAAAGAGTGGATAAAAAAATAATAGAAATTTTTTCTGCTGGTTATGAAGCTCATTATATGCTGAAAAAGGTTTTAAAAGATGACACTTTATTTGTAGATAATAAAGATATTATTGATGTTATTTTTATAGAAAGAGAAGAAGTTAGTGGAGATAGTGATTCCTCCTCTAAACCATATGAACCAGCCAAAGTAATTATTGCAACTACATATGGAATTCTCTTTTTAGAAGAGGGATTTAATGAAATAAATGATAATTTACTTGGTTATAGATTGAAGAAGACTTATTATAATAAAATTGATAGTGTAGAATTAGATATCTGTCTTTTAACTGGTAGTTTTAGGGTTTACAGTGGTGGCAATGTAAGTTCTGAAATTGAATTTTCCACAACAAAATACTTCAAAGAATTTGAGGAATTCATGAGTATTATTCATGAAAATATTATGGAAAATAATATATAGAATTTTTTGACTCAAATATTTATTAATAACTATTTAAAGGAGGTGAGTTACCAATTAAATAGGGTTAATAACCATTAAATGATTTTTGTTGTATATTAAGGGAAGAGGATTCAAAAAATCAAAATTTAAAACTATTAAAAATGGAGGAATTTTTAATGAAAAATTTCAAATCAGTATTTGTGTTAACTGCAGTGTTGTTTGCTTTAGTTTCACTTACAGGTATGGCTTCAGCTCAGGAATTTAGTGTTGGTATGACAGTTCAGGATTTAAGTAATCAAATTTGGGCAGCTACTGCCACTGAACTGGAAGAATTAGTGGAAGCAGATGGTGGAGAATTTACAGCTGTAGATTGTAAAAGTAATGCAGCTCAGCAGGTAAGTCAGATTGAAAACTTTATTGCTAGTGGTGTAGATGTAATGATTGTTCATCCAGCTGAAAAGAATGCTGTTGAAGAACCCTTAAAAAGAGCAATGGAACAGGGGATTAAGGTATACAGCTGGGATGAAAAACTTGAAAATTCCGACATGAATTGGGTAATTGATAATTATGAACTTGGTAGAATGATTGGTAGACATGCTGCTGAGTGGATTAATGAAAAATTAGGGGGCGAAACTCAAGTAGGTGTACTTACTTATCCTCAGATTCAGATTTTAAAGCAAAGAGGAGATGGAATTGTTGATGCAATTAATGAATATGCTCCAGATGCAGAAATAGTTGCTAAGTCAAGTGCTATTAACCCTGTTGAAGGTATTGCAAAAACAGAAACATTCTTACAACAATATCCTGATATGAAGGTTATTGCTGCTATTGGGGGCGGTGGAGCTGTTGGAGCTAATGAAGCTGTAAAAGCTGCTGGAAAATTAACTGATGATTTTGGTATCTTTGCTGCTGATGCAACTGACCAGGAGTTAGAAGCAATGGTTAATAATGAAGCAAACAGAATGTCTGTTCTAATTACTGGAGATGCTGAAAAAATGGCAAGTGTAATTTATGGTTATATTCAAAAGTTGCTTAATGACGAAGAAGTACCTCAAAATGTTTATAGAGAGTTAATTCCTGTAACACAGGAAAATGTAGATCAGTATTATAATGGTCAAGAATAATTAAATTTTCAAAAAATAAGACGGCTCTATTAATAGAGTCGTCTTTATAAATAGTAGAGGGGAGCTAGATTTATGGAAGATAATATTATACTCCAATTGAGAAATATAACTAAAACATATCCTGGCGTAACAGCGCTTGATAATGTTTCTTTAGATGTCAAAAAAGGGGAAGTTCATGCTCTAGTGGGAGAGAATGGAGCAGGGAAATCCACTTTAATTAAAACCTGTACTGGAGCAATTTCGCCAAATAAAGGTGAGATTGTTGTTGAAGAGAAAGAGTTTTCTGAAATGACTCCAAAATTATCTGAAGAAAGTGGGATCTCAGTTATTTATCAGGAGTTCAACTTAGTAGGAGAATTAAGTGTAGCTGAAAATATTTTTCTTGGTAATGCTATCAGAAATGGAGTAGTTATTGATAGAAAAAGAATGGTAGAAGAATCTCAAAAAATTTTTGATCAACTAAATATAGATATAAATCCAAAAACTTTGGTAAAAAATCTTACAGTAGGATATCAGCAAATTGTTGAAATAGCCAAAGCTTTATCAAAAAATGCAAAGATATTAATTATGGATGAGCCATCAGCACCCTTGACTAAATCAGAGTTAAAACATTTATTCGAGATGGTAGATAAACTTAAAAAACAAGGTGTTACTATTATATATATATCTCATAGATTAGATGAGGTATTTAGATTAGGTGATAGAGTTACAGTTATCAGAGATGGAGAAAAAATTAAAACATTAAATACTGATGAAACTAATGTTGATGAGCTTATTACTTTAATGGTTGGTAGAGAATTGAAAGAAACTTTTCCTCCAAGGGAAAGTAATATACAGGATGATATATTACTTGAAGTTAATCATTTAACAGGTAATGGAGTTTATGATTGTTCCTTTAATGTCAAAAAAGGGGAAGTATTAGGTTTTGGAGGTTTGATTGGTGCAGGTAGAACTGAATTAGCAGAATTAATCTTTGGATATGCTAACATAGAAAAAGGTGAAATTATTTATAAAGGTAAAAAAATTCTCCCTAAAAGTCCTAGAGAAGCAATTGATTATGGGATTGCATTATTACCTGAAGACAGAAAGCAACAAGGAGCTTTATTAGATATTGATGTAAAAGGTAATATTTCCATGGCTATTTTAAAGAAAATATCTTCATATTCTGTAGTTAATAAGAAAAAAGAAAAGGAAATTTCTAGTGATTACAGAAAAAAAATAAATATAAAAACACCTAGTCTGGAACAAACAGTTAAAAACCTAAGTGGAGGTAATCAACAAAAGGTTGTTATAGCAAAATGGTTGGCTGTAAACCCTGATTTAATTATTTTAGATGAACCTACTCGTGGAATAGATGTAGGGGCAAAATTTGAAATTTATAAATTAATCAATCAGTTGGTAGAAGAAGGTAAAACTATTATTCTTATTTCCTCAGAGATGGAAGAATTGATTGGTATGTCAGATAGAATAATGGTACTTGCTGAAGGTGAAATAACAGGAATGTTAGAAAAAGAAGAATTTAGTCAGGAGAAGATTTTGAATTATGCTTCAAAAACTGAAAGAGAGAGTGATTAGGATGGATCTAGCTCAAGTTAGAAAATACGGAATTTATATAGCTCTTATAGTATTGGTATTATTTTTTAGTATTTCTACTGATGCATTTTTAAACCCTGGAAATTTGATTAATATAGCACGTCAAATTTCTATGTTAGGTATTGCTTCGGTTGGAATGGCTTTTGTCTTATTATTAGGTGGTATTGATTTATCAATTGGTTCTCAAATTAGTTTAGTAAATATAATAGGTGCCTGGTTAATGGCTAAAGCAGGCTTGAATCCTGTTTTTGCTGTACTTCTTTCTTTAACTGTGAGTACATCGATAGGTTTTATGAATGGTTGGATTATCGCAAATATTAAAATGCCTCCTTTAATTGTAACTTTAGCAAGTCTAACAATTTTGGAAGGATTGGCTTTCATAATTTCGGGTGGTGTTCCAATTTTTGGATTTCCAGAATCATTCTCTGTAATAGGACAGGGTTATGTAGGATTTGTCCCGGTCCCAGTAATTATAATGATTGTTATAATGGCCGTAGGTGCCTTTATATTAAACAAAACATATTTTGGAAGATATTTTTACGCTGTTGGTGGTAATGAGGAAGCCTCAGAACTTTCTGGTATCAATGTTAAAAAAGTAAAATATCTTGTATATACATTATCAGGTTTATTTGCCGGTATTGCAGGTATAGTTATGCTTTCCAGAACTAATTCAGGTCAGGCTATTGCTGGTAAAGGTTTTGAACTCGATGTATTAACTGCTGTTGTGCTTGGAGGAGTAAGTATAACTGGTGGTTATGGTAAAATTAATAATGTTGTTGCTGGTGTCTTGATTATGGGAGTTTTAAGTAATGGTATGGTACTAATGAACATCAACACATATTATCAGTTGGTTATTAAAGGGCTGGTATTAATGTTTGCTGTTGGATTTGATAGTTACCAAAGATTTGTAGTAGCTAGTGATTAAAGCAAGTTAATAATTTAAACTTTATTTAAATTTATAAGCTTATAATTTTATAAGAAAATTTTGAAATGGAAGTGAATAAAATGAAAGCAAGAATGGAAGATGTAGCAAAAAAAGCTGGTGTTTCTACAGCTACAGTTTCGCATGTAATTAATGAAACAAGATTTGTAGCTGAAGATACGAAAAACAAAGTGATTGAAGCTATGAAATTGTTAGACTATCATCCGAATTCTGCTGCCAGATTATTAAGGAGTAAAGAGTCAAAAATTATTGGCTTTTTAGTCCCTGACATAAGTAACACATTTTTTACAAGAATTGCACGAGAAATAGAAGTGATTTTAAGTAAAAAAGGATATAATCTAATTGTTAGTAATTCTGATGAAAGAATTGAAAAAGAAAAAGAACAGTTAAAAATTTATCAATCTCAATTAATCGACGGTTTAATTATGGCACCATCCGCAAATGATCACAGCTATTTGGAGGAGAAATCTGAAGATTATCCCATAGTATTTATTGATAGAAAACCTGATGGCTTTAATCAAGGTGATTGCGTACTTGTAGATAACGAAAAAGGGTCCTATCAGGCAATTGAACATTTAATTAAAAAAAGTCATAAAAAAATTGGAATTATTACTGGTCTCCCTGGCTTAACAACCTCAACAGAAAGATTAAATGGTTACAAAAAGGCCTTAACTAATTATAATATTGAAGTAGATGAAAATTTAATTAAAATTGGGGATTCTAAATTCGATAGTGGTTATGAATTAACTGAGGAATTAATAAACTCAACAGATATTACTGCACTTTTTGTAACAAACAATTTAATGACTGTTGGAGCAATGAACTTCCTTAAAGAAAAAAATATTAAAATTCCTGAAGAAATTGCTATTATTGGTTATGACAATTATGAGTGGGCTACGATTACTGATCCACCTCTATCTGTGGTAAAACAACCGATTAATGAAATTGGAATCAAAGCTGCTGAATTAATTTTAAATCGTATTTCTGAAAAAAAGAATAATTTTGAAGATGTTAGACTTGAAAATGAACTAATTATCCGTTCATCTTGCTGATATTAAATAAAGATATTAAAAATAAATTTATAAAAGGATGTGTATTAGATGGAAGGGAAAATGAAAGTTGCTGTAATGGAAGGCATTGGAGAAATGGGGTTTGTCGAAAGAGATATTCCAACTCCTGATAAAGACGAAGTTCTTATTAAACTTGAATATGTAGGGATTTGTGGATCTGACATGCATTATTATGAACATGGTGCAATTGGAGATTATGTTGTAGAGCCACCATTTGTTTTAGGACATGAGCCTGGTGGAGTAGTTGTGGAAGTTGGTGAAGATGTAACTCACTTAGAAGTTGGTGATAAAGTAGCTTTGGAACCAGGGAAAACTTGTGGAGAATGTGAGTTCTGTAAAAGAGGAGATTATAATTTATGTCCAGATGTTGAGTTTTTTGCTACACCACCAATAGATGGTGTTTTTCAGGAATATGTAGCACATGAAGCTGATTTAGCTTTTAAGTTACCTGATAATGTTAGCACTTTAGAGGGAGCCTTAATGGAACCTCTTGCTGTTGGATTTCATGCTGCCTTTCAGGGAGATGCAAAAATAGGTCAAACCGCTGTAGTAATGGGGGCTGGTTGTATTGGCTTAGTAACCATGATGGCCTTAAAAGCTATGGGATTAAAAGAAGTATATGTAGTTGATATTTTAGAAAAAAGGTTGGAAAAAGCTTTAGAATTAGGTGCAACTGGAGTTATTAATGGTAAAGAAGAAGATGCTGTAGCAAAAGTTAAAGAAATTACTGGTGGTAAAGGCTGTGATTTAGCGATTGAAACAGCTGGGACTGAAATAACTACTAGACAGTGTATTGAAATGACCAAAAAAGGTTCAAATATTGTTCTGGTAGGTTATAGTAATTCAGGAGAAATGACTCTACCAATGAGTTTGGTTCTGGATAAAGAATTAACATTTAAGACAGTGTTTAGATATAAACATAAGTATCCAATTGCTATTGATGCAGTAGCGTCTGGCAAAGTAGATTTAAAGGGTGTTGTAACCGATATCTTTGAGCTTGACGATGTTCAAAAAGCTATGGACTATAGTGTTAATAATAAGCAGGATGTCGTTAAAGCAGTTATAAAAATTGGTGATTAAATAATATTGATAAAATTAAAGGTTTACCAATAATATTTAAATGTTATTGGTAAACCATTTTCAATAATTAAGGGGGTAAATTTATGTTAAGAGATTTAGTTTCAGGAATTCAACATGTAGGAATACCAACAATTAATATTGATAGAACAGTTGATTTTTATCAAGGTTTAGGTTTTGATTTGGCTTTTAGTACAACTGATGATTCTGGAAATCTTGATGTTGCTTTTTTAAAGTTAAAAAATTTAGTTATAGAAACATATCAGGAGGGTACAGAATTATCTCAAACGGGATCTATTAATCATATTGCAATAGATGTAAATGATGTAGAGGAAGTATTTAAAAAACTAATGGAAAAGAATTATGATATTTTAGATAAAGAGATTAATTTTTTGCCTTTCTGGCAAAATGGAGTTAAATTTTTTACTATTAAAGGACCAAATAATGAACAAATTGAGTTTTCAGAAATGCTTTAAGTTGAAAAAATTGTTAATCAGATTTGGGAAGGAGATTTTCAATGCAGGGAGTAATAACTTTAGGAGAAGCTTTAATTGACTTTACACCATTAGATGATCAGAACATGGATTTTCGTAAAAACCCTGGAGGAGCTCCAGCAAATGTTGCTGTTGCTTTAAGCAGATTGGGGATAGATGTTAGTTTTATCGGTAAGGTTGGAGATGATGTTTTAGGTAACTTTTTAGCAAAAAAATTACAGACAGAAAAGGTTAATATTGATAATTTGATTTTAACTGAGGAAGCAAAAACAGCAATTACTTTTGTTACTCTAGATGAAGATGGAGACAGGAGCTTTGATTTTTACATAGATCCAAGTGCTGATCGATTTTTGAGAGCAGATGAGATTGACAGCAAATTATTTGAAAAAAATAAGATCTATCATTTTGGTTCTATTTCTTTAATTGATGAACCAGCAAGATCTGCAACAAAAAAGGGGATAGAGCTGGCACATAAAAATGAAATGATGGTATCTTATGATCCTAATTTAAGGGAAATGCTCTGGGATTCTCTTGCTGAAGCAAAAGAAATGATTTTATCTGTTATGAATCAGATTGACATTTTAAAAGTTTCAGAAGAAGAGCTTGAATTTTTGACAGGGGAAAAAGATATTAAAAAAGGAGCAGAGGAGTTAAAAGCTGAATATGATATTCCAGTAATATTCATTACCTGCGGCAGTAAAGGTTCATATTATTTTAAAGATCAGCTTGGTTTTGTAGAGGCCTTTAAGGTAGATGCAGCAGATACAACTGGAGCTGGAGATGCTTTTATGTCTGGAGTTTTATACAATTTTAATAAGGTAAATTTAACCCTTACAGAAATTGATAATAAGTTTTTAGAGAAAACTTTAAAATTTGCCAATTATTCAGGTTCGCTGGCAGCATCAGTAAGTGGTGCAATGGCTGCATTACCTACATTAGCAGAAGTACAGGAATTAGAACTATAAAATTACCTAAAATAGGAGTAATAATAATGATTAAAGGAATTATTTTTGATATGGATGGTCTTATGTTTGATACAGAGAAACTTTCTAAAACGATATGGAAGAATATAGGGGAAGAAAAAGGATATAATTTTGATGAGGATTTATTTGATCAGCTTATTGGCACAGATATAAATACTACAAAAAATATTTTTAAAGATAAATTTGGGTCTGATTTTTCTTATGATAAAATGAGAAAAAGAAAATGTAAAATTATGGCTAAAAAAATAGAGAAAGAAGGCGTGCCTATAAAAAAAGGATTAAATGAGACTATTAAATATTTGAAAGAAAATGATTATAGAATTGCAGTTGCTTCATCCAGTTCTAAAGAAACTATTGAATTTTATCTTAGATCAGTTAATTTAAATAGAGAAATTGATTTTATAATTGGAGGAGATGAAGTAAAAGAAAGCAAACCCAATCCAGAAATTTTTAATAAATGTTGTGAAAAAATGAACATAAATAAAAAAGAAATTTTAATTCTAGAAGATTCAATTAATGGAATCTTAGCTGCTGATAAAGCTAATATGAATGTAGTATTAATTGAGGACATAGTTAGTGTACCAAAAAAAGTGAAAAAACTAACTTATAAAGAATTAAATCACCTGGCTGAACTCCCCCTATTATTAGAAAAAATAAATAATTAGATAGAACTTAGGTTTTTCAATATGAAAAATATTTGACAGGTTTATTCTAAAAGATAGTAATATTTCATTTATAACATAGAAGAGAAAATTTAAAATAAATTGAACTTTGTTTTTGTTTTTTTCAAAAAAATTCATTATAGATTTCGATTTTATTTTAAATTTTAATCAGAGGTGATATATTTGATAGAGAAAAAAATAAAAATTAAAAATAATAATTTTTTACGAGCTCATTATGTTGCTGAATTTGTCAATAAATCTATTAGTTATAAATCTAACATTACTATTGCTTTTGATAAAAAAGAAGTAAATGCAAAAAACATTATAGAAGTTATGAACTTAAGATTAGATATAGATAATAAGATTGAGATAAAGGCTAGTGGTGAAGATGAAAAAACGGCAGTTATAGAATTAAAAGCGTTTGTTAATGATGAAACTAAAACTACTAATAATTAATAATATGATGTTTAGAAAAAGAAAATACTTTAATAATAAAATTAGTGCCTAAAGAGTCCAAATATTATTTACTTAATTATATTTTTGCACAACTCAAATTGAAATCTAATACAACACAATATTAATTGAAGTTAATTAAATAAAAGCACTGACATTCCCTCTATTTAGGGGTTAGTTAGTGCTTTTATATATTTATAATAATATTAATAAAACATAATGGTTCTATATTTATTATTTAATAATCTTCAATAGATAAAATAAAGATAGTTAACTGCTTTTATATTAACTTTTTCTTCTGTAAAAAGTCGATTTACTAATGTCCAATTCATTCATAGCTTCGCCAGCAGTCATTTCTTCTTGGTCGTAATCTTGATCATAATAATATTCAAAATCATCTACTTTAATTTTTGGCCTACCGAAATTAACTCCATTTTCTTTTGCTTTCTTAATTTCTTCTCTCTGTCGTTGCCTAATTTTCTTTCTTTCCTTTTCAGCTATATATGATAGCAATTCTAGAATAATATTAGAGATCAATTCTTCAATTCCAGCTTTCAAAAGAGCATCTTTTTGTCGGGCGGGATTTTGTTCTTTACTAGAAACCGATAATGAATTAAATAGAAGGATTAAAAAGTTAAATGTAGAAAATAATAATATGAGGTTTTTATAATAGATGGAGGGATATAAATGCAAAACATAAAAATGGACAAAAGTATTTTTGATAATTTCTACTGGCTGAACAAACCGGAAAAATATTATTGTGAAAATGCACTGGTGATTGAAACTGAGCCGAAAACAGATTTCTGGCAAAGAACTCACTATGGTTTTAGAAGAGATGATGGGCATGCTCTGCTGACTGACTTAAAAGAGGACTTTTCCTTTGCTGCTAAATTTAAATTTGAGCCTCAAAATAAATATGATCAGTGTGGTATAATGCTCAGACTGGACAGGGAAAATTGGATTAAAATTTCTACAGAATATGAAAATCAGGAAATCAGCCGACTTGGTTCGGTGGTTACAAATTTGGGTTATTCCGACTGGGCCACAGAAGATATTAGTTCAGAAATTAATGCAGTCTGGTACAGGGTCAGCAGAAGAGGTGAAGACTTTTTAATTGAAAATTCCTTTGATGGCAGAAAGTGGTCGCAGATGCGGATTGCCCACCTGCATCAGGATTTTGATGAAATTCAGGTTGGAGTTTATGCCTGCAGTCCAAAAAAGAGCAGCTTTAGAGCAATAATTGAAGAAATAACTATTGATGATAATCACTGGGAAAAAATAAATTGTATAATTAAATGCACGGTTTGATTTAGAAAAAAATAGACACATACCTGTACCTTTTGTATAATGTTAATAGCGACAAAAACATTAGGAGGTACAGAATATGTGTCAAGATAATTGTAAC
>Ga0208430_10009_pt1 | contig 111566 bp, 91 predicted proteins | sample Wag42014_10_12_FD_187329 | JGI IMG/M metagenome (GOLD analysis project Ga0208430, IMG submission 187329) | Deep subsurface shale carbon reservoir microbial communities from Ohio, USA - Utica-2 Time Series 2014_10_12 (SPAdes) (version 2) ...
AAAGTTGAGAACTTAAAACGCCGAGTATTTTTATCATTGCTAAGTATTTAAGAGCAATTCAAAAAATTAAAGAGATAACTTGATTCAAACGGTGCTATTTAGATTTCACAACATTTGTCAAAGAGCCTAGATTTTTTAAATTATCTCTCATCTTTTTAAAAGAAGCTGCCAGAATTCCAATTTCATCTTCTTTTTTTAGATAATTACTTTTAATTTCAAAAGTTAAATTCCCAGCTGCAATTTCCCCTGCATAGCTGCTTAAGTTTTTAAGGGGCTCTGTCATTTTAAGAACAAAGACAAAAACCACTGCAAGAAATATCAAACCTGCAATCAAAGCAAAGGTAGCTGTCGAAAAGGTGATCCCTGACTTCATTGTTTCGACAAAGTCAGTAGATGTACCTAAAGACCAGATACCAACAATTTGATTATCTTCATCTCTTAAAGGCATATATGCTGTCTGATAGCTTCTCCCCAGCACATTTGCTGCTCCGGTAAAGCGCTGCCCATTAAAAACTTTTTCTTTAACCTCTGCTGAAACTCGAGTACCTACTGCTCTGCTGCCGTTTTCTAAGACATTGGTGGCAGTTCTTATCTCACCAGCAAAGATTGTCACAATATTTCCCTGAGAAAGCTCTCCGATCAGATCAACCAGCTGATTATTAGCACTAATTAATGTTTCTCCCTTATATAACTGATCTCCTCTCAGCTCCCATTGACCTGGAAACTTTGAGTCGATAATCTCATAACCCAGTTCTAAATCCGAAACTGCTTTGACCACTGCCGCCTGATTTGCCTCACTGGAAGCAACTCCCTGAATTCTATAAATTATTCCCCCTGTTAAGAGAATAATCCCGATTGTCACCAGCAATAAAATTTTGTACTTGATTGATAGTTTATTAATCTTCATTTTCTTTTTCTCCTTAAAATACAAATTATATTCTTATTTCCTTATTGATAATAATTATCGTATTATTAGAAGAAAAAGTAAAGTGCTGGCAGAGTTCAAATTCAGCTTAAATTGACTTCTAAGACGACTGAGCTTGTATTTACAGTCAAAGTTGATAACTTTGCTTGGAATTGGTGTTTTCGTAAATTTTAATACAGTTAAATGCAAAAAACCGGCTGAGCTTTAACCCCGCCGGTTTTCATTAGTCTATGCAGCTACTCATTTATTAACTATTATTTAAAATATTTTTTTAGTTTCTAGATATCTTCTAGCTTATAAAAAATTTCTGCCACTTCTTCAATCTTTTCAATATCTGCTTCATCAATTAATGAGTTCAATTCTTTATCCAGTTTTTCTAATTCAAATTTGCTTTTTATTTGCTTTTTCAATAACTTGCTATAGCCTTTGATACATAAAATTGAGTGACTTAGAAAATTTAGCTAAAATAACTTAATGAAAAAAATGCTTATATCAGGCTGAAGAACACGATGTTCTGAACTGCCGCCGAGACAGGATGTCTCAATACGGCAGGTAGCCTGATATAAGCATTTTTTGAATTCTAGTTATTTCTAAGTTTTATTTGGAGTTTAATTTTATAGCTTTTATTAATAATCAGATATCGGCTTCCTCACCTTAACCAGTTGATCAATAACCCCAACCATTTTATCAAGCTCCGGTTTGGTTATCTGAGCATCTGCTCCAACTTCCTTACCCTTATGTAAGAGATCCTCACTAATTAAAGATGAGAAAATAACTGTCGGCAGCTTTCTTAAATAGCGGTCTTCGTGGATTTTTCTAATTAAAGTATGGCCATCCATATTTGGCATTTCAATATCAGTAATAATGCCCTGGACATGATCTAAAATACTATCCTCAGGATTATTTTCTTTAATCTCCATTAAATGATCATAGAGTTTTTTACCATCACTGTAAATCTTAAAGTCCTCATATCCGGCTTCAACTAGGGTATCCTTAATCATATTTCTGGTTGTTGGTGAATCATCAGCTAAAGCTAGAGTTTTATTCTTCCTCTTTGCTCTTACATCAGCCGGTGCCTCAGGCTGAACATCAATTTCATTTCCAATTTCAGGCTGCAGGTCTTCTAAAATCTTTTCGAAATTTAAAAAGTTAATTAAATCTTTGTTTTCCTCTGACTTAATAACCCCATTGACAAGCTCCCCCATCATCCGATCTGGTGGCTGAATATCATCCCAGCCGATGCGGTCAATACCAACTACATTATCAACTGCAAATAAGATCTTGGTACTATTAAACTCCGCCAGAATTGACATGATTACTCCATCATTTTCAATCAGTTCCGAATTAAGATAGGAACTTAAATTAACAATCATTATAACATCCCCGCGGATATTGGTCATTCCTAAAATAACATCTGACTTCTCGGGCAGCTTTTTAATATCCTCTTTTTTAACCCGCAAAATTTCTCTAACCTTTAATACATTTATCGCATATGAGCTGTCATCTACTATAAACTTAAGTATTTCCAGTTCCCCGGTCCCACTCTCCAGTAATATATCCTGTTTTTTCGCCATAATATGCCCCCTAAACTCTCTCTTTTTAGTTATTGTTACTAATTATATATTATTTTAACTGATTTTAACAGGCAGTCTATAAAATAATTTAATTATAATTTCAATTTAATCAATATCTTCTTCTAAAAAATTTAGAAAATCCTGAATTTCATTTTTAACTTTTCTGTATTCGTTGGAAAAGTTATCTAACAAAATAGAGATTTTTTTAGCTGAATATTTATTGGCATAAACATTTCTAACCACATGTCTAAAAGCCCTGTATTCATCAAGAATATCTCTACTCTCCTTAGAAATTACAGCCGGCCTTAAATTTTTAATTTTTAATGCCATCTGATCAAGAAGTTCTTTATGCCAGGATGAACCATCTGGTATATTTTCATCTATTTCTTTTGCAACCTCTAGAAATATTTTCTCAAAGCCTGAATAAAGTCCATGTAGGTTAAGTGCGACACTATCCAGGTAAAATTCATCTCTATTAATTTTATATTTTTCCCAGACTGTTTGAATTCTCTCTTTAAGTTGATCTAATTCAGCCAGTTCATCTTCAACTTTAGCAATAAATGTTAAAATCCCTCTTTCAGTCATAATTCTACACCTCGCTCTTTAATTTCTTTTTTGAAAGATTCACGGCATTCTTTATAATCAAGGAGATCAACTTCAAATCCACTTAAAATATTCATCACTTCAGCATACGCCTTATAAAATAATTCATCTTTGAGCCCAAAAACAGCCAGATCTACATCTGAACGCAAATAGAACCTGTCTGGATCTAAAACGGAACCAAACAGCACCACTTTTTCAGCCTTATATTTCTCCTTTAGTATTTTTGCTGCCTTTTTTGCTTTAGTTAGAGCTTCCTGCCGCCGTTTTTCCTTTTCTTCCTTTTTGCTGTCTTTAAATAGAAGTGGATATTTTTTGCTCATGATCTCACCTGCTTTCTTAAATTAATTATATCATATAGCTAGCAAAAAACCACTACCCGCGGTGGATAGTGGTTTAGTAGATAATATTTATTCATCAAATACTGGTTCCCCGGTTTCAATAATTATCTGGTGGTGATGATTTTTTAAATAAGCTTCAAGTTCCCCCTGTCTCTTTTGACTTCCTTCCAGGTTGGAAACTCTATGCTCTAATTGATTAAGTTTAGCACCATGCTCCTCAGAATTAGCAAGCAGAGCGCGCACAATATTTGTGTTTTCTTCCAACTGCGGTTTCATTTCTGCTACATCTTTTTTCAATGTTGAAACATCAGTCTTTAGTGAAGAGACATCAGTCTTTAGTGAAGAGACATCACTTTTTAATGAAGAAACATCACCTTTAAGTGATGAAACATCATCCTTAACCCCAGATATTTCTTCTCGAACTATCTGCCTGATACCATCTAAAAGCTCCTGATCCAAAGTTAACACCACCTATCTCTTAATCATTTCCATGAGCAGCATCTAATTTCTTTATTAATTACCTTTATAATTTGACTTTATTTAATCTTTATCATTATTTAAATTATATCATAATATGTGGTGATAATAAAGAAAATATAACTTTGTGAATTATTATTCTTTAACCAGGTACCAATCATTTTAAAAGATTTATTTTCCATAAATTGGTTCGGTAACCGGTGGCTGCAGATATTGGTCTACTTCTCGTGCTGCTTTCCGCCCCTCATCAATGGCATTTACCACCAGGCTCTGGCCGCGGCGCATATCACCGGCTGCAAATACACCTTCAAGATTTGTTCTAAAATCTCCATATTCTGCTTTAACATTGGAGCGGCTGTCCTGCTCCAGCCCTGAAGATTCGATTAACGTTTTTTCCGGGCCTAAAAAGCCCATCGCAATCAGAATTAAATCTGCTGACCAGACTTTTTCGGTGCCTGCTTTTTCGACCGGAGTAAAGCGTCCATTTTTATCTTTTTCCCAGTTAATCTTAACTGTCCTGACTCCATTGACAGCTTTTTGACCGGAATCATTTTCTTCAGTCAGAATTTCTTCGGTCATAATTAGAAATTCTCTCGGATCAGAACCAAAGAGCTCAATCGCCTCTTCCTGTCCGTAATCCACCTTTAAGGTTTTGGGCCACTCCGGCCAGGGATTATCTGCCTGACGCTCAGTCGGTGATTTGGGCATGATCTCAAACTGATTGACTGTTTTTGCTCCCTGTCTGATCGCAGTAGCCACACAGTCGGTCCCGGTATCACCACCACCGATAACAATTACATCCTTATCCTCAGCAGAGATATAGTCTTGATTCTGGTCACCCAGGATTCTTTTTGTGTTGGCTTTAAGGTAATCAACAGCAAAGTGAACCCCCTCTGCCTCACGGCCTGGAACCTCAAGGTCACGGGGTTTGGTAGCCCCTCCGGTGAGGACCACCGCATCGAACCCCCTTTGCAGTTTTTCTAAGCTAAGATCGCTGCCGATTTCTGTTCCGGTTATAAACTCTACCCCTTCAGCCTCCATAATCTTCAGCCGGCGCTTGAGCACCTTATCTTTATCTAGCTTCATATTGGGAATACCGTAGACTAAAAGGCCGCCGATTCTATCCTGGCGCTCATAAACAGTTACTTTGTGTCCCAGCTTATTTAGCTGATCAGCTGCTGCCAGTCCGGCCGGGCCAGAACCAACAACTGCTGCTGATTTGCCTGTTCTTTTTTCCGGCGGCTCCGGCTGAATCCAGCCTTCTGCAAAAGCCTTCTCTATAATCTGATACTCATTGGCCTTGATGGTCACTGCCGGGTCATTTAAACCCACTGTACAGGAGCCCTCACAGGGCGCGGGGCAGACTCGTCCCGTAAATTCGGGAAAATTATTGGTCTTTAAAAGCCTTCTAACCGCTTCCTCCCATTTGTTTTTATAGATTAAATCATTCCACTCCGGAATCAGGTTATTAACCGGACAACCGGAAACCATACCACCAATCTCCAGGCCGCTGTGACAGAAGGGGATACCACATTCCATGCAGCGGGCTCCCTGAATTTTAGCAGCTTCTTCGCTAAACTTATTCTTAAATTCCTGCCAGTCTTTTATTCTCTCTTTTGGGGAGCGCTCTTTCGGTACTTCCCGCTTATATTCCATAAATCCTGTTGCTTTACCCATTTTATCTCCTCCTCTGTCCTAATTGCCGCTAACTCGGGCTTTGTCATGTGCATTTTCCTCAAAAGCCTTCATCAGAGCAGCATCCTTTTTAAGTCCCTGGGCCTCAAAGTCCGCAATCGCGTTAATCATCCGCTGATAGTCGCGGGGCATAACCCGTATGAATTTTTCTCTGTAGTTCACCCAGTTATTTAATATTTCAGCTGCCCGGTCACTGCCGGTATATTTTAAATGCTCTTCGATCATTTCTTTAACAACTGCTTCGTCTTCTGTTTTAGTTAAATAATCAAGCTCAACCATATCTCCATTTACTTTAGCTTTAAAATCAGCTTCCGAGTCAAAGACATAGGCAGTACCACCAGTCATTCCAGCAGCGAAGTTGCGTCCAACCTGACCGAGGACAACAACCCTTCCTCCTGTCATGTATTCACAGCCGTGGTCTCCCAGGCCTTCGACAACAGCATTGACTCCACTGTTTCTCACACAGAAGCGCTCACCGGCCTTTCCTTCGATATAGGCTTCACCGGAGGTAGCCCCAAAAAAGGCCACATTACCGATAATAATATTTTCTTCAGCTTTAAACTTTGAGCTCTCTGATTTCTCAACAATTACCTTAGCGCCGGAGAGTCCCTTGGCGAGATAATCATTGCTGTCTCCTTTAAGTCTAAAAGTTACTCCCTGAGGCAGAAAAGCGGCAAAGCTCTGACCGGCTGAACCGGTGAAGTTGAGCTGAATTGTATCCTCTTTCAGTCCTTCTGCTCCGTAGCGCTTTGTAATCTCACTACCCAGGATTGTTCCGACAACCCGGTCTGTATTTTTTATCTTTAGATCTTTTTCTAAGCGGAAACCATTTTCTACTGACTCTTTTGTCAGCTCCAGCAGCTCTCTTAAGTCCAGACTTTTTTCCAGGCCGTGGTCCTGTTCCTGCTGGCAGTAGACAGCCTTTTCTTTAGCCTGTTCTGGTTGGTATAAAATTGAACTATAATCTAATCCTTTAGCCTTCCAGTGATCCCTTGTCTTATCCTGCTTTAATTTATCAACTCTACCGACCAACTCATTGACCGAGCGGAACCCTAAGGCTGCCAGCTCGTGGCGGAAATCTTCTGCCATAAAGCGCATAAAGTTAACCACATGCTCCGGCTTACCCTGGAATTTCTTCCTGAGTTCCGGGTCCTGAGTTGCAACTCCTACCGGACAGGTATTTTTACTGCAGACCCTCATCATTACACAGCCTAAAGCAACTAGAGGAGTTGTCGCAAAACCATATTCTTCTGCTCCCAGCATTGCTGCTACTGCCAAATCCTTACCGGTCATAATTTTTCCATCAGTCTCTAAGGTTACTCGGTCTCTTAAGTCATTTAAAACCAGTGTCTGGTGGGTCTCAGCCAGGCCGAGCTCCCAGGGCAGTCCGGCGTGGCGGATACTGGTCCTTGGCGAAGCTCCTGTTCCACCATCATAGCCGCTGATCAAAATAACATCTGCCTTACCTTTGGCTACTCCGGCTGCTACAGTTCCCACTCCAACCTCAGAAACCAGTTTAACATTGATCCGGGCTTCCCGGTTGGCATTTTTTAGATCATGAATCAGCTGAGCCAGATCTTCAATCGAATAGATATCGTGGTGGGGAGGTGGTGAAATAAGTCCTACTCCGGGAGTTGTACCTCTAGTCTCAGCAATCCAGGGATAAACCTTTTTCCCCGGAAGCTGTCCACCTTCTCCGGGTTTTGCTCCCTGGGCCATCTTGATCTGAATCTCCTGAGCATTGACCAGATAATGAGAATTAACGCCAAAGCGGCCGGAGGCAACCTGTTTAATTGCACTGCTCCTTAAATCTCCATTTTGATCAGGAGTAAAGCGCTCCGGATTTTCTCCACCTTCTCCGGTATTACTCTTACCGCCAATTCTATTCATTGCTATCGCCAGGGCCTCGTGGGCTTCCTGGCTGATCGAGCCGTAGGACATCGCTCCCGTTTTAAAACGCTTCATAATCTCTGCTGCCGGCTCAACTTCCTCTAAAGGAATCGGCTCCGGCTGGTATTCAGGTTCTAAAAGCCCCCTCAGGGTCAGCATTTTAGTACTCTGATCATTTATCTTGGCTCTGTATTCTTTAAATAAATCATAATTATCTTCTCTCACTGCCCGCTGCAGTAAGTAAATAGTCTCCGGATCATAGAGATGTTCTTCTCCATCCTTCCGCCAGCTGAAATTACCGCCGGTCTCAAGGGTTTCTTTTTCTACTTTAATCCCCTTAAAGGCACTGTCGTGGCGCATAATGCTTTCTTTTTCAATCTCCTCGATGCCGATTCCGCCAATCCGGGAAGCTGTGCGGCAGAAGTATTTATCGATAACTTCCTCAGAAATTCCAATTGCCTCAAAAATCTGGGCCCCGCGGTAGCTCTGGACTGTAGAAATTCCCATCTTGGCCATTACTTTTACAACACCCTTCACAGCTGCCTTAATATATTTCTGCTTAGCCTCATCTTTAGTTATTTCTAAATGACCCTTTTCAACCAGTTCCTCCAGACTTGCAAAGGCCAGATAGGGGTTAACTGCATCCAGGCCGTAGCCAATCAAAACTGAAAAATGATGAACTTCTTTCGGCTCACCTGATTCTAAAACCAGACTGAGCTCTGTCCTCAGACCCTTTTCAATTAAATAATGGTGGAGACCGCTGACTGCCAGGAGGGCTGGTACAGCTACTTTACTGCCGTTTACTCCCCGGTCAGAAAGGATCAAAATATTTACTCCTTCAGCTATCAATTCTTCAGCTTCTTTAAATAACTCTTCCATTCGCATTTCAAGGCTCTCTTTTTCTTTATCAAAGACTATCTCCAGAGCTGCTGTTTTAAAACCGGGCTGGTCCATTTCTTTGATCAGCTCCAGCTCCTCATTTGTCAGCAGAGGGTGCTCTAACTCCAGCTGGCGACAGCTTTTAGCATCAGGCTTTAGCAAATTCCCTTCTGAGCCTAAAAAGGTGTTGGTAGCTGTAATCAGTTTTTCTCTAATCGAATCAATAGGGGGATTGGTTACCTGAGCAAAGCGCTGCTTAAAATAATTGTATAAAAGCTGCGGCTGGTCAGATAAAACTGCCAGGGAAGCATCATTACCCATTGAGCCAATTGGATCAACTCCATCTCTGGCCATCGGAATTAAAATCTTCTGCAGGTCTTCATAACTGTAGCCGAAACTCTTCTGCAGTTTAACCAGGGCAGAGGTCTGCAAATCCTTTACTCCAGATTCTTCTTTTGTAGCTTCTGACTTCTCTAATTTAGTTTTTAAATCTTTCAATTCTATAAGCTCTTCTTTTAACCAGTTGCCATAGGGCTCTGCTGCTGCAATCTCTGCCTTCAGTTCCTGGTCATTAATTATTCTTCCCTTTTCGGTATCTAAAAGCAGCATTTTACCTGGCTCCAGGCGCTGTTTGCTGACAACCTTCTCCTCCGGCAGCTCCAGTACACCTACCTCTGATGATAAAATTAAGAGATCATCATCTGTTAGATAATAGCGGGATGGGCGAAGACCATTGCGATCCAGCACTGCTCCCACCTGAGTTCCGTCAGTAAAGGCCATAGCAGCCGGACCATCCCAGGCTTCCATAATTGTATTGTGGTAATGATAAAAATCTCGCTTCTTTGTTTCCATCTTCTCATTGTGCTCCCAGGGCTCTGGAATCATCATCATCACCGAATGGGCCAGTGAGCGGCCGTTTAAAGCTAAAAACTCTAAAACATTATCAAAACGAGCTGAATCACTGCCTTCAGGAGCAATAACCGGCAGCAGCTCTTTTAAATCATCACTGAATATATCACTCTCAAACATCCCTTCCCGGGCCCGCATCCAGTTTTGATTACCCAGCATGGTATTGATCTCACCATTGTGGATTAGATAGCGGTTGGGATGAGCCCTTTCCCAGGAGGGAAAGGTATTGGTGCTGAAGCGCGAATGCACTAAGGCAATCGCGGTTTTTAGCTCCGGCTGACTTAGATCCGGGAAAAATCCTTCCAGCTGCTCGGGAGTCAACATCCCCTTATATACTAAGGTGCGGCTGGAGAGAGAGGCAAAATAGAGCTCTCCCCGATACTCCGAGTTACGAATCTTATTTTCAATTTTCTTGCGGATCAAATATAATTTTCTTTCAAAATCTATTCCCTGCTCTACTCCTTTAGACTTCTCAATAAAAATTTGATAAAAATCTGGCCTAACTTCTAATGCTGATTTTCCAATCCCTGCTGTCTGAACGGGAACTTCCCGCCAGCCAATAAGCTTTTGTCCTGCTGCTTCTACAATTTCTTTGACAATTGCCTGAACTTTTTCTCGCTTCTCTTCTTCTCGGGGCAGAAAAACCATTCCTGCTCCATATTCTCCTTTTTCTGGGAGAGATACTCCCTCAGTCTCCATCTGCTGCCTCAAAAAGCTGTCAGGAAGCTGAATCAGGATACCGGCACCATCACCAGTATTCTCTTCACTACCACTTGCTCCCCGGTGGCTTAAATTGACCAGAACTTCTAAAGCCTGCTCAACTATCTGATGTGATTTTCTACCTTTAATATGGCTTACAAATCCCATACCACAGGCATCATGTTCAAATTCTGGACTGTACAATCCCTGCTTCTCAGGCATCTTTGTAAAAGTCATATAAATCATTCCTTCTCTCTTAAATTAGTTTGTGCTTAATTTCTCTTAAACCAGGTTCAATAAGATGTTTTTGAACCTGGTTCAAATAAATATATATCTTTTTGGTGTACTATTCAGTATAGAACTAAAGATGATAACTGTAAATAGACTGGCTGATTTCTATACTTGTATACAGGGATTATATTTTTAAAAAACAAAAGCACCATCCTTAATGGACAGTGCTCTGTTAATCAAAATTATTAAATTAATTGACTGATCTAAGAATACATATCAACAATCAAACCATTTTCCAGCATATTTTCAGCAGTATCTTCTGCTGAGTAAAGGGCCAGCTCTGAATCAAAATCCATAAAAGTAGCCGGCGGCTCCTCTTCCAGGCTGCTGATTTGCTGTAACAGATCACTCAAAAAACCAGTTTCCGAACTCATAACTGATCTTAGCTCTTCAACATTTTCTGTTAGAGCTGTTTCAAACTCTTCCGTATTCACCTCAAGTTGTCCAAATTGATCTATTTCGATGCCGATATTATTTAACTCTTCTGCAGCCAATTCTGCTGTATTACTTAAATCATCAGCTGCCTGAATACTATTATAGTTACTATTCTCACGTAAACTAGTAAGAGTCTGATTATATGATTCTACCAGATTTTCTGTGCTTTCCAGAATCTCAGCTTGACTACCGGAACTCAGAGAATCCTCAACTTGAGTAATTTTATTCTCCATTTCAGAAAGTGAAAACTCAAATTCTTCTACTGACTGCTGCATTTCCACAACTGAACTACTTTCAAAATCTGTGACATCAAATAAAGACTGCTGCTCAGAAAATAAATCTCCTGTTTCTACTGGATTAGCTATTTCACTCTGAATATTAGTATAAGGATTGGTAAATAAATTATCATCAGTATTATTATAAAGGGAATAATTGTTTAATGAATCAAAAAAAGCAGCTGAATTAAGTCCATTAATCATAGTATCCCTCCTGACTTATTAACATTATATTAATTTTCTGAAATCATTTCAAGTAATTCAGCGGTGTTAAACTTCTCTTTCTATTATTCTGATTTTCTTTTCCACTTAATTTCAGCTTAAAATATAAAATTTAAATAAAACAGGAATTTCAATAGATATCCCGAAATATATTATAGTGACCAAAATTTAACTGTCATTATAGCAATCACCAACAGTTTTAACTGGATTCTGGAAGATATAATTTTTGAAAATGAAATCAACAATGTAGCACAGAAATCAGAACTAACAGCCAACTGGTTTGAAGAAAAGAAGTCTGATTTAGAAATTTATGCCAACACACAGGTGGTTCAGTACGGCAGCTGGCAGGAAAAATTAAATTATCTGGACGGAGAACTGCAGAAAAGAGAAAATAATTATTTTTTCTTCTTTATTGCCGACCAGAATGGAGATTACAGCACCACCATTGAGAGAGCTGCAGGTAATATCAGTGATCGCAATTACTTCAACCAGGTTTTAAATGGTAAAACTGTGATCTCAGAACCGGTGATTTCTAAATCTACTGACAAGCCAATCATTGTTATTGCTTCACCAATAGCAGCTGAGAATCTTTCTTTGCTCGGTGCCACCATCGAAATTAAGGACTTATCAAGCTATATCAATAGATATACCAGTAATAAAGAAGGAATCTATTCATTTTTAATTAACGGCCAGGGCAATATAGTTGCTCATCCAGATCAAAAAAATTTAAACAGCCACCTTTTTTATAATTACAGCAGCTTTTTTGATTATGAATATAATTTTATAAAAAATATAATACATAAGGAACAGGGAAATTTAACCTTTAGAGAAAATGAAAAAGAAAAACATGCCTTTTATCAGACAATACCGGGGACTGAGAGCTGGAAGGAGAAAAATTATATCTCTGTGCGGTTGGAATCGATGATTTTAAGGTCATTAATGACAGTTTTGGCCATGATGCAGGGGATCAAATTTTAAAGAAACTTGCAGCTCGACTTTCAAATCAGCTGGCAGCTGCACTTAAAAATGAAGAATTCATCCTGCACTATCAGAGCTTTAATGACGGTGAAAGCGAAAAAGTGGTCGGTTTTGAAACTCTAATCAGGTGGCAGCATCCAGAAAAAGGTTTAATTCCACCCGGAGTTTTTATTCCTCTGGCAGAAGAGAATGGTTTTATCATAGAAATCGGAAACTGGGTTTTAGAAAAAGCCTGCCGCGAAATTAAAGAGCTCAATGATCACTTAAAAAGCGATTATTATCTTTCGGTCAATGTCAGTCCGGAGCAGTTTATTGATAAGAATTTTATCAACACTGTAGAAAATGTGCTCAATAGAACCGGTCTCAAGCCGCAGAATCTGGAATTAGAAATTACTGAAAGAACAACTGTAGAAAATATTGATTATACAATTGAGCTCTTGGAACAGCTGAACCAGCTGGGGGTTAAAACGGCCATTGATAATTTTGGTACCGGCTATTCTTCTTTAAATTACATTAAGGAATTTGCAATCAATACTTTAAAAATAGATAAATCCTTTATTGATGACTTTTTAAATAACCTCAACAACCGGGCCATAGTCAACACAATTATCACCCTGGCCCACAACCTGAATCTAAAGGTAGTTGCAGAAGGAGTGGAAAGTAAGGAGCAGGCTGAACAGCTTAAAGAAGCCGGCTGTGATATTATTCAGGGGTATTACTACAGCCATCCAGTTCCACTGGCAGAGATCAGGAAAGAGTTTGGGAAAAGCTAAAAGTGATTCAATAAGTTAATATTTTGTATATGAATTAGAATTTCAAAAACTGTTTCCTATTAAGGGGAAGCAGTTTTTTTATGCCGTATAATTTTGATAATCTATAACCAATATAAACTCCTGATTTAATATCTAACTGAACATTTTTTACCTTTAAATCCAAGTCCAATCTCGACAATTCTTTTTACACCTGTTTTTTTTATCCCTGCTGGATATTCCTTCTCTTTAATCTGCTTTAGAGCCTCAGCTGCAGCTTTTTGAACACTAACTTTAGAATTACTGTACTCATTTTTAAATTCCAGAACATAAGCCTTGCTGTCTTTATCTTCCGGCATTATAACAAGATCAGGCCGCCCCTGACCAAACTCCTGGTTGCTTAAAATATAATAATTATCATCCAGATAAAGCATCAGTCCCAGCATTAAACCATGGAAGAAATTTTCTTGTTTTTCTCTTTCCTCTCCCCTGCTCGAAATTTTCAAAACTGAAGAACTGTCATAATAACTAATATTAGCCATTAATAAGTCTTCTAGAAGCACTTCAAAAGACTCAAAATCCTCTGCCAGTAGTGATTTAATTAAATTCTGAATTAAGGCTGCACTTTTATTTTCCTGAGCAAACCAATTGTCTAATATATTTTTATAAATTTCTTTTATCTCTTTATTTGGAATACTAAAATTATAATAATTATCTTTAGAATCTTTAAGCTCTGCTTTTAAATACCCTGAGTGAAGCAAAAAACTTAGTGCCTTATCAACATTATTAAAAATGTCTTCGTAAATAATATTTTTTTCCAGTTTTTCAGTTAAAAAATCATCCTTAAGTAAAGTTTCCAAATAACTTTTACTTTTTAACTGATCAAGCTTAAAACAGCGCCTGAGCAGAGAATTATCTCCACTATTTATCCAGTAACTTTGTGGTTGATGATTAGAATCTGCTAAAAAGTTGAGCATACTCCAGGGATTATAGATTATTGTGTCTCTGCCAAAAAGGTAGCCATTATACCATTCTCTTACCGTATTTTCTTGAGACTCTAAAGAATAATAGTTTAGCAGTTCTCTAACTTCAGTTTCTGTAAAGCCAAACTTATCCTTTGCCAGGCTATCACTTAAATCTGCTGTAATCGCATTATTAAAACCACTAAACATACTTTCCTGTGAAATCTTCATAATCCCAGTAATTAAAGCCTTCTCTAGCTCTGGATTATCCTTCATAGTATCAACCATAAAAGCTCTCATTATATCAAGCATTTCTGTATAATAATCATTTAGTTTTGCATAATGTAAGGGAGTATCATATTCATCAATTAAAACTATTACTTTTTGTTGATAATACTTTTTTAAATAACTGCTTAAATTTCTAATTGCTGAAGTAAAATCAAAAATATCTGCTTTTTTGGTCATAATTTTACTAAATTCTTCTTTTTGAAAATCCATTAACAGATCACTCTGCAGTAAATAACTGTGTCTTAAATATTCGGAAGCAATTTCCTCTTTAAAAGCAGCCGCTGCAAAATCCCAGTTAGAGGCTTTAACTTTTTTAAATGAAAGTTCAATAACTGGGTACTTACAGAAATGCTCATCTCTAATCTCAGTATTGTCCATAATCCGAAGACCATTAAAACATTTACTGATTTCAGCCTGACAATAGTCGCTATTTTTTGGGTTCTGCAGAAAGTATTTTAGCATGGAAAAATTCAAGCTCTTACCAAAACGTCTGGGCCGAGTAATCAAAGTTACTTTTGTTATTGATTCCAGCAACTCTGAAATTAATAATGATTTATCTACAAAATAAGCATCTTTTTCTCTTAATTCTTTAAAATCATCGATACCAATTGGAATTTTCTTCATTAGGCTGCCTCCTTCAAAGGGATTTCCATAACTTTATTATAGCACATAATTATTTTTAAACAAAAATTAAAAAATCTGCCATCATAAATTTGACAGCAGATTTTATCTAAAAATATCTAATCTCTCACCAATACCAGATACTTAACCGTCTTTTTCGCCTCACCACAACTTCTGGCAAGCTCAAAAGTTAATAGCTGATAGCCGGCCTCCAGACCGCGGAAAGTCCAGCTTTTTATTCCTCCCCGCCCAACAAGCTGGCGGGAATTTTCGGCTTCAGATTTTTCACTTTCTGAATCCTCAGCTTCTGAATTAGGAGTTAGTGGTTCATATTCCTCTTTCAAAAGCTGCAAATTTTCAGCATTTGATTCATTCAGATGCCAGCGGTAGCCGGTGCTCGGGTTTTCATATAACTTGATCTCTATGACCTCTTCTACACTTAATTCTCTCAGACTCGCAGCAGAGCTAATTCCACTAAGTAAAATGAGAATTACTGTCAGGAGTATAAGTTTTAAAGTCAGGTTATTAAATAAGTTCTTCAATTATAGTCACCTCTGCTCTCTATTTGATTGAAATCTCTTCGACACTGCTCTGGTAGCCGTCATCATAACCAACCACAGTATTCGCATGGTCTAAATAGGGGTCACTGTAATTATCGACTGTCCAGATACCGCTATCATTATACTGAGTACTGTCAATGGCGGCTGAAAGTAAATAGCCCTGATCCAGAAGATCTTTAACCGCCTCAATATCTGTATAATTATTAATCTGCAGATAATAAATTGGATAGTCAACCCGGTGAGCGGCAGCAGTTCTCCAGGCGGCTTCACTTCCCCAGCTTAAGTATTCGCTGTCATCAGCCGGCATCTCCTCCCAGCTGGCAGCACCAAGGTTGGCAAGCATCATCAAATTATCAGTATAATAACTACCTCCATCCTGACCATCATTAACCAGCTGGTAAATGAAATCGGGACTCATCAGCTGGCTCTGATCTACACCACTTACAGAATCAGCACTTAGATCCCAGCCCTGATCTCGAGCCTGATAAAAGCCAAGCATATAATAAACTGTACTCCAGGAAGCACAGGAGCCCTCAGTCCCCTGATTACCTACCGGAGGAAAATGCTGAGAAGCAGAGTGGTCAAGATTAGCTTCCCCGGCAACCTTGATTTCACCATCTCCCAATTCTGTACTGTCAAGAGTTTTAACTATTCCGCTTTCCAGAGCATCTTTCATCTCTGCAGCAGAAAGTTCCTTTAAGCCTCTGCCAAAATCAGCAGCCGAATTGCTGCTGTTACTCTGAGCCCTGATGTTTTTCTCCCTTCTGCTCCTCCAGTCGGCCTCAGTATAATCCCTGACATATCTATCCAACCCGGAGCTGCTCAAAGCCTGAGCCGAAACACTGCTTTCAACCGTCACATTCATCGTGAAACTTTTCGAATTACCGGCTCCAATTTTCTCTGAGCTCAGATTGGAGCTGTAGGTATTATCCGGATTTGCGGGATAATCTGAGTACTCTTCTATCTCCCAGTTCTTTAAAAAGATATCACTTGTGCCTGAATTATTAATTGTGAAAGTTATTTCGCCACTTATCGGCAGCAGACTTGAGATGTCCAGAACAAGATTGTTGCCAGGGAAAGCTGAATCTCCAGCCTTATAATTTGCCTCTATATAATTCATGCTGCCGTCGTAGTCATAAGGAGCATCAGTTGGATAAAGTTTTTTCTCACCTTCAGCTGTCTCAAAGCTTATTTCTACATCCTCTCTGGAAGCTGCCTCGATTTCAAATACAGCCAGCGCTTCCGGCTGATACTGGTCCCGGGGTTCAATTAAGTATAAATCAAGATTATTGGCAATGGCGGCCTCATAACTAATATAGTGGGAACCGTCTTTAAAGGCACCCCAGCCTTCACCCCAGGAATTAATCAGCTTGAAGACTCCATTTTCATCTGTTTCCCCAGTGTTACTCTCGTCTTCTGCAACAAAAACCGCTGTTACCTCTTTGCGACTTGTATTATCTATATATTCCGGATTATTGGTGCCGCTTAAATCTCCTTCCCAGTGGGAAAAATCGTGACCCTCGTCTGCAGCAGCCATTAATTTAGTAGTAGTCTGATCCTGTTCATCTTTGGTTACCTCTCCTGACCCCTCTGTGCTGACAATAACATTACTGCTGCTGCCGGTGTCGGTTATTCCTGCATCACCTGCAATATCGCTTCCATTTGAACAGCCGGTCACTACACTTAACACTAATACAAATAAAACAATTAGTTTGAACTTTTTCTTCATTTACTAGTATATACCTCCATAGTTGATTTGATAGTATGACTCTAAATATTGTATTTTTTGATACATATATAAAAAGACTGTAGAGATATCTCTCTACAGCCATAAATTTCTTTGCTACCTATTCTCTTTTTCAAAAACCGTAATTATGCTCTGCCAGGCGGCCCGAATATGATCTTCGGCACACCGTCGGGCTCGATCGGCATCTCCGCTGGCAATTGCTTCGGCCAGCTCTTTATGCTCGGCTAAAAACTCCTGCATCCTGCCCTGGCGGGAAAAGCTGCTGCGCCGAAAGCGGGTGGCCTGTTCAAAAAGTGTGTCCAGAAACTTCTCCAGCCACTTATTATTGGAGGCTTCCTTAATTATCCGGTGAAAAGCGACATCAACCCGGATACAGCCCCGCTGGTCATTATGCTCAATGCAGTCTTCGAGCTCCTGGGTATATTCCTTTAGAAGCTCTTTCTGTTTTTCGTCAATATTCTGAGCGGCCAGATAAGCAGCCAGCCCCTCCAGCTCAGTTCTGAGCTGAAAAATATCGTCGATTTCCTTTTTTGTCTCAATTCCGGCCACAAAAACTCCCTGCTGGGGAATAATATTAATCAATTCCTCCTGCTCGAGCATCCTAAAGGCCTCTCTAACCGGAGTTCTGCTGACACTGAGCTCTTCGGCAATCTCCATCTCAGTGATTTTTTCTCCGATCATCAGCTCCCCCTTTAAGATTGCCTCTCTCAGCACCTTATAGACCTGTTTTCTTAAGGGTTCATAACTGTAAGAATCAATTGCATTTAAATTAAATTTACTCATACTCTAACACTTCCTTCTTAGATTATAGCTCTGAAGGCTCAATTCCCACACTCTCCAGGAACCGCTCAAAGCCCTTATATCCTATTGAATTATTCTTATAAACACCGGCGTCCTCAAGCACCCGGCTGAATTTATTAGCAACCTCGACTTCTACAACTTTCTCGGCTTCTTCTTCACTTAAATTGATTCCATACTCCTTTTTCAGCTCCGCAATCCAGTCTAAGTGTTTTTCCAGACCTTCCTTTGCTTTTAGCTCTTCCAGCTCCAGATCACCACTTAGATAACTTGAAATCCAGTTCAGCTCTTTCTTCAGACGGCCGGGCAGAATAGCTCTTCCCATAACCTCGATCAGGCCGATATTTTCCTTTTTAATGTGGTGTAAATCTGCATGGGGATGAAAAATTCCGGCTGGATATTCTTCACTCTTCCGGTTATTTCTGAGCACCAGATCCAGCTCATAGACTCCATCCTTTTTACGGGCAATAGGAGTAATTGTGTTGTGGGCCTTCTGTTTGCCTCCAACCTGAGAAAAAGCTAGAATATCAAGATCCGGGTCAGAATACTGACGCCAGTTTTCTAAAATTTTGGCGGCCAGATTGATAATATCTTCTCTCACTTCAGCTTTGAGGCGGATCACTGACATCGGCCACTTAACCCGGCTGATTTCAACCTCGGGAAAGGTTGGATGCTGATAAAATTCTTCCGCCTCTGCCTCTTCCATCGGGAAGATATGACGGCCTCCCTGGTAGTGGTCATGGTTTAAGATTGAACCACCAACCAGCGGCAGATCGGCATTGGAGCCGATAAAATAGTGAGGCAGCTGGTCGATAAAGTCCAGCAGCACGGCAAAAGTATTTTTATCGATCTGCATTGGAATATGTTCTTTATGGAAAACTATACAGTGTTCATTGTAGTAAACATAAGGAGAATACTGTAAAAACCAGTCTTCATTCTGCAGTTTTAAAGGTACAACCCGGTGATTCTGACGGGCTGGATGACTGAAAGTTCCAGGATAACCAACATTCTCCAGACAGAGATAGCACTTCGGATAATTGCTCTGCGGCTCTTCCTTGGCTTTTGCAATCTCATCCGGATCCTTTTCCGGTTTGGATAAATTAATAGTAATCTCAATCTGACCGTAGTCACTTTCGGCCTTCCAGTTTAAATCTCTGGCAATCCTGGCCTGACGAATATAATTGCTGGCTTTAGCAAAATGATAATACTCATTGGTCGCCCTTTTGATTCCTTCTTTTTCGGCGGTCTCATAAAAGCGGCGTCCAATCTCAGACTGGCGGGGTGTCATTGCTCCCATGATTCTGGTATCCAGAAGATCTCTTTCTGTAACTCGATCCTCAATCAGTCCCTTTTCAACTGCAAAATCAAGCAGAGGATCCAGTAAAACCTGCGGCTCAGCCGGAACTTCAAAATCATCTTCAGTTAAAGCCGGCTCCGGGCTCTCCTTAATTTCCAAAATATCTCTGATCTGATTGCGGGCTGCCACTCGATCCCAGTCACCCAGCAGATCATTGACCTCTCCATATACCAGTAACTTTTCTATTAGCTGATTAACTTTTCCTATCTCCACAATTCAACCTCCTGTCAGTAATGACTGTAAAAATCAAATTCTTTTAGTTAGCAAATTAGTTTTAATGAGCTTAAAAATCTTATTGTTATTATTGTATTTGATTTCAGCCAAAAAATCCAGTTATCTGAAGAAATTTATGTGAAAAACTATACTAAAGCTTAACAATCACATCTTCTGCAGCCGATCTGCGCATGGCATCCATGACCTCAAGATTGGCATATGTTTCCTCTTCTATCTTCAGCGGTACCTCTTCCTCATAGAGCAGAGCTCTGGCAAAGGCTTCCACTTCCAGCCGGTACTGTTCTCCAGTTTCAACCGGTATTCTCTCTACCTCACCATTTTTGTCCAGCAGAAAATAATTATCCTCCAGCCAGGAGAAAAAGCCGGGAATTCTAATTATGCCTTCAGTTCCAACAACTTCGAGGTCCTGCTCGTTATAGGAATTAAGGCTGTAATAGAGGCTGGCAAATGCTCCACCTTCAAAATAGAGAGTGGCACTACCGCTTAAGTCAACTCCCTCAGCCGTTTCTTTTTGAAAGAAGTTGGCAACTTTGCTCGGCATGCCGTTCATCAAATAGCGAGAAACATTAACTGTATAGCAGCCGATATCATTTAAGGCTCCTCCATCCAGCTCCGGACTGAGGCGGATATCACCGGTGCGGTCACTAATATCAAAAGCAAAATTACTTTTGATCTCCTTAATCTCACCAATAACACCATCGTCAACCATTTCCTTAAGCTTAATCACAAAGGGCTGAAAGCGGTACATAAAGGCTTCCATCAGTTTAACCCCGTTGTTCTCAGCCGCTGTAAACATCTCTTCTGCTTCTTTTTTACTCTTGCCGGAAAGTGGTTTTTCACATAAAATATGCTTACCTGCTTCTGCTGCCTTGATGGTCCACTCTTTGTGTAAACCATTTGGCAGTGGAATATAAACCGCCTCAATTTCTTCGTCTGCCAGCAACTTATCGTAATCATCATAATAAACTGCAGCCCCAAATTCTTCCGCAAAATCAGCTGCTTTTTCCTTACTCCGGCTGGCAACAGCATGTAATTCTGAATTATCTGCTCCCAGAATTCCCGGAATAACTGCCTTACGTGCTATATTGGCACAACCTAAAATCCCCCATTTAATTTTTTTCATTAGCAAATCACTCCTCTAAAATTTAAATAATCCAAAAACAGCTTTTTATACAATTTATTTTAAGCTATTTCTCTATAATATTTCTTTCTCGAAAAAAGATGTAATCCCTTTTAAAATAAACAGAATTTGAGCTGTTCAAGATCAGCAGAGTCTATAAAGATAAAACTCAGCCTGAATTAAGACTGAGTATATCTAATTTTTCTATTTAATTTTTCTACTTTAATTTTCATTCTTATATTTTAAAACTATAATTTAACCCTTAACAGATCCAGCCAGCATACCTTTAATAAAGTATTTGCCAAAGAAAATGTAAACTAAAAGTGTGGGCAGAGCAGTCAGTAAAGCAGCCGCCATCTGTACATTCCACTCTACAACCTGGCTTCCAGCAAGATTAACTAAAGCTACTGTAATCGGCTGACTCTGAGTCTTAGTCAATGTTACAGCAAAGAGAAATTCGTTCCAGATATTTGTAAACTGCCAGATGAAAACAACAACAAAAGAAGGAATAGAAATAGGAAAAAAGATGTGGCGATAAATACTGAAAATATTTGCTCCATCAACCTTTGCTGCCTCTGTCAGTGCATCCGGTACATCTTTGTAATAATTTCTAAACATCAGGGTTGTAATCGGCAGTCCGTAAACAACATGGACTAAAATCAAACCAGGAATTGAGCCGTAAAGCCCGATAGACTGCATAAAAAGCACCAGTGGAAATAAAACACTCTGGTAGGGGATAAACATTCCAAATAAAATTAAAGCAAAAAGTATATCAGAGCCCTTAAACTTCCAGTGAGATAAAACATAACCATTTAAAGATCCCAGCATGGCGGAAATAAGAGTAGCAGGAATCACAAGATAGAAACTGTTTATAACATTGGGAGCCAGTTCTTTAGCAGCCTGCAAAAAACCACCAAAAGAATAGTCAACAGGAAGCTGCCACATTGTTTTAATCGAAACATTTGAAAAACTTTTTAAACTGGTAGATAAAAGCACATACATCGGCACCAGAAAAAATACAGCAAATAATATTAGAGTCAGATAAGTAAGAACCTTCTCTTTTGTTGTTTTTTTATTCATTGGCCATCCTCCTTAAAGCTGTTAACCAGATAAGGTATTATGAGCACTCCTACCATAGCTAATAATACAATTGCAATAGCCGAACCGGTTGAATAACGATTGGATCTAAAAGTTGCTTCAAACATATAGATTGCAGGTATATCTGTTACATTATTTGGACCACTACCTGTCATCGAATAGATTAAAGCAAAGGCTTTAAGGGATACATGAGCCAGAATGATAATAGCCGAAAGTGTAATCGGCTTCTGGATCGGAAATAGTATTTGAGTAAAAACCTGCCACTTACTGGCACCATCAATTCTTGCTGCCTCAATCAGCTGCTGATCAATACCGCGCAGACCAGCCAGCCACATGGCCATTGTATAACCAGAAAACTGCCAGACAGCTGCAACAATTACAGCAATCAGGGCCACATTAAAATTTAGGAAGCTGAAGGTACTGGTAAACCATCCCCACTGTAAACTCTCAAGACCCAACCGCTCGAAAAGAAGATTTATTCCACGAGGGTCATTAGGTAGACGGCCTGGAGAAAAGATCCAGCGCCAGACAGTACCAGTCACAACAAAAGAAATCGCCATTGGAAACAGAAAAAGATTTTGAAAAAAGTAGTTCCCTTTTGGTTTATTATTTAAAAGTACAGATAATAAAATACCGATTACCAGACAGCCAAGAATAAAAAAGAGAGTAAAATAGAGTGTATTCCAGAGATCAGTCTGGAATCTTTCTTCCTGAAAAAGACTAATATAATTTTCTAAACCCACATAATCTTCTGCTTTCATGATAAATTTTCTAAAAGTATCCCAGTCCAATAATGATATTCGAATACTGCGCCCAATAAACCCATAGACAAAAATAGCCAGAGTAATCAGGGAAGGTGATAAAAGAGCTAGTGAAGTTAGAGACTCTTTATGTTTTCTTTTCATATTATATCACTCCATAAAAATCTTCCCCTCCTCAATTGCTTAAGGAGGGGAGGTATTTTTGCAAATCCTGGTTGATTAACCACTAAATTTTTTGCTTTACCAGGTTTCCTTTATCTTACATATTCTGCCATATCTTTTTGGAATTCTTCAAAAGAACCCTCAACATCTCCAGTAGTAACTAAACCATTAATGTTATCATTAAGAGCAGTGATAAAGCCCTCTGGAGCTGCAGAACCATGAGCAATAGAAGGAGTAAGAGTATTTTCTGCAAAATCATTCATGGAATCTGTTAGATAAGCATCATATTTACTCTTATCTGCATCCAAACGGGCAGGAATTGAACCCTTAATAGGATTAAAGGTATCCTGTCCTTCCAGAGAAGCAACAGTTTTTAACCATTTTTTAGCGTTTTCTGGATGTGGTGCACCTTTAGGCAGGCCAAAGGTATCAGTAACTACCATAAATGTGCCTTCTGTACCGGGAACTGCCTGCCAGCCAAATTCTTTACCAGGTCTCCAGCCTAATGTCTTTAAATATCCTTCTGCCCAGTCACCCATAATATTAAAGGCAGCTTCTCCATTTTGAACCAGCTGAGTGGCATCCTGCCAGGTAAGAGCAGAGTGATCTTCGTTAACATACTGCATTAATTTATCAAAGTAAACCATTGCCTCTTTAATTCTGGGATCATCAGCAGCAGTTTCTCCATTCCAGAGTCCATTATAACCTTCAGCACCAAGTTTGGCTACCAGAATCGTCTCAAAGATATGAGTTGCTGTCCATTTATTGGTATCTCCAAGAGCAAGTGGTATAACATCAGTTTTAGATAAGTCTTCTAATACTGTCAAAAAGCTTTCCATATCAGTTGGAGGTTCAATATTATATTCTTCAAGTACCTGCTTGTTGGAGAACATTACATTACCGCGATGGACATCAAGCGGTACAGCATAAATTTCTCCCTCATAACTTGTCATCTCAAGTATCTGCTGATTAAATTTGTCTTTAACTCCCCATTCTTCCAGCAGTCCGGTAATCGGCTCCATCATACCAGTTTCAACATAAGTATTAATTAATTCTGCTCCACCGTGAACCTGGAATGAATCTGGAGGGTTTCCTCCTACCATTCTGGTCTTTAGTACAGCTTTTGCATTGGCACCTGCACCTCCAGCAACTGTAGCATTAATGACTTCAATGTTGGGATAATTTTCATTAAAAACATCAATCAAAGCATTGAGCCCCTCTTCTTCTCCACCACCGGTCCACCAGCTGAAAATTTCTACTTCCTCATCCTGAGCCATTGCTGAAAAACTGAAGACAAAAAGCAAAGCCACCATTACCATTACACTCAACAAAGCACTTTTTTTCAATAACATTTTTTGTCCTCCTTATTTTTTTATTCAGACTTTAACAAATGTTAAAATAAAATCTCAATTTACGACTATCCTGATACCACCCCCACTGAGCGAATTTTCTGATTTTTAAAATTTCACTAAATCGAATTCGAATTAAATGAAAAAACTCGACTCCACTTATTATTATATCATATCCTAATTAAATTAAAAGATTATTTCGAAAATTGTTTAACAAAAAATAATCAGACTGAAAATTAAGCTTCATTTTTTAGCTTTTTTTCAGCCTGATGCTTTAAATTCCTGTTTACAGAATAGGTATTCTATTAATTTCTTTTAAAGCGATCCTTTAAAAACATCTTTTCACTTTTGCTTTTCCGCTCTTCCTCCGGCTCATCACCCTGATTAAAGTCGCTGATCATTTTTGTCCGGCAGCTCTTACAGAACAATCCAGATTTAATTTCAGTTCCACAGCGCTTACATTTGAGGCTGTAATCTACAACCAGCCCCTCGGAAGCAAGCCTATCCTCGCGCATAAACTTGATAATCAGCTCTTCTTCGACACCTGTCTTCTCAGAAACTTTTTTGACAGTTGAATTAGGATTTTCCCAGAGATATTCCTTAACCAGCTGAAACTTCTCTTCTTCACTCTGGCGGCAGTCAGGACATACTTTCTGGCCGCTGGAAGAAAATAATTTGCCGCATTCCTTACAATTTATGAGATCCATTTAATTCACTCCCTATCAGATATTTTCTAAAAACTTAAAATTAAGTATTATTTCAAAATTTCTGTTATCTATATTATAACACAGAGTCATTTAAGGCTCCAGAGTTTTTAGGACATTTTTTGACAAATTCAGCAGACTTCGATAATTTAACCCGGGATTATCAGATATTTTAAAGAGGTTTTTTAAGGCAGACAAAGAATATATTATTTAGAGACAGAGACTAAAAGGAGGTTAAAATAATGCTTAAAGTTTTAATCTGTGATGATTCTGCTTTTATGCGGAAAATATTTTCAGATACTATTGAAAAAGACGCAGAGCTAAAAGTTGCAGCAACCGCTTATAACGGCCAGGATGCCCTCCGTAAATTGAAAAAAATAGATGTGGACCTTTTGATGCTTGATGTTGAGATGCCGAAACTGAATGGGCTTGAAACTTTAGAGATTGTTAAAGACAAATACCCTGAGATTCCGGTAATTATGGTCAGTGCCCTTGATAACCGCGAAACAGTATTTAGGGCCCTGGAACTGGGAGCTTTTGACTTCATCCCCAAACCTTCAGGTTCGATTTCTTTAAATATTGACTCGATCAAAGAAGAACTGCTGCGTAAGTTAAAGGCAGCTGCTGATTCAAATGGTAGGCTTAAAAATAGAAAGCACCGCAAAAAGTCTATTAAAAAAAGCAGCGACTTTCCAATTGTGGCGGTAGGCTCATCTTCCGGCGGACCGCGGGCTTTAAATAAACTTTTTGCTGATATTGGCGAAAACTCTGCTGCCGCTTTTGTGATTGTTCAGCATATGCCGGCCGGTTTTACAGAGACCTTAGCCGAGAGATTAAACAATATCTCCGGACTTGAAATTAAGGAAGCTGCAGAAGGTGACCGTCTCCAGCCAGGCCACGGACTTTTAGCCCCGGGAGATTACCATTTAGAAATTGACGAGCAGGGCCGGGTGCGGCTGAATCAGAAAGAAAGACTGCACGGTGTTCGCCCCTGTGTTGACTATATGATGAAGAGTCTTGCCGATCACTTCAGTGGTGAGAGGCTCTTAGGAGTTATTCTGACCGGAATGGGTCACGATGGGGCTGAAGGAATGTCGGCGATTGTAAATAATGGTGGATATGGTATAATAGAGTCTAAAGAGACTGCACTGGTTTATGGTATGCCTTCAGCTGCAGCAAAGGCTGACGCCTATCATGAAATCAAGAGAATAGATGAAATTGGCAGCAGAATCACAGAAATTGTGGAGGGATAAATATTAATGGGGATCAATTTTACAGAATTTAAGGACCAGGCAAAGGAAATTTTAAATATTGATCTGGACGGCTACAAGCTGGATCGAGTAGAGAGAAGAACTAAGAGTCTGATGCGCAGATATCAGGTGGAAGATTTTGATCAGTGCCTTGATTTGATTAAAAATGACGGTGAGTTTAAAGAGGCCTATTTAAACCACTTTACGATCAACACCTCGGAATTTTTCCGCAACCCGGAGAATTTTGAGTTTTTAAAGACAGAAGTTTTTCCAAAATTATTTGAGGATAAGAAAAAGGTTAATATCTGGAGTGCTCCCTGCTCTAACGGCTCAGAGCCCTATACACTGGCCATTATTTTAAAAGAAATGGGAGTCAGTCCAACTAAATTTAAAATCTATGCTACAGATTTAGACCATACAATTTTAGATACTGCTCGCAAAGCAGAATACAAAGAAAATTCCTTAAAAAATGTCTCAGATAAAATTTTAGACAAATATTTTAAGGAAAGCAGTGACGGCAAAACTTATGCCTTAAGCTCGGAAATTAAGCGGCTGGTTAATTTTGAGCAGACAGATTTAATCAACGCCCGTTTTAAAAATGACTGGGATTTAATTTTAAGCCGCAACTTTTTTATCTACCTGACTAAGGATATGAAAGACCAGCTGATTAAGAAATTCACCTCAGTTTTAAATCCGGGAGGCTACTTTTTCCTCGGCAACACTGAATATATTTTTTCACCGGAAAAATATGGGCTGGATAAGATATTTCAATCTTTTTATAAGTATGACGGATAATTAAATATTTTAGTTTAACTTAATCGCCCTCAGGGGCGATTTTTCTTTTGCTTGTAATTGTTTAGATTTAGATGTATAATTATAAGTAGATAGATGTATATGTATATTTTTATTAGAGGTGATAAATATGAGTAAAAAAAAAGAAAGACTTCAGTTTTATATTGATCAGGAGGCAAATGAAAAGCTGGGAATAATTTCTGAAAAGCTGGGTGTTTCCAAAGCATCTCTGGTTCGAGAGGGTGTCAACAAAATTTTAAAAGAAAAGCTGCCCTTAGAAAAAGATTCCGCCTATGAACTGATAGGTTTAATCGATGAAGAGCTTAGTAATAGTGATATTGCGAGAAATCATGATCAATATTTATATGGCGAAAAGACGATTGCTGATGAATAAATCAAATCCATTTTTAGAACTTAAAAATAAGTCTGTTTTCGTGGACACCAGTGCCTGGTTTGCTCTCTTAAATAAAAAAGAGCAGGAGCATGCAAAGATAAAAGAAATTTATCAGGCTCTTTTAGAAAATAATAATACCTTAATCATTTCCAATCAGGTGCTTGGAGAAACTTTTACTCTGCTTAGATATAGAATCAAAAACAATGAGCCACCTTTTAAATTTATTGAGCTAATTAACAAATCAATGATGATCAAAAAAGTCTTTGTTGAAGAAAAATTTGAAAAAGAAGCTCTAAAAATACTTAAAGACTATCAAGATCAGAAATTCAGTTATGTTGATGCTACTTCTTTTGCAGTTATGAATGGACTTGAGCTTAAATACGCTCTAAGTTTAGATACTCATTTTGCAGCTGCAGGATTTATTATACCTTAAAAAAGCAAAGCCAGCCCCTACACTTAGGGGACTGGCTTTTTTTAAATTCCTCGGAGGGAGAAATTTTATTAACTTTTAATTTAAACTAATTGACTTCTGCCTCTACCTTCTTCATAGCCTTAATAATCATCTCTTCTGTAACTTTAATCGGCATTTTTAGCATTACTGTATCGTTAACCGATTTGGCCGCTGTTTTTTCAAGATTTTCTTCAGTAAAGGGCAGTCCCAGACCTTTAAATGAGGGAACCAACCCCAGCTGACTAAAGAAGTCAATTACATCATCTATATATTCCTGCGATTTTTCTTCTAAATAGAGCTGGACAATAATTCCATAACCAACTTTTAAACCATGTAAAAGTTCATGTGATTCGGGAATTGCGGTCATGCCATTGTGAATACCGTGGGCTGCTGCTCCCCGGGAGGTATTCTGGCCCAGGCTCTGAATAATTGTAGTCAGATAAATATTTAAATCAATAACTTCTTTTAGCTCTGGACCCAGTTCATTATTTTCACACTGCTCAACAGCTGTAATCGCCTCAGTCCGCATCTTATTATATAAAATTTCTGCCAGATTCATAGCGACTACTGTTTCCAGACTGGGATCTTCTATTCCACTGGCTACAGCCTTACCCTCATACCACTTGGCAAGAGAGTCTAAAATACCAGATTTTAGATATTTGGCCGGTGCTTCCGCTATAATCTCAGGGTCAACCATTACCAGGCGGGGGTTTTGAGTCATAAAATAATCCCGCTCAAACTGGCCGTCCTCTGTATAAATCACGGCAAAGGCTGAACCAGCAGCACAGGTAGCTGCAATTGTCGGCACTGCTGCCACCGGGAGGCGCAGATCTTCGGCAGCTGCTTTGGCAGTATCGATTGCCTTTCCTCCCCCGACCCCAATGATCAGATCGGCATTCATCTTCTCTGCTTTTTCTTTTATAATCTCCATATTTGACTGGGAAACTTCACCTTTAAAAACATTTTTCTCCCAGTAAATTCCGTATTCATCTAAAGACTCAGTTAGTTCATTTTCTGCAGCTTTAAGTGCTCGCACACCACCACTGATTAAAACTCTTTCTCCCCATTCACTGACATAGGCTCCGGCCTTCTTTAAAATACCTTTTTCGTTGATATACTGAGCCGGTGCAGCCTGCAGATAAGCAGTCTGGGGGTCTAAGTGAACTTTGTTAGCCATATTTTTCACCTCATTTTTAAAATTATTGCCTTTAAATTTAATAATTTATTTTTAAGCTAGCTATGAATTATTCCAGACCGATATAAGCTCCTTTTGCAGCCGGTACAGCATGGCGGACATATAAGCCTAAAGTACCCCGGTTAAATTTAGGCTCAGGCTGCTGCCACTTTTCTCTTCTGGCAGCCAGGATTTCATCTATTTCTGCCTCAGTTTTTTCTTCGCCGGCTATACCGATTACATTTAACTTCCGCTCCGGAATATTGATTTCTAAAAGATCTCCATCTTCAACCAGTGCTATTGGACCACCATCAACTGCTTCGGGTGAAACATGCCCAATTGCCGGCCCGCGGGTGGCACCGGAGTAGCGGCCATCTGTAATTAAAGCTGTCGAAGTATTTAAAACTTCATCTGAAGCTATGGCCTCACTGGTGTAAAACATTTCGGGCATTCCGCTTCCCTTTGGTCCTTCATAACGGATGATTACTGCATCACCGGAGACAATTTCTCCAGATAAAACAGCCTCTAAGGCCTCTTCTTCTGTATCAAAAGCCTTTACCCGACCGACAAACTCGTGCATTTCTGGCTCAACTGCTGAATGTTTAACAACCGCACCCATCGGGGCCAGATTACCTTTTAGAATTGCCACCGAGCCTTCTTGATTTAGAGGGACAGCAGCAGGATAAATCACATCATCCGGCAGGTTGGCAGGAGCTTCACTTTCCATATATTTTAGATAACTATCAAATTTTTCAAGTTCTGCAAGATTCTCAGCCAGAGTTTTTCCGGTTACTGTCAGCTGATCTAAATGCAGATAATCTTTAAGTTCCTTCATTACTGCCGGCAGTCCACCTGCATACCAGAAATAATGGGTCGGATACTGACCGCTTGTTTTAACATTGGCGATAAAGGGTACTCGGCGGTGAATTTCATCAAATTCATCCAGCTCAATTTCGATACCATACTCATGGGCGATAGCCGGCAGGTGGAGCAGGGCATTGGTCGAGCCGCCGATAGCTGCATGGATCATTATCGCATTTTCGAATGACTTGCGGGTAATAATATCTGAGGGTTTTAAACCTTTTTTAACCAGTTCAATTAGATAATGGCCTGACTCTTTTGTCATCGCTTCTAAAGCAGGGCTGGTAGAAGGAACTAAAGCTGCCCCGGGAAGTGCAAGCCCCAGAGCTTCTGCCATCAGCTGCATTGTGGAAGCTGTACCCATAAACTGACAGGCACCACAGCTTGGGCAGGCAGAGTACTGATACTGTTTAAATTCCTCTTCTGTAATCTCACCCCGCTGCAGTTCGGCAGAATAGGTACCGATCATTTCCAGGGTTAAGCCGTCAGGCCCCGGAGCCATCGAGCCACCCGGAATGTGCACAGCCGGTAAATCAAGGCGCATGATTGACATCAGATGAGCAGGCACCGATTTATCACAGCTGGAAAATAAGGCAATTCCATCATAAGGTGCTGCCATCGCCTGAATCTCAACCATATTGGCGATCATTTCTCTGGAAACAAGGGAATAATTCATCCCATCATGGCCCTGAGCTATACCATCACAGATATCTGAAGTCGTCATTCTACTTCCCATTACTTCATTTAATTTTAATTCTTCTTTTAAGATATTTACGTATTTATCAAGATGAAAACTTCCCGGGTGGCCATTACCATATGTATTGGCAATTACAATCTGCATCTTATCTAAGTCTTCTGCCTTCCAGTCCATTCCCATCCGCAGAGCATCAATTTCTGGTCCCTGTTTTCTAATTTCCTGACTTCTTAGCAATCAAACCAACTCCTTTTAAATATTTCAGCATAAATTAATTTTTAGCGCATTAAATTAGGAATAAACATTACCAGCTGGGGAAAAGCAATTAGTAATCCCAGCACTGCCAGCAGCGTAAATAAGAAGGGCAGTATTGATTTAACCAGGTCCTCCAGCGTGATATTAGCAACTCCAGTGGCAACATATAAAACTGTTCCTACGGGTGGAGTAATCAGTCCAATTCCTAGGTTGATTGACATAATAACTCCAAAATAGACCGGATCAATACCAACCTGTTCCATTACCGGCAGTAAAATTGGGGCTAAAATTAACATTGCAGGAGTTAAGTCCATTACAAAACCAACTAAAAATAGTAAAACATTTGTGATTAATAAAATTCCGAGTGTAGAGTCAGTCAGATTTGTCAGCATTGTTGCCAGATTAAAGGGAACTCGAGCAACAGTTAAAAGCCAGGCAGTAACCATAGCCATTCCACATAAGAAAAGAACGATTGCTGTTGTTTTGGCTGTGGCCAGTAAAATATCAGGCAGATCTTTAACTGTAACCTCTTTGTAAACAAATAAAGCCAGCAGAAGTGCCACAAAGGCTGCTACGGCTCCGGCTTCAGTTGCTGTAAATACTCCACCTAAAATTCCACCTACTACTAAAAAGGGAATAGTTAAAGCAAGAGCTGCTTCCTTAAAAGTATCCCAGAGTCTTTTTAAAGTGAATTCTGCAACCTGTTCTGAATCTACAATATGACCATAATCGTGTTTTTTGGTTGTAAAATAGGTTGTGGCCATTAAAGATAGACCAACAATTATTCCAGGAATAATTCCGGCCATAAATAACTGAGCAATGGAGGTATTAGTTATTATACCGTAAAGAATAAAAGGAATACTTGGTGGAATAATAATTCCAATTACAGCTGAAGAAGCTGTGATAGCTGCCGAATAATCTGCCGGGTAATCCTGCTCAATCATCGGAGGAATTAAAAGCCCGCCAATGGCTGCTGTATCAGCAATTGCAGAGCCCGAGATTCCACCAAAAAACATACTGGCCAGGATATTTACATGACCCAGACCACCTGTAATATGACCAACTATTGCATCAGCAAAGTTTACCAGCCTCTTAGCAATACCACCGTGATTCATTATCTCCCCCACAAACATAAAAAATGGTATAGCTAAAAGTGGAAAACTGTTCATCCCGGAAATCATCTTAGCTGGTAGAACCATAAACTGTAAATCCATCGCACTCATGATTGCGATATTTGATAATCCCAGTGCAAAAACAACTGGAATCCCAGTCAGCACAAATAAAAATAAAGTTCCTAAAAATAACCAGAGCATTATTGAGCACCCCCACTTTCGTCAATTACTTCGAATTTTTCTTTTTTATCTTCTCTAAATAAATTTATATGTTTTTTTATTTTAAATAAGTTAATGACCATCATCAGCAGTCCACTGACTGGAACTACAGAATAAACAAGAGTCATTGGAATATATAAGGCCGGTGAAACATTGGTTGCTGAAGTAGCAACAATATAACCATAATATGTTATAATAGCTAAAACTGACATAATAAAAATATCGGAAATAATACTCACGAGATTTTGTGCTTTTGCAGACGGAATTTTGGCAATCACAAAATTTAAGCCTACATGATCATTGGTACCATAAGCCAGTACAGCACCCAAAAAAGAAATCCAGATAAAAACAAATCGAGCCAGTTCATCTGCCCAGCCCAGAGAGTTATTTAAAACAAAACGGCTGAAAACATTGGATCCTACTATTACAAACATTGTAATAGTTAAAGCAATCAGAATAAATTTATAAAAACCAAAAAATATCTTAAAAAGTTTACTATCCTTCATATCTTCTTCCCCCCAAAGTTTATATTAAATAAGAGGGGATTTTTCCCCTCTTATTTATATATTCTGTTGAATTTCAGTCCTCTTAATTACTGCTGAGCCTGAAATTCCTTAACCTGCTGCTGTACAGATTCTACTAAATCTGCACCAATTTCTTCTTTAAACTGATCATATACAGGCTGAACTGCTTCCTGGAATTCTGCTTTCTGCTCAGGAGTTAGAATAGTTACTTCCATAACATCTTTTAACTCTTCTAAGTATTCAGCATTCATAGCTCTATTAGTTCTTCTGTTGTGGTGCTTTGCTTCTATAGCTGCAACTTTAACTACCTGTTGTAAATCTGTAGGCAGCTTGTCATAGAACTGCTTGGAAATCATTAAAACAAATGGAGAATATACGTGACCTGTGTCTGTTGTATAGTCCTGAACTTCATAGAAGTTCTGTAAGTAAATTGTACCCCATGGGTTTTCCTGACCGTCTACAACACCCTGCTGCATAGCTGAGAATAATTCACCAAATGCCATAGGTGTAGGGTTAGCTCCCATTTCTTCCCAGGCAGCTAAGTGCATAGGATTTTCCATAGTTCTAACTTTTAAACCCTCAACATCTTCAGGAGATTCAACAGGTCTTACACTATTTGTTAACTGACGGTATCCATTTTCCCAGTAAGCTAAGCCGACAATACCTTCATCTTCTAACTGCTTTAACAGATCCTGACCAACTGGTCCGTCAAGCACATAATCTGCCGCTTCGTGAGTTGGGAATAAGAAAGGCAGGTCAAATACTTTAAAACCATTTACAAAAGGAGCAATTGGAGCAGTAGATGGACAGGTCATCTGCTGAGTACCCATCTGCAGTGCTTCCATCATTTCTCTATCGTCACCAAGCTGACTGGAGTGATAAAGATTAACTTTAATTTCGCCGTTACTTCTTTCTTCAACTAACTTTTTAAAGTATTCCAGTGACTTATACTGGGCTGACTTGTCATTAAGACCGATACCAGCGTTAATTGTGTATTCCTGGGCAAATGAACTGGCAGTAAAGGTTAAGACTAATAAAAGAGCAAGTGATAAACTAAACATTAATTTTTTTCTCAAGATAATTTCCCCCTAAATAGTTTGTTGTTATTTTTTAATAATTTTTAATTCTAATTGATTCCAAAATGCTAATTTTATTAAACTGTGATCTTCATTATTCAAAATTTAACTCCCTTATTTTCGCACCACCTCCATCATTTTATTTTTATAAGGGCTTATAGGATTATAAACTTGCTCCTTTTTTACTTATTTATCTTGATATATCCACAACCCTGTTGCCGGATTATTGATATAAAAGATCTCTTCTCCATTAACATGATTAAAACCATTTTCTAACTCATCTATTTTATATTTTTCAATAGTTTGCTGATAATCTAAATAATTAAAATTTATATTTTCTATTTCCTGCTGGCTTAGTTTGGGCGAAGCCAGGGAAATCGTAAATCTTCCTTCCGAAGAACCGTGGATCAAATGAGCGGCCGCAGAAAGGTTTTCCTGTAGGTCTTTATTTTTATGCAGATAATCCAGAGTTATTTCTGTGCCGCGGTAGCCATACTTGCGGAGCAGTCTGTCTATCTCCTGGTCCTCACCGAATTTGTGAATCCCAGGAGCAATAATGATCAGCTCTCCTCCATCAGCAACTGCCATTCTGGTTCTATAAATTGCCTTGCCACCAATCCAGGTGCTTTTAAATTTATCTTCTTTTAAGTAAACCACCACTTTTTGCAGCGGTTTTTCTACCTTTATAATATTTTCCTGCTGGCTTAAAGCTACTGCTTTTTCGAAGCTTTTTCTGCTGCTGCCTGTAAATATTCCCTTGATTTCTGTTAAGCCTGTTTTCTGGTCGCTGATCGGAGAATTAACAGTCATCAAATAAAGGAGCGGCAGCTGATCGAGAAATTGACGCTGGCAGTAATCATATAACTTTCTAACAGGTGAGTGATCCTTACCCATTATTTTTTCCATTCCTGCCAGTGCTCCCAAAAAGTGTGATTTATTAATAATCTGATTACCGCCACAGCCGACCACTATATTTTTAGTGTAATTTGCCATCCCCACTACCTCATGCGGAATAACCTGGCCGATGGAAATTATCAGATCAAATTTGTCGTCAAATAAGTGTTTGTGTATTTCTAAAGGAATTGCCTCAGTTAATTCTCCCTCGGAAAATTCTTTCATCTTTGCTGCTGGAATCTCGCCAACTTTAATTGTTTCAGTTCGCCAGTTGTGAGCCAGAAAGGCAGCAGCTGGAATTTCGCCAAACATTGCCTTTAAAGATTCACGGTCCATTGGGTCGTGAGTTCCAGAGGCAGGTAAAACTTTTATCTCTGCTATCTGATCAGCCAGTTTAAAATAGAGGGTCTCGGTTAGAGGCCCCAGAGCTGAAGACTTGCGGCTGTAATCAGGTGGAATCAAAAGCAAACTTTCCACTCCAGCAGCTTTTATCTCTGCAGCCAGTTTATTTAAATAGTCTTCAATTTCCTCCTGCGCCAGGTATTTACCCGGGCTGACAATTTCTGATTTGATGTTATTCATCTTTTTCTCTCCTAATTATGATTTAGAGAAATAATAAGCTAACTCAGCTTTTACCATTCAGCGACTGTGCCGTCCTGATTCCGCCAGACTGGATTCTTCCAGTTATGTGAGTCTCTGGCTCTTTCTCGAACCAGCTCTTCGTTAATTTCGATTCCAAGTCCCGGTTGGGATGGGATTTCGGCATAGCCAGCTTTATATTTAAAAACTTCTTTATTTTTAAGATAATCGAGCAGATCATTACCCTGATTGTAGTGGATTCCCAGACTCTGCTCCTGAATAAATACATTTGGACAAACAGCATCAATCTGTAAACTTGCAGCCAGGTTAACTGGTCCCAGCGGAGAATGAGGTGCAACTGCAGTATCATAGGCTTCTGCCATGGCAGCAATTTTTCTAACCTCGGAAATTCCTCCAGCATGTGACAAGTCGGGCTGGATGATATCAACTTTATTTAATTCAAATACTTTTTTGTAATCCCAGCGGCTGAATAACCTCTCACCAAGAGCAATTGGAATGCCAAAAGTATCCATTGTGGCGAGGGCTTCAATATTTTCGGAAAGCACCGGCTCTTCGATAAACATCAGCCGAAACGGCTCCAGTTCCTTAAAGAGGATGCGCGCCATTCCTTTATGAACCCGGCCGTGAAAATCAACTGCTATCCCAAAATCAGGGCCGAGCTGATCTCTAATCGCTGCCACCCGGGCAACTGCCTGATCCACTTTTGTGTAACTATCTATGTAATGTAATTCCTCAGTTCCATTCATTTTTACTGCTGTAAAACCGGCATCTTGCTTTTGCTGAGCTGCCTGAGCAACATTATCCGGTCGGTCTCCACCGATCCAGGAATAAACTCTCACCTTATCTCTGACCTTACCTCCCAGGAGTTCATAGACCGGCTGTTCAAGAAACTTACCCTTGATATCCCAGAGCGCCTGGTCAATACCTGCAATAGAACTCATCAAAACCGGGCCACCTCTGTAAAATGCACCTCGATATAATGTCTGCCAGATATCTTCAATCTCTAAAGGATTTCTACCGATAAGATAGTCTTCCATTTCTTTGACTGCCGCCCTAACTGTATCAGCCTTTCCTTCAACAACTGGCTCTCCCCAGCCTGAAATCCCCTGGTCAGTTGAGATTTTAAGGAAAAGCCAGCGGGGTGGAATTTTAAATAATTCCAGTTTAGTTATTTTCAAAATAATCAGCTCCTGACTGAAGTTAAGATAATTTTTAGCTGCTTAAAACTTTGTGCTCAGTAATTTTATGTTCTATGTTTAAACTTATTAGTAATTTTTACTGATATTGTATATCTGCTATTTGATATGTGATATATCAGAGATAAGCAAAAAATTTCCTTAATTATTTCTAATTAAGACTTGTCTTTGCTTATTCATAATTATATTTATTAGTAGATAATATTCTTTCTATTTTTAATATTACAATATTTAACTGCAGATTGCAAATTAAATTTGCAGCTTTTTATTAAGCTCGGTTTTTAATTGATGCATCTTCTGCAATTTTAACCCTGTCCAGGTGGCGGTATAATATCTTCTCTGCCTTAGCTTTATCTCCTTTTAAAATACAGTCGATTAAATCTATATGCTCCTGGCGGGAAGTTTCAGATCGCTTATAATTTAAATAGCTAAAAAGCATTGTATAGTGATTGATCATCTTTAGATAACTGTCAATTAAATAATTATTGTGGGAAGCAAGGACTATCTCCTTGTGCAGTTTGCTATCATAACTGGTAAAATATTTTTTATGACCATTTTCAAATTTATCTTTGAGGTCAGAGATTACCCCCCGGTCTATTTCTTCAAAATAATTATCAAGACAGTAAATCTCGTGCATCTTTCTTACTTCCAGAATATCATTGACCTCTGCTTCGGAAAAATTTTTGACGAAAAATCCAACCCGAGGCCTGTTTTCCACCAGATCTTCATTTGCCAGTCGGCGCAGAGCATCCCTTACCGGCATCAGCGAAATCCCGTGTTCTTCTGCAATCTCCCTGGTGTTGAGCTGCTCACCAAGATCCACATCTCTATTTAGTATTTTTTCTTTTAACATTGAATAAACCTGATCGGTCAGGCTTTTTTTATTAATTGCCATTATTACACTTCCTAAAATTTATGTGATATATCAGATACTCTATATTAAATATTCAAGACTGAAGTTAATTCTCCTGCAAGAAATTAAAATTATTTTTTAATTTAAGTATTTTTTCTATAAATTAGTTAATAAGCTCTCATATTTTCTCTTAGATAATCGTAGATCTTCCGCGCTGTCTTACCACTGATCCCATCAACCTCTTTCAGTTGCCAGATCTTAGCCTCCCTTATTTTAGCCAGTGAGCCAAAGTGCTGCAGCAGTGCATTTCTGCGGGTTTCTCCCACACCTGGAATTTCATCGAGCATAGAATGGGTCAAGCGGCGGGACCTTAATTTACGATGATAACTGACGGCAAAACGGTGGGCCTCATCTCTCACCCGCTGCAAAAGCTGCAGGGTTGGAGTATGGTGAGGCAGTGTAATCGGATCACTTTCTCCCGGCTTAAAAATTTCTTCTTCCCTCTTTGCCAGCCCAATTATCGGCAAATCCTCAATTCCTAAGAGCTCTAAAATTTCATAGGCGGCATTGAGCTGACCCTTACCACCATCAATCAAAATTAAATCGGGTAGTTCTCTATCTTCGCGCAGCAGTCTGGCATAGCGGCGCTCAACAACTTCCTTCATACTGGAAAAATCATCAGGTCCCTCAACTGTTTTAATCTTAAAGCGGCGGTAATCCTGTTTGGAGGGTCTGCCGTTTTTAAAGACCACCATTGATGCTACAGAATCTGTTCCCTGAATATTTGAAATATCAAATCCTTCAATATGATAGGGCTCATTTTCCATTCCCAGGATTTCTCCCAGTTTCTCGACAGCTCCAGAAGTCCGCTGTTTTTCATATTTACTGCGAATATCTTCCTTTTTCAGATTCTGCTCGGCATTGCGCTCGGCCATCTCCAGCATCTTCTTTTTGTCACCTTTCTGTGGATACTGAATACTCACCTTTTTCCCCTTGACATCTGCCAGTCTTGCTGCTAAAAGCTGCTGATAGTTAATTTTGGTGTTCAATAAAAGTTCATCCGGGATTCCGGCGGCCTGCTCATAGTACTGCTGTAAAAATGAGGCCATGGTTTCAGCCGCAGTTTCTTCCTCGGTTCCCTGCAGAATAAAGTATTCCTGGCCGATCAGGCGGCCGTTGCGGACTAAAAGTAGCTGGGCACAGGCATTGTCTTCCTCTCCCTGAACTAAAGCCACCACATCCTGATCAATATTTTTATCGGTCATTACCTTCTGGCTTTCACTCAGCTTGGCAAAAGCCTCCAGCGCATCCCGAAAGCGGGCTGCCTTTTCAAAATTCCTCTCAGCAGCTGCTTCTTGCATCTTTTCTTCTACCTGCTGTTTGAGTTCTTCCTGTCTGCCAGATAAAAAAAGGCAGACCTGGTCAATCAGCTCATGATAATCCTCTTTACTGACTGCACCAATACAGGGCCCGAGGCACTTATCAATGTGATAGTTCAGACAGGGGCGGTCTTCAGGGTCATCAGCTTTCAGCTCTTTTTTGCAGCTTCTGAGCTTAAAAATATCCTTGATTACATCCAGAGTTTTATATATTGCATCTACATCAGCAAAGGGCCCGAAATATTTGGCTCCATCGTTTTTGACAATCCTGGTTTTAAAAACCCGCGGAAAGTCGACATTCTTGGTGACTTTAATATAAGGATAAGTTTTATCATCCTTGAGGCGGATGTTGAATTTGGGCTGATGTTTTTTAATCAAATTGGCCTCTAAAATAAAGGCCTCCACTTCTGTGTCAGTAAGAATATAATCAAAATCATCTATATATTTGACCAGCATCCTGGTCTTATAGCTCTGGTCATTTTTGCGAAAGTAAGAACGGACGCGGCTGCGGAGCGATTTAGCCTTCCCTACATAAATGATCATTCCCGTTTCATCTTTCATTAAATAAACACCGGGCTGACGGGGAAGCTCCTTGAGCTGGGCTTCGATATGTTCTTTTCTGTTTTCATTATCTGTCATTTTCTATCACCTTAATTTGTGAATTATTTCTCCTGTACCCGGTCCAAAACTGTGCATTTGTACCGGGTTCAATTTAAACTTTCGATAAATTTCTCCACCAGTTCCGGGTCAAACTGACTGCCGGCACAGCTTTGAAGTTCAGCTAAGGCCTCTGCTTCAGTTATCGCCTCTTTATAAGGACGACCGCTGATCATTACATCATAGGAATCAACTATTGTCAGCACCCTCGAGAGCAGCGGGATATCTCTGCCGCTGAGCCCTTCGGGATAACCTGTACCGTCCCAGCGCTCATGGTGGTGTAATATCTCTGAGGAGATATGAGCAAAATCTTCAATATTCGAAGTTATTCTAAAACCTGTTTCGGTATGTTTTTTAATTATTTCCCATTCTTCAGCATTTAATTTATCAGTTTTATTTAAAACTTCTTCTGGAACTGCTATCTTACCAATGTCATGCATCTGAGTTAAGAGATAAAGTCGGTCCTGTTCTGAATTAGAGAGGCCGAGCACTCTAGCAAAATTTTTGGCCAGGCTGCTCATCCGGTGCACATGTTCTTCAGTTTCCGAGCTTTTCTCCTTTAGTGATGTCAAAAAGGCTGAAAGCACACTACTGCGGGCACTTTTGCGGCTGGCAATTTTATTCTTATACATTCTGTCTTCTGCCCGACTTAAAACAATCATCAGCTCATCTTCGGGATCATTTTTAACTGCTGTCCCCAGAGAAATTGAAACCTGCAGTTCTCCCTCTTCCTTCTCTAAAGAACTATTGATTCTTTTAATTATTTTTTCACTCTCAACTGCTGTGGTCTGTGGTAAAAGGACCACAAATTCATCTCCACCCCAGCGGGCAATGATATCCTCATCCCGACAGGATTCTTTAAAAATTTCTGCTGCTTCTTGGATCAGCTGATCTCCACTCTGGTGGCCGTAAGTATCGTTAATCAGTTTTAAATTATTTAAATCACCCATAATGATACTGATCGGCAGCTGACGGGCGGTGTCCACTCTTTTTATTTCTTCTTCTAAAAAAGCACGGTTATATAAACCGGTAAGTTTGTCGTGAAAACCGAGATAGCGAATCTTCTCTTCGCTCTGACGGCGCTCTGTTATGTCGCGGCAGAAACCATCGATCTCAAAACTGCCGTCATCATTTTCTTCACTGACCCGAGCATTCATCTCCAGCCATAAAATATTTTGATATCTATCATAGGCCTGATAGACAAAATTGCTGACTATTCCCTCGGATTTTAGCTGATTTAAAAACTGGTCCCGGCGTTCAGAATTAACATAAAGTGTGTTTTTTAGATCATTATAATAAGTTATGGTTTCTGAAATCGAATCAAATCCCAAAAGCTGAGCCATATGGGGATTGATCATTTTAACCTGGCCGGTAGAAGTAGTTTTAAAAATTCCTACCGGAGAATTTTCAAATAGCCTGCGGTAGTTTTCTTCACTTTCTTTGAGGCGTTTTTCTGACTCCAGCCTCATTTTTTCATTGATAATCTTTTCTATCCCCAGTGAAATATCACCAGTCAGCTCATCCAGTAGTTTAACCTCTGTTTCGTCAAAGTGATCTGCCTCGGCTGAGCAGAACGAAAATACTCCCCAGGGTTCTTCCATAACTTCCAGCAGGAAAAAAGCTCTTGAGCCACAGTGTTCGGAAATTGACAGGTCCAGACCAGAGATTTCCTGACAGCTACTCTGAATCAATTTATTTTGACCATCCATTATCATTTTATCTTTAAAATCCCGGGCCAAATCTTCCAGTTTCAGGCTGTAATCTTCACCAGCTTCAATAAAGGGGCAATTGTTCTCAGTAGAAGTTAAAATCTGTAATTCATCCTGAGCCGGCCCAATTTTTCCTATCCAAATATTTTTATATCTACCATAATCAGAAGTGATCTGAGCTGCTTCTTCTAACAGACAATCCAGCGATCTTTCCCTGACAATAAGCTGATTTACCATACTTAATGTGCGGTAAATTTCATTTAACTTCTGCAGTTCTTTTTCTGCTTTTTTACGGCGGGTGATATCGACAGCGGTGCTGATTACCAGCTTGCGTCCTTTTTCATCCCGGCTTAAAGGGGCAGTTTTAAAATCCCAGATCCGCTTTTCTCCCTCACTGGTCCAGACTTCAAATTCACCGCCAATACTTTTGTCAGCTGCAAAGGATTTATTAATTTCCTTTTTAATTTTCTCCTGATTATTGGGATATGCTTTATCGACCCATTTTGAAATTGTATTGATTTCTTCCCTTTGATAACCTGTGATTTCAATCCAGGTATTATTGATAATTACCACTTCACCGTCTTCCGCGTGAACCATAATTGGAATCGGGGCTTCATTTAAAGCGCTGGAAAACATTCTTTCCCGCTGCTTAATTTTTTCGCGCATCTGATAATTTTTGCTGACATCTCTAAAAACCATTACAGTGCCGTCAATTATGCCATCTTCCCTTTTGATTGGAGCAGCACTATCTGCTATGTGGTATTCTTTTCCATCTCTGGCGATCAATTTTGTGTGATTGGCCAGGCCGACAATTTTGCCATTTTTTAAAACCTTTTCTACTGGATTCTTTACTTCTTTTCCGGTTTGGGAATTAAAAATATTGAAAATTTCAGTTATTTCTCTGCCTTCTGCTTCAGCACTCGTCCAGCCGGTTAGATTTTCAGCAACTTTATTTAACCTTTTGATTCTGCCCTGCCTGTCAGTTACCAGCAGACCATCACCGATAGAATTGAGAGTGATTGATAAAAACTGGCGCTGCTCGTTGATCTCCTTTTCCTGTTCTAAGTTTCTTAAAACATTATTAATTTTACTGTTGATTGAGTTTAAAAGTTCGAACTCTTCCTTTAAAAATACTGTGCCGCTGTATTCTTCTGGATGTTCAGATAGATAGGAAACTTCGATTTTCCCGACAGTCTGGTCATCTATAGTTATCTCCTGCTGCTGCATCCAGTCTGTTTCTCTAAAATTGGTAGTCTGATATATCTTTCCCCGATAGCTGATTCTGGCCGCACAGTCTTCTGGATACTGATAGGAAGCCGGAATTTCTTCCACAACTTTACTCAGCAGTTGATCTCGGTCTAAATTATATTTTTCTGCGGCCTCTGAAATCCTATAAAGGCCGGCAAGCTCCTTAACGCGCTCCTTCAGATTAAAATTCAATTCCCTGTTCCTGGAGGTGCTTTTTACGATATATGCTGCAGCAATAATAATCACCAGCACTTCCACAAAATATTCGGCAAGGTTAATCTGCAGATTATATAAATCCTGAATTGCAAGCACAGAAACTACAAATACTGCTGAAAAAATCGCTCCCTTTTTAGCAAAATTAAGGCTACTGTAAATTACAAATAAAATAAGCAGGGGCTCAATCAATTCCATTTTCACATTGAAGGCGATTAAAGTTAATAAGACCGCTACTATCACAGCAGCAGTTTTGCTCTGCATCAATTCTCTAATCCTTTTCTTCTTCAAGAGCTGCACCTCCCTTTGATCTTTTGGTACCGGGTAATAAATTGATTATATCATTTATTTGAACCAGGTACAAAACAGCTTTTTTGTACCTGGTTATAATTATTTATTTCACAATTCGCATTCATCTTTAATTTCCTGATCTAATTCTTTATTAATTTCATCAGACTCGATAAATCTCTTATAAAGCTCTCTATCATCTGAAAAAGAAGCAAGAATCAAACTATCATTAATTAAATCACTTTCCTTTAATCCCAGATAAATCTGATAGCTGCTTCTCCTATAATCTTCAGCTTTACTAACGATTGAAGCTTCTACTGGATTCAAGTGAATGTATCGGTTGACTCCTAAATTATAAAAGTCATCCTCAATTAATTTTGAAAAATATCTCCCCTGAAAAACATGTCCAATCAGATCATGCTTATAATTGAAATACCTTGCATAAAGAAGATTGATGTAATGCATTAATTTCCCAATCTTAACCTCTCCAGTTTTAAGCTGAAGGTGAATGTGATTAGTCATTAGACAATATGAAAGCAACTCAAATCCATATTTAGCTTTAGCTTTTCTCAAAATATCCAAATAAAAATCAAAATCCAATTGATCTCTAAACAGATGTCCCTGGCGATTACCTCTGCTGACAATATGATAGACTGCTCCCGGGTACCATGGCCTCTTTTCTCTTGACATTTTATCACCTTCCATTTAATGGATTTATTGTATAATATTATATCATATTAACCCATTAAATGGAATAGTATTTGTGAAATATTTATCCTGTACCAGGTCCAAAATGGGCGTTTTGGACCTGGTACCAATGAATAAATGAATACCTACAGCACTTCTTTCAAGAACTTACCGGTATAGGAATTTTCGTTTTGAGCCACTTCTTCGGGAGTACCGGTGGCAACTACTTCTCCACCCTTTTCTCCTCCTTCAGGACCGAGATCAATTAAATAATCAGCTGATTTAATTACATCCAGATTATGCTCGATTACAATTACTGTGTTGCCATCTTCGCGCAGGCGGTGCAGTACCTCAAGCAGCTTTTTGATATCGGCAAAGTGAAGTCCGGTTGTCGGCTCATCCAACAAATAGAGAGTTTCGCCCGTACTTCTCTTACCCAGCTCTTTGGCAATTTTAATCCGCTGAGCTTCACCACCAGAAAAAGTAGTTGCCGGCTGACCGAGTCGAATATAGCCAAGTCCAACATCATAGAGGGTCTGCAGACGGCGGCGAATTGGCTCAATATTTTCAAAAAACTCAACTGCCTCTTCTACAGTCATATCAAGCACATCAGCAATTGTCTTCCCCTTATATTTAATCTCTAAGGTTTCACGGTTGTAGCGCTTACCATTACAGACATCACAGGGTACATAAACATCAGGCAGAAAGTGCATTTCGATCTCTTCGATTCCCTGACCCTTACAGGCTTCACAGCGGCCACCCTTAACATTAAAGCTGAAGCGGCCGATTTCGTAGCCGCGCTGTTTTGCTTCCGGAGTACTGGCAAATACATCTCTGATATAATTAAAGACCTTAGTGTAGGTTACCGCATTTGAGCGGGGAGTTCTACCAATTGGTGACTGATCAATATTTATTACTTTATCAATCTGATCCATTCCAATAACCTCATCGTGCTCACCTGGATGCAGAGTTGAATCATGAAGTTCTCGCATCATTTTTCTTTTGAGGGTGTTATTAATCAGTGTGCTCTTTCCTGAACCAGAAACTCCGGTCACACAGGTGAAAGTACCCAGAGGAAAATCCACATCTATATTTTTAAGATTGTGCTGTCTGGCTCCTTTGATGCTTAGCCAGCTCTCTCCTGCCTCGTATCTATCTTCAGGTACATGAATTTTCTTTTTCCCGGAAAGATACTGGCCGGTAAGTGAGCGCTCCTCAGCAATTACATCTTCCAGACTGCCTTCGGCAACAATCTCACCACCATGTTTGCCGGCTCCAGGGCCCATATCGATAATATAGTCTGCCGAACGAATTGTATCTTCATCATGCTCAACAACTATCACGGTATTCCCCAGATCTCTGATGTGCTCTAAAGTACTGATCAAACGGTTATTATCCCGCTGGTGAAGCCCGATACTCGGCTCATCAAGAATATATAAAACTCCCATCAGGCCAGAGCCAATCTGGGTTGCCAGTCTGATCCGCTGGGCTTCTCCTCCAGAAAGCGTACCGGCAGAGCGGTCCAGGCTCAAATAATCGAGACCAACATCGAGCAGAAAGCGTAGCCTTTCTCTGATCTCCTTTAAAATTTCCTTACCAATTTTTGCTCTTCTGTCATCCAGCTCAACCCCCTGCAGAAAATCATGGGCCTCCTTGATGGTAAATGAGCTGAATTTGGCAATCGAAATTCCGCCAACAGTCACTGCCAGCACCTCTGGCTTTAGACGCTGACCTTCACAGACATGACAGGGAATTTCGTTCATATATCTTTCCATCTTTCTGTGGGTTGAAGCACTGTCTGACTTATTCATTCTTTCCTTGAGATAACCGGTAATTCCCTTAAAGCGGGTTGTGTGGTCCCTGGTTCTGCCGTAGCGGTTTGTATAAGGAAAGGTTATCTTTTTGTCATCACCATAAACCAGCTTATCAATAATCTCTTTATCTAAATCCTTAATCTTTGTTTCCAGGCTGAAATCGTACTCCTCAGCCATTGCTTCCAGCAGGGCTGGATAGTAGCGGCTGGATGAGTTAGCCCAGGGTATAATACCTCCATCAGCTATTGATTTATCCCGGTCTAAAATTAAATCCGGGTCAAATTCTTTTTTAACTCCCAGGCCATCACAGTTATCACAGGCTCCATAGGGGGAGTTAAATGAAAACATGCGGGGAGACATTTCTTCCAGGCTGATATTATGCTCGGGGCAGGCAAATTTTTCACTGTAGGTTGTAACTTCCCCCTCAATCTCATCGATCATTACCAGACCATCAGCATAATCAAGAGCTGTTTCGACTGAATCAGCCAGGCGCTCCCTGATTCCATCCTTAATTACCAGCCGGTCAACTATAATCTCAATATCATGTTTAAAGTTTTTATCCAGTTTTTCTGCATCTTCCAACAGGATTGTTTCACCGTCGACTCTGGCTCTAACAAATCCGTCCCGCTGAGCCTGAAGAAAAGTACGCTCATGTTCACCTTTGCGGCCGCGAACAATTGGCGCCAGCACCTGAATCTTGGTTCTCTCCGGCAGCTCCAGCACCTGATCAACTATCTCATCAACTGTCTGTGACTTGATTTCCTTGCCACAGATTGGACAGTGTGGGATCCCAACTCTGGCATAGAGCAGGCGCAGATAATCATGAATTTCTGTTACTGTACCAACGGTTGAACGCGGATTGCGGCTGGTTGTCTTCTGATCAATAGAAATTGCAGGAGAAAGTCCTTCAATATATTCTACCTTTGGTTTTTCCATCTGGCCTAAAAACTGCCGGGCATAGGCAGAAAGTGATTCCACATAGCGCCGCTGACCTTCTGCATAAATAGTGTCAAAAGCCAGTGAAGACTTGCCGGAACCACTGAGGCCAGTAATAACCACCAGTTTATCCCGCGGTATATCCAAATCTACTTTTTTAAGGTTGTGCTCTTCTGCACCCTTAACTATCAAACGATCTAATCCCATTTATAATTACACCTCTTTTATATATTCGTACCAGGTTCAAAACGCATGTTTTGGACCTGGTTATAATTATACTTTTCACAAACCCTATTTCTTTTCCAATTTTGCTTCCAACTCTTCAATTTCGTCTCTGATCTGGGCAGCTATTTCAAATTCCAGGTTATCGGCTGCCTCTTCCATTTCATCCTCTAAATCTATAATTAAATGTTGAATTTCTTTGCTGCTCATCTGATCATAATTCTGGCTGTTGTCATTTGGATTTTCATTATCCTGACTCTTATCATAATAGCGGCTCTTATCCTCAGAAACTACCATATCCACCGGCCGCACTACTTCGCGCACAGGTTTGATAATTGTCTCCGGAGTAATATCATTATCCTTATTATGCTGAATCTGGATTTCACGCCTTCTTTCAGTTTCATCGATCGCATTCCGCATCGAATCAGTTATCTTGTCAGCATACATAATTACCTTACCACCGACATTACGCGCAGCTCGCCCGATAGTCTGAACCAGGGCGCGTTCCGAACGGAGAAATCCTTCTTTATCGGCATCTAAAATTGCCACCCGGGAAACTTCGGGCAGGTCGAGACCCTCCCGCAGGAGGTTGATTCCTACCAGTACATCAAACTCTCCCAGCCGCAGATCGCGAATAATCTCTGAACGCTCAATCGTGTCAATATCCGAATGCAGGTAGCGGACTCTAATTCCGGCTTCTGCCAGATATTCGGTCAGATCCTCGGACATCTTTTTAGTCAGAGTTGTGACCAGCACTCTTTCTCCATCTCCTACAACCTGGCGAATTTCTTCCAGTAGATCATCAATCTGGCTTTTTGTTGGCCGGACAACAATTTCCGGATCAACCAACCCGGTTGGACGAATAATCTGCTCCACTATCTGCTGGCTGTTCTTTTCCTCATAGGGTCCCGGAGTAGCTGAAACATAAACAGCCTGGGGTACAACTTCTTCAAACTCTTCAAAATTCAGTGGTCTATTATCCAGAGCTGAAGGTAGACGGAAGCCATATTCCACCAGCTTTTCCTTGCGGGAGCGGTCACCGGCAAACATCCCTCCAATCTGAGGCACTGTCATATGTGATTCATCAATAATTACCATAAAATCATCAGGAAAATAATCCAAAAGGGCCATCGGTCTGGAGCCCTGTTCGCGTCCTGCCAGATGACGGGCATAGTTCTCAATTCCTGAACAAAAGCCCATCTGCTCCAGCATTTCTAAGTCATAGCGGGTCCGCTGTTCCAGACGCTGGGCCTCGACCAGCCGGTTTTCTGCCCGTAGCTCCTTTAAACGCTCCTCAAGCTCAGCTGAAATTGTCTTGATTGCCCTCTTAACCTTATCCTCTGGCGTAACAAAGTGGCTGGCCGGATAAATTGTCATCTCATTTATCTCAGCTTCAACCTCACCGGTCACTGTATTAATCCTGGTTATGCGGTCAATCTCATCCCCAAATAGCTCAACCCGGATTGCTATATCACGGTACGCCGGGAAAATATCAACAACATCTCCCTTAACTCGAAAATGGCCGCGGGAAGTGTCCATATCATTGCGGCTGTACTGCATAAAGGTCAGGCTTCTGGTTATCTCCTTGCGGTCCATAATCTTTCCTACTTTTAAATCAAGGGAGAGATTTAAATAGTCATCAGGAGAACCAAGACCATAGATACAGGAAACACTGGCCACAATCAGCACATCACGCCTCTCAAAAAGTGAAGTTGTAGCTGAAAGTCTGAGCTTTTCAATTTCATCATTAACAGAAGCATCTTTTTCTATATAGGTATCAGTCTGGGGCACATAGGCTTCAGGCTGATAATAATCATAATAACTTACAAAATATTCAACTGCATTTTCAGGAAAAAACTCCTTAAACTCGCTGGTCAGCTGAGCTGCCAGGGTCTTATTATGGGCAATAACCAGAGTTGGTTTATTTACCTCTTCCACCAGTTTAGCCATGGTAAAAGTTTTCCCGGTACCGGTAGCACCAAGCAGAGTCTGGTGGCGGTAGCCCTTTTTTATTCCTTCAGCCAGTTTTTCTATTGCCTCAGGCTGATCACCTTTGGGCTCAAAAGGGGCCTTTAATTTAAATTGTCCTTCTTTCACAAAAATCCCCCCAATATTATAATCGACATCCTGCAGAACTATCTACTTTATCAGTGAAAAAATCTCTTTCAATCAATTGCTTCAATTTATTATTATACACCTTTAAATTTAAATTTTCAGTAAAATTAATGACAAAAATTAAAATAAGTGAATGTATGTTTAGTCCTGTTCTTCTATTATAGCAATAATCATTACTGATTTAAAGTCTTATTTTCGGAAACTTTGTGAATTAAATATTTTTAACCAGGTCCAAAAAGATTACAATAAAAAAAAGCCCATTTAAGGGCTTTTTTTACCGCTGCCAGTATTTAATTTCATTATAGTGATCATAAAGTTTTTCTTCGTAGTCCCGATGGACAAGCCGGTCTGATTTTTCTTCCTTATATTCCGGGGCATTTTTGATTTCTTCTTTAGTTTTGCTGACATATAATCTTTCTTTATTCCAACTGATATTCTGCAGCCACTCCGGAGCTATCAGCACATCTTTACCCGGCAGAATATTTCTGGTATCAATCAGCAGATAACGAATTGCCCAGTTTTCTTCATCAACAAAGAGGTCTTCTAAGTGGCCAAATTCTTTATCTTCAGCCTGAATGTGATAACCGCGAATCTCATTAAAGCTCCGCAGATTGGATTCTACTTCATCTTCTTCCGCCTGTTTCTCCTCATCAGTTAGTTTCTCAAAATTGAACAACTTCTCTCTGATTATACTCCCAGCCTGAATTGCAGGGCCATCAGCAGGATGAGGACTCGCCCAGTAAATTGGCCAGTCATAGTGTTTAACAACTTTTTCTTCCATCACTTTAGAAACAGGCTTATTCTTTTCGATGCTTGGACCCGCCTCTAAATCTTCAGCTGTCAGGTCAACTATGATTTCCTGATTTTGATAATTGATTTCCTCAAATGACTCAGTAGAAATTAAAGTTTTCTCGTGCTGAAGCCAGCTGCCTGTTTCAATAACAAGATATCTCATTACAAAATAATGCTGATCAAAGTAAAAGTCTTTAGCCTTTCCCAGATCTTCACTGCGTCCGTGAACTGTAAATCCCTTGAGATTTTTGAGCTTTCTTAACATAACTTGCTCACCTCTCTTAGATTTTCGCCTCTAAACAGAACATTAATCTATTAAAGCTTATCTTCTTCTGCTTTAATTATAATAAAAAACTGCGGTTGATTCAAACTATAGAAATTAAGTTTAGATTAGAATAATTAGACTGAAATACTTTAAAACATTAATAACTGGAATTTATAAAAATCGACTCTTAATTTGAATTATATTTGATCTTTGGAAAATTTATCTCTAATTTCAAGAGCCATCTCAAGCTCATCTGTCATAATCATATCAACTTCTTTTGCCAGCAGCTCGCTGACTGCATCCGGAAAGTTGACAGTATAAACATTTAGCTGCATCCCCATAAAATGCGCTTTATCTACTACCTCCGGGTCAGCAGTTAAAAAATGAATGTGTAAGGCATCAAAGCCTCTTTTGAAAGCATAGTCAGCAGCATTGATCATTTTGGACATTAAAAGACAGCCAGTTTTAATTTCCGGCTGCAGCTTTTTTATTTTCTGCAGGCTGTAGTGATTAAAAGAAGAAATTATTACTTTTTCTCTCAGCTCAAACTGATCAACCAGCTTTAAAACTTTCTCTTCCAGCTCAGGATAGGGCAGATAATTTTTCAGCTCGATATTAATTACCTCTAAATCCTTAACAACTTCCAGCACCTCAGCCAGAGTTGGAATTTTCTCTTCTTTAAATTCTGAACTTAAATATTCACCCGCATTCAGCTGCCTCAGCTCCGAAAGTTTGTGATCTTTGACCAGGCCGCTGCCGTTCATTGTTCTATCGATCAGTTCATCGTGAATAACTACAACTTCTCCATCTGCTGTCAGCTGCACATCAAATTCCACTCCGTCAGCACCAAGTTCAACAGCCTTCTTAAAAGAGGACAGAGTATTTTCTGGATATCCGGCTGCTCCTCCCCGGTGACCAATAATTTTTGTCTTCATCACTATCACTCCCCCTATCTAGCTTAGTAAATTCTATTACTATAATATAATTTTTTGGAAGGAGCTGCAAATTTTTGATTTAAAGATCCGCTGATAAAATTAAGCTTTGTTAATTTAACTCTTAAATTAATTCGATAAAAGTCTTGCATTAATATCTTAAAATGCTTATACTAATATAGATGCAAAATTGAATTAAACTGACCAACTTCAAATAAAAAGAGAAAATGAAAACGAGGGGATTAAAATTTTATTTAAATCATACTACTTTATTTATTTTATTTATGTTGCTGCAACAACCTATATTAATATTCATTTTGAATCAATCGGAATCAGTGCCTCTCAGATTGGTTTAATGACAGCTGTGGCTAAAACACTGGCGATTACCGCTCTACCTGTCTGGGGCATGATGTCGGATTATTTTGAAGCCAATAAAAAAATTCTTATCTTTACTATTCTGGGCACACTGACCTTTTCACTCAGTTTTTTATTAACCAAAAGTTTTTTTATAATCTTTATTCTCTACAGCTTTTTTATGATTTTCAGCAGTTCAGTGGTTCCTCTTTCCGATTCACTGCTGCTTAATCATCTGGATGAAAAAGCGGAACAGTACGGTCAATTTAGAGTCTGGGGTTCGATTGGCTATATGGCAGGAATTATTCCTTTTGGCTGGATCATTGAACAGACTCAGTCGGAAGCAACTTTTATCCTTGCCGCCAGCGGGCTCTTTTTGTCGCTATTTTTTGCCTACAAATTACCTAAAAGCAAACGAACAATTAAGGTTGCCAGTCTGGGCAGTTTTAAGCTGCTCTTTAAAAATAAAGATCTGCTCTACTTTTTAGTTTTTACCTTTTTAATTCAGGCTCCTCTAACTGCCAATTTTGTTTATTTTCCAATTTATTTTAAATCAATTGGGGGAGGAGAAAGTTTACTTGGCATTGGCATGTTTATTGCTGCCGGTAGTGAACTGATTATCTTTCAGAAGGCTGATATTTTCCTAAAAAAATTCAAATTGAAAAAAGTTTTGCTGCTATCTGCTGTAGCTTTTGGAATCCGCTGGTTTTTAATCTCTATCTGGACATCACCATTGCTGCTCTTATTAACTCAGCTCTTTCACGGCTTAACCTATGCTCTCTTTCATGTGACTGCAGTCAGTTATATTTCGAAACTGGTGGGAGAAAAATTTCGCTCTACCGGTCAGAATCTCTATGCCTCAATAATCAGTATCAGCACAGTTGCCAGTAGTCTGCTGGGAGGTATGATTTATGATGGAGCTGGCGGGGCAGCAATGTATGCTCTGGGCAGTGCGATCTCCTTAATTGCAGGCTTCAGCTACTTTTATCTGCTGCACAAAATCGAATACGGTCAAAAAAATTAGATTTTAAGCCCTGTTTTCTAAAAATTAAGCAGGGTTTTTTTAACTAACAGCGAAATATAAAATTAGCGACTTTTATTTTGCTTATATTTAAAAAATTCATAATATTATTAATTCGGGAGGTAATCAGATTGAACAGCAAGTTTGCTAAAAAATATCGTTATTTAGCTTATCTTTTAATTGCCCCATCAATTATTATTGTTACTACCTTTTTGATTTACCCTTCAATCCAATCACTTTACTTAAGCTTTTTCCGCTCTACCCCCTTTGGCAACAGGCAGATCTATGTGGGGATAGAAAATTTTCAGCGGCTCTTAACTTCTCCTGCTTACTGGAATAGTTTAACCCGCTCTCTGGCTTTTACAGCGATTACAGTTTTTATTTCGATTTCATCTGCCTTAATTCTGGCTGTTGTTACCAACAAAAAAATTAGAGGTGCTAAAATTTATAAAAGTTTACTAATCTGGCCTTTTGCTTTTTCTTTTGCCTTTGCCGGTATTATCTGGGGAGTTTTAATGCACCCCAATGTAGGGATTATGTCTCATTATATTTACCTAATAACCAGATTTGAATTTAACTGGATTAATAGTGGAACAGCAGCTTTTATCTTAATTATTATTGCTTCCAGCTGGAGAATGCTCGGCTATAATTTTATCTTTTTTATTGCCGCCCTCCAGAATGTCTCACCTGAACTTTTAGAAGCAGCTGATATTGACGGGGCCAGCCCCTTTACAAAATTCTGGCGGATTACCTTTCCTTTAATTTCACCAATAACTTTTTTTCTGCTGATTATGAATACCCTGCAGGTTTTCTTTTTAACTTTTGGCGTAGTAGATGTTTTAACCCAGGGAGGACCGGCTCGAGCCACAGATATAGTTACCTATAAATTATTTAGAGATGCTTTCTTAAGTATGAGAACCGGTTATGCATCTGCTCAATCAATTATTCTCTTTGTTTTTGTTGCAGTGATTACTATTATTCAGTTCAAATATGCAGGCGAAAAAGTATTCTATCAGTAGAGGGGGCAGTTCAAAATGAAGCGCAAGAAATCAACTACAATATTTATTCACCTGTTTTTAATAATTTCAGTTTTTTTAGTTTCATTTCCAATAATTTATGCCTTTATGGTCAGTACTTTAAATATCAATGAGGTATATTCTTCTCCTCCAAAATTACAGCTGGGAGATAATATGATCAATAACTACCGCGAAGCCTGGCAGCGCTCCAATATGGGAAAACTTCTTTTTAACAGTTCCTTTATTTCAATCGTTACCGCGGTCGGAAAAATTGTTCTTTCTGTTTCTGCAGCCTTTGCCTTTGTCTATTTTGGGGAATTCCCCGGCAAAAATATACTTTTTATTTTGATTTTAATTACCCACATGCTGCCCCTGCCGATTAGAATTGTGCCGACCTATCAGTTAATGGATAATTTAGGCTGGCTTGATACTTATTATGCCCTGACTATTCCTTTTTTCGCCAGTGCTACCGGAGTTCTTCTGTTTAAGCAGTTCTACATGACAGTCCCGGAGTCACTGCTGGAGGCAAGCTTAATCGATGGCATTACTCCGCTCAGATTTCTCTGGTCAATTTTGATTCCACTTTCTAAAAGTAATATTGTTGCCCTTTTTACCATAGAATTTATCTGGGTCTGGAACCAGTACCTCTGGCCTTTAGTTACAACCAACAGTGCCCGGGTGCGGGTGGTTCAAATTGGGCTAAAGATGCTGATTCCATCTGACGCTCAGCCGGAATGGAATGTGATTATGGCAGCTCTAATTATCGGTGTTATTCCACCACTACTGATTTATTTGACTCTGCAGAAAAGCCTGGTTGAAGGTTTTGCTATGCAGCAGGATAAATAATATAAGCAAAGCGAAAGAAATTTATCGAAGGGGATAGACTGAAATACTTTTAAAAATTAAGATAAATTGGGGGTGAGATTTTAAGTATTCAATTTGGGGAAGTTGAATTGTGATCTCAAATAAGTAAGCTATTGATTCATGTTTCATCAAAAAAAGGAGGTGTAATCTTCATTTATTAAATTAAATGAAGAGAATTTATGTTAAAAAAATCTATTATTATTTTAACCTTAGTTACACTCTTTGCTTTTAGTGCAGCAATGGTTTCCGCTCAGACAATTGAACTCGAGTTCTGGCATGCCATGAGTGGCGGTCGTACTGCCGCAGTAGAAAAAATTGTTGATGGTTTTAACGCAGAACATGATGATATTAATGTAACAGCACAGTTTACCGGAAGTTATGCGGAAACTCTAACTCAGGGTATTTCTGCAGTTCGCTCTGGCAATCCACCCCACATTATTCAGGTTTATGAAGTAGGAACTCAGACCATGCTGGACAGTGAAGCCATTGTCCCTGTTTATGAAATTGCAGAAGGCAAAATCGACTTCGGCAGTGTTATTCAACCAATCTTAAATTACTATAGTGTTGACGGCAAACTATATTCAATGCCTTTTAACTCTTCAACTGCGATGCTTTATTATAATAAAGATGCTTTTGCAGCAGCAGGGATTGAAACAATTCCCGAAACCTGGGCTGATATCGAAGAAATGGGTCTGCAGATCATCGATAGTGGAGCAGCCAACCACGGTCTTTCCTTTGGTTGGCCAGCCTGGATCTTAGAGCAGATGCATGCTTACCACAACAAACCTTATGCAAATAATGAAAATGGTCGCAGCGGCAGAGCAAGTGAAGTTTATCTTGACCGTGACTTCGCTAAAATGGTACTTGGAACCTGGACAGATTTAGTAGAAAAAGATGTTGTAGCTTATGGTGGCCGTGAATATTCTGCCAACCAGGACTTCTTAGCTGGTGAAGTTGCAATGTTAATCCAGTCCACATCTTCTCTAAGTTCCATTATGGAATCAGCTGATTTTGAAGTTGGTACTACCTTCCTGCCTCGTTTTGAAGGCCAGGGTATTGGTAACTCAGTTATTGGTGGAGCTTCCCTCTGGGTTATGCAGGGTCACAGCGACGAAGAATATGAAGCAGTTGTAGAATTCTTTAAGTATCTAAGTAAAACTGATGTTACAATTCAGTGGCACAAAGATACAGGTTATTTCCCATCTACAAATGCAGCAGTTAAAACTCTGATGGATAACCGCTGGTTCAGCGACAATCCTAATTACCTAACTGCCTTCCTCCAGGTATTAAGTGGAGTTCAGTCACCTGCAGCCAATGGTGTGCTTTTAGGTAACTTTGTTGAAATCAGAGATATCGTTGATACAGCTGTAGAAGAAGCCTTTACCAGTGAAGCTACAGCAGAAGAGGCGCTTAACAAAGCTGACGAGCAGGCTGATAATGTACTTCAGGATTATACAGAGCTCTTTAATGACTAAACTGGCTAAAATATAGTCTGATTTTAATGCCCGGCTGCAGTCTCTGCAGTCGGGTTTTAATTTAAGACTTGAATTTAGTTGAAAGTACTGATAAATTAATAAATAGAGTTTATATATTATCTTCCAGCAAATTGAAGATACCTATCTTATTAACTAAAGTAACTAAAATTTAGATTTTGAAAGGGGCAGCAGATGAGTGATTTAAGTCAGCTTAAATTTTTTATACTGGACATGGATGGAACAATTTATCTGGAAAACGATCTACTGGCGGGAAGTCTCGACTTTCTGACAAAACTTAAGGCAGCAGATAAGGATTACATATTCTTAACCAATAATTCTTCTAAAAATCGGGCCGATTATCAGCAGAAACTACAGCGGATGGGGATTGAAGCTGCAGCTGAAAAAATAATTAATTCCGGTGAAATTACAGCTTTCTACCTGGCTGAAGCAGGCGAAAAAAAAGGGAAGCGAATTTATCTTTTAGGAACTGATTCTCTCAAAGAAGAGATGGAGCGCTTTGGACATCAGGTTGTCAATAACATAGAAAATATCAGAGAAAAGCCGGAAAATGTTGATTATGTAGTTTTGGGTTTTGATAAGACTCTGAACTACAAAAAGCTCTGGGATGCCCACGAGTTAATACTCTCCGGAGTTGATTATGTGGCCACCCATCCTGACCTGGTCTGCCCTTTAAGTGGAGGCAAAACCCAGCCGGATACCGGGGCAATGATCGAGCTGCTGGCAGCTTCAACCGGCAAAAGGCCCTTAATTGTGGGGAAACCTTCCAAACTAACTGTTGATTATATTTTGAATAGATTTAAACTGAAAAAATCCGAGCTGGCTATGGTCGGTGACCGCTTATATACAGATATGCGGATGGCTCATGATGCGGGAATTACCGGCATTCTTGTTTTGAGCGGAGAAACAAAAGCAGCAGATCTAAAAGAGCTCAGCAGTAAGCAGAAGTATTTCGATTATGTATTTGAAGATGTAGCAGAGTTGAAAAATAAATTATAGCTCTGATGAAAATTAAAGCTAACTACAGAAAAAAGCCAGCAAATTAAATGCTGGCTTTTTCTGATCAAACTAGTTTATATGTTTTTATCAATTAAATAGTCGCTCTACCTTTACTCTCCGGCAGCTTGCTGATCCTGAAAATTGCGAACAAAAATCATATTTTCCATTTCTTCTATTGCCCGCTGCAGCTGATTGTCAGCCTCATCTTCCTCAGTTTCCTCGTCTTCCGCAGCAGCCTTAATAGCTTCAACATCAAGCTCTACTTTGATCTCAGGTTCAATTCCCTTTTCGTGAATATAATTTCCGTCAGGAGTATAATAACGAGCAGTTGTCAAACTAACTGCTGAGCCATCTTTAAGTGGTACTACTGACTGCACAACTCCCTTACCAAAGGTGGTAGATCCGATCAGCTTACCGCGGTCATAGTCTTTTACAGCTCCAGCAACAATTTCCGAGCCGCTGGCAGATCCTTTATTAATTAGAATTATTAAAGGAATCTCAGTATCAGACTCAATCTCCTGATTAACTTTCAGAACTCTTTCGGTTTCATCCTTCTGTCTGACAGAAACAACAACACCTTCATCTAAAAATACTGAAGCAACATTAACAGCCTCATCCAGCAGACCGCCCGGGTTGTTTCTCAAATCAAGAATAATCCCCTGAGCTCCCTCTGCTTTTAGATCAGCAACTGCAGTTTCCACTTTTGTCCCAACATCTTCAATAAACTGCGCCAGACTTATATAGCCAATTTTTTCAGTTTTCATTTCCTTTTCAACATAGGGTACTTCTATATCTTCGCGGGTGATTTCTACTTCAAATGGTTCTTCATCTCCCCGGTCAATGGTTAGAGTAACATCTGTCCCCTCTTCCCCGCGCATTAAATCCACTGCCTTCATCTGTGACATCTCAGCAGTTTCCTGACCATTAATTGCTGTAATAACATCACCAGCTCTCAGGCCGGCTCTTTCTCCGGGAGTATTTTTGATTGGTGAAACAATTGTTAGCTTATTATCTCTCATTGTAATTACAATTCCAATACCGCCATAATGGCCCTCATATTCCTGCTGCATCTCTTCGTATTCTGAAGGAGACATAAAATAGGAATAGCGGTCCACTTTATTTAACATTCCATCAATGGCACCTTCGATCAGAGTTTCAAATTCTACATCCTCAACATAATAATTCTGCAGTAGAAACATTACATCCTGAAAGGCGTCAGCCTTGGTGTAATTTTCTTCCTGCTGCTGTGGCTCCTGGGGAAGCTGTTCTTCTACGGTGCCATCCTGAGCCGAAACTGCAAAAGTAAATAATAGTAAAAATGCCAGTGTAAATAACCAAACTTTATTCTTAAATTTCTCTCTAATTCTCTGCATTAAATTAGCCACCTGCTTTCTTAAATTAATAAACTCAAACCATCAAAACCTAATAAAATTGTTAATTGGCTATTTCTGTAAACCCTTCGCCCAACACTTCATGAACATTACTGATAATTACAAATGCTTCTTTATCTATAGCTGCTACTTCTTTTTTTAATTCGGAAACTTCAGACCGAGAAATTATACAGAGCAGCACCTGTTTGGGGTCCCCGGTATAGCCACCTCTGGCATCAAATTCTGTTATGCCGCGGTTGAGGTCATTTACCACCATCTGATTGATCTCTTCAGCTTTATCAGAGATAATCAGCACCCCTTTTTTGAAATTCAAACCTTCCTGAACAACATCAATTGTCTGAGAGGTAATAAAAATAGTAACTGCAGCATAGAGCGCAACTTCCAGATTGAAAAAAATTCCTGCCAGAGCTACTACAACTCCATCAGCTAATAAAAGACCTTCTCCAACTGTAATTCCAGTAAAATAGTTGATCAGGGAAGCAATCAAATCAGTCCCTCCGGTAGTACCCCGAGATCTAAAAACTATTCCCAGTCCGATACCACCAATTACTCCCCCGTAAATTGAGGCGAGCAGCAGATCATCTGTTAGGGCAGTCATATGGGGCTGCAGTAGATCAGTAAAAACTGAAAGTGAAACTATACCATAAATGGTTCTAATCCCAAAAGTCATTCCCATGATCTTAACTCCTGCTAGAAAAAGTGGAATATTGATCACCAGCATAGTAATACCAATTGGAAAAGATGTTATGTAGTAAATAACTGTCGCCAGACCGCTGACACCACCTGCTGCAATTCTATTTGGTACCAGAAAGACCGTTAAAGCAAGTGCAATTAAAAAAGATCCGACTGTAATTCCAAGATAATCGATAAAAATTCTTTTTTTCAAACTATCTCCCCCTTATAAACTTATCTCCTTGTAAAAATTTAGTTTTCTTTATAATTGGACTTAAATATCCAGCCTTAGAACAGCATCCTGGCTGTATTTACTCAAATATTTATTTGCCACCAAAAAATTTGGCTTTGATAACCAGATAAATAAACTTCGGCAGCGCCAGCATTCTACCAAAACGAGATGGCTCCTGCAGCAGCCTGTAAAACCACTCTAAAGCAGCCTTCTGCATCCAGAGCGGAGCCCGCTCGACCTCACCTGCCAGCACATCAAAACTGCCGCCAACTGTAATGGCAGCTCCTACATTTAATTTCTTTAAATTATTATCCAAAAATTTTTCCTGCAGGGGAACTCCCATTCCCACCAGGAGCAGATCAATATTTTTTTGATTAATTTCTGCAATCACCTGCTGCTGATTTTTGCGGTCTAAATAGCCATGGTGATAACCAGAAATTGTTAGTTCAGGATAATCACTTTTTAAATTTGCCACCGCCATGTCGACAACTCCCGGTTTCCCGCCCAGGAAATAAAAATTTATATCCTCTGCAGCCAGTTCTTTAAATAATAAACTTACCAGATCAAAGCCGGCTACCCGCTCTTCCAGCGGCTCTCCCATTATTTTTGAAGCGATTACAACTCCGATTCCATCAGCGGTTGCTAGATCAGCTGAATTTAAAATCCTGGCCAGCTCCCGATCTTCAGCCGCCAGGGCCAGCATCTCCGAATTGGGGGTCACCACCAAAGAAGACCGACTGTGATCAGCGCTCAGCTCTCTTACTCGCTCTACTGCCTGCTTCATGTTGAGCCGATCAATATTAACTTCAAGTATTTTTATCAGCTTTCGCAAGTGTCAACCTCCTCCAGCACCAGCTCTGCAAAATCTTCCGCTCCAGCTTTTTTGAGCTTTATAAAACCCTTAATCTTTTTGCGCAGGCTGTACCTTGCTGCAAAAATATTTTCCAGCTCTGCTGCAGCCTGATCTGCCTTTAGATCTTCAAGCTTAATTAGAGGTAGATAGTCAAGTTCTGAGAGCAGCCCTTCAATTTTTGGATCATAACTTAAAGCCAGCAGCGGAATTTGATTTAACAGGGCAAAAATTAAACTGTGGAGTCGGACTCCAACAAATAAGTCCAGCTGCGAAAAAACTTTAAGGGCTTCTCCAGGTACCGGCGGCAGAGCGCAGATTTCCGCCTCAGCCTTTAACTTTTTCTGCAGCTGTAGTGAGCTCTCCTCATCTGAACCCTGGTGCATCGGAAAAATAATAAACTTAACCTTCTTTCCCTCAGCAAATTGATTTAAGGCTGCAGCCAGCTCCGAAATATAATCAACTGACCAGGGGCGAACTGAAATCCCGACTTCTATTTTCCCTTTAATCTGCTGTTTCAAATTATTCAGCGGATCATAAAGAGCAAATACAGGGTCAACAGTCAGCTCGATCTCCTTTTTGACTCCAATCTCCTGCAGCAGATTTTGCGATCCCTGATCTCTAACTCCCAGCAGCTCAAATCTATTAAGACTGAAAGCTGTTAAAAGCTGGCTCCATTTTTTATTAAGTGGGCCGGCTCCCTGAGCATAATAAACGGTTTTTGTTCCCTGCAGCCTGGCCAGCCAGGCCAGCCCCAGATAATAGGGAACCGAAAAGCTCCCCGTCACATCCTGCAGCAGGCTGCCACCTCCACTGATAAAGAGGTCGGCCTCTGCTAGAGCGGCAAGAATCTGAACCACGGATGTTCTGCTGACTGCATTCAGACCATAGCGGTCGGCTGTCTGCTCAGGCTCAGCCGAAAGGACAGTTATTTTTAGATCTTCTCTTTTCCTCTTTAAAAGTGAGCTTATCCCGGCCAGCACCGCCTCATCCCCGAGGTTGTTGAAACCGTAATAACCCGAAATTACAATATTTTTCATTATTTTACCTCAGTCAGATAATATTTTTGATAAAGCCGATTAAGCAGTCGATAAGCGAAAATAATAACTGCAGCAACTGCAAAACTCAACCAGTAAGCGTGAAAAGTCCTGAGCAGAGAAATCTGGACTGGTGTATGCAGATGGGAAAAGGTGTTAACTGTAGTTATTACCCCCACTGAAGCCAGCATCAGCAGTGGATAAAAATATAGTTCTTTCCGCTTGCGGACACCCAGATAGAGTGAAAATATAAATAAAGGGTGTCCGATTAAAAACTCTTTAAAACGCGGCCGCACATAAAGAATCTTTTCCAGCAGACTGCGGACTGTCAGTTCCCAGGCCGGCACCGGCAGCAGCGGGAAGTTCCCGGTTCTCCCGATATAAATAACTGCAATTAAGGCCAGTCCTCCAGCCAGAATAATATGTTTAACCTTAATTACTTTTTCCAGCAGCTCCGGTATCTTCTGGCGCAGATCCTTTGAACCGGGCTGGAAAAGATAATAGAGTGAAATTATAATCAGCGGCATTAAGAAGGCAACTTTGACCCCTCTAAAATCATTGATTTTAAATATAAATTCACTGCTGTTTAAAACCGAGCTCACAAATATTCCACCAACCAGCGCTGTCAGAACAGCGGCAGTAAAATTAAAGAAGACAAATGCCAGACTCAAACCACCCTCCAGCTTTTCTCCTCCCCTGTCTTTATCGAGCAGAAAAGCGATCACTGCCAGCGAAGGAAAAATAACTGCTGAACCGAGGGCTGTTATCTGCCTCAATAAAATTTCCCTGCCCGAATACAGGAATAGAAAACCAGCCGCTGCTGCAGCCAGCAGAAAAAGATTCATCGGTTTTTCGTATTTAAAAGCTGTAAAATAATTCAAAAGCAAGATCCCGGCTGCTGTCACTCCGAGTAAAATAAGCAGCACATGCCAGCCTGAGTTGCTAAAATAAGGAACTGTTTCTGCCCGGCCCGGGAGGTAGCCTTCTGCTTCCAGACTGGTTGTTAAGGATGCAAGCAGCCCCAGGTTTCTTTCTTTAAGCTGGCTTCCTTTAAGATAGGGTTTATGATAAATAATCTTTACATTTCTCTCTCTAACTGAAAGCAGATAGCGGCTGATAATCTTTTGATCGTCTGCCTGCTCAACTTCATCCTGCAGCATGCTGTGAGTCCGCAGCAGCTGATAGTCATTTAATTTGGCCAGTTTTTCTGCCCCATCCTGAGCAGCAATAAATGCTTCAATATTACCGAAAATCAAATTCTGATCCTGCATTAATTGAGCAGTTTCTTCAATCTTATCCGGATAACCTGTAACTTCTTCTCCATCAAAAATCAAAAAATCAGGGTTTAAAATTTCAAGATTTTGTTCTAAAGCGGAAAGAGCATTTAATTTATTATTGCTTCTGAAGGCGATCTTCAGATCATTTTCTTTAGCTTCTTCGATTTGGCTGGCATTATAGCCCAGACTAACATCTTCAAGCTTTTCGTGCCAGTTAGGAAAATAGAGAAGATCATAAGCATCTCTCTTAATAATACTGGCCGAATAGTTTTCCTCTAATTTTGGCGCCAGATTATTGATCTGCTCACGCAAAGAAGTACTGACAACAGCAAAAAGGGCTGAATTTTCTAGCTCTGAAATCTGAATTTGGTTAGATTCAAGGTCTGTTATTAACTCTGCTTCTCCGAGAATAATATCCAGAGACTCAATTCGCTTTATAGCCCCCTTTTCCAGAAAGTCCCCCAGGGTCTGCTGATAAACAGCAAGCCCGGTAATTCCACTTTCCTTTAACTGCTGCAGATTTATTTCGGGTTCCAGAGATTTTAATTCTTTATAAGCTTCCCCATCCATGATAACTTCCACGCCTCGATTTTGATCCACCTTTTCAATCCTTGCAGTCAGGGACCAGGCAGCTACAATAAAAATTATTAAAATAAGTCCAATCAGTATTTTCTTCAACAAAATTCACCTTTTCCTCTATATAATTAGCCAATCATTTTTTACTGCTTCCAGTGGGCTGCCAGCAGTCTGCTGCCAGAAATATTCTTAAAAACCATGGCAGAGCGAAAACTACCTGGCACTCTGATATTTTAAATAAGCTTCTATAAATTCGTCAAGATAGCCGTCCATTACTTTATCGACATTACCTTCCTCAAAATCAGTCCGGTGATCCTTGATCATATTATAGGGATGAAAAACATAAGATCTGATCTGGCTGCCCCAGGCAATTTCCTTATGTTCTCCACTCAGCTCATCAATTTTTTCTGCCTGAGCCTCTTCTTTCAGCTCCAGTAACTTGGCGGTTAAAATCTTCATTGCAGTTTCCTTATTTTTGTGCTGTGATCTCTCATTCTGACACTGGACAACCACTCCGGTCGGCTGGTGGGTAATTCGGACAGCAGAATCAGTCTTATTAACATGCTGTCCTCCGGCACCACTGGCCCGATAAGTATCTATTTTTAGATCATTTTCGTCAATATCAACTTCGATGTCATCATCAAGCTCAGGCATTACATCAACCGAAGCAAACGAAGTATGACGGCGGCCGGAAGAATCAAAAGGAGAAATCCTAACCAGACGGTGAACTCCCCGCTCACCTTTTAAATAGCCAAAGGCATAATCTCCCTCAATCATTAAGGTTACACTCTTAATTCCTGCCTCATCTCCGGGATTGAAGTCCAGAGTTTCAAGCTGATAGCCATTTGCTTCCGCCCAGCGGCTGTACATTCTAAGCAGCATCTGAGCCCAGTCCTGAGATTCGGTTCCTCCTGCTCCTGGATGAATAGATAAAATTGCATTATTGCCATCATAGGGTTCATTTAGACGCAGTTTTAGCTCAAGTTTTTCCAGTTCTTTTTCCAGTTCAGTCAGAGTCACTTTAAGCTCGGACTCCAGACTCTGGTCCTCTTCGGCAGCCAGTTCCAGATAGACTTCAGCTTCTTCGAATTTTTCTTCCAGACTGCTGATTACCTTTAATCGCTTTTTGATCCGATCCAGCTGCTGGGATTTTTTGCGCGCATTTTCCTTATCATCCCAGAAACCGCCGGCTCCCATCTCAGCTTCTATCTCTTTTTTATTCTGAAGCAGTTTTTCCCGGTCAAAGTAAATCACTCAGTTCCTGAAATCGCTGTTTTAATTCCGTATATTTATCCTTAAAATTATTATTCACTTAAATCATCTCCCACAACATTTTTTATATTTTTTGCCACTGCCACAGGGACAGGGATCATTACGTCCCGGTTCTTCTTCCTTAACCACTGTAGCCTGACCCACACTGCCGTCACCTGCATTTGATTTATCACTACCCTTTGACTGACCTTCTAAAGCAGCCTGAGGTGAGGAATAATTCAGCTGACGCTGATTAATTTCCTGTTTTGGTACACTTTCTCTTTCTTCAACCTCAACTTTAAAGGCTGTTTCTACAATATCTTCTCTAATGGAAGAGGTCAGCTCATTAAACATATCAAATGATTCGAATTTATATTCTGTCAGTGGATCTTTTTGGCCAACAGCTCGCAGTCCAATTCCCTGCCGCAGCTCATCCATATTATCCAGATGAGTCATCCATTTACGGTCTATTACTCTTAAAGCCAGGAATTTAACTATTTTATTAAAGCGCTCAGAATCAATTTTTTCGCGCTTGCTCTGATAGGATCCCAGAGAACTTAAAGTGATTTTCTCTTTAATTTCAGTCCGCTCTTTATTTTCTAAATCAGAAGCCTCAATATCTTTAGCCAGTCCGATACCGTGCAGGTATTCGAGCATTCCTGCTAGATCCCATTCATCAGGATGTAAGTCTTCGGAAATAAACATCTCCATTACATCTTCTAAGAGTTGTTCCAGCATTCCGGCGATCTTTTCTTCCAGCTGATCTGTAGTTAAAAGAGTTTTGCGCTGTTCATAAATAACCTCACGCTGCTTATTTAAGATATCATCATACTGCAGAATTGCTTTTCGGATATCAAAGTTGCGGCTTTCAACCTTCTGCTGGGCCCGCTCAATAGAACTGGAAATCATCTTATGTTCTACCGGCTGATCTTCATCCACTCCGAGCTTATCTAAAATACCGTTAATCTTATCAGAACCAAAGAGTCTTAAGAGGTCATCTTCTAAAGATACATAAAACTGAGAAGATCCCGGATCTCCCTGACGACCGGCACGACCGCGGAGCTGATTATCAATCCGACGACTTTCGTGACGCTCGGTACCTAAAACATGGAGACCACCGAGTTCTACAACTCCCTCACCTAAAACAATATCTGTACCACGACCGGCCATGTTGGTTGCAATGGTCACACTGTTTTTCTGGCCTGCATCTTTGATTATATCAGCTTCACGCTCATGATTTTTAGCATTTAAAACCTCGTGCGGTACCTTTTCGCGCTTCAATTCTCGACTTAGCATTTCCGAATTTTCTATATCAGCTGTACCAACCAGTACCGGCTGACCTTTTTGATATAAACTTTTTATTTCTGCGATTACATTCTTGTATTTAGCCTCTTTATTGGTAAATACCAGATCAGGCATATCATCTCTAATCATCGGCTCATTTGTTGGCACAACGACAACTGCCATATCATAAATTTTAATGAATTCTTCTTCTTCAGTTTCGGCTGTACCTGTCATTCCGGACAGTTTATCATACATTCTAAAGAAATTTTGCAGAGTAATTTTCGCAAAGGTCTGACTTCCCTTCTGGACCTCCACTCCCTCTTTGGCCTCAATAGCCTGATGTAAACCCTCACTGTAGCGGCGTCCTTCCATTACCCGGCCGGTAAATTCATCTACAATTTTTACCGCTCCATCTTTAACTATATAATCTCTATCCTTTTTCATTAAGGTGTGGGCCTTTAAGGCCTGATTTAACTGATGGTTAAGCTTAAAGTTCTCTTCTGAATAAAGATTGTCCACATTTAATTTTTTCTCTGCTTTTTCAACCCCGGCTTCAGTCAGAGTTACCAGCTTGTTTTTCTCATCAATCTCATAGTCTTCCTCCCGGTTGAGGGCAGGGATTACGCGATTAAACTTGCGGTAATCTGAACTTTTTTCCTGAACAGGACCGGAAATAATCAGCGGAGTCCGGGCTTCATCAATTAGTATACTGTCGACCTCATCTAAAATTGCATAATGATGCTCTCGCTGAACCAGGTCCTCTTCCTTATAGGCCATATTATCCCTTAGATAATCAAAGCCAAACTCGTTGTTGGTACCATAGGTAATATCACAGTTATAAGCTTCTCTTCTCTCAGCAGGAGACATTCCACTTAAAATTACTCCCACAGACATCCCTAAAAAGCGATAAATCTGGCCCATCCACTCACTATCTCTTTCGGCCAGATAGTCATTAACTGTTACTACATGTACCCCCTGTCCACTCAGAGCATTAAGATAAACAGGTAGAGTTGCAGCCAGCGTTTTTCCTTCCCCGGTCTTCATTTCTGCTATTTTTCCCTGATGAAGAACAATTCCTCCAATCAGCTGAACATCATAGTGACGAAAACCAGCTTCGGTTGCTCTCTGAGAAGCTTCTCTTACAACAGCAAAAGCCTCCGGTAAAAGCTCATCCAGACTTTCTCCCTCCTGATATCTATTTTTAAACTCTGCAGTCTTCGCCTTTAAATTCTGATCGCTCAATGCCTGCATTTCAGGTTCAAGAGCATTAATTTTTTCTACAATCGGTTCCAATTTTTCCAGTTCTTTTTCGTTTGGATCTTTAAATAAGTTCTTGAGGAACTCAAACATTTATCTTCCTCCCTAAATTTGACGATTAAAAAATTTTCAATCGTATTATAATAATATAATTCCATTTGTAAATCTAATGCATTCCTGCTATCTCAATCAAAGTAATTATATCATCTTAAACCCTAAAACACAATTAAAGGCAGATTAGATTATTGGTTAATTCCCGGTACCAAAAGATCTATTTTCTTATTTATAGTGAATAATTTCTCATAATGGTATAAAAAAAGGGAGCCCGCCAGGGCATCCCTCTTAATTCAATCTTATCTAATACTATTATTATCTTAACCAAATGTTGGCTCAATCAAGCCATAATTTCCATCGTTTCGCTTATAAACCACATTGGTTTCTTCTGTATCAGCATTATGGAAAACAAAGAAGTCATGATCTAAGAGGTCCATCTGCATACAGGCCTCTTCTACATTCATCGGCTTCATTGGAAAACGCTTGGTCCTCACAACCTGCGGCTCAAATACATCAGTATCAATATTTTCTTCCTCATTACCTAACTGATGATTTAAGACCTGTTCTTTGCGCTTCTCCTTATATTCTTCTTTGTATTCCTGTTTCTTCTCAATATATCTATCGTGAATCTTAGTTTTATATTTTCTAACCTGGCGCTCAAGTTTATCCATTACACCATCGATAGAAGCATACATATCACCGGAAGCTTCCTCACCTCTAAGGATAAGACCCTTAACAAAGGCTGTAACTTCGACAATATGTCTTTCTTTTTCTACTTCCATGGAGATCTGAACTTCCATCGGTTCTCCATTGAAATACTTCTCCAGCTTCTCTACCTTCTCCTCTGCGTGCTTCTTTAGAGCCGGGGTAACATCAATGTTTTTACCATAGGTCATAATTTTCATGAAGCTCACTCCTCTCATACAACTATTATTATTATTATATTTTGCTTTTCTCTGTATATTATATTATTCTACAAAGTGAAAATAATTCCTGCCTTAAAAAATAATTATTAAAAATCTTAATTTAATTTTAATCTAAATAGTTTTAATTTAAGTTCAGAAAGAAGCGTAACTCAAAAACTAGTCTAACTTAACCGGTACTGAAGCTGCTGTCAGCACATAAACATTTTTGGCACCCATCTCTTTTAAAACAAAATGCGAAATCTCAGAAGAAGTAGTACCTGTTGTAATTATATCATCAATAATCAAAATGTTTTTGTCCTCAAAAATAGCGGGATCAATCTTATCTTTTAACTCAAAAGCTCCCTCCAGCTCCAGTTTTCTTGCCTTCTTGGTCAAAGTATAAAGTGGGAGTGAATTTTTAACTCGAAAAAGCACATCCTTATATTCGACTTTTATTTTTTTGGAAAGCTCTTTTGCCAGTCTGGCAGCCTGATTATAACCGCGATATGTTTTGCGGTCACCATGCATTGGTACTGGAATTAAAAAATCTATATCCCGATCTTTAAAATATTCATCATAATAGAGAAATAACATCTGCGAAAATGGCTCAGCCAGATCTGGCCGATGACCATATTTATATTCCAAAAGTACTTCTCTGGCATAACCTGAATAAGTGAAAACACTGCGGGCATAATTGTAAGGCGGTCTTTCTTCCTTACATTCCGGACAGGGCTGCCCTTCAATTAAGGTTGCCGGAACAACCTCTCTTCCACAGACCGGGCAGGCATCTGTAATAAAAGAAAAACGGGCCAGACAGCGGTCACAAACCCCTTCTATTTCGGAATGATCATATCTGCGACCACAGGCAAGACAGACAGGTTTTTCAGGATAAACCAAATCTTTTAAAATATCCAGTACTTTCAATTTTAATTAACAACTCCTTTGAGGTTGTAATGTTCACGCAGATCATCAATTTTCTTTCTGGCCCTCTGCAGAGCATTGTCAACCGTTTTGACATTAATATCAAGATCTTCGGATATTTCCTGATAGGATTTACTATCCAGATAAAGCATAAACACATTCCATTCAAGATCTGTTAATTCTTCCGAGAGTTCGTCAATAATTGTAGTTAAAGTTTCCTGACAGATAAATTTCTTTTCTAGATTTTCTCCTTCATCTGGTAAAATTTCATTAAAAGTTCTTCCCGTTTCATTGCCATAGTCCAGGCTTTTATCAAGAGAAGCAGAGGTATTTAAAGGCATGTGTTTCTGGCGATTTGCCTTTTTTATAGCAGAAACCAGCTGTCTGTGTACACAAAGCTGAGAAAAACCTCGAAAAGAAGCTCCTTTATCTTCTTTAAAATCCCGGATTGCTTTGTACAGTCCAACTCGTCCCTCCTGAATAACATCATCCCGATCCAGACCCTTGATAAAAAAGAATCTGGCCTTAGCATAGACTATATCCATATTTTGATCTATTAGATATTCTATTGCAAAGTCATTTCCAGCCTGGGCCATCTCTATAATCTCTTCTTCTTCCTTCTCTTTAAACAAGAATATCCCCCCATCCTGGTCTCAGTTTTCCCTCAAAAACTCATCAAATCCTGAAATGAAATACCCAATTCCAGCATTGTCACTCCTAAAAGTAAGAGGGTCAGCAGAATAAGAATTTGTAGTTGACTATTTTTCATCTTTAATCTGCCTTATCTTTTTAATTAAATTTGTTGTTGATTTTCCCTTAACCTCGGTAATTAAAACTATTTTTCCACCATAACTGTAAACTGTCTCCGCCTCAGGTAGATCTTCAATTCTGTAATCTCCACCTTTAACATAAACCTGTGGTTTAATCTGCTCCAGTAAGTTAGTGGCATCAGCTTCCGAAAAGAGTATTAGATAATCGACCATTTCCAGAGCAGCCAGCATTTCGAGTCTGTCAGCCTCCGGCATCAGAGGACGTGTTTTCCCTTTCAGCTTTCTAACTGAACTGTCACTATTTACAGCCAGCACCAGCTTATCACCCAGAGAAGCAGCTTTTTTCAAATAGCGAATATGACCAACATGCAGGATATCAAAGCAACCATTTGTAAAAACAATTAATTCTCCTGCCTCTTTTCGGGCATCAATTTCTTTTTTCAAAGCATCGAGGTCCATAATTTTAGCTGTCATTTTTATTCACTTCCCTGATTAATTCGGCGCCTGTAACTGAAGCAACCCCACTTTTGCGGACAACAATCCCGGCAGCATAATTGGCAATTCTAATCGCAATCTCTGCCGGTGCACCTGCCGCCAGGGCCAGAACCAGTGTACCAACCACGGTATCTCCAGCACCTGTTACATCAAAAACTTCACTAAAATTAGCAGCGGCAATATGCTCTATTTTATCTCCGGGTGCAAAAAGAGTCATTCCATCTCCACCCTGAGTTATAAGCAGATATTTTAATTCCAGCTTTTTCCTCATTTCTAGACCAGCTTTTTCTACTTCAGCCTGAGATCTCAGTTCCCTGCCATAAATAGCAGAGGCTTCTTCTAAATTAGGAGTTGCAATTACAGCTCCCTTAAACTGATTTAACTGATAACGGCTGTCTACAGCTGACTCTTTTCCGGCAGCAGCGGCAGCTTCTACAAACTGAGCCGTACTATTCTGATTAAAAATTCCGTTTCCGTAATCCGAAAAAAGAATCGCATCACTGCTGGCGATATTTTCCTTAAGGTAAGAATTTAATTTCTGCTGAAGCTGAGTACTGATATCAAAACTCTTAACTTTATCAACCCTTACCACCTGCTGGCGAACAATCTGCTCACCACCGGCCAGAATCCTTGTTTTCTCAGCAGTCGGCCTGCTTCTGTCCTTAAAGACTCCTGCAGTTAAAATCTGCCGTTCTTCAAGCTCTTCAATCAGAGCTTCTGCTGCCAGATCCTCTCCTACAACACCAAGCAGATCAACCTCTGCTCCCAGGCTGGCAATATTGGCAGCTGCATTGGCTCCACCACCAGGCAGGATTTTCTCCTGCTGATGTTTTAAAATCAGAACCGGTGCCTCGCGAGAAAGCCTTTCTGGATCAGCGATAATAAATTTATCAGCTATTAAATCTCCCAGAACCATTATTCTTTTTTCGCTAAATTTATTTATATATTTTATTAATTCCTCTGAACTATAGTTTCCCATCTCAGCCCCCTACATTTTATAGGTCAGACCAAAATTTATAACTCGATTGCTGAGATCCCAGTACTGATTACCAATACTTATCTCCAAATCACTGCGGGGACCAATATTATATCTGGCACCACCTCTGTAATAACTGTGATCAGTTAAGTCCTCATCAACAAAGTAATAGGTCTGCCAGAAAAAGTTTAGATCCTTATTTAAAGTTGCAGCCGAAATTCCTACCCCTTTACCAAAGTCTTGAGCATCAACTTTGTCTGTCAGCATCAGATGCAGATCCATTTTAAACTCAGGCTGGGAAATCATATTCAAACCAATATCTGCACCAATATGAAAATCGTCTCCATCAAAAGCGAGGTTCAGCTTCCCCTGATGGCCACCATTAAGAATAAACTTTGGCTCTAACTGCAGAGTGTCAATCTCCATTGAATCACCTGAAATAAGGTAATTTACCTCTTTCAGTTCAGCTGCATTAACTGCTGTAAAAACTGTAAAAATTAAGCTTACTGTAATCATTAATATCATTATTTTTTTAGTCATTTTATCTCTCCTCTAGTGTAATTTTATTATATATTAGATAAAGCTATATTTAAAATTATTTCTGCAAAAGTTACTTTCCAATGCAGAGCTTTAATCTTCGCGATTAACTATGACTCCATTCGAAATCAAACGATCTGCACTGGGACGATTCATTGTAAAACCTCTGATCACCATTCTGGCTGAGGCACCACCATCAAGATTCATAGCTTCAACAGCACCCAGCTCTCTTAAAATTTCAGCTGTTTCTTCTAAACTCATTCCAATGCTCAATTTTTCCTGTCTACCATCAATAGTCAGCATCAAAAGATGATTATCCGCTGTTAATCCAAGTGCTGTTCTCGGCGCTCTACCATTTAAAATGTCAGGTTGAAATTTTTCTTGCTTACCTGTAATTTTTATTTCTCCATTTTTCAATAGACGCGGGCCACCACCGACAGCATAAATAATATTCTTCTCTTCTAAATCAGGCGAAAACTTGTTATTAATCTTTACCCTCTGGTTCTTTAATTCGGGTGTTAAATATATTAAATCTCTTCTTTCGGAACCAACCCGAACCACAAATCCATCCGGGGGAATTGGAGTTTCAGCTCCAGGCTCAGTTTCTGTACCCAAAATTTTTCCCGAACGAATAACAAGATCATAATAGCCCTTACTTAAGGCCGGCATTCGAGCCCCATAATAACTGTTAAAAACAACTGCTTCATCGGCATGAACTGACCTGTTAACACCATTTATTTTAAAACTTCTGGAAAGATCAGTTATTAACAGTTCTCCCTCCCAGTCTACCTGAGCAAAAGAAAGTTCTTTGTCCTGAGCAATTAAAAGTGCAGTTCGTTGATAAAGCGGTTCACTGACCAGAGTTCCATCAAGATAAAGCAGCCCCAGCGGTCTGCCGCTGTAATGAAAATAGCCTCCATTAACACCAGCCAGAGCAGAATGATCACGAATGATATCACCAAGATCTTCCCTTCCCGGTACAACTCCCTGAGCCAGCACTGGCTTTAAATTAAGTTCATCAACTGAGAGGTCATAGTCAACAACCGTAATTACTCGGGGTCCGGCCCAGCTCTTTTGCCTGATTTCCTTAAAATTAAGTCCCCGGTTAATACGAGCAGTAAATTTAAGCTCACTATCTATAAGTTCTGTCAGTTCCGCAATTTCCGCTCGATCATAATAATATTCTATAATCTCCTGAAAATTATAATCTGCCTGAGCCAGGGGAACAATACCAGCTCTGGGACTGTTAATTTCTTTTAAAGAAAAATCACTATTATAATAAAATTCCTTATCCCTGGTAAGTACCTGGCCTGAAGTCGCTGCTACAGCTTCTTTAAACACCGGACTCAAACGACCAAAGGCTAGCTTATTAAAGTTTTCCAGGCGTGCACCCTGAACTTCCAACTGATAGAGCAGTGAAGTCCTATAAAGAATAGACTGGGCCTTTAGTGCCTCCACCGGAGCACCTGCATTAAAAGAACTCTGCAGCAGATAAGCTGTCATCTCCTCCAGATTAGTTTTATAGCTAAATAAGACTGAATTTCCAATCGGTCCAAATTGAAACTCTCCCTGCATTTTTCTATCCTCAACCTTAAACTGACCCCTAATTTTAAAAACATGAGCCGCTCTTATTTTCTCACCAGCATCATTATAGAAATTAAGCCCTTCTCCAACCTCCTGATTGTAGGGCTGAACCTGCTGATTTTCTACTTTTTGCTGAGGATCAGAATCCTGATTCTTAATCTTAATCTCTCTTATCCAGCCATTATAGCCGGCTTGCTGCAATTCTTGCTGGAATGCTTCTGCCTGTCCGCGCTCGTTAAAGGCTCCGGCCAGAACTTTAAAAAGCCCCTCTTCTTCTTTTACAATTATCTGTTCCTCAAAATCTATTTCTACCTGGTTTTTAAACTGACTGGCATTTTCGGCGGTAGAACTGGCCATTATCTGAACTCCCCAGCCACTTTTTAATTCAGGCTGCTGCAGGTTGATCTCTCCCTGAGTTATGTAATACTCTTTGCCAGCTTCCAACTTCAGATTTTCAGCTCCTGCTGCTATTAGAACTGTGTCTTTTTCAGCCCGCAGGCTGATCTCAGCTGTTGGAGAAAAAATAGGTACTGTTATCTGATGGTTGGACTGGATAAAATCAATTAATCCGGATTGATAATACTCTGCAGAAACAGGAAACGCCAGCAAAAGCAATATAATTAGAGCAAAACCAAAAATTTTTAAAACAAATGAATTTAATTTAATCACAATTTTCATCTCCATTTATTATTATCCGATTTTCAATAATCCGTATAAATCCAAAACTTTTCCGCGAGATCTTTTTTCCCTACTTATATATATTTAATCTCAAAGCCGCAAATCCTGCCTGGATTTTTGATTTATTCAGGTATTTTTCCTCGGGTTAAGCTTTATGTTATAATAAAGTCAAAGAAACTGTTAAAAAATCACTTATCAAGATTACATAAAACTAAAGTTGAGACATTAAAAAGCTCTTTTAAACTCTTTTTAAGAGCTTAAAACAGCAAATTAATAGTGAGAAAGGAACTAACCATGAAAAATAACCAGTTAAAAATCACAGTAATAGATGGATATTTAGATGAACCCTCCTGCCTCGGAGTTCCACCTTATATTTCTCCTCATATCCGCTATCTCTGGGGTGCTCTCCTGGAAGCAGGCGTGCGAGACGATAATCTTAACTACCTGACCATTGACAGCCTAAGAGAAAATAAAGATTTAGAACTAAAAAAAATGGAAACCGCAGACATAGTAATTATGATTGCCGGAACCACAGTTCCCGGACATTATCTCGGGGGACAGCCAGCTGCAGCGGCAGAAATTAAAGAAATAGGCAAAAAAGTTTTTTATCCCACCAAAGTTCTGGGGGGGCCAATCACCTTAATTGAAAATATGAAAGAAAAATTTAAAGATAATTTTGATATTATAGCAGCGGAAATCGCTGCAGTAGATATTTTTAAAAGGCTGACCGAAACAGAAATTTTACCAGCTGAAATTGACAAGTATATAAACAAATTTGCCTTAAGCGGCAGTCATTTACTCAAGAGACACCCCAATTATCCAAAAATAATTGCCGAACTGGAAACTTTTCGAGGCTGTCCCCGGAGCAGCCACTGTGCTTTCTGCAGTGAACGCCTAAAGAATTTAACTTACAGCCGCAGCCCGGAAAATATTGCCGCAGAAGTTAAGGCTCTGGCTGAAGTAGGTATTCATCACTACCGCCTTGGAAGCCAGACAGATCTACTGCTCTATGGGGCTCAGCTGAAAAATGAAAATTTTATTTTAAACCCAGATCAGATCAAGGAACTCTATCAGGGCATTCGCAGAGCGGATCCTGATCTCAAAGTGCTGCATATGGATAATATGAACCCGGCTGAAATTGCCCGCAATCCAGAAAAATCAGCTCAAATTATAGAAACCATTGCTAAATATAACACTCCCGGTGATACAGCAGCCTTTGGGCTGGAATCAGCCGACCCAGAAGTCTTAAAGAAAAATAATATAGACAGCAGCAGTAAGGATAATTATTTTGCCATTAAACTAATGAATGAAATTGGCGGCAGAAGAGAAAACGGCATCCCCAAACTGCTTCCAGGTCTCAATTTTCTCCACGGCCTGATTGGAGAAAGCCGAAAAACTCTTAATTATAATTATCAGTTCTTAAAAAAATTACTGACTGATAATTTAATGCTCAGAAGAATTAATATCAGACAGGTTGTCCGCCTGGGCAGTTATCCTGAAGTTAAGTACTCCCAGGGTGAATTCAAAAAATACAAACAAAAAATAAATAAAGAAATTAATCAGCAAATGCTAAAAAAAGTATTTCCGGCAGGTGTTGTTTTAACTGACCTCTATTCCGAAAAGAAAAAGGGCAGTCTCAACTACTGCAGACAGCTGGGTACCTACCCGATACTAACAGCAGTCATCGATCAAAATGACAATTTTTTTCAAAAAGTAAAAGTTGTTGATCACGGTTATCGCTCAATTACAGCTCTCAAATGGCCCAAAAAATTTAATGATTATAGTAAAAAAGAATTGGAAGCTATCCCGGGAATCGGAAGCAAAAGAGCTTCCCGACTAATACTGGAAAAACCAGCAGATATTAAAGAATTATCTGCTCTACTGGGGCCAGATTTTGATCAGAAAACTCTTTCCCATTTTTTTCAATTCTAAATACTGATTAAAAATCTGCTGTCAGTTCCTTTAAGTATTTTTTAAATTCAGGCCCCAAATCTTCTCTTGCCAGAGCCAGCTCAACTGTGGTTTTTAAAAAACCCATTTTATTTCCAACATCATAACGTTTTCCTTCGAAATCATAACCATAAACTACTCGCTTATCAAGCAGAGTCTTTAAAGCATCAGTTAGCTGGATCTCTCCTCCTTTGCCTGGAGGCGTGTTTTCTAAAATATTAAAAATATCAGGAGTAATAATGTAACGTCCTAAAATTGCAAGATTGGAAGGCGCCTCTTCCAGTGATGGTTTTTCTACCATATCTTCGACCCGATAAACATCACCATCTTTGCGGCTATAATCAACTATTCCATATTTATTTACGTCTTTTTCGGCAACAGTTTTACAGCCCAGAACAGCAGTCTCTTTTTCTTCATAAATCTCCATCATCTGCTGAATAACTGGCTTTTTAGAATGGATTATATCATCCCCAAGCAGGACTGCAAAAGGATCATTACCCACAAATGTTTTGGCACAATAAATAGCATGGCCCAGACCTTTCTGCTCCTTTTGCCTGACTGAATGAATAGTAATCATCTCCGAAATATCTTCAACCATATTTAAAAGCTCTGTTTTACCCTGTCTTTTTAAAGCTGCTTCCAGGGCCTGAGATTTATCAAAATGATCTTCAATGCTCTGTTTATCTTTAGAGGTAATGATTAAAATATCCTCAATTCCTGCTGCAACTGCCTCCTCAACTATATACTGAATAGAAGGTTTGTCAACAATCGGCAGCATCTCTTTGGGTTGAGCCTTGGTTGCCGGTAATAGTCTGGTTCCCCAGCCGGCTGCTGGAATTACTGCTTTTTTAATCTTCATTATATCACTCCCAAATAATTTTCGCTAAGTCTAAGTCAGATTAATCAAAATTTCTCTTATTAATATTATAACATTAAATCAGATAGATGTTAAAAACTGTAGGAAAACTGAAGTCCATAGCGTTGATCTTTAATTTCAAAATCATGGGCCACAAATAAATCAACTTCTATTGGTTTTAAACCTAATAAATATAATCTCGAATTAAAAGCAGGCCCAACTGCCAGTCCCTCCTCTGACCACTGCTGATCACTGTAATAGTCAACAAATAGGTAACCTCCAATATCAGTTAACTGCAAGAAATTTAGAAGTTCCATCGGCAGCTGCAAATTATAATTATAATTGAAATTTAAAGAAGCCTGCAGATTGGTATTACTGTCCAGTTTTTGACCCCTATAGATAAGTGGAGATTCCACAAAATCACTGCTATTATAAATAACTTCGGTCCCAATACTCCAGGCCTCAGTAAAATCATAATTAATAAGGTGTGAACTCAAAATATCAACATCACCCTGCTGATAATTTAAAAAAAGATCATTTTCGGACTGCCACTGAAAGTCATCACCCAGATAGCGAAAATCATTTCCAAAAAGCAAATATTCAGTCCCCTGTCTCCTGCCATAGCCGGCAGATAAATTAAATCTTCTACCAAAATATTTAAGTTCTGCTTCATAATCACTTTTAGTAGCCGAATCATAATCATTTCTATATTTTAAATATAGATCAAGACTATCCGTAATTTTTTTTATTCTTAGAGCAGCTGAGTAAGCATCCTCCCAGCTGTCCTCTCCCAATAGAGCAAGCCTGGCCCTGTTATAATAGATCTCAGCACCTACCTGAAATTGATCCAGTGGTGTACGAAATAATTCCTGGCTGAAAGGCGAAAAATCTCTTCCATAATAAATCAGAGGACTTATTCCCCTTTCTTCTACAATCAGCCGGTCGAATTCAAGATCTCGCAGTATGCTGTCCAAACTATAATTTTGACGAGGAACTGGTTGTCGGAGAGGTATACCTGCTTTTTTTAATTCAGCTTTTAACTGTGGAATTTTCTTTAAAGTTTCCAGGTAACCTATTTCTACCAGTCTGCTGGCATAATTAAAATCCATAAACGTATAGTTTTCAACATCGGCAGTAATAATAAAATCAGCATATCTGTCCAGTATCTGGCCGGAATACTCATCCTGAATAATTTCTAAAAAACGGTTTGCTGATTGAAAAGGACTTCCATAATCATATCTTTTCTCATCTTCAGGTGTGTGAGTGGCAATAACATAATCAGCTCCCAGCAGAGCAGCTGATTTTGCAGGAGATGATTCCAGTACCCCTGCATCAATAAAATAATGCTCATTCTGAGAATGGATTGGAAAATAACCGGGAATTGAATAGGCCGCCTGCAGCACCTCTGAGATTTTACCCTCTGTTGTTAAATATTTTTTTCCTTCTGCCAGATCAAAACTAAGCTGAGCTGTCGGAATCAAAAAATCTTCCAATTTTTTTTGCGGTGCAACTGATTCCATAAAAATATTTACTTTTTTACTATTCAAAAGAGCACCCCGACCGAAATTAAAAAGTCTGGCAAAAGGAGTATCAGTTACAATTTCTTCGATCTGATCCACCGACAGACCACTACCATAGAGAGTAGCAATAATTGAACCCATACTGGTTCCAGTCATTAAATCAATGGGAATGTTATTTTCTACCAGAGCTTTTATGACCCCCAGATTTGCAATTGCTCTGGCTCCTCCACCAGAAAGTGCCAGCCCCACGGCCGGCTCACTTTTTGCTCCAATCCTGTTTTTAAAATGCTGATAATTTTCCACCAGATAGCTCTCGCCATCAAATTCTATTTCCTGCAGACTATTTTCTGCTGCAGATCTTTCGGGCTCTGATTCAGCAAAAAGAAGCCCGGAAAATAAAGTAGTGAAAATAATAACTAGAATAAAAATGAAAATTATTTTTTTCATAATAAACACCTCTGTTCGGGAAAAGCTGAATAAAACAGCAAAGGGAGGCAGAGCCTCCCTTTTATTTTTTTAATTCTGCCTCTTATTTTTCTATTACTCTTCTTGCATGCCAAATACTTAGAAGCTGTTCATTATCTCCTCAACTTCAGACATTAAATTCTCCTTAAATCCGGCCAGCACTTTTTCTGCTGTTGCCTGATCTTTTTCGCGAACTGCAAAATAAAATTTAAGTTTGGGTTCAGTTCCGGAGGGCCTAATAGTGAGTTTAGCATCACCTTCCAGTAAATATTGAAGCACATTTGATTTAGGCAGCTTTATTTCTTCTTCCTGATTTTCATCTAAATAATTAATTGTAGATAATTTATAATCCTTAACCACCTTAACCCTGCGGCCTGCTATTTTTTCGGGACTCTCTTCTCTCAGTCTGGCTATTGTTTTAGTTATTACTTCCTGGCCTTCCTTTCCTTCCAGGCGAATCGACTCTAAATCTTCCAGATAATAACCAAATTCTTCTCGCAATTCTGCCAGACGCTCCAGCAGATTTGTTCCTTCTTCTTTATATTTTAGAGCCATAATTGCTGCCAGACCAGCGGCAACCGCAGCATCTTTATCGCGCGCATGTTTACCAATTAAATATCCGAGGCTTTCTTCAAAACCCAGAATAAATTCTTTTTCCCCTGATGCTTCAAACTCTGTAATTTTTTCTCCAATAAATTTAAATCCTGTCAGTACATCGAGTACTTCCACCCCGTACTCAGCAGCAATATCTAAAACCATATCTGTAGAAACAATTGACTTAACAATAACTCCATTATCAGGTAGCTTACCTGCTGCCTTTGCTTCTTTTAAAAGAAAATCAGCAAATAAAACACCTGTTTCATTCCCATTTAAAAACTGATAGTTCCCCTCAGCATCTCTAACTGCAGGTGCCATCCGATCACAGTCAGGATCAGTTGCAATAACCAGATCGGCTTCTTCTTCCTCAGCCAGCTTTAATGCCAGATCAAAAGCCTCTCTGTCTTCAGGGTTTGGACTTTCTACGGTAGAAAATTCTGAATCTCCATCTGATTGTTCTTCCACAAGATGCAGGTTAGAAAAACCTAAATCACTGAGAAGTTTTGGGATTACTGTACTGCCTGTTCCATGTAGTGGAGTATAAACCACTGATAAATTGCTGCCCTTCTCTGCTGCTAGATCTGTATCTGGTAAAATATCTATTAAAGTTTTTTGATAACTATCATCAACTTCGGCACCAATGTAATTTAATAATCCCTTATCAACTGCCTCCATCTCATCCATAGTTTTAACAATAGAAAAATCATCTATTTCTTCAATTTCAGCAATAATATCTCGAGCCTGCTCAGGTACTACCTGTCCCCCATCTTCCCAGTAGACCTTATAGCCATTATATTCCGGTGGATTATGACTGGCGGTAACTACTATGCCACCGATTGCATCTAATTCTCTAACTGCATAAGAAAGCTCCGGAGTTGCTCTCATTCCGGTAAATAAATATGTTTTGATGCCATTTGCAGCCAGCACAAGTGCTGCTTCCAGTGAAAATTCCGGCGAATTATGTCTTGAATCGTAGGCAATTACAACACCTTTTTCCTGACCATCATCACTGTAATTAATTATATAATTGGCCAGACCCTGAGTGGCTTTCCGGATCACATATTTATTAATTCTATTAGTTCCGGCCCCCATTTTTCCTCTCATACCACCTGTACCAAAATCAATATTTTTATAAAAGCGATCTTCAATTTCTGCTTCATCATCCTGGATGGCTTCCAGCTCTTCTTTTGTCTCCTTATCAAAATAGTCACTTAAAAGCCAATCGCGATATCTGGACATATAACTCAAAATTGATCAACTCCTTTGTTGATAAACGATCTAAAGTATTTATGCTACTCATTGAAAATATTATATCACAAATAATTTTTTTTATAAAGTTTTTAAAGAATTAAGAAAAATTAGAGTTTATATTTAAATTTCAAAGAAATTTTGCGGCCACTCTTATCAGTTCGACCGGAATTTTTCGTATTTATCTGCTGGTCAAACTGCAGCTTTGTGTCCAGATCAAGATTTTCGCTAAATTTCCAGCCCCACTTTAAGGAAACTCGATTCAATCGATAGTCATCTTCCGGACTGATCTTATATTCAGTCCACTGTCTTTGAAATAAAATTTCATAATCGTGTTTTTCATTTAAATCATACTGCAGTGTGTACTGCACTCGGGCCAGCTGATAGTCTTTTGTTTCCGCCTCCAGATAATCCTTATCTCGCAGCAAAAGTTTAAATCGATTGCGCAGTTTCTCAGTTAAATAAAAGGTATAATTACCCTCAACTTCTAAATTCAAATTATCATAGGTCTGACTCTGTTCATAAATGCGCTGCTGCCGTTGAGCTTTCAAATAATAATATTCACCTACAGCCAGCTTCTGTTTATATCGCAGCCACTGTTTGTTATACTGATAATAATCAACAATGTTATCTTCATTTTCTTCCAGGTCTCCCGGATCAGTATAAAGCCGATCTCCACTCTCAAAACTGCCACTAATTTCCGGCCTATAGTCTTTAGCTGCCACCGGGGCTGCATAAAAACCAGTTAAAATCAAAGCAGAGAAAATTAAAAGAATAGAAACTATCAGAAAAGTTATTGTGTTCTTTTTCACAAAAATCACCCTTTTTCTTTATTTTTCACGATTAAAAGGAAAATTCCTGCAATTTTGTGAAAAAATATTCAAAACCCTGTCCTTTAATCAGACAGGGTTTTAATAAATTAGATTAGATTTAAATAGAAAGACCAAAATTAATACTTTTATCAACAAATTCATAGCCAATAAAAAAATCAAAACAGTCTTCTTTTTTTCTAAGTCGAAGATTTATTTCGTCCCATTCTTCGCTAGATAAATCAAAACTGCCATCAGTCTCAAGTGCCCAGGCTGAATCTGGATAATCACCTCTGATATCTAGAGAAATTGAAGGTTTAAGCAATCTTTCCTCTTCTTCCCGATCATCGACTAATGGGGTACTGCCCATCACTCTATCCTGCCGATAAAAAAGGGCAGATTTAAAAAGTAACTTTTTATTTAATTGATTTCGATAGCGAAGACCGGTATTTAAAACCGAAAAGTGATAATTCTGATCATAGCCGCTCTGATAATGATCAAGTCGATAATTATGAGTTAAGTGGTAGGAGAAACCAGCTGGAAGCTGCCAGCTATTGTTGTAGTTTAAATTTAATCTGGATTTATTTAACTCTACTCCTCCATTTTCGACCCGTCCTGTCCCCAGGGAAGTTTTAAAAGAATAAAAAGCAGGAAATGAAAGTTCAAGATAAGGATAGTAATTGTAGTCTTCTCCTGCCACATATTTAAGATTCCAGTTAACAGCTGTCTGGTTATGGCTTAAACTGTAATTTTCTTTAATCAGTTCTTCGCTATTATATTCTCTTCTCAAAGATGCATTGACCCCTGTCCCAAAGCGATAGTCAGCTGTATAAACTGTTTCAATTATTTCTTTCTGTTCCGGATCGTATTTCTTAAAAAGACCAGTTTTCAAACCACTTTCAAATTGGTAATTTGCCTCAACAAAATATCGATTGACCGGCTCTGCAGGCAGTAAATCCCGCAAAAGTCCTGCTTCCAAACTTAAATTGCCAGGAGTATAAAGCAGTGAACTTCTAAATTCTTTTTCTTCTTCGTCTAAAACCTCATCCTCAAAATCATAATCATAAAGATAATAATAACGATTTTTAAAACTTAAATTCTCAGTAAATCGCTGGATATTAAGATATTCTCTGCGTTCATCTCTTTCCTCTCCGGACCCTTCCCGCCAGTAATAAATTCGGCCGCTGTTAGAATCTCCAATCTGGTAGGGATAGGACAACTCAACTGTAACTCCTTTTTCAGCATCATAGCCGAATCTGGGCAGGGGAAAGGTGTTTCTAAGTTCTTCTCCCTCTTTTCCGTCAGGATCATAGGTAACAGAATAATATGGAAAGTAAAAAACAGGTATATTGGCTATGTAAGGAACTATATGATGAATAGTAATCGTATTATCAGGATTAATTCTGACCTCTTTAGCCTTAAAATGATAGTGCGGTTCCGGACGACTGCAGGGAGTAAATGCTGCTGACTGCATGACACCTTCTACTGGTGAAGCCGAAAGTATATTTAGCTTCGAACCAGAAAAATATATCTGGCCAACACTTCCTTTCGCACCGTAAAGACTTCCCGTTTCCAGTTGATAATTATACTCCAGGCTGTCACCCCGCAGATCATCTTTATCAGATTCAATTAAAACATTTTTATAAGCTTTTAACTTTTTATTTTCGGTATCAAGTTCAAATTTATCTGCTCTAACAGTAAAATCAGCTGATTTGAAAACAGGTGAACCTTCAAAAACTACCAGACCTGTTTGCTCAATAAAAGTAATTTCTTCTCCTTGAACAACATAATCTGCTGCAGATACTGAAAACGAAAGTAAAAAAAGAAAGGCAAAAACAAGCAGCAAAAATCCTCCAATTTGATTTAACTGACAATGTCTATAATTATTTTTCTGCAAGATTCTAACTCCTTTTCAAATCAGTTTTCTGCTCATCTAAAATAATATGAAAAAACCCGCCTTTCTGGCAGGTTAGATCTATTTTAAAACTATACCCCTAATTTCTTTTTCTTCAATCAGCTGGATATATAACTCTGAACCAGCAGGAATTGTCTCATCTTCACCTTCAACAAAATAACCAACAACTACTCCCGGCAAACCAAGAAGGGCCGTTCCCAGCACACTGGCACCAATAGCCAGTTTCTGTGATTCGTTCTCTTCCCGGGCCTCATCTTCAATTGCAACATCCAGTGAACTACCATCAATAGCAGTCAGTTGAGGAAAACCAATTTTAATGTCTCCATCCTGCCCCATTTTCCCGGCTTCTTTAATTTCTGTAACTTCCAGCTCTCCTGTAGTACCTGCAGGTATGATTAAAACATCCCCAATTTTAATATCTTCTACCACCTGATAGGGAACCTTCTTACCCCGGCTGGCAGTTTTAGAATCAATTTCTTCCAGCAATTCGATCCTGATTAGCTGATTCTCTCTACTTTTTACAAGCTGAATTGGCATTTCCCGCCCGCTGATTGTTAGCTGATAAAGCTTCTTAATCCTTTCTTTAAGTGGACCCTCAGTAACTTGACCACTTACCATCTTCTCTAAATTATTGATCCGTTCAAGCAGGTTAGATCTCCCGATTTCTCCACTTATTGCCCACTCAACTGTATTAAAGAGAAAAACAAGAGAAGGAGACTTTTCTGTTGTTTCAAAAAGATCAGAAATTATTTTTTCTGTTCTTTCGACAATGGATCCCGACTGCCTTTTTTGATATAAACTCTGTTCAACATCACTAACCCGTTCTAAAATCGGCTTATCCGATACGGAACCATATAAAAGCCTTTCCGCATCTGCCAGACCATCGAGTGGAATAATCCCCGCAGCCTGCAGCTGGGAATAAGGCAAAATAGGTGTCATAATAATTGAAAATACTAAAATCAGTACTGTAATTTTTTTTATATTTATTGACAAAATACTGCACCATCCTTAAAAGTTTATTTCGAAAGAAGCACTAATATTTCTTTCGCTATCATCCTTATTTTCATCATTTTCGATTAATTCATAACCAAGATTCAAACCATAATTTTCATCAAAAGTTACTCCCAGACCTAGATCCCAGGCTGTCTGAGATTTTAAAGTTGACTCCAGGTCCTCTGGGTTCAGCAATTTATAGGAAGCACTAAAAGTTGCCAGATTATTAAAATCGAGCTCAACACCAGTTATTCTCTGAGTCAGTTCGTCATTTAAATCAATCTGATAGCTGGCTCTAATTGTTCCCATTGGATCATTATACTGCAATCCAAAGACTGTAGTATCAGCATTTAAGTCATAATCATCATTAAATGTATTTAAATCATTATTTTCTATAAAATCAGCAGAAACTGTAAGCCGATCACTGGTTTGATAGGCAAGTCCCAGACTGCGCCGACTTTCATTTTCTTCTCTAAAAACTCTCTCAGAACTGGCAGGTGTTAATAGGTTTTCCTCACTGTTAATAGTAAGATTCGGATTAGCTTCCGAATCAACTGTGGAAGAATTTACACTCTGCACCTCCCACCATTCTCGGTTAGCAAGACTGTAACCTGCTCTAATCAATGCTCGCGAATTAATGGCATATTCAAGCTGCAGCTGGGTTTCACTAATGACTTCATCATCAATAATCTGCTGGCTATAATCCGTATTAAAATTAAGATCAGATAAAAGCTGCAAACCTGTATTCTGCTGGCTTCCATTACCAGTAAGATTAAAGCTGCTGTTATCTATTTCAATATCTTCGATGTTAGTTGTGCTTTCAAACTGAGAAGCAATACCAAGCAGTTCTTCCCTGGCAGAATCGGAAAACGACTTTTCCTGAGACAGGTCCAGACTTTTAAGATTTTCTGTTTCAGGATCAGTATTGGTCTGATCTGCTTCCTGAGCCGAAATATTTAAAGTAAAAATTAACAAAATAATGGCAGTAAATATCAATAATCTCTTCATCTTTCCCTGCCTCCTTTCTTTTATAATTACACACTTTAATTATAACAGATCTGGCCTGAATAATCCAGATAAGAAAACCTTTTATTTTCCAATTTATTATATTTGTCTATTTCGATATAGTATTATATAATCTAATTAATAAAAATATATTTGAGGTGGTCATATGTCAGCAGATATAGGTTTGATTGCAGCTCTTTCGGCAGGACTTTTATCTTTCTTTTCTCCCTGTATTTTACCATTAATACCGACCTACCTGTCTTATCTAGTCGGTGATTACGCAAAAGCGAAAGAAAAAAATAAGAATATTTCAATTGTAATCTCTTCTCTCAGTTTTATTGCTGGTTTTACTATTATATTTATTTTGCTGGGCTTATCAGCCACATTTTTAGGTAAATTTTTAATTAGAAACCAGAATATCCTGACAAACATTGGCGGCATTATTATTATTATTTTTGGTCTTCATTTAACAGGAATTCTTGAAATAAGCTATTTCTATCGAGAAAAGAAATTTGAGTTACCGGATTATCTGCAGGGAAATTTGCGTTCCTTTGTAATGGGATTAATCCTGGCTCTCGGTTGGACCCCCTGTATTGGACCTATTTTAAGTTCAATTCTGATTGCTGCCAGTACAAGGTCTAATATCATGGAAGGTGGCTTGTTACTTTTATTTTATTCAATTGGTTTATCAGTCCCATTTTTCTTATCAGCAATTTTTATGGATTATCTCTTGCCAAAGTTAAAGGCTTTTAATAAGTATCTGCCATTAGTAAACAGAATAACAGGAATATTACTAATTATTTTTGGATTTTTAATGATCAGTGGTTATCTGGAAGTTTTAAATAGAATGCTGCTTTAAATTTCAAAAGATACCTTATAACAAAAACTTTTAAGAACATTATCTTGATCAGTAGCTTAAAATTGAGTTTCATATTTAAAAATAAAGGAGACTAATAATTTGCAAAGAATTATATATCATGGTACAAAATAAATAACCTCGGGAGAGATAATCTATGGAAAAAAGAAAACATATATTAGTACTTATATTGACTTTAATTTTATTTTTAAGTGGAACTGTATTTGCAGCACCCGAAATAGATATTTTTGATAATTGGATTACAAGTAAAAGTAAAGATTCTGAATCAGGGAATACTACTGTAGAAATATACCAATCAGATTATGCTATACCTTTAAGGGTGATTTGGAAAAATGGCGAGATAATGATAGTTATGAAGCCTTATAAAATAGAAGAACTAGGTAATGAATACGAAATATATTATCAATTCGATGATGGTGTAACTAATAGAGTTGTTTGTGAGGTTTCTCAGGAAAGAAAAAGTCTTTACCTTCCTGACCAGCTGGAAAAAGAATTGATTGAAAAAATGATGACTCATGAAAGCTTAAATATAGGAAGCTTTAAACTTCCAGATCCTACAGCAGGAAATGAATTAAACTATGATTTAAATAAATTTGATGAAGCAGTAAAAAAATACAGAGATTTATTTTTGACTAATTAAATTATTGTTTTAAAAAGCCCTTAAGTCAAAATTTGAATATCTGCCTTAAGGGCTTCTTATTAATTATTAATTTATCGCTTAGAAACTCTATGTTAAACCAGCTTTATATGAAAATCCGTTACTGTAAACATCTCCTTCATCCTCATCATCCATTTCAAGATATAGATAATCTATACCAGCATTAAAATCCCAGCTATCAGCAAATTGACGTTTATAACCAATACCCCATCTATAACTAACCGCATCTAAATCTACTTTTTCATCTACTAAACCTGAAGCAGCAAAAGCTTGACCTTCAAAATTCTTATCTTTAGTACCTTTATAAAAAGCTACTCCTCCACCAGTTGTCCATCTTTCACTTAATTCATAATCAGCTAAAAGAGCAAGACCATTAAGTGCAACATCAATTTCAGCTGATCCTTTTCCAACAGCAGAATCAAAATTTGTTTCTACTGCACCAAAGATATGTTCATACTGAATATTTGCTGTCCATTTATCACTTACTTTCTTTTTCGCTCCTAAATAAAGCATAGGAACTTTATCAATATTGTCCATTTTTTCAATATTACTTGTTGATATTGAACCCTGAAAATTGCTTGCAACTAAATTATTTAAATCATCTATTGTAGAATTCCATTTATCTAATGTAACATTTGTAATAGAAATCCCACCAACAGCTTCCCAATCAGATGCAGCTGCACTTCCTGCTAACAACCCTACTATCATTAAGGCCATCATTAATATTATAATTTTATTCTTCATTCTTTAAATTCCTCCTATAGTTTGTTATTTTTTTCCTATAAACATAGAAAACCCGAGGGATAAATCCCCCGGGTTGTTTTTATTTCTTTATATTAGACTATGATTAGAAGCTTACAGATAAGGAAGTAGTTACAGCATTACCTGTACCTTCGCCCTCAACGTCATCTTCTCCGTCAATCCACTTAGCTTCTGTATTCCAAGTCATATTATCTGAAAGTTCTTTTGTCATATAACCTTTCAGGTAGTTATAACTAATTACAGTGGCACCATTATCATCTTCATCTTTATTAACTAATTCTGCACCAAGAGTAGTTGTATCGTTCCAAGCATACTCAGTACCCAAAGTGATGATAGTAGTATCATATCCATCTTTGTAAGTATCATTCATAGTATAAGCAACAGATGCACTATTAGTAAACTTACCATAACTATTATCTAATGCTACTTCTACAGTATTTTTATCTTCGTTATTGTCATTAGATTCATCTTGAACTAATGTATAGTCACCAGTAACCGTATTATTTTCATTTAATACATATGATGCACCTACATTAAACTTGTTATAGTCATTAGCTTCTTCAAGATCTCCTAATACACTTGCTGACTCAAAATTCTCGCCAACAGTTTCAAACATACCATCAACAGTTAATGCGTCACTAACTTTTGCTTCAGCATTAACATTGAATAGTGTATCACTTTCTGTATCAGTATCATTAAACACAACTTCTCCACCAACAGTTACCATATCAGTAACAGCTACATCAGAAACTTCTACTGCTACATCAGTAACATCTTTAGTTTCTAAATCAAAACTAGCCTGATATACTTTTCCAGTAACAGTACCGAAGTCCATTTCTCTACTTACATGAACACCATAATAATCTGTATCAACATCATAATCTTCTCCTAAAACAAAAGCAGTGATGTCATTACCCATGTAAGAAGCTGTCATTTCCATACCTTCCATATCTTCATCATCAATGAAGTATGAAGAAGCTGTATATCCGTCTAAGTCACCAAACTTAAATCCATAATCATTATAAGCAACTTCTAATAAAGCACTATCAACAGCTAAATCTAATCCATCTTCTTCAACACTATAAACACTGCTATCAAAAACAGTATCTTCTTCAGCAAATACATTAGTAGTAGTATCTACAGCAAGATTAAAGCTAGCTCCATTTAATTCACCAGCAGCGTTAATTCCAATTTCCTGCCAGAATTTCTTTTCTGCTGGGAAATCTTCTGCATCTTCTTCTTTAGAAGGACTAACTGGTGCAGCAATATCTAGAGCGTCTCCATCAGCCCACAGTTCTATAACAGCATCTGCGTTATCACCATAGTTAGCAACTTCTGCAAATGTATCTATAGTAGCTGTAAATTCAATGTTATCTTCTGGTACGTCCATAGCGTCTACTTTAGCTTCTAATTCAGCCATATCTTTACCTAAAGCATCAACGTCTGCGCCTAATACTTTAAGCTCAGCAGCTAATTCGAAAGTTAAAGCGTCAACGATATCTGCTACTTCTTCAGCTTGAGCATCGCTTAAGCTGTCCTGAGTGTTCTTTTCCATTAAGGACTTAACGATAGCAGTTACGTCTTCTGCCTGACCTGTAGTTAGACCTTCGCTCATTTCGTCCATTGCAGCAGCCATTTCTTCCTGCTCAGCAACAATGTTGTCTAATGCGCGGCTAACCATAACAGCCATTTCGTAACGAGTCATGTTCTGGCTACCTTTGTATTCGCCATCAGGATAACCTTCGACGATACCAGCAGCAACTAATTTGTTAATTGCATCGTATGCCCAGTGATCACTTGGTACGTCAGAGAATGACTGACCAAATGCAGGCATAGCTAATGCTACGACTAAGATTAAAGCAATTGTAATTGTAAGTTTTTTCATTATTAAAATCCCCCTTGATTGTGTTCTAACATTTTTCTTTTTCGATATATAAGTTCTAATAACTTATACAATCATAGAGGACATCCGAGCGAGTTACCTAGTTTCCTCTTCATCTGTCCAAAAGATTTTTGATAAGTATCTTAGAACTCTTATAACTCTACAGCTCCGCAGCTTCGGGGGCACCTCCTTTCCGCCGCATTTTAGCGTTGAGTTTATAAGCATAATTAAATTATCAATTTGCAAATTAAATTATAACAGTAAACTAACCTAACTGTCAAATTTATTTACTATTAATCCTCAAACCCTATTGTAAAGCACTTAATCGATTTTGTCAAGCTTATCGAGATATTTTTCACCAATTATTAAGGCTGCATAATCATCAAGCGGCTTTTTAAGCTTCCAGCTGACCACTTTTCGCAGCAGTTTTTCGTAGTTAGACATCGGCTTTTCCTTTAAATAGCGGGCCTGAGCTTCCTCTGTTGTATATTCTTCAGCAACCATTGTTATTTTTAAATCAGAATAACGGCTGCTGACCATTTCTTTTACTGAATCAGCCCCGGTCCCATCACCAATTATTATTTCTTTGATCTGATAATTATTAAAAATCTCAGCTAAATGATCTAAAAGCTCTTCTTTTTTGACTATTGTTTTTTCTTTTTCTTCTTTAGTATAACTTAAAACTGCAGTCCCAACTTTGTCACTGCCCGGATCCAAAGCAAGTAGATTATTCATTATTAGCCTCCTCAGCAGAACCATCAGCCCCAATCTCTTCCAGCTCAAAGTCTAAATTATCATTTAGTCTATCCTGTCTCCAGATATCTCTGCCGGCATAAATATTAATCCGGACTTCACCACTGGCTGAGCGTACCCTGTTAACCAGATCATAAAACTGGCTGAAGTTGATACTGCCGACCTGGCCTGAGTTATCGGGTAATAGTCCCTGGTTAATTGCTTTCTGGTTAATATCCTGCAGCAGTGCTTCCAGTTCAGTCTCTATTTCTTTACTACTCTGTTCAGCACTAATTTCTCTACTGCTGATTAGCTGTCCCTTTTTGAAGACTTTAAAATCCTCATAAAGCTGGAAATTCGCATAAAGCCAGTCGTTTTTAGGAACATTAACTCTGGCTATTAAAGAAACAATAACTCTACTGCCCGGCTCCATATTGTAAATGATGCGGGCGGCATTTAAAATATCCTCAGTCTGTAAGCGGAGTGCCATCCCGGTTTCTTCATTAACTTCAATCTCTTTTTTTACTGCAACCTGATTGGCTGCCTGCAGATACTTATTTAAAGCAGAAATTGTTTCCTGTTCACTGCGGCCGCCTTCTAGCACATCAGTATAGATCACATCACCTTTTTGATAAACCATATCTTCACCCATGTAGTAGATCACACCGGCCTGCAGCTGGTTGGCAACCTTCCGCAGCTCATCATAATCAGCTTCCAGCTCGGAAATTTGATTTTTTAGCTCAGCAACCTGTGATTCCAATTCTTCGCGCTGAGAACTCAGTTCTTCTACCCGCTGCTGCAGCTGGTTTCTATTTTGAGTTAATTCTTTTAGTTCACTTTCTACAGCTGCTATTTCCTTATCCCTTTGAGCTATCTCTTTTTCTCGTGCCTCAATTTCAGCCTCTTTTTTAGCTATCTCTTTTTCTCGCGCCTCAATTTTCTGCTGCAGTTCTGAGAGCTCCTGGTCTTTTGCTGCCAGCTTCTTATCTTTTGCTGTCAGCTGCTGATCTCTATCTGCTAATTCTTCGTTTAAATATTCCAGTCTTGTTAGAACATCATTAATGTTAAATAAGGCTTGTCTCAGCTCAGAATAAACCGCAAGCAAAATGGTAACTGAGAGAACAGCGATTAAAATTCCGGTTACAATAGTAATAATAATTGAAGAATAACGGGGGCGGAGACCAAATAAGGAAACACGCTTTTTACCCATCTTCATTCCAATCCGATCACCAATATAGGCGATTAAACCACTTAAGATAACTACTGCTCCTATAATTACAAATGCGTTAATAATCTCCACCTCCTTTAAATCTACTGTCTTGCCGTTTTAATTAAAAGTCCAACTCCAACAATAAAGATTACTATATTCTGCAGCCAGGCTCCAAGCCAGGGCTGAATTGTTCCCTGACTACCGAGAGCATCCCCAACTGTCATTAAAACATAATAGATAAAGATAATGATAATACTGATGCCAAAACCGGTTGCCGAACCAGCTGAACGCTGAGGCTTAATCCCCAGCGGTGCTGCCAGCAGTGCAAAAATAAAGCTGGCTAAGGGAATCGAAAAACGGTGATGCAGTTCAACCCGCTCCTCATAAGCTGCTCGACCCTGCTCTTCTTTAAGGGCAATCTGTTTGCTCAGCTCTCTCACATTCATCTCATCAATATTCTTACCCAGACTGCCTGCCTGAGCTGGAGAATGAATCTCCTCCCGGGAGCGGTAACTGCTGAATTCTAAAGCCGGCTGCCTGTTATTTCTATCTAAAAAATAAACCGTTCCATCATAGAAATGCCAGCCGTCACGCAACCATTCAGCTCTTTCTGCTTCCAGCACACTGTCTGGACTACCGTCCTCAAAGCTCTGAACAACCACATCCTTCATCATCCCGCTCTCTCCATTAAAACTGTGGGCATAGAGCATATAGTCAGGTCGGCGGGTACTGCTGTCCATTGGGGTTAAAAATAAATCATACTGAGTTTCCGGCCGCTGCTCTCCGTGGCGGGCCTGATACATAATCTGCTCAGCCTGATAATTGGCATTGGGCACTAAAAATTCTGAAATAGCAACAGTAACTCCACTGGTTACAAGCCCCATAATCAGTGCCGGCAGCACCAGCGAAATAATGCTGATCCCTCCAGCCCGCATAGCTGTAATCTCACTGTCACCAGAAAGCCTGTTGTAGGCCATAATTGTTCCCAGAAGAGATGCCATTGGAAAAGTTAAAACAATAATCTCCGGCAGGCTTAAAAAGAAAAGCCTGATTAAAGTTAAAACATCAACACCCCACTGCGTATAAAATTCTGTCAGTTCAAAAATTAGATCAGTCCCGATAAAAATACCGGTAAAAGCTGCTACACCAAAGAAAAAAGGTGCAATCAATTCTTTATAAATATATTTGTTAATTGTTTTCAAAAAAGATGCACCTCACTAAATTTTAAATTTATCTCCCAGATAAAATTTACGTGCCTGTTCATTATCTGCAATTTCCTCTGAGGTTCCGGAAAGTAAAATCTTACCCTCATGCATAATATAGGCTCGATCTGTAATCGAAAGGGTCTCCCGCACACTGTGGTCAGTGATTAAAACCCCAAGACCTCGATTTTTAAGATAGCGGATAATCTCCTGAATATCATTAACTGCAATCGGATCAACTCCGGCAAAAGGTTCATCTAAGAGAATAAAAGCCGGATCAGCAGCCAGGGCTCTGGCGATTTCCACCCGGCGCCGCTCACCACCGGAGAGCTGAAAACCCTTGCGGTTTCTCAATCCTTCAATGTGAAATTCCTGCAGCAGTTCTTTAATATTTGCTTCAATCTCCTGACTGTTTAAGTCTCTGTACTCTAAAATAGCCTTCAAATTTTCCCCCACCGTCATTTTACGAAAAATCGAAGCTTCCTGAGGCAGATAGCCGATCCCGAGTCTGGCTCTTTTGTAAACAGGGAGGTTTGAAATATTATGCTCATCAAAAAATATCTGACCTCCATCAGGATTGATTAAACCTAAAATCATATAGAAAGTAGTTGTTTTGCCGGCTCCATTAGGGCCTAAAAGACCAACAATCTGGCCGCGTTCCACTTTTAAATCAACTTCGTTAACAACCCTTTCCTTATTATATTCTTTAATTAAGCCCTGAGCTTTAATTGTCATCTAATTATTCCTCCACTGTCTCACTATTAGTATCTGCAGCAGCTTCCTCTTCACTGAAGCGGAGAGTTGCTCTTCCGCGCAGCTTAACTTCTTCAGTCTGCTGATTAACCTCTGCTGACTGAGAGCTAAAGGACTCTCCATTTCGCTCACCCTGAACATTACCTTTCAGAGTTATTATTTCACTATTGAGATTATAAGTTATCTGATCTGCTTCAGCCCAAAAATTATTATATTCCAGGTAGGCATTACCCTTAACCTCTATTCTATCTTCGGACCGGTAAATATCGATCTGTTCTGCCTGCAGCAGAGAATTTTCGCCTCTGACTTCAGCCTCTTTGATTAAATGAAAAACCTGAGTCTCAAGATTTCCGGTCAGCTCAACAGCCTTCGCTTCAAAGTCCTGGTAAAAAAGTTTTACATTATTTCTAAATTCAATTTCCCCGTTATAACGGCGGTAAATACCAACATCTTCAGCTGTAATCCTAAGCTCATCATATATCAGTTCTACACTGCCGGTGGCTCTAAACACCTGACCGGCTTCAGTCTGCTCCAGGTCAAGATTATCTCCGTTCAATTCCCTGACTGCAGCTGCATTAGCTGTCAGCGCCAGGATAAATACTAATAAAAAAAATAAAATTTTTTTCTGCATCATTAATGACTCCTCATTCAAATATAATGGTTTTAGAAAGTATTTCTAGTCCTCCGACATCTCATCAAAATCCACTTCAGCCTGTCCATTATCACCCTTAAGCTTTAAGTTCCTTAAATCAAGATCTGAATTAAAGCTTGCTGCCCGGGAATTAAATTCACTTCCCGTAATTTTAACAGAGCCTCTTCCTTCGAGATAATTGCGGTTTAAATAATAGTCGAGCTCCTCTGCTTCAATCTGATAGCGGTCACTCTCAATTAAGACATTACCTCTGATCTCCAGATATTGATCATTACTGTGATAGACTGCAAAATCACCACTGAGCGTATATAATAGCTGGTTGCTGTTTGTTGAATAAACTTCTGCCTCAAGTGGTCTAAGTTCCATTCGCTGTTCATCTTTAAAGTTTTTTAGGTGTTCAGTCTCCAGCTTCAGCTCCTGATTCTGCTGGTTATTAAAAACACTGAAATTCACGCCCTCCAGCTCCTCTTCGGGTAGCTCTTTATTTTCAGCTGTCGGCTTAGGTGGAGTGATTGGATTTTCTTCCAGAGTAAAATAGAGTGAAAAAATAATAGTGATAAAAATAAAGAGCGCTAAAAAAATACTTTTTCTATCCACTATTTTTTAGCCCTCCTTCTCTAAGCAGTAAGTCTGCTGTTTTTTCCACTGCACCTCCACCACCAAGTTTGTGGCGCACGGTCTGCAGCTTCTCTTTAATTTTATTCAATTCTTTTTTATCATTCAGCCAGTTCAGGGCAGTTTCTGTAATTTTTTCTGCTTCAAAATCCTGCTGCAGCAGCTCGGGTACAACCTCTTCGCCGGCAATGATATTGGGTAGGCCGACAAATTCAACCTTAAAAACATACTTTGCCAGAAAGTAGGTGGTCAGAGCCGCCTGATAGCAGATAATCTGCGGTGTATCCAGAATCGCCGCCTCCAGAGTTGTGGTTCCCGAAGCAGAAATTATAAATTCGGAAATCTGCATCAGCTGGTAATTCTTCTTTTGAATAATCTTTAAATCAAGCTCAACCTTTTCGGTAAAGGATTTTAAATACTCAGGCTCAATTCCTTCTGCAGCTGCCAGCAGAAATTCAATTTCCGGTTTTTCTGCTTTTATACTGCAGGCTGCCTGGAGCATCTCCGGCAGCAGTGACTCGATTTCTCCCCGGCGGCTGCCCGGAAAAAGCGAAATCACCTGTTTCTGCTGATCTAAATTTAACTCCTTTTTAATTTCTGCTGCTGTTTTATCAACTTCGACAATATCTACCAGAGGGTGACCGACAAAAGTAACTTCTGCTCCGGCTTCTCGGTAGACATCTCTTTCCATTGGAAAAACAGCTGCAATATGAGTTCTATAGGAAGCCATTTTGTCAGCCCGGCGCTTATTGTAGACCCAGGCTGAAGGCGGAAAATAATTAACCGCCTTAATTCCCTCCTGACTGCAGGCTTTGGCCAGTTTCATATTAAAGGCCGAATAATCAACCAGAAATACCAGATCTGGCTTCCGCTCCCGCAGGATTTTTTTCATCTCTTTGAGATGTTTAAAATGCTCTTTCAAATTTTTTAAAGCTTCTATATAACCAATAGTACTGATTTTGGTGGGGTCGATTAAAATCTCTGCTCCTATTTCCCGGAGAGCAGTCGAGCCCATACCAAAAATTTGGATACTACTATTTTTTTCTTTTACTTTTTTTAGGACGGCAGCGGCGTGCATATCACCAGATACTTCGCCTGCTGAAACCATTATTTTTGCCAAGGTAGGATTAACTCCTCTTTATTATATTCCGCAGCAGCAACTACAATTCCTTCTGCAGCTGCCCGGCGGCAGAATTCTTCTTTGTTTAAAATAAATGTTTTATCTGCTTCAATTATTAAAGCTCCTGCTTCTGCCTCAATTAAATTCTCCAGGGTTTTTAAACCAACAGTGGGCAGGTCAAACCGAATATCCTGATTTCTTTTGCTGCATTTAGCCATTACAATTCCCGGACCTCCAAATTTTGCCGCCCGCTTAATTGCTTCATCTGTTCCTTCGATTGCTTCCAGGGCCATAACTGCTCCACCTTTAACTAAGGCAGTCTGACCGATATCAAAACGACCGAGGTTATAAGCGGTCTCAAAAGCAAAAACCAAATCTCTTTTTAGTTCAGAATCTACTTTACCAGCCAGAATTCCTGGCTCTGCCAGCTGTTCTTCTAAAAGATAGGTCTGGGGCAGGATTTTAACTCCCGAATTTATAAATTCCAGGGCCAGAGCCATCAATATAGTATCATCATTTAATTCCGGCAGCTGTTTAAGCAGCTGCTGGAGCTTCTGGTCCGGATTGAAATCATTAAAAAGATGTGCCTTCTGGATCTTACCGAGCCAGATAGCCTCTTCGATTTCTTCTTCTTCTAAAATCTGCAGGATTTCTCCCAGCTGAGTTAAATTAACCGTATATTCTGCACAGTCTAAATCAGAGAATTCAGCTGTGATCTCTTCGGCAATTTTAATTACAATAAAATTCTCAGCCTGAGCTGCAGCCTTTTCAGCCCAGAGACGGGGCAGCTGACCCCAACCTGCGATTAGAGCTTTTTTAGTCATCACTGCCACCTACCGGCAGATTCCGCGGCTGGCATTGCGCAGAAAACGCAGAAAATGCTCGATTTCCTCACTGGCATCGAGTTCCTGGTCCATCTTTTCTATCGCCTCGTCAATATTCAGCTTGGAGCGGTAGAGAGTTTTGTAGGCTCTTTTTATTTCTCTACGCATTTCGGGGCTGACCCCATTGCGTCTTAAACCAATAACATTGATCCCGTTGACTCCTGCTGGATGACCATCGACTAAAATATAGGGAGGTACATCCTTAACTACCTTAGAATGTGCACCAACCATACTCATCTTACCAATGCGAACAAATTGATGGACTCCAACCATACCTGCGATTACTGCATGATCTTCGATTGCTACATGGCCTGCCAGGTTTGTCGCGTTGGACATTACAATATGGCTGCCCAGCTGACAGTCATGTGCTACATGACAGTAGGCCATTAATAAATTATCATTTCCAATTCTTGTCTCCCCTCCGCCATCGGCGGTCCCCCGGTGGATAGTAACATTTTCTCTAATGGTATTATTGTCACCGATAAAAAGGTAACTCTTTTCCCCATCAAATTTTAAATCCTGGGGCTCAAAACCTATAGAAGCCCCGTGGAATATTTCATTATTTTTACCAATCTGAGTCCAGCCCTTAACTACCACATGAGGTCCAATTACTGTCCCCTCACCGATTTCAACATTTTCACCGATGATGGCATAGGGCCCTATTTCAACATTTCTCCCAATTTTGGCTCCCGGAGCAACAATTGCTGTCTCATGGATATTGCTCATGTGGAGCACCTTTCCTTTTTTTTCAGCTGCCAAGACTATCATTCCCCTTCCAGAATTCTCTATCTATTTCTCCTCAAATGTAAACATCATTTCCGCTTCTGCAGCAAGATTATCGCCCACATAAGCTTCTCCTCTCACCTTAGAAACTCTTTTACGCAGTCTTACTATTTCAACCTTGATTCTTAACTGGTCACCCGGTTTAACAGGTGTCCTAAACTTAGCTTTATCAATACTGGTAAAAATAGGGAGCTTATCTTCCATATCTTCAAAACTGTAATAAATCAAAATTCCTGCTACCTGGGCCATCGCCTCAACTATCAGAACACCCGGCATAATTGGGTGATCAGGGTAATGACCTAAGAAAAACTCTTCGTTGATTGTTACATTTTTAATCCCAACAATTGATTCCTTTTTATGGACTTCTTCAATTCTATCTACTAATAATAAAGGATAACGGTGGGGTAAAATTGACCTGATTACACCAATATCAATAATTTCATTTATCTCACTCAAATTAATTTTCCTCCTCAAGCATTTTTTCTCTAATCTTCTCCGCCAGTCTGACATGAAGTCGGTGACCGGATTTGACTGCTATTATATGCCCCATAATTCTACCATTTAAAAACATGTCCCCAATAACATCTAAAATTTTATGTCTGACAAACTCGTTCTCAAATCTGAGCGGGTTAACCGTTTTTGTTTCTTCTATTAAAACCGCATTATCAAGACTGCCTCCCAGTGCCAGCCCCTGAGCATGGAGCTTTTCTACCTCGGCTGCAAAACCAAAAGTTCTGGCCCTGGAAATTTCTTCTGCAAAATCTATTTTTTCAGCATCGAATTCGAAATAACTGCTTCCGATTACAGGATGCTGATAATCGAGAGTATAAGATATTTTAAAACCATCATAAGGCAGGATAGTAATATATGAATCATCCTGACGGGCATAAACTGGAGACTCAACTTTAAAAATTTGCCGCTGCTCCTGCTGTTCCTGCAGCCCGACACTGATTATCTTTTGATAATAAGGATAGGCACTTCCATCTATGACTGGAATCTCTGGACCAGAAACTTCAATTTCTAAATTATCAATTCCACTTCCCCAGATTGCAGCCATCAAATGTTCTATAGTACTGACTTTAGCCTCTTTAACTTCTCTACTGCCGATGGTTGTATTTCTAACCAGATTAACTACTGACTCTGGAACTGCCTTCAGCTTCAGCTGCTGTTTCAAATCAGAGCGAAAGAAAACTATTCCGGTTCCTGCAGCTGCCGGTTTTAGTCTAATTTCTGCATCCTTACCTGAATGGAGGGCAATTCCTTCGATTATAATCTCTTCATTTAATGTCTTCTGCTTGCCTTTTTCTATATACAAAGCTGTCATCCTTTCATTAAAAGCCTTTCAATAGTTTATTATATATTTATTGACTTTATAATTCAAGGATTATTTATTTTCCAGCTCCGCCAGTCTTTTTTCTAATTTTTTTATTTTATCAATATATTTCGGCAGGCGCCTTAAATAGGCCTGTTCCTTAAGAGCTTCCCGGTGAATCTGAGCCGGCGCTCCGGAAATAAAATCCCCCTCATTTGTCGGTGAAGTAACCATTGCTCTGGCGGCGGCAGTAGTATTGTCTGCCAGCTTGATGTGGCCGACTACACCAGCCTGCCCCCCCAGAGTTACCCGGCGGCCGAGTTTGGTGCTTCCCGCTACTGCAGAATGCGCTACCAGCAGTGACTCTTCTCCGATTTCAACATTATGCCCAATCTGAATCAGGTTATCAAGTTTGCTTCCCTGCCTGATAACTGTTGGTCCGCTGGCTCCTCTGTCAATTGTGACATTGGCTCCAATCTCGACCTCAGATTCGATAATCACATTACCCTGCTGAGGAATTTTGTGGTGACCGTCTTCGTCTGTTGCAAAGCCAAAACCATCAGAACCGATTACAGCACCGGATTGGATTATAACCTCATCCTGAATTATCGTTTCTCTTTCGATAATAACTCCGGGATGTAATAAACAATTAGCCCCAATCTTTACATCCGGTCCTATAATCACTCCTGGTGCCAGGACTGTGTTTTTACCAATCTCTACATTTTCAGCAATTACAACTCCGGGATGAATAGAAATGTTTTCTGCCAGTTTAACTGTCTCAGCAAGCACAGATTTCTCAGAAATTTTCCCACTCTCATAAGGTCGCGGTGTTAAAAGATCAGCTATTTGAGCATAAACTCTCCTTGGATTATCAGTCAGCAGAAAAGTTTTTTTCGCTTTTAAGTTTGAGTCCAGCTCTTTACATATCTGCTGGCTGCTGACAATTACTGCTGCCTTAGATTTTAAAGCCAGTTGTAAATATTCTTTTTGATCAGCAAAGGTGACCGAGCTGCCTCCACTTTCTTCTATACCACGCGCATTAGTTATTTTTAAATCTTTATCCCCTTTGATTTCTGAATCTGTAATTTCTGCTAGTTCTTCGACTTTATAACTTTTTGCTGCTGTCAATTTAATCTTATCCCCCTTAGAACAAAACTAATTATTTATATTTGTTATCTATTTTATCAGCAATTTCCTGGCTGATGTTTTTTCCTCCCTGATAAACTGCCTGGTCAATTATAATACTGCTGTAACTATTTTCTGCAGCAATAATTTCTGCTTCCCTGCGCAAAATTTTCATTATTTCCTTTTCTGCTGCCCGAAGAGAGCTCTCCCTTTTTTCTGATTTATCTCTGACTGCTTGCTTAATCTGACTTAAGTGTTTGCTGGCAGCAACTACCTGATCTAAATTAACAACTGCTGTTTGCTCTTCTTTATCTAAAAATAGTGGCATGATTAAAGTTAGCACAATGATAAATACTGCAGTTGCCTTACGATAATAATGCATTTAAAATAAACCTCCTGGTTTAATAATACAATTTTTTACTATTAGCAATTATATCTTCTAATTCAGCATCTTTTTCTGCTTTTGCTAAAGCTAAATCTTTTTTTATTTCTTCTCTGGCTGCCGCCAGTTCAGCTGAGATTTTTTCCCGCAGCTCAGAAAGTATCTGCTGATGCTTATCTCTAATCTTCTCGCGATAAGCAGCATACTGCTGATTAAATTCCATGATCAAAGCACTGGTTTTACTGGAAATGGCCTCATTTAATCTAGAATTTTTTGCGGCCATTAAAGCCTGCTGTTCTGATCGTACTTTTTTCAGCATATTCCTAAATTTTTCTTTTTCACTTTCTGTGTGAGCTGTAAATTCAATCTGAAGCTGTAAATTAATTATCCTTAAATAATTGTCAAGTATTTCTTTCTGATTAAAATCAGAATATTTGTTCCTTATTTCCTGCCTCAGCTGCTGCAATTTTCGCGAAAGTTCAGCCTCCAGTTCCTGCCTTTTTTGCTGCAGTAGCTTCTCCTCTCGCTGATCTAAAGTCCTTCGTTTAGCTTCTAATGCCTGCATCTTTTCTTCCCGCAAACCATTCAGTTTTTCTAGATAACCTGCAGTAATAACTGCCAGCATCCTTTGTTTGCTCTGCTCCATCAGTTCAAAACTTCTATCTCTTAAAGTTTTTTCAAAGGCCATTTTTTCCTGCTGCAGAGATTTTTCTACTGCCAGAGATTCGAAATTAAAAGTCGGCTTTTCCTCTGAAAAAATTGACTCTTTCTGCTGCAGTCTGTAAACCGGGTAATTTTCTCGCTGCTGAGGAGTGAAAACATAAATAAGAAGAAAGGCAAAAATTAGAGCCAATAAAATTGAAGTTAAAAATTTTATCGAGATAAAATGATAATCATATTTATCCATTTTGCCTTTCTCCTTTCTATTTAAGTATTAATTAATATTTAGTTGATAAAATGATAGTTTACCATTCTTTATTAATTTTTTTAAGAACATCATCAGTCAGGTTATAACCACCGGCTAGAATCTGTTCTGATTCCAGAACAAATTTTACTTTTTTTTCGGCTGCAGTTTTTTTGATTAGTTCCTCAACTTCTGCGGTAACAGAGGCCAGCAGTTCAGACTCTAAATTCTGCAGTTGCTTTTGATATTTTACCAGCAATTCTTTCTGCTCAGCCCCGGAAAGATCTTCAGCCTTATTTTCCAGCTGCTGCTGATATTCGGCAGCTTTTTGGTTTAAAGTTTTTTCGGCCGCTGTTCGAGCAGGGTGTTCTTCAAAAACTCGCTGCAGATTTACATAAGCAACTCTGTCAACTGATTTATCTTCTGTAATTATTCCAAGCAGAAGTACTGCAGCCAGAATGGCCGCCAGTAAAAGTACAACTGCCAGTTGAAACTTACGCTCACTCAAAATCATTTCCTAATTCCTCCAGGTAAATCAATTATCTTTTATCCAGCTTGATTGTCATTCTGTAATTCCATTAGTTATTTCTGCTTCGACTTATATTAAAATGTATTTCCAATACTGAAGTAAAGCTGACCATCCTGTTCCTCATCCCAGCCGTAGTCCAAGCGCAACTGGCCTACAGGGGTGTTCATTCTAACTCCAAGCCCATAACCGTAATTAAGATCACTTAGAGAAATACTATCCCTTTCTTCCCAGACATTACCGGCATCTGTAAAGATTACCCCGGTAAAGCTCTCATTAAAGGGTATTCTGTATTCTAAGTTTAATAATAATAGGTTATTATTTGGCTGACCTTCAATATCAAAGTCGCTGCGCTCATAACCGCGCAGGCTGTCCGAACCTCCGAGATCATATTCTTCAGAGTCTAATGGAGTTCTGGGTTCACTCAAACCAAGTTTCATCCTTACCGCCCAGGCATGGTCACTAAATCCCTGATAATAATGACGGGTATCCAGATTGAATTTAGTAAAGTCCATTTCTCCACCAATAAAACCACCTGCTTGTTCGATTTCAAAGTTATTTATTGAGCCAGAGGTGGGATGGAATCTGTTATTAGAAGTATCTCTGCTGAAACCAAGAGTTACTGAGCGAAGGCTATTATCATACTCAATTACATTACTATCACTCCGAATTGCTTTTGTATCCTGAGCTCTATATCTCAGTGATGTCCTCCACTGATTTGGCAGTGAATAGCCAAAGCTTACACTACCACCTTTACTTTCTTTCGTGTATTCCCCTATATTATCGGTTCTTTTACTTTCGCGATCATAAATACTGAAACCAAATGAAAAATCACTCTGTAATAGATAAGGCTCATAAAAGTTTAAAGAATATGTTGTTGTATCACCAAACTGCCATTTGGCACTGATATTCTGACCGTTGCCAAAAAGATTCTTCTCACTTACATCAACAAAGCCCAGCCAGCCATCTGTAGAGCTATAACCACCACCAAAATTAAGTCTCCCTGTTTTGGCTTCATCTAAATTTATTACCAGTTTAGCAAGGTTTTTCTCACTGTCTACTCGCTGTAGTTCAGGGTTAATGTTTTCAAAAAATTCGAGTCTGTGCAAATTTTGATAACCCCGCTGAATTTTTTTAATGTTTATGATATCCCCTGCTTCGATTGGCATTTCTCTTAAGATAACATCATCGTTAGTTTTTGTATTACCACTGATCTCGACTGAATCGAGATATCCGGGGCTGATTTCAACTGTCAGCACACCTTCCTCAGAAATATTCACATTTTTATAACGGGCCAGAATATAGCCGTCATCCTGCATTTTTTCCTGAAAAGACTTTAAATTCTCATTCATCTTTTTTACATTTAAAACTGTCTCCACTTTGAGGTCAAGTGCTTCTTTGATTTCTGCCTCAGTGTATAAACCTTCGTTGCCTGAAATCTTAATTTCCTTCAAGACAGGATTTTCTACAACTTCAAAAATTACATTCAGACCACCTTCAAAATTTTCAAAAACAATATTCACATCAGAAAAATAACCAAGATCAAAAATCGACTGCATATCTGACCGCAGGGCTTCCTGGTCAGTCTGATCTCCAACCTCAGTTTTGACTGCATTTAAAATTTCAAAATCACTAACATACTCATTTCCTTCAACTGTGATTTTAGTAATCTCATCAATTGGAATGTTTTGAGCTACAGTTGAACCGGCAAAAGTAATCGTTAGGGTCAAAATCAAAAATGCTGTTAATAAAACTTTTCTCATTTCTCTGCCTCCTAAAATTCAATTTCTGTTTCTATACTGATCTGATATTCGTCATCTCCAAAATAAGTGCCTTTTAAAACTGTGGGTTCTGTCAATTTATATTGGAAAGATATTTCTCCTCGGCGTCCTTCTTCATCAAAAAAGGATGCATACTCTAAGTAAAGTTTATCTGTAATATTTTTCCCTAAGTAAATTGCAAATTCTCTCTCCAGACCATACTGAAAAGCATCAATCTCTGCTCTGTCTAGGGAGAAAATCGTGGCAACATCTGACTCCAGATCAGAAATTACTCCCCGCTGCAGAAATGAATTGACTATCCGCATTAACTCCTGCCAGATAATATTTTGAATCCCTATATCCTCTCCCCCAATTATAGCAGAACCAAGAGCTCCCCGGGTAGAAAGCAGATTTAAAATCTCATCTTCTGTCAGATCAGAATTTGAGCTCAGGGTAATCCGCATATTATCTGCAGAACCTGTTAAGTTGATATTAATTTCATTTCCACCAGCATAGGTAACCGCGTTAACACTAAGGGTTGGAATGTCTCCTTCATCAACCGGAGTAAAGACTGCTTCTGCGTTTTCCAGCCTAAAACGGGAATTATAATAAGTAAAGGTACCCTCTTCACTACGCAGGCGGCCTTCCATTGCCAGCGGATCCTCCAGCTGATTATTAAATTGGAGATTAAGACTACCGTTTTCCACCAAAATTTCCATATTCTCATTTTCAACAGTTACATTTTCTCCCGGTCTGATGTTCAGATTTAATTCCGGGACAAAGGCATCGGGATTGACCTCATTTTCTGGCCACTCAAAAGGAATCCCAATCACAAAATCATAGACCAGCAGATCTCCCTCGAGTAAAGGATTAACTAATGGACCAGTAAAATTAAGATCTGCGTCAAAGTCTCCCGCCAGAGAGCCCTGTTCAAAATAAAGCTTCTGACCACTCAGTGATAAATCCCAGGCATTTTCGGGATCAGATAAATTTAAAGCTCCCTCAATCCTAAAGTCACCTTCAGCAAAACGGCCGCTTAGATTATCAATAACCGCACTTCTGTCCTGAAGATCAATCTTTAGATCCAGGTCTTCAATTGGGTCTGTAAGACCAAGCTCCAGAGTGTCAGCTTCAAGGTCAAGATTACCACTTAAAGTAGGAGATTCAAGACTACCCTCGGCTCTAAAAGAACCATTAATTCTACCGGAAGCAGAATAATCTTCGCCCAGAAAAGAAACCAGGAATCCAAGGGGCAGAGACTCCAGATTTGAACTTAAATTTAATTCCTGATCAATCATAGAATAACTGCCATCAAGGTTGAGAGAACCACCCTGGCGATAATTAATGATCTCTGAAATTGAAAACCTCCGGTTGCTCTCAAGTATAACTTCTCCTTCAACCTGGTCCAGAAGATTGTTATTTACACTCAACTCTCTCAACTTATGGTCAAATCTGACTACAGGAGAACTGAGACTTCCCTCCACAGTACCACTAAAATCAACTAAACTTTTTAAATTCAAATTAAAATCATACTGTCTGGAACTAAAATCAATTCTAATTCCTGAGCCCTCAAAATTGAGAGACAGAGAGTCATTAATTGTCCCAGCTAAGTTTAGGCTTCCCTGACCTGATTTAGAACTGGCACTGATGTCCATCCGAGCCTGATAATCCCTTCCCTGAGAATTTAGATCTACATTTCCAGTAAAAATAAACTCAGATGTCAGAGGATAAAAGTCAATAAATTTACGAGTTAACTCTCTGGTTGGGACCTCGATCAGTTTAAGATTTAGCGTGCTTTTTAGCTTGCTATTTATATCAAATATTTGACCACTCAAATTATAGCTGCCAGAATCAACAGCAAAATTAAAACGGTCAATTAAAATTTTGTTTTCATTAACTATAAAACTGAGAAAATTATCGCCTATCTCCAGATCAAGCTCTGCATAACTTAAGTTTTTAGACTGAAGCTGGAAATCAAAAACCGGCTTCTCAAGTGCACCACGCAGATGTCCTTCTAAAGAAAGGCTACCGTCAATATCACTGGCATATTGATAATTATTTAAATAGTCTGCAGGCTCAAAACCACTGAGGCTTAAATCAATATCAAAACCTTCTTCAAAGTTAAAGCTGCCCACCGCCTTGAGACTTAAATTCTGCTGCTCAGCAGTTAAATTTTCAACTATAAAATCACCATTAGTTCTGCTGATTTCAGCTTCCAGTTTAGAAAACTCGATCTCCTGTCCATCTAATTGCAGAATACTGTTGCCAGCTGCAAATTTTAAGTCAAGATCATAATCAGCCAGGCTGCCTTTAATTCCTGCCTGCAGCTGAACTTCGCCGTTTAAAGGAATTTCTTGCGAACTGAAATCCTCTAGATCCTGAAAATATAGATCCTGACTGTTAAGCTTGAGATCAAGTTCCGCCTGTTCCAGACTGGAAATTTTTCTGATCTCACCTGAAGCAGAAATTCCTGCCTGAGCAATCCCTGCCTGGAAATTATTGATTTTTAAATTATCATTTTCATAATCTGCCGATAAGTTTAAATCCCTAAGCTGATAACTGTCGTAATTTAGCTCTGACATTTTGAGATGAATACTGGCTGATGGACTGCTAAAAGAATTAGAAATTGACCCCTCCACATAATCTATATCAGAATCAAGTTCCTTTAAAAGTTCTAAATGATCAGCTGTAAACTCGTTAAGTAGATCAGCTTCCAGATTTCGGGCTGCATATCGGAGCTGTATTGATTGTGTGTCGAAATCCAGCTCTCCCATTAAATCCAGTTGACCATAATCTGAATTGAGTTTTAACGCATTAAGAAAAAGCTTGTTATCTGTATACCAGAAAGAACTGTCCACTTCAAAATCTGAGTTTGAAGCGGCTGTTTTAAAAGCTAAATTAAAATCTCCATTTACGGAAATAGCGTCGATCCCATTATATATGCCAGCGGCATCAATTTTAAAATTTAAATTTCTATCTTTTATTCTGTCTATCTGACTGAGGTAATTATTATTTTCAAAGTACTCTATTTGGCTGAGCTGGGAAAGTATTTTTTCGGAAATAATAAAATCTTCTGCTTCAGCGCTCAAAAGATAGTTTTTTTCGGTCAAATTATAGCTTCCTTTTAAATTAAGCTGATTATCTTCACCCATTATAAATTCGGCTCTGTTGACAAAAATCTCATTTTGAGCCAGCATTAGAGATATTTCTGCTCTTTCCAGGTTCGAATAATCACTTTTCAACTCCGAAGCTGAGACTTCTGCTCTTGCTGTTTGAATCCGATTTGACTCTGCAGCCAGCTGAAGAGCAAAGTCAAAACTGCCTTTATATAAATAAGGTCTTAAAAATTTATAATCAAAATTAAAATTTTGGGCCCTTAGTTTCAGATCATAATCCTGAGTCTGCTTCCAGTTAAAACTTAAATCAACCGGATTTTGGTCCAAAAAAACTCTACTTTCAGCAATCGAAAGTTTCATTTCAGGACCTGCAAGCTGAATATTTAAGATAGGAGCAGTTAGTTTTATATCCTCCTTCTGAGCTGGTTGAGAGCTGTAGCTGCTCATTAGTGCTAAGTTTTCAATATCAAGCTGAGCTTTATAATCCTGAAGCCTGTGATTCTTAAAACTGATTTCTCCTCTGGCTGAACTGAGGCCTCTGAGAGTTTCTAAATCAAGCTCAAATCCCTGATAATTAAATTCGGATACAGCTATATTAGCTGCTAATTCTGCCATTCTAAAATCTCTGGCATAAAAATAAAGTTCGGCCCTGGAATTTTTTCTGTCAAACTGCAGCTCTAATTTATTTATATTAAAGTTAATTAGGTTCCGACCGCCAGCAAGCTGCAACTGATTAAGCTTCAGAGCTGTAGTAATATTTAGAGTATAAATACTGCCTGCTTCTGCTGTCAGACCGAGCTGTAGGTCAGTTAATTTTAGATCAACAGCTTCCGAACTTAAATTTAAACTGGAATTTCTAATGTTGACTTTTAGGTCTGACAGATAATCCGGCAGATTAAGCTCAGTTAGAAAATCAGGATCATTCAGCACAGTTCTTAGATTTTCAGTACTGTCTGGATTTTGAGTGCCATCTGAATTATCAGTTAAATTAAGAAACTGATTAAGCTGATTTTGGACTTCAATTTTTGCTCCTAAAAGTTCTATAAACTCAATCTCAATTATTTCGTCATCTCTAAAGTTAAGACTGTAATCAAGATTCAAAGCTTCAGCTTTGAAATAACTCCCCTCACCGTTAGTAAATTCAAACTGATTGAGTCGAATTCGATTCAGAGGCCATAAAGAGACAGAGCTGAAAGAAATCTCTCCCTCAAATCTTTCTTCCAGAAAAGCAATAATATCGTCTTTAAAATACCGGGGCAGACCACTCAGCAGGCTTAAAAAATAGGCTGTAATAAGCAGTAAAATTAAAAGCCCCAAAAGATATTTAATTTGCTTATCCATTTAAAAACCTCCATAGAAAGCTCTCAGAAAAAAGATTTAATACTGCTTTTTTATATTATTTATCGGACCTGCGGTATTGTCTCCTTCCACAGAACTTACTTCTGCCTCCCCTGCGCTGTCTCTACTGGCCGGGTCCATAATTTCTAGATCAAGATTCAGACTCCCCTCCAGCACATAGTCAGTGGAATAGCGTTCTTTAATTTCTTCATCAACATTTTCCAATTCATCAGCTTTCTGCTGCCCTTTCTCAGCTGTCTGGGCTTCCGAATCTCCTTCGGTAGATTCTCCCTCATTGTCATGTCTGGGAGCTGTTTCGCTGCTCTCCTGATAGATCGGAGCAGCATAAGAAGGGTATAACTGTAAAATTAGATCATTATTATCCGGAGAATCCAGATATGAGTTAAGCATTGACTCGAAACTTTTGTGCCCTGAAATTTCGGCTTCATTTAAGCCTCCACTGCTCTGAATCTGAGTCGAGCTTTCTTCCGGCCGCATAGTCTCACCTGTATAGCCGCCATCAATAAAAAGGGTTGCAATACCCGGTTCTACATCTTTGGGCACCTTAAGTGTAAGTTTCTTTGTTTCGGTTCCATTCCGGTAGCGGTGTAAAGTCACCTCTACCTCAAGTTCATCTCCCGGGTAAATCTTATCATTTAAAACTTTCGCTTCCTGAATCAGCGCCACACTGTCACTTTTATTGAAATCTAAATCCAGTCTAATATCAATTAAATTAACCTCTTTAAAAGGATTGGTCAAAATCAAATCTAAAAGCTGAGAAAAATCATAAAGAGCCATGCTGCCAATGTCATTCTGACTGTAGTACATATTACTTGATTCTATCTGAAGCTGTGGCAGTCCCCTTCCCATGATTTTTACTCTAGATTCTGCTGATCCAGGTCCAATCCTGTCCAGGGCAGAGTCGACCGCCTGTAAGGCTGCACTATTGGCCAGCGAAGAGAAAAAATATTCGTCATTAATAATCTGAAGATTGACTTCTTCCAGTAATCTGCCATTTTCTGAAATAGAAATATACAGGGGAGTTATCCTGGGATAGGTATCTATTCTACCTGCGATTCCAGCCCCTCTATCCTGAGTTACAGAGCCCAGAAGTCTGCTGAATGGTGAACCAAGTTTAAATGGCTGTTCTGAACTAGGTATTACTGCATTGATATTGGCTCTACTTAAAAGATAATTAACCTCTCCCTTATTTGTAAACGGGTGTCCAAAAGCTAAAAACTGTCCCTGATCAACATAGGTCAGAGTCCCTATCGAAGCGACACTGATATCACCTCTTACCAGCTGAACCGCAATTGCTTCTCCTGGTTCAGGCGGCCTGCTGATCTTGTCCTCTTCTTCAATTCCGGAACCTGGAATCACATCCAGATTTAATTGAGCCAGATTTTCTTCCAGCCTTTTCAGAGCTCTGCCGCTAATACCGCTGACCATGATCGGGCTTTTAGTTCTAATAATGTTTTCTCCCGGATTAAATTCTTCCAGTTCAAAATCGATATCACTAATATTACCACTGCTTTTTTCAACTTCATTATCCTCCAGAAGTTTTAACATCCTCCCAATAGGAGTAACTAGACCATACCGGTGATCACTGTTATTCCAGCCATAACCGATTGCTCCAATCAACTGATCATTGAGATAGATGGGGCTGCCGCTCATCCCGGCAGCAATACCACCATATTCCTCTACCTTATCTCCTGTCAGCTTAATTAATATTAAATCCTCATCTAAACTTCGGTTGTCCAGCACGTCAACTATTTTTACTTCAAATTTTTCTATCCTGGTACCAGAAAAAACAGTCTTCCCATAGCCTGTCATTCCTGCTTCTACTTCATCTAATGGCATAATCTTTTCGGCGGCAAAAACCGGAGTATTTATTAAAATAAGAACTATAAAAATATAAAATAAAATTTTAGCTGTCTTCCTTTTCAATTAAATCACTCTCCAGTTACTTTTACGATAACATGCCCTGCTCACCTGTGCTTAAAACATTTGATATCCTGTCCAGTTCACTTAGAGCCTGTCCGGTTCCTTCTGCCACACAAACCAGTGGATCATCAGTTACAAAAGCACCAACCTCTGTCTGCCTGCTGATAAACTTATCCAGGCCTTCAAGCAGTGAACCACCACCTGTTAGGATAATTCCTTTTTCAACTATATCAGCTGATAATTCTGGGGGTGTTTTTTCCAGAACTCTCCTGGCGGCCTGAGCAATATTATCCAGCAGTTCTTTAAATGCTTTGTTAGTCTCTTCTGCTGACAATTCTATGTGGCGGGGCAGACCTGACATCAAATCTCTTCCTTTAACTTCAAATTTAGCAGAAAAATTAGGATCTGCACTACCAATGTTAATTTTAATCTCTTCGGCAGTAGATTCTCCAATAACTAAGTTATAATTTTCTCGAACATAGCGTACCAGAGCTTCATCAAATTTGTCACCACCGACTCTAATTGACTCACCAACTACTATTCCTCCAAGTGAAAGAACTGCTATTTCTGTTGTTCCACCACCTATATCAATAACCATATTACCTTCTGCTTTCTCGATTCTGAGACCGGCCCCAATTGCAGCTGCTACCGGCTCTTCAATCAAAAAGGCCTTGCGCGCACCCACCTGTACTGCGGCCTCAAGAACCGCCCGACTTTCTACTCCTGTCACACCTACAGGGATACAGACCATAATTAGTGGTTTAATAAACCTGCTCTTAACCCCAACTTTTTTCAAAAAGCTTTTGAGCATCATCTCCGCTACCTCAAAATTTGCTATCACACCATCTTTTAGTGGTCTGACAACATCAATATTAGCTGGAGTCCTTCCGAGCATTCTCCTTGCTTCTTCTCCAACTGCAATCACTTTATTTGATTTGGAGTCAATAGCCACAAAAGAAGGTTCCTGCAGAACAATCCCTTTGTCACTTTCGTAAATAATAACAGTAGCCGTTCCTAAGTCAATTGCAATTTTCTTGCTGAATTTATTCAAAAGATTCAATAGCATACTCCTTCCTTATAATAACACTGTCTGTATTAAATAAGCATTTACAAAACAGTACTTTAAAATACATTCGCTCTACAATATAATTTCTCTAAAAATACAATGATTCCTGCTGTTTTAACTGATCATTTATCCCTCCACTTCTCCTGATCTAACTACCGCTTCTTTGATGAATAAAGGACCGAAAATCTCAGTCAAAGCTGCTGTCAGAATCATCATGTTAAAGATCATAAATATGAAACCGCTACTGCAAATTATGCAGCTCAAATGCTGATTCTAAACTGTTTTACATTCTTACACCTCATTATAGACTATCAATCTTAAAATAAAATTAAAAAGCAATAATACTTTTAGTGATGATTAGTCTCCATTTGTGATTCACCTGCGTTTACCACAGCATATTTAGTTAATAAAGGACCAAAGACTTCAGTCATTGCTGCTGTAAGCAGTAGAGTATTAAAGATTAAAAGCCCTACTTCTGGATCCTGGACATACTGCTGCTGGACTGAATAGGCCAGGGCAATTGCAACACCACTTTGTGGTAAAAGTCCTAAACCAATATATTTTTTTACAGCTTCCGGAGCCCCGGAGATTCTAGCAGCCAGGGTAGCCCCCCCCACCTTACCGATGATACGCGCAGTTAAATAAATAAATGCTATCAGCAGAAAACTAAGGGAACCCATCTCTGAAAATCTAATCTCTGTACCTGCAATTATAAAAAACATTGCATATAATGGAATTGTCAATGTATCTATTTCTTCTGAAATCTGCAGATTCTTTTTGGCAAAGTTACGCACAGCAAAACCAACAGACATATTTGCTATCAGAGCTGAAAATCCAAAGAAAATAGAAACAGAAGAACTCAAAGTAATTGTAGTGACTATGGTCAGTATTTTGCGGGTTTTTTCGTTAAATTTGGTTAGTAAATATTGGGCAGCATAACCAAATAACAGGCCCAAAATTATAGCACCAAAAATTTCTATCAAAGGCAGAACCAGGACTTCTGAAAAGTTAATTGCCCCTTCCCCCTTATACTGTGAATAAGCTATCGGACTAATTAAAGAAAAAATAATTAAGGCGAAGGCATCATCAAGCCCTACAACCGCCATGATTGTTGAGGTCAGCGGTCCTTCAGCATTATATTCTTTTAGAACCATGACTGTAGCCGCCGGTGCTGTTGCAGAAGCTATTGCACCAAATAAAAGAGCCATATAAAGCGGTCGACCTATCATATATACTGCTGCAGTAACCACTAAAAAAGCTGCCGCAGATTCCATAAGTGCAATTGAAAAGATGCTTTTGCCCAGTCTTTTTATTGTTTTTATTGACAGCTCACTACCAATTGTAAAGGCAATAAAAGCCAGGGCGATATTTGTAACATAATCTAAATTAGCCAGAACAAAAGTATACATATTCGACATTTCCTGATCTATCTTAGGAAAAATAGAGATAATATCCGGACTCAGTAAAATCCCCAAAAATACGTAACCAACTACAATTGGTATTCTATATTTTTTTGCCAGTAATACTACTAAAAATGCAAATAAAAAGAAAAAAGAAATCAAATACAACTCTTTATCGGCAATATTATTTAAAACCAGCCAATTTTCAACCTCATGTGCAGAAAAATTAATTAATTCATTCATTAATCACACCCCATTTTATACTATTTTCTTATAAAATTACACCACTTTACAACTTTTTATCATGCAGCATCCCTGAATGAAATAAAGCTGTGCAAACAATCCTTTAAATTCCCATAAATTTTGGTATTTTCGAAGTCTGATACGAAACTGCCTAAAATTAGTTCTT
>Ga0208430_10011_pt1 | contig 102573 bp, 94 predicted proteins | sample Wag42014_10_12_FD_187329 | JGI IMG/M metagenome (GOLD analysis project Ga0208430, IMG submission 187329) | Deep subsurface shale carbon reservoir microbial communities from Ohio, USA - Utica-2 Time Series 2014_10_12 (SPAdes) (version 2) ...
TTTTAGCATTATTTACATCTTCAAACTTTTGACATTCTTAAGATTTTTATTATAATTAAAATTAGTGATGTTCTATTACTATTTACTTACATTTTATGGTAACTATCATATTTTATTTGACGTTATCTGTATTGTTCTAAATTATCTCTTTAATACTTGCTCATTCACAGTTTTTAATTTTTCTTTAAATTAAATTTGTCATTTTTAAAAGATAAGAAATATTCTTCTCCCGTTCTTCTGGAAATCTCCTGTCCAAGATCAATATCATAATAAGCAGTGCATAAACGCCGCGCTTTCTTTCTGCTTCAGCCCCCCTTTTTATCCCCTTTTTTCCTTTAATTTGTATTAATATCTGATCTACTATCTCTAATAATTCAGATCGCAGCCGGGTTACAATTTTTTCTTCTTTATTATTTATATCTTTTTTAATGACTTCATCTATTATACCTTTTGATTTATTAATTTCATCATAGAGATGGGTAATAAACTTTTCCAGATCAAGTTCATCTTTTTTTAAATATTTATCAAAAATTTTTTTATTATTGTTAATTTTTTCTTCAATAACTTTTATAAATAACTCCTCTTTATTAGCATAATAATTATATAATGTTCCAACAGCAATACCGGTTTCTTCAGCAACAATTTTCATACTAACAGCAGAATATCCTTTTTTAGAAAATAGCTGATATGCTGCTCTAGATATTTTACTCCGTAAATTATTGATGATTTTAGGCATAACATTCACCACCTATTTTTTAAATTTTACCTTATTTTAGTGAACTTATATTCATAAAACTTTATGAATATACATTCATTATACATTATAAAAATAAATATGTCAAATTTTTCTGAAACTTTTAAATATAAGGAGGACTGCAGCTTTAATAAGTTTATTTAAATTCTCTTTTTATCAATTTAAATTTACCGGTAGTACCTGCACCGTCTATATTTTTAACTTTTTTTATCCTAAAATTAACATTTTGCAGATTTTTACTCTTAAGTATCTTTGTTAATTCTTCTTTTATTTTCACTATTACATCTTCATTTTTACTTCCCTTTTTAATAACCGCCTTGAAAATAAAGGAAGTTTCACCCGTCTGTATCACCTGATATTTATTCAAACCTCTAATATATAACTCTACAAATATTATCGGATGAATAAACTCTTTTTTTCCAGCTTGATTTTTAAACCATAATATATCCTCCTGGCGTCCGATAATTTCTTTTACCCTGTTAAAAGGCCATCTATCTTCTTTTTTTTGTTCATTTACCGATACCAGTAAATCAGACATTCGATATCGTATAAGTGGTTGGGTATAATTATAGAGATTTGTTAGGTAATAGCCCTCTTCCGCAGTTTCAATATAATTAGCATCATCAAAAATATATAAATGATTAAACTCCTCTTTTTTTACTCCGATCACCAGGGACTCTGAGGCAGCATAATAATTAATAAGAGAAGTATCCCAGGTCTTTTTAATAAATTTCCTGGCTGCTGCCGTCAGCGGTTCACCCCCGCAAATTACTACCTCGGGTGATATATCTATTTTGCCAGCTCTCTGCATTTCAGCTAGAACCTTGATCCCAAAAGGATAACCTGTAAGATTATGAGGACGGCATTCATTTAACCTTTGACAATAATCTTCTAGAGGATGATTAATATTAATGACCAAATACTGTTTATAGAAGTATTCTTCCAGAGCATTAACCGGGCTTAAAAAAAGGCTGACCCCAGCATAATGACCATCTGCTGCTCCAATAAAAGCATATCTTTTTCTCTTAAGACCAAAATTAGTAAATAATCTCAAAGAAAGAGCTTTGATAAAATCCCACTCCTTTGAATTATAAAGAAAATATCCAATTTCGCCTGAAGAACCAGAGCTATGAATAACGTGATATTTATTATTTAACTTGCTAACAGGAGAAGGGGAATTTTCAAGAAAAGAAGCAATCTTATCACAGCTGATATTTTTATCCGTTACTAATTTATCATAATTTTCCATCATTATATTTTTATCAAGAGCAGGAAGGTCTGAGTGTTTAATCTCTGACAGGTCTTTTTCCTTAATTCCGTGGGCTGAATAAAAGTCATGATAAAAGGGAGAATTATTATAAGCATAATACAGCAGCTTTCTAAATTTATTTTCTCTCAGTTTTAATATTTCACTTCGACTTTTATTTAAATTTTTATCAAGCTTATATTTATAATATAGGATTCTTGGTATGCTCATAATTTTATCTCCTTGATATTAATTACTCGATTAAATTTAAGACCATCATTAACCATCTTCAATTAATTCTATAAAATTTCTAACAGTATTTGGGGCTATTTCAAGGTACAATTCACCCTGATTTCTTCCCCCTTTTCCACTGTTATAGTTATTTCTTATTTTTTATCCATCTAAAACACCTATTATTTATTTTTCTGTATCTTTTACTAATTACATTATATACAAATTGAACATAAAATTAAAGTTGTTATTTAAATTAGTTTTTTGCTTTGTACAGTTTTTTTCTTAAAAAAGAATAAAAAATTGCAGTCTTCCGTTATCTCCGGATGAGTTTCATCAAGCTCATCTATTAATTCATGAGCTGCCGGCTGCTCTGCATTTGAGGCCGGGGTTACTTTAAATGCTACCTGCAGTTCATATGCTGCATCCACTATCATCTTTTAATTCTTCTATCAATTTATTTTAATAAGTCGACCTTCGGCACCATTTAAATTTAATCAGATAATTTACCCCCAAGTTTAGCCTGGTAATTCAGGTTTCTTGGGGGTTTTTTGTGTTTTAAATATTTTCAAACTTTTAAGTCTTATCGAGAATTACTATGCGCATATCAACAGTAAATATCGTCAACTATTATCAGGGTATAAATAATATTTTGTTTTAGTCAGATATTATTCCTACAAATGCCTCCACCAATTCAGGATCAAACTGGCTGCCTGAACATCCAATCAACTCTTGTATTGCCTCTTTCTGGCTTATGGCTTTTTTATATGATCGGCCATTAATCATTACATCATAAGCATCAACAATACTTATAATGCGTGCCAAAAAAGGTATTTCTACTCCCTCTAACCCCTGAGGATAACCTGTCCCATCCCAGCGTTCATGATGAGACCGAATACTTTCTGCTACAGGAACAAATTCTTCAATAGCATGGGCAATAGCAAACCCCTTTTCAGGATGTTTTTTTATTGTTTCCCATTCTACGCTGGTGAGGGCAGAAGGTTTTTTTAGAATTTCTTCATCAATATTTATTTTGCCAATATCATGAAGGGATGCGAGTAAGGATAGATGATTTAATTTTTCCCTGCTTAATCCAATTTTTTCTCCCAGTTTAACGCTTAAACGCTCCATTCTTTCAGCATGTTCTTTTGTTTCAAAGCTTTTAGCTCCTAAAGTTTTCAGCATATTTTTCAGCAGCAAATTTCTTGCACTTTTTTCCCTGGTAAGCTTATCCATTAACACTTCATCTTCTGCGCTATGCAGTATTTTATATATATCTTGTTCAGAGTCAATTTTAGTGGAAGTACCTATGCCTAAAGATAGGTTTATTTCATCATTTAACATAATTTCCCCACTCTTCGCTGCTATCTCATGAGATAGCTCCCTTGCTTTTGCTTCTTTAGTCCGGGGAAGTAAAACTATAAAATCATCCCCACCCCAGCGGGCTACAAATCCTTTATTTGTTACACAGGAAAGAAGTAATTCAGCCGTTTTGATTAATAATTTATCTCCTTGTTTATGACCATAACCATCATTGACCAATTTTAAACCATTAATATCTATCATAATTATACTTATAGGAAGCTGTTTTTTATCATCCCACCTTCTTATTATTTCTTCCATAAAGGAATTGTTATATAGACCCGTTAAGTTGTCTCTTGAAATATCAGAAAATACTAGAACTACTCCCTGAATTTTGCCTTCCATTTCCTGAATAGGAGCTGCAGAATCTGCTATTTGATATATATGACCATTTTTATCAATTAGAGTTGTATCTGCTTTCATATTAACAATCTTACCAGTTGCTAATACTTCTTCCACCGGGCTATTTACAGATTCTCCACTTAAAGAATTTACTAATTTAAAAACATCTTCCAATTTATCCCCTTTTACCTCTTCAAGTTTATAACCTGTGATTTTCTCGGCAGTGGAATTCATGATATCAATACGGCCGTTTTCATCCGTGGTAATAACCCCATCCCCAATGGAATGAAGAATAGTACTTAGTTTTTTTTCTGATTTTTCTTTTTTTGCTATTTCTTCTTTTAGATTTTTTTTCTGATAAATATTCTTTAATTCGGCTTCAATGAGTTTTTTAAATTGTTTTATTAAATTTACAGTTTTTTTGTTGAATTTATTTTCTTCAGTATCAAGAACACAGATTGTTCCGAAAAAATCACCATCGGGCCACTTTATTGGGAATCCCAGATAAGAGATCATACCCAACTTAATATCAGAATTATTTTTCCATTTATTAACTTTTAAAGCATTAGAAACCAATAATTTTTCATCGGTCTTAATCACTTCTTCACAATAAAGGCCTGAAAGTTCTTTTTTATCACCAACATTATACGGATTATTTTTTGATTTACTAGATCGAAATACTTTCATATAAGGAGGTTCTACCTTCATTATTAGACTGGCAGTTACATCAGTTAATTCAGCTATAATATCTACAATTTCTTGCCAGTTTTTTTTAGTTTTTTTAGAGATATCTATATCTTTTGCTTTTATATAATCCATTTTTCACTCCTTATCATAACTTCTTTCCGTCAAATCCAATTTATATGGTATAATTCTAATCTTTTCTCATTTTATCTCTATACATTAAATTATCAGCTTTTTTCATGAAGTCTTCAATTGTCTCATTATTGTTCTGATTAATTACATAGCCAATAGAAACACTTAATTTTAAATGTTTTTTTTCTAATTTTTCATTATACCTATCAATTAAATTAAGAATTCTATTTTTTATTGATTTTGCTGTTTTTTCATCACCATCGTATAAAAATGCAGTAAATTCATCTCCACCAATTTTAATAACAATATCTTCTTTTCTGAAACATTGGTTCAGAATATCAGCAAAACTTTTTATTAGTTTATCTCCTTCGATATGTCCAAAATTATCATTTACATACTTTAACTTATCGATATCAAACATAAAAATAATTTTTACTTCATTATCAACTTTATTAGTTAATAATTGATTTAGGTAATTTCTATTGTACAATCCTGTCATTGAGTCGTGAAAACTGATGTATTTCAATTTGTTCTCTGATTTCACTATTTTTTCATACTGCTCATTATTATAAAGTACCAGACCTAAGAACTTAGAGATGTCCAGTGCAAGGTTAAGATATCTTTCAATATATTTTGAAAACAAAAATGCACTGGCATCTAAAACTCCATAAAGATGATCATTCCATGAAACTTTAATACAAAATCTATTTTCATTTTTAAGCATTAAATAATTATCATCATTTGATTTAAAATCTCTTAATTCAGAGGGCATTAATTTAGAGTTTCCACTCCAAAATTTGAATTTTTGAACACCAAAAACCATCATAAACAGATCTTTTACTTTACCTATTACATCTCTTCTGTTTGTGTAAGAAGATATTTCCCCTAATATATCAAAAACAGCAGCGTAATCTGCACACTGGCTTCTTAGTTCATTGATTACTCCAGTATTTTCTTGTTTTTGATTGTGAAGCCGCCATTCATATACCTTACTCTTCAGCAGTAATTGAATTATTTTAAGATTGATTGGTACAATTAAATAAGGAAGATCCAAGTAGGATGATAATTCTTTTAATGAGTCTTCAGCATTATCATAGATTTTTGCATCAAGAAAAACAATTTGTTTACTTGTTTCTTTAAAAAACATTCTTGCTGTTTCTTTATCAAAGCCCATATTAGCAAGATGACTTTTCCATTTTTTTAACCAACCTGTACTTATAATATAATTACCTTGTGCAATAAGATAATTCAAAAACTCATCACTAATCAAATTAGAAAAACAATAATTAGAGCTAATGGTTTCAGTTATAATTTCTTCGTTAATAAGCTTCAAAGCATCACAAGAGCGACTGCAAATCAATACACTTTGTTCTTTTTTAGCTTTAGAAAATATTTTTGTTACTTCACTTTTTTCTTTTTTACTATCGCATAAACTTGGAAATATGCTCAGATTTACATCATTGATTCCTTCTCTTTGTAATGCTGCCTGATATTCAGGATAAAAGTTCTCACATATAAAAATTTGTAATTTTTTCATTTATTTTTCCGCCTTAATTAATTGGATAGGTACCGTGTTTTTTGATTGTCTCAGTAATCTCAAGCAAAATATCTTCCGATACCTGCCATGGGATCTCCCCATGATTGTCAGACAAAATAAATCCTCCCCCTCTGGCCGCCTTTTGAATAAGTTCTTTAACTTCTTTTCTGGTTTTTTCTTTATCCCAATTTATCATATCAATACCATTTAAATTTCCAAGAAGACATATTTTCTTAGCTGCTCTTTCCTTTATTGCTTCTATATTATCTTCCCCGCTAAAGCCAAGTACTGCTGAACCTGTTGCAGCTATATCATCCACAACTGGAAAAGCGATCCCTGAAGCGAGGTGGGTGGCTGTCGCACCTTTAATTTGACTTAATGTTTTCTTTGCAATTTTATATCCAGTTTCCAGATATTTTGCTCTTTCAATAATTGTAGGTGAAGCAAGAGGATCAAAATAACAAATTGCTGTAGCTCCTGCTTCAAGCTGAGCATTGGCCCAAGACACACAGAATTCTTGATTAATTTTCATTAACTGTTTAAACTCATCTTTCTTAAAGTATATTAATTCCAGATATTTTTCAAACCCTATCTGCATTACAGGCAGGGAAAAAGGTGACATTACTACCCCGACAATGGGAACCTCGTCTCCAATAATTTTTTTTAAAATTCGGGTCACTTCCAGAACTTTTTGTAATGGGTTTGAATCATATATCTTAGGTGGTTTTATATTTTTTATCTGCCCTATACTCTTTATAAAAGGTTCTCCAGAATTTGGTGGTCCATCTTCAGTAAACATAACTTCCCCTCCAAAAGCCTCTATTTCAACTGCTGCATAGAAAAAGGTATATAAACAGTCATTACTATATTTTTTTCTCATATCCAGCTGAGCTTTCACCACATGATCTGGTTTAGAAAAGTATTCTTTTATTGATAACCCTAACTCTTTAGCACCATAATGAGAAAACATATGAAAGACAGGCACACGATCCGGTTCTTTATGACTGATAGCTGTCATAACACGTTCCATTGAATTCATGACTGCTTTCCTCCCTTCATAAAGCTCTCAATAATTTTTGATGCTTTTGCTCCATTCTTCCCATCTGCATCTGCATTCACTTTTTCCCATAAATTAGAATCTAATCTGAATGGAGCACCGCCTACAATAACTTTGGCCGATGAACCACCATCACGCAGTCTTTCAACAACTTTTTTTACCTTCAGAGCAGAAGGAAGCATTAATGTAGATATCAAAAGAATATCGATTTCTTCCTTAAGAGTTCTAGCGACTATTTCTTCTACAGTCAAACCCTGCCCAAAATCAACAGGATCATAACCTCCTGCTTTTAAAACTGAATAAACAATTCTTTTTCCTAAAGAATGATGATCCTGCAAAACCCCAATAGCTATTTTTAATTCATTTTTATCTGAAACGATATTTTTGGGAATGTACTTTTCAATCAATTCTTCACAAATAACACCACTCATATATACCTGTGATAAAGATAATTGGCCATTTTCCCAGCCATCCCCGATTTTCTCCAATACTTCTATTGTTAAATGCTCCAGCATTTCAAAATTTTTATCTTTTTCATAAAAGTTTTTAAATATTTTGGCTGCCTCAATTCGATTGATTTGAAGTAATGTCGTTTTTAAATCTTCAACTGCCAGATCTATTGCTGCCATCAGAAGCTCCCCCTTTTTTATACATAAGATATTTTGCAATAATTTTTTTCTCTATTTGGGTTGTAAATCTGTTTTTGATACCTATATATATATTATACCATAAACTTGAATTATATGTTTGAATATTCAGTTTTTCAAATTCTAAAGTTTGAAAATACCATAATCAATTATCATAATTATAATCTTGAAATGAAATCAAAAAAAGGACTGCACGATTTCTCATACAATGCCTCAATAATAAGATGCTTCACCTCCAAGTTTTGCCTGGTAGCGCAGGTTTCTTGGGGGTTTTTTGATTTGAAATTTTAAAATTAATCTTTATTTTTTTCTAATTTAAATTTTTTGCTGTAAAGCCAGGCGGCAAAAATCGTAGTAATTGGTGCCACTATTATTAGGCCAATACTACCAACAAGAGTTCTTAATATTTCTGAAACAATAATTCTCAAATTAAAAATTCTTCTTAGAGTTGCTGTTCTAGTCATAAAAGCCATTATTAGTGTTAAATATCCACCTGCATAAGCCAAAAGCAGAGTTGTAGTCATAGTTCCAATTACATCACTTCCTACATTAAAACCAGATTTGATCAAATCTTTCATTTCCATATCAGGTCGCTGTTCTTTTAATTCTTTAATAGTTGTAGCCATATCCATAGCAATATCCATTGCCGCTCCAGAGGCCCCAATGACTACAGCTGCATAAAATATTTCTCTTATATTTAAATTAAAATAACCCGCAGCCATCATCTCTCCTACATAAGGAGAAGACATCCCATCAAGTGCAAGTTTATTTCCAAAAAAGATTGTTAAAGCAATAGTTATTAAAAGACTTGAGCTAGTACCAAAAAATGAAGCAAAACCCTTTTTAGTAAAACCAGCAATAGAAAATAAGATTAAAGCAGATAAAATTAGAAGCACAAAAGATGTAAAAATCAATGGATCTAAACCTTTTAGTAATCCGGGAATTAATATCTTCCAAATAATAAATATACTTCCTATAAAAGAAAACAGAGCTTTTAATCCTATATACCGAGCATAAAGTATTAATAATATAATAAAAAGTGCAATTAATATTAAAATCCAGCCCTGTCTATAAACATCTAAAGCAACTGCAGCTCTAATCTCATTATTTTCTGTTTCTGAAATTGCAACTAAAATTTCATCTCCTTCATTAAACCGATAATCCCAGCCCAAATTTCCAATTAAATGATTGGAAGCATTAATAATTTTTCCTTTGTATTTACCCTCTTTTATTTCAACTCTTACTATTTGTCGCCCAAATTTTTGAACTCCCGAACCACTGATCTCGCTATCATCAACTTTTTTTACTACAGCTCTAAGTTCTCTGGTATCATTTTGAAAACTTAAATTATAAAACAAAAATAAAAGTGATGCCGTAATAATAATTATTAGAATAATTGCTTTAATTTTTTTGCCCTTCATATTTGTTCCCCCACACTCCCCACACTAAAATTTAAAGAAAGGTGAGGAAAAATTCCCCACCAATCAATCAAAGATTAATTTATATATCTCTTCTAATTAAGTTCTACTTCTAATAGTTCTGCAGTGATTTTAGCTACATCAGTATTATCCATTGAGCCAGTATATCTAGCTGCACCAACACCATGGGTTCTAATAGGAATAATTTGTCCGGTGTGAGCAGAAGAAGTCCATCCAATTCTAGATCTTCTTGAAGTAATGTGAGCTATAGTTGACTGTACTGGGCTTATCCAGGTTGCCTGTGGCCAATAACCGTTAATTTCATCAACGTCTGCTCCGCGACCTTTTGCATCCTGAAGATCCATAGCATTTTCTAAAAGTTCTTTTTCTCTCTCAGTTAATTCTGCTATTCCAAAATCTTCTTTTAAATCAGTATATAATTGTTCTCTATCACCTGTGTACTCAAAGCCTTCCTCAATAGAAGCTTTTACCTCGCGAATAGGTGCTAGATCCATAAAGTAATCATATTCCATACCTTCACTGCTGTTTAAACCAAGACCACCAGTTTCATGGTCACCAGCAACAATTATTAAAGTTTCATTTGGATGTTCTAGATAAAACTTATAAGCTGTTTTAACAGCATCATCAAAGGCTAAAGTATCATGGATGGTTGTAGCAACATCATTATCGTGAGCTGCATGGTCAATTCTTCCACCCTCAATCATCATAAAGAATCCTTCATTATCCTGTTTTAATAATTCTATTCCTTTTGCTGTCATTTCTGCAATACTTGGAACTAATTTATTGTCTCTATCAATTTCGTAAGAAACATGGCTCATAGTTGGTGTATAAATGACTTGATCTCCAGCCTGTGGAGTATAATCTCTAAATGCTGCTGTTTGATCACTAGATTCAAATACTTGATAACCTTTATCTGCAAATTCTTCAAATAGATTTCTGTTATCTTCACGCTTAGAGTTATCATTATTACCTGGTAAAAAATGTCTTGCTCCACCACCAACAAGATAATCAATTTCATTTTCTAAATACTGTACTGCTATCTCATTCTCCATTCCTCGATCAGGCACATTAGACCCAAAAGAAGCAGGTGTAGCATGAGTGATTCTAGCAGTTGAAACTAAGCCTGTAGCCATACCTTTATCTTTGGCTGCTATTAAAACAGACTTAAGCGGCTTATCATTAAGGTCCAAAGCAATAGTATCTCTATCAGTCTTAACACCAGTCGCTAATGCTGTTGCAGTTTGAGCAGAACCAGGTACTAAAGTAAATGATCCCGTAGTTCGTGTTGAACCTGCATGATCCAATCTATGCATCATTAATCTGTCACTATGTTTTTCTGCTTTAAGATCAATAAAGCTCTCTCCATACTCTTCATAATCATGATTAACTTCTTCTAAATTTTCAAATTGATTATAGTATTCTGCTAATGTTGCCTGAGAACTGGACATACCATCACCAATAAGAAAAAAAATATATTTTGGATTTTCTGCTTCAGTTCCAGCAGCTAAAACACTACCAGCTAAAAGCATTGCAATTAAAACAGTCATAATCATTCTAGAATAAATTTTTCTTTTTCTAATTTTTTTAAACATTTAATATCCCCCTAATATGATTTAATATTTTTCATTAACAAATAAATAACCAATAAATAAATAAATAAATTAATTTTTTATTAAAATACCCTTTTCTTATTCACCCCCAAAGCTAAAATAATTAATAACCAGTCATGCCACCTATATTTAATGCAATTTTCATACCAGAAAAGTAATATTTAATAAATTAAAATAAAAAATATATTTTTTGAAAATTATCAATAATAAATCTTATTTAAGAAAATAATTTATTGAAATTTATATCAATCTTTTTATATTTAATGCTTTATTTTTATTTTTAAATAAAAATACCAGTAAAAACTTTCCTTAAAAAAGAGTCTTTACTGGTTTAAATATTATAATATTCTTTATTTTGTGTATTCTTAGTAATCTTCACATTTTTGTTGTGTAATTACTCAACTAAGTCTGCAACTTCTTTGTCATCTTTATACTTTTTAATCCAGTTATATAAAGTCTTTCTAGAAATCCCTAAAATTTGAGCTGCTTTAGTTTTATTACCACTGCTTTTTGTTAAAGAATTAATAATTTTTTCTTTTTCACTTAATTTATTTTGATCAAAATTAACTTTTTCTATAATTTCCGGGGGCAAATCTTGAACAGTAATCTCCTTATTTTTAGAAGTAACAATTAACCTTTCTGTTAAATTTTCTAACTCTCTAATATTTCCAGGCCAGTTATATTTTTTTAATAAATCAACAGCCTTATCAGAAATACTTTTTCGAGCAACCCCTTCTCGGTCCGATATTTTTTTAATAAAATGATCTATTAAAATCTTAGTATCTGATTTTCTTTCTCTAAGAGGAGGAACATTTATGGGAATAACATTTAAGCGATAAAAAAGATCACTCCTAAACTCATTTTCTCTGACCATTTTCTTAATATCTCGATTAGTAGTTGCAATTACTCTCACATCGATATCTCTACTTATATTTTCACCAACTCTTTCAAATTTTTTCTCCTGTAATACCCGCAGTAGTTTAGATTGAGTATCAAGGCTAATTTCAGTAATTTCATCTAACATTATAGTCCCTTGATCTGCCAATTCGAACTTTCCTTTTTTATCTTTAATAGCCCCTGTAAATGAACCTTTTTTGTGTCCAAATAACTCAGATTCGATAATATTGTGATTAAGTGCTGCACAATTTACTGCAACAAAGTTATTTTCTCGGCGCTGACTCTGATAGTGTAAAGCTTTTGCTACTAATTCTTTTCCAGACCCGCTTTCACCCTGAATTAAAACCGTCGAACTATAATCGGCTGCCATATTAATTGTTTCTAGCAAATTATAAACTGCTTTACTTTCCCCAATTATTCTCTTATATTTTTTCCTTATCTCATCTTTTTCATCAATTTTACATTGCCCAATTAAATTTCGAATCTTGATTTTTAACTCATCATAATCCAAGGGTTTAGTTAAAAATTCTGATGCACCTAATTTCATTGCTTTAACAGCCATCGGAATACTGCCATAAGCAGTCATAAAAATAAATTTACTTTTAATATTCTTTTTTAACATTGTTTCATAAAACTCAATTCCACTCATTTTTGGCATTCTTATATCTGATATAATTAGATCCGCATTCAAGCTTTTTGCTTTTCTAATTGCCTCATCTACATCATTTGCATAATCAACTATATAATTTTCAGCTTCCAATATTGCTTTTAGAACCTTAGATATATTTTCTTTGTCATCAACTATTAGTATCTTTTTCATTATTGCTATCATCCTTATAAATAGGTAATTTAATTTTAAAAACTGTATTATTATCAGTATTCGCTTCAATCTTTCCTTTGTGTTTTTCAATAATTTCTTTTGAGATACTTAAACCTATACCACTACCACTTTTTTTTGTTGTAAAAAATGGGTTAAAAATTTTATCAAGATCTTCGTTTTTGATTCCACAGCCATTATCTTCAATATTAATCAAAATATAATTTTCATTATCGTCAACTTTTATTTTAATATAACCAGATTTTTTAATTGCTTCAATAGAATTTAAAATAATATTGGTAAAAACACTTTTCATTTTATTAATATCACCTTTAATATACTTATGTTTAGTATTAAATTCTTTAATTAAAGTTATATTATTATTATCAGTCATTGCCTCTAATAATTTGGATATATCATTTAGAAGATTTATTATATCAATTTTTTTAAATTTATATGATTTAATCCTGGCAAAATTTAAAAATTCATCTAAAAAATTATTTAATGTATCAATTTCTTCATTTATTATTTTCAAAAACCCATTTTGAGAATTTAATTCTTTTTTTAATTTTATTACTTCGACAGCTCCAGAAATGGCTTCTAAAGGGTTACGTATTTCATGTGCTAGATAAGCTGACATTTTACCAAGAGTAGCCAGCTGTGTTTTTTCAATTAAACTTTTCCTGATGATCAGCATTTCTTCATACATCCAGATTACAGAATTATAAAGTTCTTTTAATTCCAGAGGAGGGTTTTTAGACTTTAATTTAGAAATATTAAAATCACTTTCTGGAATTTTGCGAACTATTTTAGCTAAATTAGTAATTGGTTTTAAAATATAATCAGCAGTAATATGAATTATAAATGCCAGCAGCAAAAAAGCTGCTGCTAAAATAATAATCATCATTCTAATCGAATAATTTATCTTATCCTTTAGAGTTTGTTGAGAAAGTGTAATTATTGTCCTGCCGATCACCTCCCCATCTATAATAATATCTTTGCTAGTTATTAACTTATCATCATCTAAATAACTCTGCTTTTCTTCAAAACTATTTTCAATAAATTTTCCCTCTAAATCTCTATTTAATGCTGCTAAAATTCTACCATTATTATTTATTATTTTCGCTTCAACAACATCTTGTTCGCTATTAAAAGAAGTCACATTTTTAGAAAGAGTGCTAAATTCATGCACCAGCAGTGCTTCTTTACTAATTTCTGCTAAAGTCCTTGCTAAAAGTACACCTCTTCTCTCAATTTCCTCCTGAAATATGTCCTTTTGCTGAACAATTAATACATAGGCTACTAAAATCATAATTATTAAAAATATTAACATTGTATAAGTAATCAATCTTTTTTTTAATGACAAAATTAATCATCCTTATTTTTAAAACTTCATTCAGCTGAAGTTCTATGAAGTTCTATTATAACTAATAATTATTTTGAATAATCTACTAAATATTCTCTAACAATGTCATACATTTGATCATTACTAACAGCAAAACCATCAAAACCAGATTTTTGCATTGCTTTTAAACCTTCCTGATCAGTATCAAGACTTAAAAAAGCTTTTCTGAGTTTATTTATTATATCTTTTTTTATATCTTCTCTGGCTGTAATAGAAGATGTTGGTAGATAAGAAGATTTAGCAATAATTCTAATTTGTGAACTATGTTCTTTATTAAGCTCATCTTCTAAAATGAATAACTTTATTGCTCCTGCATCAACTAATCCATAACTTACACTTTTTAAAACATTAATATGTTTGCCTGTGTATACAACATTTAAGTCATCTTTATAATTTATGTTATTTCTATTTAAAATAGCTATTGGTAAATAATAGCCTGAAGTAGAATCTCTTTTAGCTGTGAGGGCTAGTTTTTTACCTTTTAAATCAGTTAAATTTTTAATTTTAGAATTTTTATGTACAATAAAACCTCCTCGATAATAGGGACTACCCAGCCTTTTTTCTAAGACTATTGGCTTACAGTTTAATTCATTACGTGCTTTTACATAAAAGACTGGAGAAAAATAACCTAAATCAATTTTTTTGTTTCTCATTAAATCTATTAATGTTTGATGATCTTTTGCAACTACCAATTCAATATCTATTCCACTTCTTTTAGACACTTCATCCAGGATAGACTGCCAACTTTCTAATTTTGATAAAGCAATTTTTTTGGAAGTGACACCTAAGGTTATAAACTCCTCGGCCTGTATTGAAATTGTAAATATTATAAAAAATAAAATTAGCAGAACTAAATAAAGATATTTTTTTAAATATTTCATTGTCCATCTCCTTAACTTACTTTTATTCTATATATATTTAAATATTTAAAATTAATTAAATAATCTGAAATTTAGTCACCTATTTTTATTATATACAATTAAGAAACAAAAAACAAAAATATTTAAGAAAGACTGACAGAATTATCTGCCAGCCAATTTTTATTATATATAATTTTTAATTTTAATACATTTTAAAGCTTTTCTGGAGACTTATATTCTACACCAAAAGTTTCTACCTCGACAGATTTCATTACTTGGTCTTCTTTCGGCATATCTCTAGCGCCTGTTTCTACTTCAGCTATTTGATCAACAGTTTCCATACCTTCAACTACCTCACCAAAAGCTGCATATTGGCCATCTAAGTGAGGAGAATCTTTGTGCATAATAAAGAACTGTGAACCTGCAGAATTAGGGCTCTGACTGCGGGCCATCGAAATAACTCCACGGCTGTGTTTTAAATCATTATCATAACCATTAGCAGAAAATTCACCTTTAATTGAATAACCGGGATTACCCATTCCTGTGCCATCAGGACAGCCACCTTGAATCATAAAACCTTTTATTACTCGATGAAAAATAAGACCATCATAATACCCATCTTCAGCCAGCTGAATAAAATTTTTAACTGTATTTTCAGCTTTTTCTGGGTAGAGTTCTAATTTGATTTGATTCCCACTTTCCATTGTTATTGTTATTTCTGGATTTTTTGACATTTATAACACCTCAATTTAATTTTTAATCTTTCTTTCATTATTATATATAATTTAAGCTGATATTTAAAGCTGATATTTTAAAATCTTATTAATCAACACGACTTATTTTAAAATCTGATCTTCTTAATTTCAAAAAGTTAAAAATTGACAAGCTGAAGCTATTAATTATATAATTGATTTAAATAATTTGATTTTTCAAAAAGAAGGGAGTAGAAAAAAGTATGAAAAATATTTTAAAGAAAAGCTATTTATTAGTTTTAATTGTTCTATTAATATCTTCATTTTCAATGAATTTAGCAGCCCAGGAATATGAGATAGGAATTTCACAGTTTGTTGAGCATCCATCTTTAGATTTGGCCAGAGAGGGTTTTATTGATCAGCTGGCAGAAGAAGGTTTTGTTGATGGTGAAAATATTGAAATAGATTTGCAGAATGCTCAGGCTGATTTTGCCACTGCTCAGACGATTGCCCAAAGATTTAATCAAAATAAGGTTGATTTAGTTTTAGCAATTGCAACACCATCCGCTCAAACAGCAGCAAATGTTTTAAAAAATACGCCGGTATTAATTACAGCTGTTACTGATCCTGTAGAAGCTGGTATTGTTAAAAGCATGGAAAAGCCAGGAGCTAATATTACCGGAACAACAGATATGAATCCGGTGGCAAAACAGTTAGAATTAATAAGAAATTTTTTACCTGAGGTAAAAGATATAGGTATTTTATATAATCCAGGTGAGGTGAATTCAACTGTTCAGGTTAAATTAGCTAAAGAAAAAGCCAAGGAAATGGGAGTTAATCTGGAAGAAGCAACAGTTAGCAACAGCAGTGAAGTTAGTCTGGCAGTTTCTTCATTGGTAGATAATGTAGATGCAATTTATGTGCCAACTGATAATATTATCGTTTCTGCAATGCCAACTGTACTTCAAATAGCACATAATAGAAAGATTCCAGTATTTGCTTCTGAAAATAACTCAGTTGAGCAGGGTGCAGTTGCCACTTTAGGAATTGATTATTATCAGTTAGGCAGACAGACTGGATCTATGGCAGCCAGGATTCTTAATGGTAGTGACCCTGCGAAAATGCCTGTTGAATCTTCGAAAGAATTAAAGCTTTATATTAATCAAAAATCGACTGAAGAAATTGGTTTAGAAATTCCAGCAGAACTATTAGAATCTGCTGATACTATTTTTAAGTAAAGCGAAATTAAAAAAGAGTTCATTATTTAGTTAAAAATTATATATGCAAAAAAAGAAGCCAGGCATAATGCCTGGCTTTAATATTCTAAAAAAATGGTGGTGGAAGACAGAATTGAACTGTCGACACGTGGATTTTCAATCCACTGCTCTACCGACTGAGCTATTCCACCTAATATGTAATTAATTAAAAATGGTTGCGGGGACCGGATTCGAACCGATGACCTCCAGGTTATGAGCCTGACGAGCTACCAGACTGCTCTACCCCGCGCTATGAATGGTGAGCCATGGAGGATTCGAACCTCCGACAACCTGATTAAAAGTCAGGTGCTCTGCCAACTGAGCTAATGGCCCATTTCTCTTGCGACGCTTTTTATAATATCAATAAACCAGGTGGTTGTCAAGAAAAAAGTACAAAAAAGTTTAATATAAAGTAAAATTTAGAAAAAATAAAAGGCAGACAACAAATAGAGCTGCCCACCTTAAAATTTAAATCATCTCAAACTGCAGTGTCACATTATTAAACTAAGGTAAATAATTTTTAGGATTCAGCGGCTTTTCATTTTGTAAAACTCCAAAATGAAGGTGGGGCCCTGTGCTTAAACCTGTATTTCCTGATAAAGCTACCACTTGTCCCTTATTAACCATTGAACCTTTAGCAACACTTACCTTTGAGTTATGTGCATAAAGAGTTTCTATACCCCGACCATGATCAATAATAACTGTATATCCAAATCCGTTCATCCAGCCGCTATGTACAACTTTTCCTCCTGCTGCTGCTTTTACACGAGTACCTGATGGTACAGCAATATCCAAACCATTATGAAATAATCTTGTCTTTTTAATGGGGTGAGTTCTCCAGCCAAAATTGGAAGTTATTCTACCACTAACCGGCCAGATCAGAGAATTTCTGCTTAATGAAAAAGGACCTCTTTCATAATCAGTTATTATCAGCTCATCACCAGCAAATATCCTATCTCCATTTAAATTATTATTCTGACGAATTGTATCTATATCAGTACCATACATTCTGGCAATGGTACTTAAAGCATCTCCTCGCTGTACTTTATGTACTATCTGCTCAGAAGAAGATTCATTTCTTTTAGCTTTTGCCTCACTTTTACTGCTGTCTGATTTTTCAAAATCTACAATTGGAAGCACCAGTTCCTGGCCTTCTTTAATAAAATCTGAATTTAAATTGTTGGCATCCATAATTTCTTCTACCGGTAGATTTCTGCGGGCTGCAATTGTGGAAAGTGTATCGCCCCTGCGGACTGTATAATAAATCTGTGCTCTTTTAGCTTCCGATTTTTCTTCAGTATTCTTAGCTTCAGTCTTTGCTTCGGCAGTTATAATCTTATCTCTTGGAATTTTCAAATCCTGTCCGGGTTTTAATTTAGAAGAACTCATGTTATTAAACTCCATAATTTCTTCTACAGTCACATCTCTTGACCCAGCAATTCCTGACAGAGTATCTCCATTATCCACTACATAAAGCTCATAAGATACTTTCTCAGAAATCATTTTTTTCAATAATTCAAGGGTTCTACCTCCAACAATACCATCAACCTGCAGATTATTACTTTCCTGAAAAGATTCGACCGCTACTTCGGTAGTTCGACCAAAAATGCCATCAGTCGAAACATTATAGCCAAGTGTCTCTAAATATTTCTGGACTTCAATTACATCTCTACCTCGATCATTTAATTTAACCTGAAAAGCGGAGGCAGTGATAGTTATTGACAAAAGAAAAACTAATAAAAATATTAGCGTTGTTAAATAGGTATTTTTTTCCATTTCTCCCCTCCTTTCTTTTTTACTCTACTATACATATTTCTAGATAAAACTCAGATTTCCTTTTTATATTTCCCTTTTTTGTTTAAATTTATAAAATTATTCTGTCTCAGGGCCTCATAGATAATAATGGAAACTGAGTTAGAAAGATTCAGAGATCTTAAATCATCTTTCATAGGAATCCTAATACATCTATCAAGATTATTTTCTAATAATTCTTCCGGTAGACCTGCTGTTTCTTTGCCAAATAGAAAATAATCATCATCCTGATATTCAAATTCAGCATATGATTTTGCTGCTTTAGTGGTTGCATAAAAAAAGCGCCCACCTTTATTTTCTTTAAAAAAATGCTCTAAATTATCATAATAACTGATATCTAATTTATCCCAGTAATCAAGTCCGGCTCTTTTTAGATATTTATCTGATGTTGAAAATCCGAGTGGTCTAACCAGATGCAGCTTAGAATCGGTTACTGCACAGGTGCGGGCAATATTTCCGGTATTTTGAGGAATTTCTGGTTCAACAAGTACAATATTCAAGTTTATCACCTTTGTTATATCTATTTTTCTGAATTGATTTTTACTTATCTTCTACAAAAGTTAAATTTCTATTAAACTTCTATTTTTAGACCATCATAAGCTGGACTTACATACTCAGGCAGATAATCATTTAATTTCTGATGGTCAAGTCTGTGAGAGATATGAGTTAAATAACCGTGTTTTAAATTTAAGCTTTCAATCAGCTCCACTGCCTGGTCAACCGACATGTGAGTTGGGTGTTCTTCAAAACGAAGTGCATCAACTGCTGCATATTCTATACCTTCCAGGAGTTTTAAAGAACTCTCAGAGATTTTACTGCAGTCAGTTAGATAGGCAAAATTATTAATCCGGTAAGCAAGTATCTTGTTGTCCCCATGATAGATTGGTACCGGTTGAACTGTTAAATCTTTAAAATGCATCTCTTCTTCAATCTTCTTTAAAATAACCTGGGGAACTCCTCCACCAGGATTTTCTTCGGAAAATATATAAGGAAAAACTTTTTTTATATGATTTAAAGTTTTATGATCACCATATACAGGCATTTCTTTACCCTGAAACCAGTTTAAAGCCCTGATATCATCAAACCCCATAATATGATCTGCATGAGCATGGGTCATCAAAACTGAATCAACATTTTTTATTTTATTAGCAATTAACTCCAGCCTCATCTCAGGCGGAGTATCAATTAACAAATTATATTCTTCACTTTTTATATGAATCGATGTGCGCATCCTTTTATTCTTTGGATTATTTGACTGACACACCTCACAATCACAGGCAATTACAGGTACCCCGTGGGAGGTTCCAGTTCCTAAAAATGTTATTTGCAAAAAAACAACCCCTCTCATTAAAAATTTTAACTTAAAAGAGGGGCATTTGTCAAACATTTAACTAATTTATTTGCTTTAATAATCCCTTATTTCTCAGGAAATTTGCCAGTTTTTTATAAATTAAAACTGTAATAATCGAGTTAATTACTGCTTTGGTTAAATTAAATGGTAAAATTCCGGGCAACATCATCTGTAGAACCTGTTCTCTGGGAATCCCATAAAAGATTGGATTAAAAATCAAATTGGCTCCTGCCATCACAACTGTCATTGCAATTGAACCAATTGCAAGTCCTTTAATTGCTCCGACTTTGTTATGGTGTTTTTGATAAAAATAACCTGCTGTACCCGCAAAGACACCTGTTGCTAGAAAATGCATAAAAGCCCCGAAAGGACCTCCCAGGCCTGTAAATACTGCCATTAAAATTGATAATATAAAGGTAGCCCCAAGTGCGGCAGCTGGCCCAAACATAAATGAAATGATTAAGATTGGAATATCTCCTGGTTCATAAATTAAAAATGGTAAAAACATCGGAAAACGAATCAGCAGCATTAATACCAGTGAAAAAGCTGATAAAACTGCAATTGTAGTAATTCTTTTTGTATCCATCTTTTCTCTCCTCATTGTTTATTTATTATCTCCAATTAAAACAAAAAATTAGCCCATTTTTACAGGGCTAATCAATTATCAAATCTTCTTTATTCCGGACTGTACCGTCGGTACTGGAATTTCACCAGTTCAGCTGAAGCTCGTGGACTATACCACCGGTTTGGAATTGCTTTTAAGCTCACCAGACCCTGAAGATAATATTTTTTTGTCAGTTTTATTATAAGCAATTTTTTCCCAAAAAGCAAATTTTTGATTAAACAGCTGCTTAATTAATTTTTTCAATTTCTACTCCGGGATAAAAATGCTTAATAATCTCCTGGTAATTCCAGCCTGCAGCTCCCATGCCAGCTGATGCTGACTGGTCAAGGCCAAGATTATGACCCCAGCCGGAACCGTAAACATAAAGTTCTTTTAAATAACCATTATGATCATAATGGCTGTCAAAATAAAAGCGGCTGCTTTTTAAACCCCCGAGTACTCTTCTGATCTGAGAGACACTGTAATCTTTACTTTCCTGATCACTGTAAATAGTCAGCGAAGTAATTGTACCACCCTGAGCTCGCTCATTGACCTCAATTTTTCTAATTTTATTTAGCTCACTCCTGTATTCTATAACCTCTGCAGGAACTCTTAACTGCCAGCGATAGTTACTGCTGCCAAAATCTTTAGAATAAGATTCTGGAGAAGATAAAAGCCATTGCTGCAGCTCAACCGGGGCCAGTGGAAAATCATAATCATCATTTTTCATCTGATTTGCCCCCCGCAGATAATGTAAATCGGCAGACCAGATTTGATCACTGCGCTCTGTAAAACCACCACTGTTGCTGCTGAAAACAGCTTCAATAACTCTGCCTTCGTAAACTGCACTTTCTCCCTGAGTTGATAAAACTGCTTCTGTAGTGCGCTCATTTTCACTCATTATCCCATTATAGGCTGCACAGTGAACACTTGAACAGAGATCATAACCATCACTGCTGTGGCGTCCTAAATTGCTGAGCGTATAGCTTCTGGCTGCTACAGCCTGAGCCTTTAAGGCTTCCTCCGGCCAGCTGGCATAAATCTCTGAAGGAACTACAGAAATCAAGTAGGGTGTCAGTTCAATCTGATTAATTAGGGTAAACTCTTCTCCCTCACCTTTGATAATCATATTACCTCTGTACTGTCTGTTGCCGCTCCCCTGCCAGAAATACCCCTGTCCATAATTAATATTATAGACATAAAAGGAATAATTTTGCTGACTGCTGTAAATCTGATATTCAAGATCAGAGCTGCCAAGCCTTACCCTTTCCTCTTCAGTTCGAATAAATATTGATCCAGCTTCTATTTCGAGCAGATAATTTTTACGCGGCTCACCTCGATAGATAATTTTACCATCATAAACTACTGAAAAAGAACCTGAATACTGGAAAAGAAGATGCTCATTATTTTCCTGGAGTCCAATTCTCAGCATCTGATTTTCTTTTTGATTTTTTAGTTCTTTAACTTCACGCCAGGAAGCCTCTAAAGTGAACGGGTTAATTTCTTCTGGTTCTTCTTGATCTTCATCATCAGGTTTTAGCTGTGGATATTTATCCTGATATTGATTAATCTTCTGATAGGCTAAGTCTCTATACCAACCATAAGAAAGGGTCCGCTGCCAGTAATTATAGGCTTCAATTTCTTCACCGGCAAGTTCAAGCATCTCAGCCATATTTTTAAAGAGATATGTCTGACCTCGATTTGCCTCATAAGCTGACTGATAATTATTAAATGCCTGCTTAAAATTATCCTTTTTCCGGTTTAGTTCTGCACTAAGTAGATAAACTTCCGACTGATTAACTTTTAAATTAGTGATTTTCATCAAATATTCTTCTGCTTTATCAAGGTTATCTAAATCTAAATCATTCTTAATCAAGTAATAATATTTCTGGTAACGCAGAGATTCCTGCTCCAGCTGCTCATCAACCTTATTTTCCAAAATATAATTTGAGGCAAGCTGATTGTTGAGCTCATAAAAATTAACTGCCAGATCCAAATAGTCCTGGTTCTGATTACTTAAAATCGTTAACTGCATCCGCGTCTTATTTTCTGCCTGCAGTTTATTCTGATCATTATAGATTACAGCCAGATTACGCCTGCTTTCTAAATTAAACGGAGAAAGTTCAATTATCTCCTGATAATAGTTTTCGGCCGTAGAATAATTCCCTTCATAATAAGCTTCCTCTGCTAATTTAAATAATTCATTGATAGTTCTATCTCTGCTCTCCTGAGCCATGGTTACAGCTGCCTTTTCTTCCTCCTGATAAAAATGATCAACAACTGGAATTAAAATCCCCAGTAAAAGAGCAGAGATTATTATTAACCTAAAAACTTTTTTCATTAAATACAACTCCTAGTTTAAAGAAGATCACTTGCAATCTCGGCAAGTTCAGATCTTTCTCCTTCCTTTAGCATAATGTGACCGGCAATTTTTTGATCATGAAATTTATGAGCAAGATAATTTAATCCATTCTTATGAAAGTTCAAATATGGATTATCAATCTGATAAGGGTCACCGGTAAAGACTAATTTAGACCCTTCTCCAGCTCTGGTCACTATTGTTTTAACCTCATGTAAAGATAGATTTTGTGCTTCATCGATTATTATAAACTGATCTGGAACAGACCGCCCTCTAATATAGGTTAACGGTTCAACCTGAATTAAATCTTTATCAAGTAATTTCTGATAGGCATAATCTGCATTTTTATTGCGGTGAACAATAAAGTCCAGATTATCAAAAATAGGCTGCATCCAGGGGCCCATTTTTTCTTCAACATCACCCGGTAAAAAGCCCATTTCTTTACCCATTGGCTGGATTGGTCGAGCCACAAGCAGCTTGGAATAAGTCTGCTCATCTACCGCCTTTGCCAGACCTGCTGCTATTGCCAGTAAGGTTTTACCTGTACCAGCTTTACCTGACATAGTCACCAGTTTAATTTCATCATCAAGCAGCAGTTCAAGAGCAAGCTGCTGTTCCCTATTTCTGGCTCTAATTTTTGCCGGCTGACTCTTATTATAGCGGAGAGTAACCAGATTTTCGCCATCGAATCGGGCCAGAGCAGTATTTTTATTTCGATCATCAGCTGTCAGCTGTACAAATTCATTTGGATAAAGTGAGTCATCGAGCTGATCCAGTTCTGCTGGAGAAATTTTTTCTTCCTTAAAAAATTTATCGATTAACGAAGAACTGCAGCTAATTTCCTTAAAGCCTGAATATATTTCTTCTTCCTTCAATCTGCTTGAATTATGCTCTTCTGCCTCCAGACCATAGGCATCACAGATTAAGCGCAGATTGATATCATCAGAGATCATTACTACCTTTTTATCTGAGTTTTCTTTCTGAAGGTGAATTGCAGTTGAGATGATTCGATTATCCATCTTACTGGAGCTCAATCCTTCGGGAAGTTCGAGTCCACCATTGATAACAATTTTAATAGTTCCACCTGAATCCAACTCTACCCCGTCGTGCAGATTACCCTTAGCTCTAATTTCTTCTAAAATTCTTGAACTTTCGCGGGCATTATAACCTAAATCTGAACTTTTTGTCTTCAAATTATCAATTTCTTCTAAAACAGCCAGTGGGATAATAACATCATTATCTTCAAAACTATAGATGGCGCGCGGGTCATTTAACAACACATTGGTGTCCAGAACAAATATTTTTTTCATCAAATCATCTCCTCTTTATTTTTTTAAATCAAAGATGAATCTTTTTTTATTTACTTGCTGTAATAAGTACAGAGATTAGAAGCAAAACAATTTTCACAGTCAGGATTTTGTGCTTTACAGAGCGCCCGACCGTGGTCAATTAACCAGTGATGAAAATCTATCCAGTATTTTTTGGGAATTAAATCTGTTAATTCCTTTTCTGTCTGCGAAACATTCTGACCGCTGCTCAAACCCAGACGTTCTGAAACTCTAAAAACATGAGTATCCACTGGAAATGCTGCTTTAAAAAAGGCATTTGCCAGCACAACATTAGCAGTTTTTCTACCCACCCCACTTAATTTTAAAAGTTCTTTGCGGGTCTCAGGAACTTCTCCTCCAAATTCATCCAGCAGGATCCTGCAGGTTTTTAAAATATATTTTGCTTTATTTCTAAAAAGACCAATACTGTTTATTTTTTCTTCTAATTCCTGCTGGCTGAGCTTCAGCATAGCTTCCGGTGTATTGTATTCCTGAAAAAGATCTTCTGTTACCTTATTCACCTGTACATCTGTCGTCTGAGCAGATAAAATAGTAGCAATTAAAAGTTCAAAAGAAGTACTAAAATTTAAAGCTGTACCTGGTTCAGGATAGTGTTCTGAAAATAAATCTACTAATTTTTCTACTTTTTCTTCTGTGGTAATTTTATCAGTCAATTAATTTCCTCCTAAAATCTTACTAGCTTAATCTTATTTTACTTGATATTAATAAAAAAATAAAGTTATCTTAATAAATATTCATGATTGTTCCTATTATCTAGACATAAAAGCTAAAAAATGATAGTATAATTAAAAGATAAAATATAATTATTATATGAGGTGTTATAAAAATGAAATATAATTTTGGCATAGATATTGATGGTGTTCTGACTGATGAAGGACCAGATCACAACAGTATCTGGCAGCAAAAAATGAATGAGTTTTTTGATCGTGAAATAACTCTAAAAGAATATACCTATGACCTGAGAAAAGCTTTTGCGCTCAGTGATCAGGAATTGAATGAATTTATTCAGGAAAATATTGAAGAAATCTACAGTAATGTAAGAGCAGTTGACAAAGCAAGAAAAATTCTTAAAGAACTTTATGACCAGGGACACCGCTTAATTTTAATTACCGCCAGAAGTGAAGAACATCGTCCAATAACTGAAAACTGGCTGCAGAAAAACAATATACCCTATCATGAACTGCACCATGAAGACCAGAAAGCTCCACTGGCTGCAGAGAAAAATATATCTTTATTTATTGATGATAAAAAAGAAAATGCAGTTGAAATAGCAGCCAGAAATATCCCGGTGATTTTAGTAAGTAAATATCATAATCATGATTTTGAAGGTAATGATCAGATAACAAAGGTTAAGGACTGGGATGAAATCAAAACAAATATAGAGCTATTCTTCTCTAAAAACACTCATTCCAGTAAACTCTCTTAAAATTGAAGTAACAGGAACCTCATTATCAGGTATAGCTTTAAAATTGCTTAAGATTTCGAGCAGCCGCTGTGCCTGATAATAGTTTTTATTTGTTTTATCAATCTGTTTTAATAAAGGCTCGACATAATTTTTGAGGACTGAAAGCTCATAAATCAAAGCTGAATTAAACATTACATCTGCATTTTCCTGGTAGGGGAAAATGTTTTTTTCTTCTCCCTTACGGACACTCTTCCATAAATTCAAGGTCTCAGATGCCGCCAGGTTTCGGTACTGATTATCTCTTACAATTCTTCTGATTAATCTTGTATCAGTTGTTGGAATCCTGTTATGACAGTCAATATTTAACTGGGTGAGAGCACTAATATAAATTTTAAATTTTAAATCCTGTGGGATAACTTCGGTCAATTTATCATTCAAGCCGTGAATTCCTTCAATTAAAATTGGCTGGTCATCTTCCAGTTTTAGATATTTTCCGCTTTTTTCTCGGACACCTTTTTCAAAATTAAATTTTGGAAGTTCAACTTTCTCTCCCTGAATTAACTTTAATAAATGATCATTAAAAAGTTCTAAATTAATGGCATTTAATGACTCAAAATCCGGGTTCCCATTTTTGTCAACTGGAGTATTTTCGCGATCAACAAAATAGTCATCTACTGAAATTTGAACCGGCCTTAAACCATTAATTTTAAGCTGAGTTGAGAGACGATGAGTAAAAGTAGTTTTACCTGATGAAGTGGGTCCGGCAATTAAAATTATCTTATTTCTGGGCATCCCACTTTTTATTCTATCTGCAATCTCTGCTATTTTTTTCTCATGCAGGGCTTCTGCTATCCTAATCAGCTCATTATATTCTTTGTTTTCAATCAGCTGATTTAATTCTACCACATCATTAACGCCAAGAATTTTGCCCAGACGCTCATATTCTAAAAATATATTAGCCAGTTTAGGCTGTTCAATAAATTTAGGAACTTTTTTGCTGCTGAAAAATTTGGGGAATAATAAGACAAAACCTGGGATTCTCAAGTGGAGATCGAATTCTCCTAAATAAGAAGTAGAAGGAACCATATTATAGTAAAAATAATCATAGTAACCGTCAAGCTCATAAAGAGTATAATAATCCTTGTCCTGTTCTTTGATTAGTTCACTTCTAAAAGAACAGTTTTCATTTTTTATAATCTCCAGAACCTCTTTTTTATTTAACCGGTGTTTTTTTATCTTATAGTCAGCTGCAATGATTTCCTGCATCCTCTTTTTTACTTTATTTAAATCATTTTTGCTTAAACTGCTTTTATTTTCAAGTTCACAGTAGATACCGTTGCTGATTGAAATCTCAATCTTTAAAACAGCTTCCGGAAAAATTTCGTATATTGCTCTGGCGAGGACCAGATAAAGACTTCGCCTGTAGATTCTATTTCCCAGTTCTGAATTTATTTTAACTGTTTTGATTTCTGCATCTTGATCAAGTTCTTCATTTAAATCATAAACTTCATTATCTATAATAACAGCCATTACATCCTTTGGCTCTTTAATTTTACTCTCTTCGATTATTGCTTCGATGCTCTTTTTTTCAATAACTTTTAATTTTTCTCCATCTAAATTAATATTCATTCTCTTCTCCTTTCTGCTCCAATAAACTAAAGATCAGCTTTTGATATTTGCTGTTATTTTCAGCTGCAGCTGTCTTTTTTACAAGCTCTTTTGCCCGCTGATAATTTATTTTAAGCAGTGCCAGCACAGCATAATAACGGATTATAGGCGAATTATCCTGGAGCTTTTTTTGAACTGCCTCAAAATATTTCTCATCTTCTAAATTAGAAACAGCAATAAGTGCATTTCTCAGTAAGACTCTGCTGCCCCTCCACATAATCGCAGTATTTTTAAGTTCAGATGGAGGATTATTTCTTTCAATTTCTAAAAAATAACTTAATTTTTTATCAAAAAAACTCAATTCCGGCTGAGTTATTTGCTCTTTATTAAAATTATAAGGACACTCAGTCTGGCAGGCATCACAGCCCCAGATATGGGTGCCGATTTTATTTACTTCACTTTTAGCTAAAATCCCTTTTTTTTGAGTTAAATAAGAAATACAGACTTCCCCAGCAAGTAAGTACTCATCTTTAAGAGCTCCTCCCTCACAATTTTGAAGGCAGATCTGACACTGGCCGCAGTCAATTTCAAGCGGCTCATCTTTTTCTATTTCCAGATCTGTAAAAAGTTCACCCAAAAATAAATATGAACCCAGCTCTGGATTAATCAGCATTGAATTTTTACCGATAAAGCCGAGTCCTGCTCTTTTTGCTAGTGCTCTTTCTAAAAAAGGAACTGTATCAACAAATATTTTATAATTAAAATCTTTATTTAATTTCTGCTGCAGTTCTACTGCCAGTTTTTTAAGCTTCTGCCGCAGGTAAGCATGATAATCTTCAACAGTCACATAATTGGATAAGAAAAGACTGTCTCCACCATTATTATAACTAATTGCTGTTACAATAATCGAATTTAAATTTTCAAACTGCAGAGCTGGTTTTGTCAGCTGATCAAGATCCCGCTTGGTAAAAGGCTGGGGCCAGTACTCAGTCTCTGCTCTTTTTTCTAAAATTAATCTTTCCTCTGTAAGCTCACTACCATCTGTAATACCGCAGAGATCAATTTTTAATTCAGCTGCAGTTTTTTTGACTAACTTATTGATCTGCATTTTGTTCTAATTCCCTTTCTTTTTTTAAAAGATATATGCTGTAAATAATTCCAGCTGCCGCTGAAATCAAAGACCAGAAAAAATACATACTTTCACCGCCGGCAAGCTGATATATTTTACCGCCAATCAAACTGCCTGATATAGCACTAACTCCCATAAATACTCCAGCATAGATATTTTGTCCGGTAGCTCTAAATTTTTCTCCACTAATCTGGTCCACATAATCTACTCCAACCGCAAAAAAGAGGCCGAAAGTTATACTGTGCAGAAGCTGAGATAATAAAATTATCGGATTATATGGAAAAAGTGAGAGCAGCAGCCAGCGGATCATAAACCCGATGCTGATCACTGCAATAATTTTACTAAATTTATTGTTTTTGATTATCCTGTCAGAAAAAAAGAAAGCTAATATCTCACTGGCCGAAGAAATTGTGAGAGCAATACCAACCAGAAACTCTCCACCTCCATGATCGATAATATAGAGAGGAAAATAGCTGTAATTGGCATTCATCGCAGTCTGAAGAATAAATACAAAGAACAAAAAGTAAAGCAGCCTTTTTTTTCTAAATATTTTCTTAAAATCACCAGGATTTAAGACTTCAATTTCTCTTTTGCTTTTTGGTAAAAATTTAAGCAAAAATATTGATAAAATTAAAATCACTGCATAAACATAAAATAAATTTGCAGATGAGGTGCTTTCCAAAAAATAACCTAAAAAAGAAACTGAAAGCATATAACCTGCTGACCCCCACAGTCTAAACTTACCATAGTGATTCGAATTATCTCCAAGATAATCTAAAAGTAGACTGTCAGATAAAGGAACAATCGGGTTCTGAAATAAAGTGTAAAAAAACATTAAAAGCATTAGGAATTTAAATGATCCGCTCTGAGGGAATAACAGCACTGTAGCCAGGGTACCAAGCAGAGTTATAAATAAAACTTTTTTATTTTCATGAAAGTAGTCGGTTAAAAATCCCCAGAAAGGCATCAATAAAAGAGCAAAAAATCTGGGGATGGCATTAACCAATCCTATTTGGAAAGAATCAAGACCCGCATCCTGGAAGTAGATATTAAAATATCCAAAGGCGGCCATTGTAATATAAAATATAAAGTTATACAGCTTAAAAGGCAAACAAATCAGTCCTCATTTAAAATAATCGATTCAACCATAAAGTCCTTATTAAATACTTTATCTGAATATGCAAGCAATTCTTCTAGAGTTATATTTTCAATTATTTCTGCCAGCTCAAAAATATCAATTCCCAGTCGGCGGTAATTAACAAATTCTGCAGCCAGGTGGTTAAAGTTATTAAACAATCTGATAAAACTGCCCTGATATTTTCTTTTTATTCGCTGAAAATTATCCCTAATTTCATCATGGTCAATATCAACTAACTTTTCTTTAATTTTTCTGCGCATCTGATCAGGCTTATTACTCTCCCCGTGCAGGTGAACATAAGCATAATCAGGCTTTTTATGATAGGTACAGGAAAAGCTGTTGTCAATAATTCCCTGATCATAAAGCTGGTTATAATTTTTACTGCTGCGGCCAAAAACAATATCTAAAAGCAGATTGACAATATACTCCTTTTTAATTATCTGAGCCGGTTCTTCACTTTTCACCGAATCTTTAAATGCAATCTGAACCATCGGCCGAGAAATATTCATTTTTTCTTCAACCAGTTTTTTGGCAACCTTTTCTGGTTCTTCCTGAATAATTCTAACCGGATTTTTAAAATGAGGAAAATGCTTTTTGGACTGATTTTCTCTAATCAAATTTATGATCCCTTTTGGATCAAGATCCCCTATTAAGATTAAATCCATATTTGAAGGCAGATAAAAGTTATAATAACAGATATATAAATCCTCAGGGGTAATCGACATTACACTTTCTTCAGTCCCGGCTATATCGTTTTTGACTGGATGGTTGGAATATAAAGCAGAAAGCAAATTAAAATAGGATCTCCAGTAGGGATTATCCTGATACATTTTAATTTCCTGAACAATAATTCCTTTTTCTTTTTTTACATTTTCATCACTGAAATATGGTTCCTGAACAAACTCAATTAAGTTAATTAGAGAATCTTCAAAATTACTGCTGCTGGAAAAGAGATAATTTGTGCTGTCAAAATTAGTATACGCATTTGCAGATGCGCCGAGATCAGCAAATTTATCAAAGATGCTCTCTTCTTTGTCCTCAAAAAGCTGATGTTCCAGAAAATGAGCAATTCCCAGAGGCATATTTCTTCTGCGCCCATTTTTAACATCAATAAAATCTATATCATTTGAGCCAAAATCCACTGAAAGCATTGCATACTGTTTTACATAATCCTTCTTGGGAAAAATATAAATATTTAAGCCGTTATCCAGTTTTTCTTTAATTAATGTTTCATCCATATTTTTATTGTATATGCTCTCCAAAATAATCAATCCTCACTTTTTAGTAAATATACTGTATCCATCTTTAATTTTTTAGCAACAGCTATTATATCTTCCCTGTCCACTGCCTCAACTCCCTTAATTGTCTGGTTAATTGATTCTTCTTTATTATTGACCAGACTCAAAAGAAAATGAGCAGAAAGAGCTTTATTGCTGTCTAAATCCTGTTTTAAATGATTAATTATACTTTTTTTAGAACGCATAAATTCTTCTTCACTGAAATTACCTGCTGCTACTGCTTCTATTTCTTTTTTTACTAGTTCAATTACTTTTTCTTTGTTTTCAGCATTAATTCCACTGTTAATCAAAAGTAGGCCTTTAGTAGTCTCAATAGATGAACTAACATAATAAGCCAGACTTCTCTTCTCTCTAATTTCCTGAAAGAGTTTGGAATGAGTTGAACCTCCAATTAAACTGTTAAACACAAGCAGCGGATAATAATCAGTCATTTTACGAGTTATCCCGGTCCTAAAACCAATCGATAATCTTGCCTGATTTACTTTTAACTCCTGCTCATAAAAATCTATTTTTTTATCCCGATAGACAACTTCAGTCTGCTCATCAAAAATATCATCTCCCGCCTGCAGCTCAGTATTCTCAAAAAGATCATTGACAAAGCTGCTCTTAAAATTACCTACTAAAAAGAGTGACCTTTTAGCCTGGCTGAGTATTTTCTGGTAATGATCGAAAAGCTCCTGGTTGCTAATTTGATCCAGCACTGAAACTGATCCCATTTTATAGATACCATATTTTTCGTTTTTACACATTCGGGAAAGGCAATTTTCGACCGCAAAACTGTATTTATCATTAATTAATGATAAAATATCCTGTTTTAGAATCTCTTTTTCCTGCTTAAAATATTTTTCATTAAATTTACCTACTTCAGTTAACGGATTAAAGATTATATCATTTAATAACTTAAAGGCATCTACAGTTAAATTACTTTTATGAGTTAAAAACTTTTCGTTGACCATCTCCAGAGAAAATCTTAAAATTTGATTTTCTCCTCTTTTAAGGATGTTAAAACTCATATTTGAGCCATATAAATTTTCTAACTGTGTCTTAATTAGTTGATTGTCCTCATAATTTTTGGAGCCCCGCTCCAGCACGGAAGGAATTAGGGCATTCATGGCTGCCTCTTTTTCGTTCTTAAGAGGCAGCATGAAATATATCTGGACCAGATTTGTTTTAAATTTATCTGTTGCCAGATGATGCAAATTAAATCTATTTTGATAGCTTTTAAATTCTAACTCATTCATAAATAATTACTCTCCTGTTCTGGATAATTGATTTAAAATTTCTCCTAATTCTTCTATTATTTCTCCGTATTTTGCAAAGTCACCATTCTGCAGTGCCTGCTGTGCCTGCTGATAAAGTTGGTTTGCCTGACTTATAAGTTCTGCACTACTGGCTGATTCCAGTTTGCCTGTTGGCTGATCTGTTTGAGCCCACTGACCCTGAACAGCTTCAGAATCTGCACCCTGCTGTCCGGGTTGTAATGGTTGTTCCTCACCAGTCAGCTGCTGTATCTGTTCTATTTCTTCTTCCGGCACTGCTGAACTTTCATCACTTTTAAGTAATGTAGTTAGAGCTTCCTGTAAATTCTCCCGCATAACAATCTCATTTTTATAGGCAACTATAACCCTGATCATTTCAGGAATACCTCTGTTTTCAGCCTGCAAAAAGATTGGTTCAACATAGAGAACACTATTATTAATTGGAATTACCAGCAGATTACCTCTAATTACACTGGAACCCCTCTGGCTCCATAAAGTAAGCATTCTTGAAATTTCTGCTTCCTGATCAATTCTGGATTCGATCTGGTTAGGACCATATACAAGCTGATCTTTTGGGAATCTATAGGTAAATAATTCCCCGTAATTTTCTCCGTCATTACGGGCGGCCATCCAGGCAACCATATTATTTCTGTTGGCAGGAGTAAAGGGAGTCATTAAAGTAAATTCTGCTTCTTTTTCTCCAGGCAGCTGATTCATTAAATAATAAGGCTCTACCGGAATTATTGAACCCTGATAGTTTTCCTGAGGAATAGCCCAGACATCTTCACGGTTATAATAAACCACAGGGTCATCCATATGATAGGTGCTGTAAATATTGGACTGAATTTTAAATAAATCCTGAGGATAACGAATATGCTTTCTAAGCGACTCAGGCATCTGATCAGCAGACTTAAATAAGTCATCAAAAATTTTACTGTAAGTGACAGCAATTGGATCATTCTCATCCATTAAATAATAATCCAGGGTACCATTGTAAGCATCTACTACAACTTTTATTGAATTCCGGATATAATTCTCGCTCCTGTTAAAAGGTTGGGAATATGGATAAAGTCCTGTAGTTGTATAGGCATCATATATCCAGTATAACTGCCCCTGAGCGTGAACAAGATAGGGGTCACTGTCATACTTTAAAAATGGAGCTACTTTTCTAACCCGTTGATGAATATTACGCTCATACATTATCTGACTTTGATCATTTATATCATTAGATAAAATTATTTTCAGTGTACCAAATCTAAGGGCATAGATAGCTTCTCTGAATAAACTCTTAACCTCTACTCCACCTGTACCCTCATACTGAGTAAAGACATTTTGAGAACCCATTGGATAGTGAAATTCAGTTTGATCTGTATTTACTATTACATAATCATTTGTTTTTTCTCCATAATAAATTGAATTGTTTTTTAAGGTAATGTGTTCACTATTTGTTACAGGTGGAATATCCTGGACCAGAAACTCAGGCAGACCATTTTCCCCAACTTTACCAACAGGGCTCATTGCAAATCCAAGTCCATGAGTATATTTTAATGTCTCATTAACCCAGGTCTGTGCCTGAACTGCCAGTGCATTCTGATCTAATTCCCTTGCACCCAGCATAACCTGAGTATAATTATCACCCAGCTGATAGCGATCAACATCAATATCTTCAAAAGTATAATACTGCCTCAAGGCCTGAATCTGGTTATAGGTGGTCTTTAAAGGACGGTAATCCTGTAGCCTAATATTATCAACCACTGTCTCATATTCCATTAGTTCAGCATAGGTTAGTTCAGACTCAGAAATTTTAAAATCTTTTGTCTGAACACTGTCAAGCTGGTAAGCCTGCTGTGTCATCTCAATATTGTTTTTAATATATTCTTTTTCCAAACTAATTTCATTTGGCTCAACGCGATACTGCTGAACAAAAGCAGGGTAAACTCCTGTAAAAATAATTGAGATTGCTATCCAGGCACCTATTCCCCAGACCAGTGGCTTGTAATTATTTCTAAACAAACTATAAAGAACAGCTAAAGCAACAAAAATTACTGTTGCAAACAAAATTTTGTAACCGAGCAGATTAGCATTTACATCGGTATAACCGGCTCCAAAAACAACTCCATCAGACGAAAACAAAATATTGTACATCTGAAGTCTGTAGTCCCAAGCTTTAAAAAGCAGAAAGACAAAAACTAAAACTGACATATGCTTTTTAGCTCTGCTGCTTAATTTGGCTGATACTTCACTAAAGGAATGTATTCCCGTAAAGATAATGTAAATTGCACCAACTAAAATTAAAGAAATTACTATAACTACCATTCCCATTTCTCGTAAAAAGGAATAGAAAGGCAGTGAAAAAACATAGAACGAAATATCATTATTAAATATTGGATCAACAGCATTAAATTCTGTCTTATTTAAAAACTTTAAGACCATTTTCCAGCTTTCACTGGATATTGAAGAAAATAAAAAACCAAAAACAATACTGGCTAAAAGATAAATTAAATTCAGCCTTTTTTTATTTAACCATTCAAAAATTTGGTTTCTTTCTTCGCCAAATAAATTTTCAACTTTTGAATCTGTTTGAACATTAATAAATTTGTTGATCGGTTTTTTGGTAAAATGAAGATTTAGATAAATGACAGCTGCAAATACCACCCCGATCAGCAGCCTTAGAATGAAATTGGAAAGAAACATAATTGTAAATGTTTTTTCAAAGTTTAATTCCTTAAACCAGAGCCAGTCTGTATAGATATTCGCCCCGGTTGAAATAAAAATAATTAACAATACAGCAGCAATTGCAAAAATGGAGAGAAAAAACTTAATTGTTTTACTCATGATTTTCTCCTTTCAGGTTTTAAGCTAATAATTTTATTTATTTTAATTTATCAGCAATTTTTAATGCTCGTTTTTCTGCTTCATAATAAATTTTTTCCTGATCAAGCGTTTTTAAGATCTTATTTTCCATTAAAACTTTCCCGGCAGCTATAACAGTGTCTACACCTGTACTGTCAGCTGCATAAAATAAATTGGATAGGTTATTGTGGTGGGGATAGAAAAAGGATTTATCTTTGATGTCTATTAACTGTAGATCAGCCTGATAGCCTTCCTCAATCAAACCCACTTCAGTTAGAGCAAGGGCTTCTGCCCCATTTATAGTTAAAAGCTCTAAAATTTCAGCAGCGGCTACTGCTGTTGGATCACTGTACTTAATCTTCTGCAGATAAGAAGCCATCTTTGCTTCTTTGAGCATATCCAGTGAGTTATTGCTGGAAACTCCATCAGTACCCAGGCTGACATTGATTTCATTAGCTAAATATTTTTTAACTGGTGCAATTCCATTTGCCAGTTTGGCATTACTCATAGGATTGTGGGCAATCTGAACCTTTTTATTTCTTAAAATCTCCAGATCTCCTGGCTTCAGGTGGACACAGTGTGCAGCCAGAACATGATTATCAAAAAAATCAAAATCAGCTAAATATTTAATTGGTGAGCTCTGATAATTATCTAAAAAATCATTAACTTCCTTTCTGCTTTCAGAAAGATGAATATGAATCGGCAGCTTATTTTCCCGGGCCAGCTCTTTTATTTGCTTTAAATAATCTCGCCCACAGGTATAGGGAGCATGTGGAGCCAGCATAGTTGTAATTCTGCCGTCAGCTTTACCATTATAATTAAGAGCAAAATCCAAAGCTTTATCTAAACCCTTCTGACCATCATTGGCTTCAATCAGCCCTTCTGCTAGAACAGCCCTGATTCCGCTTTTTTTAACTATTTCTGCTGCTCTATCCATCGCAAAATACATATCAGAAAAGGTAGTAGTCCCGGATTTTATCATTTCAATTACAGCCAGCGCTGTTCCCCAGTAAATATCTTCCGCATCAATCTCTGCCTCAAAAGGCCAGATTTTATTCTGCAGCCACTGATCCAGCGGCATGTCATCTGCATAGCCCCGCATTAAAGTCATAGCAGCATGAGTATGAGTATTAACATAACCTGGTAAAACTATTTTACCAGCAGCATCAATTAAATAATCATATTCTTTAATCTGATCTATAAGTGACATTTTTTCAATTTTTTTGATAATCTGATCTTCTATTAATATAAACTGATCCTTTTTGGGGTCCGAAAAAGGACTATAAATTTCTGCGATATTTTTAATTAAAATTTTCAAAGTTTACATCCTCTCCAGCAAAATTTATTTAAATATTTTTTTATAAGCTCTATAAGAATAATCCAGAGCAGAATAAATATTAATTGGGATTACAATATAAAATAAGCTGTTGCCAAAAAAATTAATATCCAATAGTTTTAAAGCAATAGCCAGATACAATAGGGATATAGATAATTTGCCAATAAAGCTGGGGTTAATAAAATTAAGACCATATATATAAGTTATTATTCCCGATAATAAAATAAATAATTCTCGTACTAAAATTATAAATGAAATAAAACGTGGTATAATATTTAAATAAATTAAGACCAGTAAAATACTTATTATTGTTAGTTTATCTGCCAGTGGGTCAAGTAATTTTCCTATTTTTGATTCCAGATTATATTTTCTGGCAATATAACCATCCAGAAAATCAGTGAGGGCAGAAAAAGCAAAGAATCCTGCTGCAGCTATAATATTTCCCTGGACAAAATTATATAAATAAACCGGTATTAAAAAAATTCTAAAAAAAGTTATATAATTAGGGATTGTAAACAAAATTATCACTCCAGGGGATTAATTATTCTCATACTCTTCTCTACTAATAATTTTACCGGCTTCTATTTCCTGATTAATAATATTATATCGTTTATCAAACTCCAGGTGGAGATTAATTTTATTATAACATTGATCACAGACTACTACTTTAGAAATTTCATAGGCAGCATCTCTATTATCTTCATAAACTTTCTGGATATCATAACTTTTTCTAAATAAAAGTTTCATCTGATTTCCACATTTATCATCTTCAACATAAATGTCAATTAAATTGGACTGATTTCCACCAGCAAAAATTGATTTTATTTTATCAAAAATTCCCATCTTCTCTCCTCCTATTAATAAAAATAATCAAAAATAAGTAATTAAAGAGATATACCTAAAAATAGATATATCTCTAATTTTAATTATTCTTCTCCACCAGCTTCAGCAGCAGATTCAGTTCTAGCTCCAAGTTTGTCATCCATCATAAATAATCCCTGGGTTGAATCTCCAACAAGTTTTAATTTGTCGACAATTTCGCCTACTGAATCCTCTTCTTCAACCTGCTCATCTACAAACCACTGCAGGAAGGAATGAGTTGCATAGTCATTCTCCTGATCTGCAAGAGCAACTAAGTCATTGATCATTGCTGTTACTTTTTCTTCATGGGCAAGTGAATCTTCAAAAACCTCAAGGTTAGACTTCCACTCATTCTTTGGTTTATCTATTCCCTCAAGAATAACTCTGCCCCCTCTTTCATTTACAAAATCATAAATTTTACGAGCATGGGCCATTTCTTCTTCAGCCTGAAGATCCATCCAGCGGGCAAAACCGTCCAAACTTTTATCTTCAAAATAGGCAGCCATAGACTGATATAAATAAGCTGAATAGAGTTCTGCATTAATCTGTTCATTTAAAGCTTTTTCTACATTTTCTTTTAACATAATATTACCTCCAAATTTATAATTTAAAAATCTTCTTCATTATTAATTATTCAACAATAGTTACTAATATCCTGCTTTTTACGGCTTAATTATCTGATTTCAAACTATTAATTTTCTCTAAATATTTATCCATCTCAAATTTTCTTTCCAGTCCCCTGGAATTCATATACCTTACTTTACCAAAAATATCTCGTTCCGTCCAGGCGCGATCATGTTTAGAAAAAACCCAGGCTACTCCGGCATAACTGTTAGGATCTCTTCCATCGAGTGAATATTTATTATTTAGCTTTAAAGCCCGGTGATAAGCATCCTCAGGATCAGAGGTCCACTCCAGAATCTTTTTACCCCAGTACATCCGCATATAATTATGCATCTTTCCGGTAATTACCATTTCCTTTTGAGCAGCATTCCAGTATTGATCATGGGTTTCTGCCCTTTCAAGTTCCTGATAATCGTAAATATATTCTCTCTGATCATCCTGATGTTCCATCAGCGACTGATAAGCCCAGTCACTTAAAATATCCTTTAAACCGCCGTCATAGTTTTTATTATAGTAAACAAAGTTAAATGAAAGCTCCCTGCGGACAATTAACTCTTCTAAAAAGGGCTCAGCATCATCTTTAGAATTAATTGCTGCCAGCCCTACCTCCTGAGCTGATATCTGGCCAAAATGCAGATAGGGACTTAAATCAGATTGATAGTTAAGGTGGGGAATATTTCTTTTTTCCTCATAATCATTTAATTTATGCTGAATAAAATCATCCAGTTTTTTTCTAGCTTCCCGGTAACCACCTTTAAAGTAGTCACTGTAAGATTTTTTTTGCTCAAAGTTCATTTTTTCCAAATAACTATCCAGATCAGTAACTAATTCTAACTCATTATTTTTTATTTTTATCTCAGTTTTATTCTGCAGTTTTTCCCGCTGATATTCTACTAAATAATCAGCTCGAATTTTATTAATCTTTTTTCGGATTGTATAGGCTGCATACTCTTCTTTTTCACTTACTTCTGCTACCGGGCAGACTAAATTGCTTTCTACCAGATAAAAAGGCACAGAGAGCCTCTCAGCAGCCTTTTCTTTCCACTGACGCAGATGTTTAAGGTAAACTTTTTCGCTGACCACTAAAGATGCATCTTCAACAATTTTTTCTATATCATCAATTTGATGATAATTAAAGAGATAAAAGTTAAGATCTTTATTAGCTAAGTTGGCTTTTATTTCTTTTAAGCCCTCAATCATAAATTTAAAATGTCCAAATTCTGCTTCTGGAAAATCTGAATTTAATAAGAAAAATATTAAAAGAGGCTGATTTAATTGATTTGCTCTTTCAACTGCATACCCCAGGGCCTGGTTATATTCCAGGCGCTGAGATGACTGCATCCAGTAAGCAACAAATTCTTTTTCCTTTAATTCAGCCTCATTAATTTTTTCTATTCTATTTTCTTTAACTAACACAGTTTTGTCCCCTGATCAAAGTGAACATCCAGCTGTGGGTAAGGTATGCCAATTCCAGCTTCATCAAAGGCATCTTTAACATCTTCATGCATGTCAAAATAAACATCCCAGTAATCAGGACCCTTAACCCAGACTTTACAGGCTATATTAACTGAACTGCCTGCATGTTCGGTAACTCGAATTAATGGCTCCGGATCATCCAAAATAAGTTCATGTTTATCAGCAAGCTCTTTTAAAAGAGTAATTGCCTCGTGAAAATCATCATCATATCCTATACCAAAGGTTAAATCAACTCTTCTTTTATCCATTGCTGAATAATTAGTAATACTATCAGTAGCTACATTTCCATTTGGAATAAATATTTTCTTATTGTCAAAAGTTGTCAGGATAGTGTAAAGAATTTGAATTTCCTGCACCTTTCCCTTATATCCAGACACTTCAATAACATCCCCGGCAGAAAAAGGTCTAAATATCAGCAGCATAACCCCACCAGCAAAGTTAGATAGACTTCCCTGTAGAGCAAAGCCAACAGCAAAAGAAGCTGCACCAAGTACTGCTACAAAAGAAGTTACTTCAATCCCAATTGTAGAAGCAATAGAAATAAACAGCAGGATTAATAAAACTGCCCTGGTAATAGACATTAAAAAACTGGTCAATGTTCTATCAAATCTGCCCTGAACATTTTTTTCCAGAACTTTAACAATGAATTTGATTAACCAGAGACCCACTATCAGCAGAATAATTGCTAATAGTAATTTCATCCCATAATTTGCAGCTATCGATTGTAAACCACCTGTAATTTGATCCATATCATTTCCCCCTTCAATCTTGTTATAATAAAATAAAATTTATCTAGCTTACTATATTAATTTCTAGTTAAATACTTACATTCCTGCAAAAGATTAAAATTATTTAGTTATGATATGAAATAAAAAATCCTTATTCATAATTTCTTTGAAATCAGGAATAAGGACTTTTAGGATAGAAAAAAAGAAGAACCGGAAATTTCCGGTCCCTCAATAAGTAATATTATTTCTTAAACATCAACTGTTTCTTTAAAAGACTTACCACTTCTAAATACAGGCACTTTACGTGCTGGAATCTGAATCTCTTCCCCAGTTTGAGGGTTACGTCCTTTTCTGGCACTTCTATCTTTTACTTCAAAAGTACCAAAACCGATTAATTGAACATTATCACGCTTATCTTCTGCTTTCTTAGCTTCAGATTTTAAGTGGTTCATGATAGTATCAATTGTTTCGTTAACAACTTCCCCTGTATCTTTTTTAGTGACACCTGTTTTTTCTGCAACGGCATCAATAAGTTCATTCTTAGTCATGGAAATTCACCCCCTTTTAAAACTAAAACTTTTTGCTGTCATTATTTATTATTCTCGCTATAACAGCGATTTCCTGCTTAATTAAAGAAAAAATTTATAATTTTTCTAGATTTTCCATAAAGAATTATCTACAGCTGATTCCATTTCGGGTTTTTTGCTCCTCAACATCAGCTCTTCAACTGCCTGATAGGGATCTTTGCTTTCAAATAAAACCTGATAAACTTCTTCAGTAATAGGCATTTCTAAATCTATTTCTTCGGAGTTTAACCACCTATAAATTGCTCTGGCAGTTTTAACTCCCTCTACAACCTGGTTAACCTTTTCTTTTGCTTCTAAAAGAGTTTTCCCCTTACCAATTTCAATTCCAAAACGGCGGTTGCGGCTGTGCATACTGGTACAGGTAACTACAAGATCGCCCATACCCGACAGGCCAACCAGCGTTAAGTCACTGGCACCATGATAGTCAACAAAACGGCTCATTTCATTTAAGCCCCTGGTAATTAAAGCAGCACGAGTATTATCACCAAAATCAAGACCGTCACAGATCCCACTGGCCACAGCAATTACATTCTTTAAGGCTCCACCCAGTTCTACCCCTTTAATATCAGGGTTAGTGTAGACCCTAAAATTTTTAGACATAAATAAATCCTGAACTCTTTCAGCTGCATCTTTACTATGGGCTGCCGAAACTATCGCTGTTGGCAGTTTTTCCATAACTTCTTCTGCATGGGTTGGTCCAGAAAGAACAACTACATTCTCAAAACCAGCTTCTTTTATCATTTGCGAGTTAGTTTTAAAAGTTATTTCGTCAATTCCCTTGGCAGTAGAAACCATTATTGTCTCAGAACTGATAAGTTTTTTTAGTTCTGCTAATATACCTGTTAAAGCCTGTGTTGGTACTGAAATCACCACTAGGTCTGTATTTTCCAGGCTTTCTTTTAAATTACTGAAAGCTCTCAATTTACTATTCAGCTTATAGTCAGGAAAATATTTAAAATTTTTCTGTTCCTGATTAATTGAATCAACAACTTTCTGATCTCTGGCGTAAATGCTTACTTCTTCACCATTTTCAGCCAGCAGATTAGCCAGAGCAGTACCCCAGCTGCCGGCACCAATTACTGTAATTTTTGAACTCATTACTCTTTACCACTCTTCCCCAGTTTATCTGGGTCCATTCTATTTTCTTCACCTTTTAAAAGCCGCTTTATATTTTCACGGTGAGTATACATTACAAAAAGCGATAATAAGGCTGCAAAAAATACGTGCTTCCCCTCAAAAGAGCTAAAATAAAGTGTCAGAGGGAGTGACATCGAACCAATAATTGAGCCCAGAGATACATAGCGGGTTGTAAATACCAGCAGAATCCAGATTACAGCATAGATTAAAAAGGCAAGTGGATATAAGCGCAGAATTACACCAAAGGTTGTAGCAACCCCCTTACCACCGGAAAAGCCAAGAAAAATTGACCAGTCATGACCGGCAATGGCAGCAACAGCAACAAATAAAATGGCTGTTGAGAGACTGCTTCCAAGAATCATCTGTCCGACCATAACTCCTAAATATCCTTTTAATATATCAAAAACTGCAACTAAAACACCGGCTTTTAAACCCATTACTCTAGCAACATTTGTAGCTCCAATATTTCCACTACCATATTCTCTAACATCTTTTTTCATTACATATTTTGTTAATAAAAAACCGGATGGTATTGACCCGATTAGATAACTTAATAATATCGCAATAAATACCTGCATGATAACCTCCTAGTTTCTCTGCTTTAATTTAAAGTTCATTGGATTTCCCACATAACCAAAGGCTTCTCTGAGTACATTTTCCAAATATCTCTGATAGGCAAAATGCATTAAATTAGGATCATTGACAAAGAAAACAAAAGTTGGAGGTTTTACACCAACCTGACTGCCGTAATAAATTTTCAGCCTTTTTCCTTTTCTACTTGGCGGCTCACGCAGCTGTACTGCTTCGGATATAACCTCATTTAAAATTCCAGTTTTTACCCGTAGATTACTCTGATCAACCACAAATTCAAGCAGCGATAAAAGCTCATCTATCCTCTCACCTGTTAGAGCAGAAATATAGGTCACCGGTACATAATTTAAAAACTTTAACTGATAATAAACTTCGTCTGTATAATGCTCCATAGTTTTAGAGTCTTTTTCCATCAGATCCCATTTATTAATTGCAATAACCATTGCCTTACCCTCATCATGAGCATAACCGGCAATTTTTTTATCCTGATCTGTTACACCTTCCTGGGCATCAATCATCATTAAAACTGCATCAGCCCGATCAACTGACCTCAGTGCTCTCAGATTACTGTAATATTCTACATCTTCTTTAACCTTTGACTTTCTTCTCAGACCGGCTGTATCAATAAAATTGAACTGAATATCCTTCCATTCAATTAAAGTATCAACTGCATCTCTGGTTGTTCCCGGCATATCACTGACAATGACTCTTTCTTTGCCAATCAAATGATTAACCAGACTTGATTTACCAACATTTGGTTTACCAATTACTGCAATATTGATCTGATCATTATCACTGTCTTCTACTTCACTTTCCGGCAGTTTAGCAGTTACTTCGTCCATCAGCTCACCAGTATTTTTACCATGCTCGGCTGAAATTAAAACTGGATCACCGAAACCAAGAGAATAAAATTCCCAGCCGATTTCTTCCTGATTAGAAAAATCTTCAACTTTATTTACTACTAAAATGACTTCTTTGTTAGTCCTGTATAGAAGTTGAGCAATATCTTCATCAACACCGGTCATTCCTGTTCTGGAATCAACAACAAATAAGATAAGATCTGCTTCTTCCATTGCCAGTTCAGCCTGATATTTAATTTGATTTTTAATTTTATCATTATCATGCATAACTATTCCACCGGTATCAATAACATTAAACTTTTTGCCGAGCCACTCTGTTTCTCCATAAATTCTATCCCGAGTAACATTGGGCTCTCCTTCTACTATGGCTCTCCGTCCACCGACTAATCTATTAAAAAGTGTGGACTTACCAACATTTGGTCTACCTACAATTGCAACTGTAGACTTAGCCATTCTTGATCACCTCCATAAATTGATTAATATCCCTTACAAACTTTATTCTGTATTCAGATAATTCTTCTAAAAACTCTTCTTTTTTTACATCATCCAGAAATTTCATCTGATCATTTAAAACAACTTCAGGTATAAAAATTTCATCATACTTATCTGCCCTTATCTGTTTGATCTTAGCTTTTAAATCCTGTGCTGTTAAAAGACCGGTAACAGTTACTGTTTTACCAAAAAACTCATTTTCAACCACTAAAAATTCAGCTTTAAGCTCAGCAATGCTTTTTAATCGCTCAGAAAATTTATTTAAAGCTTTTTTCCCCAGAACAGAAGTTATCACTGCAATCTTTTTCTCTCTTTCAAGAGATTCTGGAAATTTGACTGCCTTTATTTCTTCATTAATTAAAGCTGTTAAGCCGATCCCATTTTCTAACTGTGGAAATTCATTATATTCTTCAACAGCTGGAATTTCAGTATCAGTACTCAAGTAAAATTCATCTGCTGCATAAATTAGATTTTCGCCAAAGTTATTTTTTGCCTGCTGCTGCCAGTAACTGATCCGTTTTAATGAATCCTTCATTTCTTTTTCAGTCATAGTTCTCAGCTCAGCCAGGCCTTCTCGATATTTGGTTAGTCCAACTGGTACTATACCAATCGATAACAGCTGCGGATAAAATTCTAAAAGTTCTTTTAAGGTTCTATCCAGTTCTTTTTGATCATTATAACCCGGACAGAGAACTATCTGGGTATGAAACTGAATATTTTTTTTTTGAAATAATCTAAGCAGTCTATTAATTTCAGCCGCTTTTGGGTTCTTCATCATTTCAACCCTTAGTTCAGGATTCGTTGTATGAACTGAAATATTCAGTGGACTCAGGTTTTTTTCAATTATTCTTTTTATCTCTTTTTTGTCAAGATTTGTCAGAGTTACAAAACTACCCTGTAAAAAAGAAAAACGATAGTCATCATCCATCTGATTTAAACTATTCCGCATTTTTTGGGGCTGCTGTTTAACAAAGCAAAAAATACAGTTATTTTTACACTGTTTTAAGCCATCAAATACAATTTCTTTAAATTCAATGCCCAGTTCCTCTCCAGGCATCCGCTGAAGCTCAATCTCTTTTCTTAAACCGGCTTCAGTCTCGATTTCCAGTTCAATTACTGGTTCAGAAATTTGATATAAATAATCTATATAATCATTTATTTTTTGACCATTAATGGTGATTATTTTATCATTTGAATTCAAACCTGCTTTAGCAGCGGTAGAATTTTCAATAACCTCTTCTATTTTAACCATCATCCTTCTACCTCCTGTAAGCTTGATAATATCACATTTGTTCTGTTTAGGCAATAATCTGCAGTAAGCATAAAAAAACCCGCCGCCCATAATGGACAGCGGGTGCTTTTTTAATTATTCACCCTGGTCAAAAATATCTCCAACAATTTCTCTAATTGTAGCTCCACCAGATGATGAATTATCATCACTGCTGCTCTGTGAACTACTGCTGCTGCCTTTACTTGAGCTTTGAGAACTGCTGCTGGACTTTTCTTTAGGCTCAGGCTTTTCTTCTAATTCTTTTAAGCTTAAACCTACTCTTTCCTGGTCAGCATCAATATTGATAATTTTGGCTTCTCTAACATCACCAACATTAACTACTTCATCAGCAGTTTTAACATGCTTGTGTGATAACTGAGAAATATGAATTAAGCCTTCAATACCTTTTTCAACTTCCATAAAGGCACCAAAATCAACCAGTTTAGTAATTTTACCTTCAACAACTTCTCCTTCATAGTGCTTTTCAGCAAATTCTTCCCATGGATCGGGCAGTAACTGCTTTAAGCCAAGAGAAATTCTCTCTTCTTCTTTATTAACTCCAAGTACCTGAACTTCAACTTTTTCGCCTTCAGAAAGAACTTCAGCTGGGCTTTCAATTCTTCCCCAGGACATTTCTGAAATATGAAGTAAACCTTCAATTCCACCCAGGTCAATAAAAGCACCAAAATCAACCAGTTTAGTAACAGTACCTTCTACAGTCTGTCCTTCTTCTAGGCTAGCTAAAGTTTCTTCTTTTTTAGCTGCTCTTTCTTTCTCTAATACTTTTTTAGCAGAAAGAACAACATTATTATTGTCTCTTTCAACTTCAATTACCTTTAAGCGTAATGTTTCTCCAACATAATCGCTTAAGTCATCAACATAGCCAATTGCAACATGAGAAGCAGGGATAAATCCTCTTACTCCAACATCTACAACTAAGCCACCTTTAACTTCTTTGGTAACTTCAGCTTCAATGACTTCATCATTTTCATATGCTTCAACAATCTTTTCCCAGGCTTTTTCATAGTCAGCCTGCTTTTTAGATAAAATCATATTTCCTTCATCATCTTCTAAAGTTAAGATAACTACTTCAATTTCTTCGTCCATGCTTACAATATCATGAGCATCTTCAACAGGACGATGACTTAAATGGCGTAATGGAATAAATCCATCTGTTTTATAATTTACATCAACATAAACACCATTGTCATTAATTTCAACTACAGTACCAGTAACTTTCTGACCTTTTCTTAAATCAGCAATATCATTATCGCTATATTTAAATTCGGCCTCTTCCTGAGTTTCAGCTTCTTCCTCTGCATCTACTTCCGCAGATTCTTCAGCTTCCTCATTGTTATCAGCCTCTTTTTCCTCTGTAGTTTCTTCAGTCTCTTCTGTTGTTTCCTCTACCTCTTCTACTGTCTCTTCTACAACCTGCTCTTCTTTTTCCTCTACGTTCTCAGTTGACTCAACATTTACTTCTTTGTTTTCTTCGTTCATTAACTGAATAACCTCCCTTATTAACCAGTCTGGAGTCGATGCTCCAGCTGTAATTCCAACTTTATTTTTTCCAGACAGCCACTCTTTTTCAATTTCAGCGGCTGTTTCTATATGATAAGTAGGGGTGTTTGTGGCTGCACAAATTTCTGCCAGCCTGGTAGTATTAGCACTATTATGACCCCCTATTACAAACATGATATCTGCATCCTCAGCTAATCTTTTTGCCGAAGATTGACGTACATCTGTAGTATTACAAATAGTGTTAAAAACTTTTAACTCTTTAACTTCTGTGATTACTAAATTAATAATATCCCGAAAAGACTCAGGAGATTTTGTTGTTTGAGCCACAAAACCTACTTTAGCTTTTAGCTCAACAGATTTTAAATCCTCTTTTTCTCTGATTATAATTGCTTTTTTATCACTTGCCCCATAAATGCCCTGAACTTCTGGGTGATCCTGATCACCATAAATAAAGGTTTGATAGCCTTCATCTACCAGCTGTCTGGCATATTTTTGAGCATTTTTAACATAAGGACAGGTAGCATCTATAATCTTAAGATTTTTTTCTCTTGCCTGCTCAATGATTTCTGGTGCTACTCCATGTGAACGGATAATAACTATCCCAGAATCTATCTCAGCAAGTGAAGAGGCAACTTTAACATTTTTTTCTTCCAACTTTTTAACAACCTGTGGATTGTGAATTAGTGGTCCCAGTGTATAAACATTTAAATCATCATTTTCACTGGCAGCTTCCAGAACCATATCTATAGCTCTTTCTACACCAAAACAAAATCCAGCCTCTTCTGCTGTAATAACCTCCAGAACCTTCACCTCCTTCCAGCACAACACCAACAGTTGAACAGTGCACCCTGAAAATAAACAGGGTACCTCTTAAACTTTTTTCTCTATCAATCTCTAAAATCCTTCTTTAAATCCAAAAAAATTTAAAAAAGAAGCAAAAAACTTGTGCATTGACAATTATTCTTGATAATTTAGCTCTTTTTGAATTTTAGCCTTAATAAATTGCGAGGCCTCTTTTCGCTCTTCTTTACTCAGTCTTTTTTGAGCAAATTGTTCTAAGCCAAAAGGTTTTCCGATATTTACTGTAATTCTACCATCTTTTTTAACATTTTTAATTCCAACTGGTAAAACCGGAGCCCCACTTTTAATAGCCAGCATAACTGAACCGGCTTTAGGGTTCCCAAGTTTTCCTTCAGGACGTCTGGTTCCCTCAGGGAAAAGACCAAGCACCTCTCCATTTTTAATAACAGAGAGCGACTTTTTGACGGCAGTAATGTCATTTGTACTGCGGTCAACCGGAAAAGCATCTGCTAAAAATAAGACAAATCTTAAAATCGGGTTTTTAAACAATTCCTTTTTGGCCATAAACCTCACTGGCCTTGAGAAAATAGCTGCCAGCAGGGGAGGATCATAAGCACTGATATGATTTGACATAATGATTACTCCACCCTGATCTGGTAGATTTTCTCTGCCATTTATCTTAATTCTAAAAAATATTTTAAAGATGGCAAAGAGCAGCAGTCTAATAATCTGATAGATAATTTTTTTCACTGTACTTCACCTTCAATAATTTCTATCATTTTAGCAAGTACCTCGTCAATAGATAAATTGGTTGTGTCCACCAAAACAGCATCTTCTGCTTTTTTTAGTGGTGAATGTTCACGCTCACTATCCATTTTATCTCTGCGAGCAATGCTTTCTTTTATTTTTTCAAAATCTGCATCTTTATTTTTGGACCTGACTTCCTGATATCTTCTTCTGGCTCTTTCCTCTAAAGATGCTGTCAAAAAGAATTTATGGTCTGCTTCAGGTAAAACAACCGTAGTAATATCACGCCCATCCATAACAACCTTGTTGTTCCGGGCAAGCTGCTGCTGTTTTTTTACTAAAACATCCCGCACTCCTTTAACTGCAGCTGTCTGAGAAACATGTTTATTAACCTCTGCTTTTCTAATTTCTTCACTCACATTTTCTCCATCAAGGAAAATTTCGCCTTTTTGATCAAAACTGATATCTATTTTCCTGGCAAGCTCTATCAGCTTCTCCTGCTGATTAAAATCAATATTTTCCCGCAGAGCAGCCAGAGTTACAGCTCTATACATGGCACCAGTATCAAGATGCAGATAATTTAATTTTTGGGCCAGCAGCCTGGCAATTGTACTTTTACCTGCTCCACCTGGACCATCAATTGCTACTACATTTTCCATTTAGATCTCAACACCTTTATAGTTATATTTATTTAACTAAATCAGGCCTCAGTTTTTCAGCTTTTCTTAAATATTGATGTTTTACCTGACTTTTTTCTCTATTCCCATCAACATGCACTAATAATCTTATCATTTTTTGACTACTATTTTCAACCTTCATTTCCTGCATACATAAAATAGGGGTTAAATCATAGCCAATTTCTCTTAATGCTTTACCGGGATAAACCTTTGTTAGATCATCAGTTGTTGTAGTAATGATACTAATTAAATCTTCTTTTTTAAGCTGATTTGCCTGGATCAGATTCTGCATTACTTCTTTAGTTGCAGCCAGAATATCTTCTTCAGTATTTTTTTCAACACTGATCGCTCCTCTTATTGCATACACTGTCTTATCCCCCTGTTAACTAATCAAGTTTATTTAATTTATCTAAAGCAACTTTTGCTGCTTCCTGCTCAGCTTCCTTTTTACTTGACCCCTGCCCGGAGCCAAGATTATCTTCATTTAATTTTACAGCAACTATAAAAGTTTTATTGTGATCAGGACCTTCTTCATCAACCACTTCATATTCCGGTCTGTGATTGCCATTTTCCTGGATCACTTCCTGCAGCATTGTTTTATAATCCTGAATATGATTTCCCTCTGCTACATTTATGATATCAATTTTAAGCAGCTCAAGTATAAAATCTGCTGCTGCTGTAAAACCCTGGTCAAGATATAAAGCACCAAAAATTGCTTCCATAGTATCTGCTAAAATTGAATCTCTTTCTCTACCACCTGTCATTTCTTCTCCTTTACCCAAGAAAAGGAACTGTCCGAGTTCAATTCTTTTGGCAACTTCTGCTAATATTGGGGCACTTACAATAACTGCCCGCATTTTTGCCAGCTCTCCCTCTGGTAAATCAGCAAACTTATTGAATATATAAGTGCTGACCGAAAGGCTTAAAACAGAATCTCCCAAAAACTCTAAACGTTCATTGTCCTTAATATTAAGACGCCTGTTTTCATTGGGGTATGACTTGTGGGTTAAGGCTCTCTGGATTAACAACTTATTATTAAATTCCAGTTTTAGACTCTTTTCAAATTCTTTAATTTTTCTCTGATTAAACAATTTTCCCATTAATATCTCACCATCCATTAAAATAAATAAAAGGGATGAAAACTCCACAGAGGGAGCTTCATCCTTAAATATTGTTTAAAGAATATCTTCTAAATAACTTACAGCATCCTCTACTGTGCGAATGTCTTCTGCATCTTCATCAGGGATTTCTACATCAAATTCTTCTTCAAATGCCATTACTAATTCTACCACATCTAAAGAATCTGCTCCAAGATCTTCTATAAATGAAGAGTCTTCAGTAACTTCATCTCTGTCAACTGCTAATTCTTCTGCTACAATATCAATAACTTTATCTAAGATATTATCCACTCCATTCACCTCCTTCCCAGGGCCTTGAGCTCAAAACAAGTTAAGCGCCCATGCCTCCATCAATTTTAATTACTTCACCATTTATGTAGTTTGCATTATCTGAAGCTAAAAATGATACTAAATCTGCTACTTCTTCTGCTCTGCCAAAACGAGCCAGAGGAACCTGTTCTATGATTCCCTCTTTGATACTGTCACTCAGCTCATCTGTCATTTCTGTATCTATAAAGCCAGGAGCTATTGCATTTGAGCAGACTCCTTTTGTAGCCAGTTCTTTGGCCATTGTTTTAGTAAAGCCAACAATTCCTGCTTTTGCAGCTGAATAATTAGCCTGACCTGCATTACCATTAACTCCTACCACAGAAGATAGATTAATTAACTTAGCATTTTCAGCTTTAAGTAAATATCTTACTGCATTTTTGGTGCAGTTAAATACACCTTTTAAATTAATATCTAAAACCTGATCCCAGTCTTCTTCCTTCATTCTTAAAATAAGCTTATCCTTTGTAATTCCGGCATTGTTAACCAAAACATTAAGGCCGCCCATTTTTTTATAAGCAGTTTTGACTAGATTAGCTGCCTGATCGAAATCACTCACATCAGCCTGAATCAGATGAGCGGTACCACCAGCTGCTTCAATTTCACTTTTAACTTCTTCGGCTCTTTCCTTAGAATGAGCATAATTAATAACAACTTCTGCCCCTAAAGCAGCCATTTTCTTTGCTATTTCAGCTCCTATACCGCGGGAGCTTCCTGTGATTAATACTTTTTTATCGTTAAGGTTTATCAAATTTGACACCTCTTTTTTCTTATAATAAATTTAAGCTGTGATTAAATGTATATTACTTCAGCAGACTGTGACTATTTTTAATAACAGCTTCTGCTTCTTCAATAATCTCATCTACTATTTCTCTTACACTTTTAATTTCAGAAATCATTCCTGAAATCTGACCGGCCATTACACTACCCTGGTCAACATCACCATCAATAACAGCGTCCCGAAGCTTACCTGATCCCAGTTCTTCTACTTCTTCAGGTTTGGCTCCTTCCTTTTCCAGCCTGTCTATCTCTTTAGTCAGCTTGTTTTTAAGGTTTCGCACCGGATGGCCTGTGCTGCGGCCTGTAACAACTGCATCACGATCTCTGGCTCCTACAATGGCCTTTTTAAAGTCTTCAGAAGCTGTACATTCTTCAGAACAGACAAATCTGGTCCCAATCTGAGCACCCTTTGCTCCCAGAGCAAGCACTGCCGCCAGACCCCGACCGTCAGCAACTCCACCAGCTGCTATTACCGGTACCTTAACTGCATTAACTACCTGAGGTACTAAAGCCATAGTAGTCAGCTCTCCGATATGACCTCCAGCCTCTGTTCCTTCTACTATAACTGCATCTACCTTTAGCCTTTCCATTCTTCTGGCTAAAGCTACAGAAGGAACTACAGGAATAACTTTAGATCCTACTTCCTGAAATCTTTTTACATGTTTACCAGGATTACCGGCACCTGTAGTAATTACAGGAACTTTTTTCTCTATTGCCAGTTCTATTATATCATCTGCAAAAGGAGAGAGTAACATAATATTTAAACCAAATGGCTTATCAGTCAGATCTCTTACCTTTTCAATTTCTTTTTCAATAACATCTGCCGGAGCATTACCAGCTCCAATTATACCCAGGCCACCTGCACTGGAAACAGCTGCAGCAAGTTCGCCAGTTGCAACCCAGGCCATACCTCCCTGAATAATTGGCTTCTCAATCTCTAGTAAATCACATAGTTCAGTTTTCAATGCCATTTATTCCAACTCCTCATTCTTTTCTAACTCACTTTTTATCAGTGCTACTATATCTTCTTTAACAGTATTTTTAGCAGTTTTAACAGCATTATAAATAGCAGTCCCATCCGAACTACCGTGACTGATAATAACAATACCATTAACCCCTAATAAAGGAGCTCCTCCATACTGTCTGTAATCAATTTTTTTCAAAACTTTTTTTAAATATGGTTTCAATAACAGCGCAGCCAGTTTTGATCTTAGATTAGTCTGAAAGCTTTCCTTAATTAAATCAAGAAAAAATGAAGCTGCCCCTTCTGTTGTTTTTAAAACTACATTGCCGACAAATCCATCTGTTACAACAACATCAACTTTGTCACTGAAAATATCTCTACCTTCAACATTACCAATAAAATTTTTGATCCGCTGATCATTACTTAAAATTTCATAGCTTTCTTTGCTTAAATTATTTCCCTTGCTCTCCTCTTCCCCAATATTTAAAAGAGCAACTTTAGGATTATCAATCTTCATTAAATTTTCCGCATAAAGCTGGCCCATCAAAGCAAACTGCTGTAGATTTTCGGGGCTGCAGTCAGTATTGGCTCCATTATCTAAAACCAGAGTACTGCCATTTGCAGCAGGAAACTGAATTGCAATTGGTGGTCTAGAAACACCTTTAATCCGACCTACCCTTAATAATCCAGCTGCCATCACCGAGCCCGTATTTCCTGGAGAAATAAAAGCATCAACTTTTTGATCCTTCAATAATCGTGCACCAACATTAACTGTTGCATTTTTTTTACTGCGCAGAGCTTTGATTGGAGATTCATGCATGGTAATTATTTGATCAGCATTTTCTATTTTAAGCCTTTTCGAATCAAAGTCAGTTTTTGCTAACTCTTCGCTTATAATATCATATTCACCAATCAGGGTCAATTCAATTTCTGCTTCTTCTCTCAATGCTTTTAAAGCTCCTGCAATTAATTCTGCAGCATCCTTTTCTCCACTCATAACATCAACAGCTATTCTATACAATATTGCCGCCTCCCGGGTTCAAAAAAAGAAAATTTATATCTGTATCATTTGGAAAACATTATATCTCAACCGTCGGTCAAATGCAAGTTTATGGCAAGAAAAAAACAGAGAATCTCCTGCAGAGAGATCTCTGTTTTTCTAAAATATTTTAATTTCCGCTCACCTTTTTGCCATCATAATGTCCACATTCAGGGCATACATGATGAGGTAAAATCTTTTCATGGCAGTTTGAACATTCTACTAGACTTGGAGCACTCAGCTTCTTATGAGTACGTCTTTTACGCTTACGAGTTTTAGAAGTTCGTTTCTTTGGTACAGCCATTATATACACCTCCTTTGTTTATTTATCTTCACTTTCATTATAAAAGTCTTTAAGCTTCGCCAGACGTGGATCAATCACTTCTACCTCACAGTCACATTCCTCTTCATTTAAGTTCTGACCACATTCAGGGCAGATGCCCTTGCAGTCTTCAGAACAGAGAGGTTTCATGGGTAAGGATAAAATAATGTTATCCACGACTATTTCGTCTAAATATAGTTCTTCCTCATCTTCCATTTCACTTTTTAAAACATCTTCGGAAATATCGAGCTCAACAGGAGAACTATACTTTTGTAAGCAGCGGCTGCAGCTTAAAATTAATTCTGCTTGCAATTTACCATTTACTACAAAAGAATCACTGGTATTAAAAATCTCTAAGTCAAGCTTAATTGGTTCTTCAATTTCAATTTCGCGGTTAGCAAATTCTAAATCATGAAATTCAAGCTCCAGTGATACCTGTTTGCTACCTCCAATTTCTTTTAAATCGCTGAGGTTTATATACAATTTATCTGATCACCCCTGTAAATAGCCACGTTTTATTATATAAAAAGCAGCTTAAACTGTCAAGAAGAAATTTACTTATTTACTAATTCCATTGTATCTCTGGCGATAACCAATTCCTCGTTTGTTGGAATAACCATTGCTTTAACTTTAGAATCAGCAGTTGAAATAAATACTTCCTTATCACGGCAGTCATTTGCCTCATGGTCTACCTCTACCCCTAAATATTCAAGTCCTTCTAGAACTCCTGCTCTGGTTTCTTTAGAGTTTTCACCGATTCCGGCTGTAAAGACAATAGCATCAACACCGCCCATTGCAGCTGTATAAGCTCCAATATATTTCTTCACTCTGTAATTAAAGAGTTCAATTGCAATTTCTGCCTGATGATTTCCATCTTCTGCAGCCTCTTCAACATCACGAGAGTCACTGCTGACACCGGAAACACCTAAAAGACCACTTTCTTTATTCAAAATATCATCCATCTCTGAAGCAGAAATATCTTCTTTATCCATGATAAATGGAATTATAGCCGGATCAATATCTCCACAGCGAGTACCCATTACCAGGCCTTCTAAAGGAGTTAATCCCATACTTGTATCTACAGATTTACCATTTTTAACTGCTGCTACACTGGCACCATTACCGAGATGACAGGTCACAATTTTAAGTTCAGCTAAAGGTTGATCCATCATCTGAGCTGCTCGTTTAGCAACAAAGCCGTGAGAAGTTCCGTGGAAACCATATCTTCTTACCCCATATTTCTTATAGTATTCATAAGGAAGTGCATAAATAAATGCTTTCTCTGGCATTGACTGGTGGAAAGCTGTATCAAAAACTCCAACCTGAGGTTTGTCAGGCATTAGTTCTTTACAGACTTTAATCCCCATAATATTAGGAGGATTGTGTAAAGGTGCTAAATCAGCAACATCTTCCAGTTTTTTAATTGCCTGATCATCAATTACAGTAGATTCTGCAAATGCTTCCCCACCGTGAACAATTCGGTGTCCAATTGCCTCTACTTCATCCATATCTTCCAGTACACCGTGATCTTTGGAAAGCAGTGTTTCTATTAATAATTCAATTCCTATCTTATGTGTAGGAATATCTTTTTCAATTACAATTTCTTCACCTGCACCATTTTCATATTCTAAAAATGAGTCATCGATTCCAATTCTCTGAATTAAACCCTTTGCCAGTACACTCTCTGTTTCCATATTAAATAACTGATACTTTAAAGACGAACTACCACTATTAATTACAAGTATTTTCATTTTCTTCCCCCTATAAATTTTATTTATTTTGAGCCTGTACTGCTGTAATTGCTGTTAAATTAACAACATCATCTACTGAACAGCCGCGAGACAGGTCATTGATTGGTGCTGCCAGCCCCTGTAGAATTGGACCAACTGCATCTGCACCTGCAAGTCTCTGTACAAGCTTATAACCAATATTTCCTGACTGTAAATCAGGAAAAACTAAAACATTTGCTCTTCCAGCTATTTCACTGTCTGGAGCTTTCCTTTGACCAACACTTTCTACTAAAGCAGCATCTGCCTGCATTTCACCATCAATCTTTAAATGAGGTGCATTCTGATGGGCAATCTTTACTGCCTGCTGTACATTATCTACATTTTCATGCCGGGCAGAGCCCATTGTAGAAAATGAAAGCATCGCTACTTTTGGATCAAAATCTAATAATCTGTGTGCTGTATCAGCTGTAGTTATCGCTATCTCTGCCAGTTGTTCTGAATTTGGAGCTGGGTTTACAGCACAGTCAGAAAAGACCATTACTCCCTCTTCTCCAAATGATTTATCTTTAAGGACCATTATAATTGCACTGGAGACTGTTGAAATTCCTTCTGCAGTTTTTACTATCTGAAAAGCCGGTCTTAAAACATTACCGGTTGCATTAGCTGCTCCAGCAACCATTCCATCTGCTTTATCTGTATAAATCATCATTGTTCCAAAATATAATGGATCTTTGATAGCTTTTTCTGCGTCTTCCCTGCTAATCCCTTTATGTTTTCTTAATTCATAAAATTCATCTCTGAACTCAGTTATGTAATCAGAATCTTCAGGATCAATAATTTCAACCCCGTCTAAATCAACTTCATACTCCTCTGCAGATTTTTGAATAGATTTTAGATTACCTAAAATTACAATTTCAGCAATCCCTTCAGCTTCTATTTCTGCTGCAGCTTTAACTATTCTTTCGTCATCACCTTCGGCAAAAACAATTTTCTTTAAATCAGAAGCTGCTCTCTCCTTAAAATTTTTAAGCACATCCATCTTAAATATCCTCCCCCGTGGTTTTAAAATATGTAATTTGTTCTTTATATATTTATTTGCTATTATATATATAATACTGTGTTAAAGTATCAAATCCTTCTTTATAGAAAGAAGTTCGAAAAGTAAAACTTTTATTATGCAGTAGTACTTAATTAATTAAATTAAATTTAAATAATGAGGTGTTTTTATGGCATTAACTGCATTGATCACAGAATATAACCCTTTTCATAATGGTCATCAATATCATCTAAACCAGAGCAAAAAAATAACAAAAAATGATGAGCTGCTTGTAATTATGAGCGGCAACTTTACTCAGCGTGGAGATGCAGCTCTCTTAGATAAATGGGCTCGAACACGGCAGGCACTAAAGTGTGGTGCTGATCTTGTTCTAGAACTCCCTCTAATTTATAATATTCGGAGTGCTGAATATTTTGCTCATTACTCGGTTTTAAGTTTAGAAAAAACTAAGCTGATAGATTCAATTGTCTTTGGTAGTGAAGCCGGCAATATTGAGATCCTTACTGCTGCTGCAGACGCATTTGTAAATGAAAGCTCTGAATTTAAAGCTGAACTGCAGAAATATTTGAAAACTGGTATTGATTTTCCAACCGCAAGGCGCCAGGCCCTGCTTGCCTGCCTTCAGTATTATCCAAAGCTGCAGAAATTTAACAAAAATCAGATAGAAAAAATATTGAAAGCTCCCAACAACATCCTGGGCATAGAATATCTAAAGTCATTAATTAAATTAGATTCAGATATCAAGCCATATACTATTAAAAGAACCGGTACAGACTACCACAGCCAAAATATAAATAAAAATTATGCCAGTGCTTCCCTAATCAGAAATATTATCAATTCTAAAACTCAGGCTGAGGCGCTGACTGATGTCAGAAAGTTAATGCCGGCTGACTCCTGGAAAATTTTAAAAGATGAAATCAAACAGGGACGTTATGTTACAAAGAAAGCTGAAGAAAAGCTTTTCAACAAAGTAGTTGATCAGTTAAGACGCCTTCAGGCTGATGATTTAAGAAAATATAAGGGTATTAAAAACGGACTGGAAAATAGAATAATTGAGAAAGCAGCGGCTGCTTTTAATACTGACTCATTTCTGGAATCATTAAAATCAAAAAATCTAACAGAAAGCAGACTTAAAAGAAAACTGCTGCAACTTTATTTTGAGCTTGACGCTGAAAAAATAAAGCTGGTAGAGGAAAATGCTCCTCACTATCTAAGAGTGCTGGGAATCCGAAGAGGTAAAGAACATCTACTTTCTCAGCTTAAAGAAAAATCTGGGCTTGAAATAATAATCAATCCAGCTGCAGAATTAAATTCTGTTGATTTAAAGACCAGCAGTCCACTTGAGCTTTCATTGAGTTATGATCTTCTGGCCTCAGATCTTTATTCACTGCTTTATCAGAATTCAACACACAGCCAGGCCAACAGAGATTTTTATCAAAAATTAATAAAAATCTAAATAAGATTTAGATTTTAAGGTCTTTTTCAAGATATTCAATAATATCATCAATATTAGTAACTTTTAACAGCTCTAAATTACCAGCATATTTAGAAGCTTTTTTATAATTTTCTTCTGGTACAATAAATAGATCAACACCGGCTTCTTTAGCTGCCATTATCTTATATTCAACACCATCTATTCGGCCAATTTCTCCGTTAAGACTGATTGTTCCAGTCCCAGCTATTCTTTTACCTCCAGTAATATCTGATGGTATTAATTGGTTGTAGATTTCCATGCTAAACATACTACCTGCTGAAGGACCAATAATATTTTTTGTGTCAAAGCTAACTTCGCGTGGAATATTATAATCCAATCCTTTAGACCTTATTAAAACTCCAATAGAAGGATTTCCTTCATTGCCTTCAAGTTCAACTGTTTTTAGATTGAAGTTTATTTTTTTATTGTCCCTCAAAACTGTAATTTCAACTGCATCTCCAATCTCCCGGTTTTTAATTATATTAACTGCATCAGCAGCCATTTCTACCTTTTTACCATCCACAGCTATAATTAAATCACCGGATTTTAATTTATTATAGGCACTTCCATCTTCCATAACCTCTACGACTTCTGCACCTTCTCCTGAAACCTCAACCTCATAACCAGCCTGTCTAAAGGCAACCGCCTGAGCCTGAAGTTTGCTTTCCTCCATCAGCTCAGCCATTAATTCTATATATTCATTCATTTCCATGTTTTCCGGCAGCTGTTCAGAAATAGCAGTTAACTCTTTATCTTCTGGCTCAAAAACACTAATATAAAAATAATCCCAGGCCATAGCTCTTCTGGTACTGACTGCAGTCAGTAAAAACTCTCCTTCATTTTCATAACCATCCTTCACCTCAATCATTGGCGAAAGTTCAGCCGCAATACCGGGCTCCATAACCTGATAGGGCAGTGGTATAAAATGACTAATAACAAACAAGATAAATATTATTCCTATTAAACGAGAATAAAAATTTTTTAACCTTTTGTTTCTCATAAAGATCTTCCTTTTTGATTAATTTATTGGTATTCAGCAGCAAAAAAGCTGCTGAAACAGAAACTTTTAGACCACTCTCAAAAAAAGTCAACATATCTATTATATATTATAAACCCTGTTCAATGCAAAATTTTTTCCAGATTTCTTGACATAAATTACAGGCTGGGTTATAATTTTATATGAAATTGAATATTGAGAAATGATTAGCTATTGCTAATCATAATAAATACCTCATCTAATTGATGAGGTAGAGGAGCAGAAAAAATCAGTAATTCTAAACTCAAGCTTGAATCCAGTTTATATTTAGAATGAAAGGGTTTTCTGCCGAAGTGGGGTTTTTAGGATTCAAAAATCCCGCTGGGGCTGTACATAAAATGTACAGAACTGTCATAGTATTATACTATGTTGTGCTATCTCAGAATAAGGATGAGGCGATTTTTGCTATTAACCCGGCATATCGCCGGGTATTTTTTATGCCCTAAAACTTTTATTCAATTTTTAGAAAACAAAAACTAGGAGGCTTTATTTATGGAAAGTTATGGTATTATTTCTCTGCTGCCGCCACTGCTGGCTATCATTTTAGCCTGGTGGAGCAAACAGGTTGTTCTGTCTTTATTTTTAGGAGTTTTTGCAGGTGCACTGATTACAAATGGATATAATCCAATCTTTGCTTTTATGCATACTCTGGATGATTATATTTTAGCTTCACTTGCTGATTCCTGGAATGCCGGTATTATTTTGTTTTTACTGGCAATGGGAGGTATGATCGGGATAATTAATAAATCAGGCGGGATTATTGCTATCGGTGAATATGTTGCCGAAAAGGCAAATTCTGTACTTAAAACTCAACTTGCAGCCTGGTTTATGGGAGTTCTGATCTTTTTTGATGATTACGCAAATACCTTAATTGTTGGAAACACAATGCGCCCAATAACTGATAAAATGAAAATTTCAAGAGAAAAATTGGCTTTTATAGTTGATTTAACTGCTGCCGCAGTTTCAAGTATTGTGCCAATTTCAACCTGGATTGCTTTTGAAGTTGGAGTAATTAGAGATGGCTTTGATTCTCTCGGGCTGGAAATGAATGCTTATGGAACCTTTGTGCAAACTATACCTTATCGTTTTTACAGTATTTTTGCACTTGGTTTTGCTTTAATAATTATCTTTACTGCCAAAGATTTTGGACCGATGTTAAAGGCAGAAAAAAGAGCACGCTCAACTGGGGAAACTTTGAGACCGGGATCTACTCCGATGGTTTCTCAGGAAATGGAAGAAATTGAACAACCAGAAGGAAAAAGTTTTACCTTTAGCAATTCATTTTTACCTATTATTGGAGTTATTCTAATCACTCTAATTGGCCTCTGGTATAATGGCGGTGGTTTGAAAGCTGGAACTTCAGTTAGAGATGCTTTTGGTAATGCTGATGCAAGTATTGTTCTTCTCTGGGCAGCCATTACAGGTAGTTTTATCGCAGGAATTCTTTCTTTTTCTAAGGGGATTCTCAATATCAGCGAAACTGTTGACGGCTGGATTGATGGAGCAAAATCAATGTTTATTGCCTGTTTAATCCTTGTTTTAGCCTGGTCTATCGGTAGTATTACCGAAGATTTAGGAACTGCAAATTACTTAGTAGGTATTTTAGAAGGAAACATTATTCCAGAAATTGTTCCGATGGTGATTTTTGCTTTTTCTGCATTTATTGCCTTTACAATTGGAAGTTCCTGGGGAACTGTAGCTATTGTAATGCCGCTTGCTATTCCTCTTGCAAACTCAATTGGAATACCAATGCTGCCTACAATTGCTGCTGTCTTAACAGCAAGTGTAATGGGAGACCACTGTTCACCAATTTCTGATACAACTATCATGTCTTCTACAGCCTCTGCTGTTGATCATATGGATCATGTCAGCACTCAGATGCCTTATGCTTTAACAGTTGGACTGGTAGCTGCTTTATTCGGCTTTTTACCAGCTGGCTTTGGACTGTCATCTGTTTACCTATTACCTTTAGGACTTATCGTTCTTTACCTGATTGTTAGTTTCTTTGGTAAAAAAGCAGAAGAAGTCATTTAACTTAATTATCTAAAATCAAATAGATAGATAAAACTGCAGAAGACCGCTCTTAAAAAAGAGCGGTCTTTAATAATTTAAATATTTATTTATCACTATATATTTTTTCAAGCTCAACTTCCGGCATTGGTGGATTAAAATAATATCCCTGAATAATATCATTATTAAGCTGATTAAGAGATTCTAATTCAATTTCTTTTTCTACACCTTCAGCTATAGTCTTTAATTTTAAAAGATGAGCAATATTAATTATTGATTCCACAATATTTCTGCCATCATCACTTAAGGTCATATTCCGGATAAATGAAATATCGATTTTAAGATAATCAATTGGAAATTTCTGCAGATAACTAAATGACGAATATCCCGTCCCAAAATCATCAATGGAAATAGAAAATCCCTTTTCCTTCATTTTGTTCATTACTTTTAAGCTGTGATTAACATCATCCATGGCACTAGATTCTGTAATTTCAAAATTAATTAAGTTGTTATCTATACCAGCAGTTTCTATAATCTGGTAAATACTCTGCAGATGGTTACTATCTTCAAGCTGTCTGGCGGACAGATTAATAGAAATTGGAACAACTTTAAAACCGGAATTCAGCCAGTTTTTTATACTTTTAACTACTTTATTAATAACAATTAGACCTACTTTTTTAATTAGCTGAGAATTTTCTAAAACAGGAATAAACTCTGCCGGTGATATCAGACCTTTATCCGGACTCTGCCACCTAATCAGGGCTTCCATTCCATAAAGGTCTTTAGTTTTCCCTTTGTAGTAGGGCTGATAATAAATTACAAATTCATCATTTTTTATTGCCTGATCAAGCCTGGCCTCCATTTTAGTAAATTGTTTAATTTCCTGGTTCATCTCCCGGTCAAAAAAAGCGTAATCATTTTTCTTAATATTAATTAGAGCAATTTCGGCATTGGAAAGTAAGCTCTGTGAATTATTACAGTCATCAGGATAAACTGAAATACCAATTCGGGCATTCAGCATAAATGGTTCATTATTATAGATAATTGTATCAGAAAAGATTTCTAATAAATTCTCAGCTGTTTTGTAGATTTCATTTGCAGAATTGAGATCATCTACTATCATGGCAAAATTATCGCCACCCAGGTAAGAAAGATGATTATCAATATCTATTTTAACACATTTTGAATTATTGTCTGCCCTGGCATTGATTTCTTCTGCCACCAGATTAATTAAACTGTAATTGCTTTCTGAATCTGTATATATATCATTTAAATATTTGATGCGGTTAATATTGACTACTAAAACTGCAATTTTTTTATCAGAATTAATTTCAATTAGATTATCAATTTTACTTCTTACAGATTTTCGGTTTGGTAAGCCTGTTATAAGATCATAATTAGAAATATATTCAATTTTTCGCCGCAGTTTTTCGTTTTGAGTAATGTCTCTGCCGACAGATATATAATTAATAATCTTACTGTTGTGATCTTTTATCGGGGTTATAGTCTGTTCAGAATAGAAATATTCTCCATTCTTTTTTTGATTAATAATTACATCGTTAAAGACCTCACCAGACTTTATTGTCTGCCAGAGTTTTTTATAATATTTATTATTGTGCTTATCTGATTTAAAAAGAGATGGTTTTTTACCAATTACTTCATCCTTGCTGTAACCTGTTATCTCTTCAACAGTGGTGTTGGCATATTCAATAACTCCAGATTGATCTGTGATTACAACCCAGTTATCTGTTTTATTTATTGCCTTTACAAGTTTAAGCATTTTCATTTCCTGTTCTAAATCTTTACTTAAATTTTTGGCAATAGAAATAACCTCTTCGACACTTCCATCTTCTTTAATTACAGCGTTATTCCAGCTGCAGTTAATGATGGAGCCATCTTTTTTTATTCCTCGACTCATCAAATCTTGCGGAAGAGAATCCAGTTTATTATTTTTCCACTTCAGCCAGACACCCCTGTCTTCTGCCGCTATAATTGTAGAAATAAAATCTTTGTTTTCTATCTCTATTTTATTCCAACCAAATAACTCTTCTGCTGCCTGATTTAAATCAATGATATCTCCTTCACGATTCCAGGAAATAAATGCTAGAGGGGATTTTTGATAGATTAAATTGAGTCTTTTTTGAGTAAATTTTAATTTCTGGATTATAAATTCTTCATTTTCTATTTCTGACATACAGTTTTCCACCTTTTTAGCGCCAGTATTTTTTCATTTTTGTTCTTAAAAGTTGAAAATCTTCCTTTTCAGGCCACAGTTCTCTATTGTCACTGTCTCTCATTGCTGAAATTAGATTAGCAAATAACTGCTGATCATTAAAATAATGAGCAAAATCTTCTCTTATCTGAGAACGCGCTGAATTGCCATCATAGGGACAGGCACTCTTTTTTATTTCAATTTTTCTTTTGTTAATTTCTGCAGAAATAATATCCTCTCTCAAATATATTAAAGGTCTAATAATTTTTACTCCACTTTTACTCAAAAATCTCTCAGGCTGCAGAGCTTTAAGCTGACCGGAATAAAAAATACTCATCAAAAATGTCTCCACAGCATCATCCAGATGGTGGCCGAAAGCAAGCTTATTATAATTATTCTGCTGCAGATAATTAATTATAGCCCCTTTACGAAAATGAGCACATTTGGAACAGGGATTTTCGGTTTCTGCTTCGTTTATGTAATTAGCAATTTTAGTTTCTATAATTTTTAAATCAACATTTATTTGTTCACAAAAATCTTTGATTCTAACGGCAGTGGAATTTTTAAAACCCGGGTCAACATGAACTGCCATCAAACTGAAATTTTTATTAAAATGGTCCGCAAATATTTTTAAAATCATTAATAAAAAAGTGCTGTCCTTACCACCAGAAAGACCAACTGCTATCCGATCTCCATCTTCAATTAAATCAAATTCTGCAACTGCCTTAACAACCTTTGCTGTAATCGAGCTGTCAAAAGATAAATCCATAATTACTCCTTAATATTTATTAACCAATTTTTAAGTTCTGCAGATCTTTTTTCTGCAAGCCGATAACCAGAATTATATAAGTCTTCAAGTTCTTCTGTATCACGACTGAAGCGGTCAATATCAATTTTTTCGGGTCTGAAAACAAAAAACTGATTAGCTTTTTCTTTTTCTGCTATTAAATCAAGACTCTGATTATAAATTTGATGTCTTTCCTTTAAATCATCAATTAAATTGGGATATTTTCTTAAAAAAAGTTCCATAATAAATTCTGCTTTAATTGGAGTTTTTCGGTATCCTCTCTCTCTGGTTAAAATTACAAGTAAATTTTGATAACCATCTGCCAGAGCTTTTTTTACTGGTATCGAATCTCTAATTCCCCCATCAAGATAAAATTTATCACCAATTTTTACCGGATTTGAAACAAGGGGTAAACTACTCGATGCTTTAAAAATCCTATCAATTTTATTGATTTTATCATACTGCTGAGGTTCAAAATATTTAACTTCACCGCTGCTGCACTCTGTAACTGCGACCTTAAGCCTTGTAGTTGATTTTTTAAAACTCTGATAATCAAAGGGTAAAATTTCATGTGGAAGTTGATGAAAAAGAAAATCCATCCCAAAGTAACTTCCATCTTTAATTAAATTTTTTATTCCCATATATCTCTTATCTTCTACAAGTTCAGTAAATATTTTTTTATTGCGGGTAATCTGTCTGCTGGTATAATTAGCACCATTGTTGGCTCCAGCCGATACTCCAATAGTATAATCAAAATGAATCTCATTTTTTAGTAAATAATCGATAATACCAGCAGTAAAAGCTCCCCTCATTCCTCCGCCTTCTAATACAAGTCCACAATTATTAATCTGCAATCTAAAAAACACCTCGTTATTTTACTTTTCTTATATCTTTTCCAAAAGGCATTAATGATAAATAAGCGAGTTTTAAACTTTGTTTAGCAAACGGAATTCCAATAATTGTTATTCCAAAAATAAGAGCAGAAACTAAATTAATAACAGCAAGTTCCCAGCCAAAAACAATAATCCAGATAATATTTGCAATTAAACCAATTGAAGAACTATCTTTTTCGACTATTTCTTTACCAAATGGTGCAAGCTGCATTTTTGCCATCTTAAAACACTGTTTACCAACTGGTATTCCAATAATTGTAATTGACCAGAGAAGTCCTGCAAACCACCAACCAATAGCCTCAATCAGACCACCAAAAATAAACCAGATAATATTTCCTATTAAAGTCATAAATTTTTACCCCCTTTTTTAAAAAGCAACTGCAATTAATAAAGTTACTGCGATAGAATAATTTATAATCATAAAATTCTTAACTGATAAAACAAATGTTTCTTTTTTGCTCTGGTATTTTTCAAAACGATTTATATTTGGCTGTACTATAAAAATAGATAAAAGTGAAAAAAGAGATATTAATGGCAGAATATTTAACAAAACAGCTGCTAAAATACTCAGATAAGAAAAATAATATAAATACCTGAATAATTTAAGACTTTTACTTCGAGAAAGATAGATCGGCAGAGTAAATCTCTTATTTACCAGATCATCTTCGAGATCACAGATATTATTTGCCAGCATAATGTTGGCAATGCCAAAAATCAGCGGCAGTGAAAAGATAAACATTTTAAAAATATCAAGATATTTAAACTCTATTATTAATAAGCTATTATTTATTACTAAATCGATTAAATCTAAATTATGTACATAAACTGCTAAAAAAGTGATAAAAAAACCCATTGTGAAACCAGAAAAAATTTCTCCAAGCGGAGTTCTAGAAATAGGCACCGGTCCTGAAGTATATAAAATACCAATTATAAATGAAATAATACCAATGATTAAAACTATAACATCAGTGTTTAGATAAAGCAGTATTCCACTTACTATTGCCAGTAAAAAAAGAATAAAAATAGTTTTTTTAACATTTTTTTCACTTAAATTGTAGTTTACTACTGCATTATGTTCTTCATAATTATAGCCTTCTTTTCTTTTAGCCCTGAGAAAATCCTGATAATTGTTAACTGCAGTTGTCCCCATATCTACGCAGAGCAGCGAAAAAAAGAAAAGAAAAAAATTAAAAATGTTAAAATTAGAATAATGGTAGACAAGATATAAATTACCCAGTAAAAAAGGAGTGAAACTGGCAACCTTAGTTCTAATTTCGACCAGTTTTAAAAAAGCTGCTGCTGACACATTATCCCTCCTGATTTTTTTCTTTAAATTTATTTCTCAATTTTTTATAAACAAAATCAGGGACAAGATCTTTAATATTACCATCAAAATAAGCTGCTTCTTTAATAACGCTTGAACTTAAAAAAGCATATTTGGTATCAGTCATCAAAAATATAGTTTCAATTTCCTGGTCAAGATGTTTATTCATTGAAGCCATCTGAAATTCACCTTCAAAATCAGAAACAGCTCTTAAACCACGTAAAATGGCCTCACCACCAATAGAATGAACATATTTGGTTGTTAAGCCAGAAAAAGAATCAACTTTTACATTTTTAAACTTTTTGGTAGCTTTTTTTAACATTTCAACCCTTTCATCCATTGTAAATACTGGCTCTTTATTGGGGTTGCAGAATACTGAAACTATAACTTCATCAAAAATATTAGCCGCTCTTTCAACAATATCAAGATGGCCATTAGTAACAGGATCAAAACTACCTGGATATACAATTTTTTTACTCATATTAACTACCCCTTATAATTTATTTTAGTTTATAGATTGTTAATAATGAATTTCCATAGTGTTTATTTTTTATAATACTTAAACCCTCAAATTCTTCTGCCTTTTCTGCAGCTGATTTTTCGCTAATAATCAGACCGTTTTCTTTTAATAAATTATTAGCTAAAATTAATTTTACTGCTTCTGCTGTCATCTGTTTTTCATAAGGTGGATCCATGAAAATTAAATCATATTTTCTACCGCAGATTTTTAAATACTGATAAACATCCTGATTAAAAAGCTCTGCCTGATCATAAAATTTGGCTTTTTTTAAATTATCTTCTATAATCTTAAGATGAGATTTTTTTATTTCTACAAAATCTGCCTTCTCTGCTCCTCGACTTAAGGCCTCAATCCCCAGACTGCCAAAACCGCTAAATAAATCAAGGACTTCCGCTCCCGGTAGGTAAAATGCAATAATATTAAACATTGATTCTTTTACCCGATCCAGGGTCGGCCTAACTTCTCTTCCTTTTAAACTTTTTAATTTTAAACCACCAGCTCTGCCGGCAATAATTCTCATTAAATAACTCCTCCAGATATAATTAAATCTTTAATTCTATTTTTGAAATAATTTCTGCTAACTTTTGATACTGCTGCTGCCAGTCTTTTATTCCTACAATCTTTTGAGCTTCATCCCTTGCCTCAACCAGAAGCTCCTGATCATCAATTAAACTGGCTACTTTTAAATCATCGATCCCATGCTGTCTGGTTCCAAAAAATTCCCCCGGACCCCGCATCTTTAAATCTTCTTCGGCAATTAAAAAACCATTATTACTTTTACACATAATTTCCAGGCGGTGAGCAGCTTCTTCTCCCGGAGGATCAGAAATCAAAATACAGTAAGACTGATGACGGCCTCTGCCAACTCTTCCCCTGAGCTGATGCAGCTGGGCCAGTCCAAATCTTTCTGCATTTTCGATGATCATAATACTGGCATTGCTTACATCTACCCCAACCTCAATTACAGTTGTTGCTACCAGAATATCAATCTCACCATCTCGGAATTTTTCCATAATCTCTTTTTTTTCTGCTGCAGAAATTGAGCTGTGAATTAAAGCCAGCTTCTGTTCTTTAAAAAATCCAGTTTTTAAATCATTGAATAGCTCTTCTGCAGATACAAGTTCCGGCATTTCCTCTGATTCTTCAATCAGGGGACAGACTATATAGGCCTGCCTCCCTGATTCTATTTTTTCTTTTAAAAATGAATAAATCTGTTTTCGTCTATTTTCTCTTCTCCAGAAAGTAGCTATTTCTTTTCTCCCCGGCGGCATCTCATCAATTACCGAAAGATCAAGATCTCCATAAATTAACATGGCCATTGATCTCGGGATCGGTGTTGCTGTCATAATTAATAAATCAGGGCTGTCACCTTTTTCTTTTAGACTGTGTCTTTGCTCTACACCAAAGCGGTGCTGTTCATCAATAACTATTAGACCCGGATTATCATAATTTAAACTTTCCTGAAAAAGAGCATGAGTACCAATAATTAAATCAGTTTTTCCAGTTTCTATCTCAGCTTCAATCTCCTGTCTCTCTGCTGTTTTCACACTACCTGTCAGCAGAGAAATATTATAATCAAAGTCAGCTAAAAGTTCTTTAAAATTCAAAAAGTGCTGTTCAGCCAGGATTTCTGTTGGCGCCATAAAAATTCCCTGATAGCCATTCGCCATAGTCTGCAGTAGCGCCAGACCTGCAACTACAGTTTTACCTGAGCCTACATCTCCCTGCAGCAGTCTAGACATAGTTTTTTTAGATTCCATATCTTTTCTAATCTCAAAACTCACCCGCTTCTGAGCCGATGTCAACTCAAAATCAAGAGCTGCAAGAAACTTGCTGCTCTCTTCTTCTTTAAATTGATGCTCAATACCCTGGAGCTCTTTATATTTTTTCTTTTCTTCCAGAGCATAAAGCTGCAGATAAAAAAACTCCTCAAAAGCCAGCCGGCGGCGAGAAAATTTTTGATGTTTATCATTTTTAGGAAAGTGCATACCAAGAATAGATGTTTTTAAATCAGGAAAATTATGCTCTTTTAAAATAATTTCTGGCAATTCATCTTCAAGTAAAAAAGCATGACTTTTTAAAGCATTAGCAATCACCCGGCGCAGCCTGCGCTGAGTAATGCCTTCAGTTAATGAATAAATGGGAACAATTCGTCCTGTATTTAAGACCGAAGCTTCAGAACCCAATTTTTCGTAAACAGGATTATTTATTTCTTTTCTTTTATATTTGTGCCAGTTTTTTTCACTAATTTTGCCGCTGATTATATATTTATCCCCTTTTTGAAACTGGTCCCGCAGATAGGATTGATTATACCAGATTCCATTTACCACATCACTGCCATCAGAAAAAGTAACCCGCAGTAAATCAAGATTATATCTGATTTTCTGATAGTCAATTTTTAAAACTTCAACCTTAAAATTAACCTGCTCTCCTGGAGCAGTATATTTGATCTGGCTAATCTGGCTGCGGTCCTCATATTCTCGGGGAAAATAATAAAAAAGATCCCTGACTGTTTTAATCTCTAATTTGGAAAGGCGTTCGGCCCATTTGGGCCCAACACCTTTAACAAACTGCACTTCATCTGAAAGTTTAAGTTTCATTAGCTCAATAATTCTCCTCTATAAATAACAATCCCATAAACCTGAGGACCTGTATGAGAACTTAAAACAGTTCCAATTTTATTTTCTAAAAGTTGATATTTAAAATCATCCTGTGCGTTTAAATCTGCTTCAAAAAGTTCTTTGAACTGCTGATAATTACCACTATCTTTACCATAAATATAAGCGAAATTAACTTTTTCACTGTCCTCAGCAGCATTTAAAGCTAAATCAATCATTTTCTGATTTGTTTTCTTATAGCCTCTTATTTTTTCCCTGGGAGTGATTTCTCCAGTGACAGCAGAAAGTTCTAAAATTGGATTAAAATTAAATATACTACCCAAAAAAGCCTGTGCTTTACCAATTCTTCCTCCTTTTTCCAGATAACTTAGTTCGTTAACAGTAAAATAGATAGTAATGTTTTCTCTCTCTTCTAGAATTTTTTCCTTAATTTCTTCAAGATTTTTTCCCTCTTTAATCATTTTCGCAGCCAGCAGTACCATAAAGCCCAGACCCGTACTTGTTGATTTAGAATCTATTATCTCAACATTCAAATCTTCCAGCTGAGCAGCTGCCAGTCTTGCTGACTCACAGGTACCACTTAGAGCAGAGGACAAATGAATCGAAATTATCTGATCATATTCTGCAGCTAATTTTTGATATTTATCCATAAAAAGCCCAACAGATGGCTGTGAAGTTGTTGGTAAATCAGCTGCAGATTCCATCATCTTATAAAATTCCTCACTATCCAGATCAACTTTGTCATAATAGGTATCTTCGTCAAAATGTACAGTTAAGGGTACAATTTCAATCTGGTATTTAGCCAGAATCTCTGCAGGTAAATCACAGGTGCTGTCAGTTACTAGAGCTATCATATTAACACATCCTATTCTAATGAAATTATGAAGGGATAAAGTGGCTGTCCTCCTGGATAGATTTCTATTTCATCAAAATCAAAGTTTTCTTCCATAATAGCTTTGATTTCTTCTGCTTCTGCCTCAGTTATGCCTTCACCATAATAAATAGTGACCAGCTCTTCATCTTCAGCCACTTTATTTAATAAATTAATTACAGTTTCTCTTTCTGTATCAGCACTAACTAAGATATCTCCATCTTTCAGTCCGATATAACTATCTTTTTTTATTTCCAGACCATTAATTTTAGAGTCTTTAACAGCCTGTGTTATCTCAAGTGTTTTAACATACTTAATTTCTGCTTCCATACTTTCTTTTAAGTCTGCAGGAGAAGCCTGGTCATCAAAAATCATTAGTGCTGTGACTGCCTGCGGAATAGAACGAGTTTCAATAATTGCTATCTCTTTTTCACTCAGTTCTGAAACCTGTTTGGCCGCAGAAATAATGTTCTTATTATTGGGGAGTATAATGATCTGATCAGTATTCATTCTCTCTACAACCTCGAGAAAATCATTGGTGGAAGGATTCATTGACTGTCCACCTTTAATAACATAATCAACTCCAAGCTCTTTTAAAATATTAACTACACCTTCACCATTAGCTACAGAAATAATCCCAGTATTTTTCTCTACCACAATTTCTGAATCTTCCTGCTCAGAAACTTCTGCTGTTTTAAGTTCATTCTTTTCTGCCACCTCTTTCGGTGGTTTATTCTCTTTAGCTTCAACAGCAGAGTCTGCATTTTTATCCTGATGGAACTTAGAATGATCAAAATCAGTGTCATTTTCCCGCTGAACTTTTTCCTGATTTTGTTTGCGCATATTATCAATTTTAATATCAAAAACTTTACCCTTTTTAAGACCGTATTCTAATAAAACACCAGGATGGTTGGTGTGAACATGAATCTTAATAACATCATCACTTCCAACTACCATAATTGAGTCCCCATAACTCTGCATATCTTTTCTAATCCTGTCAATCATACGGTCAATATTAGATTTACGGCTGTCAATTTCAATCAACATCTGGGTACAGTAAGTAAATTTAATATCTTCTGCAGGCTCAGATTTCTTTCTAGTTTTAGAATCAGCTGCAGCCGCCTGATATTCGATCTTTTCTCCTTTTAACCCTTTGAGCATTCCTTCAAGGATGGTTAAATATCCCTGACCTCCAGCATCTACAACCTCTGCTTCTTTTAAAGCAGCCAGCAGCTCTGGAGTCCTCTCCAAAGATTCTTCTGCAGCCTTAATTGTTATTTCAAATAGTTCTATAATATCAGCAGCAGAATCCATCTCTGCCTGAGCTTTTTCGGCAGCCTCTCTCGAGACAGTTAAAATTGTTCCTTCTACTGGTTTCAAAACACCATGATAGGCAACTTCAGAAGCTTTGTTAAGTGCATTAGCTAAATCTTTAACTTTCATCTTCTTCTTGTTTTTAAGGGCCTGTGCAAAACCTCTGATCAGCTGAGAGAGTATAACCCCTGAGTTTCCTCTAGCTCCCATTAATGCACCTTTAGAGAGCGCTGCAGCCAGTTCTGAAACACTTCTAGAGCTTTTGTCCTCCAGACTGGATACAGCTTCCTTAAAAGTTAAATACATATTTGTACCCGTATCACCATCTGGCACCGGAAAAACATTTAAAGAATCAATAAAAGATTTTTGTTCTTTGAGCCAGTATAGTGAGGTAAACATCATATCTTTAAATTGTTCTGCATCTACTGCAGTAATTTTTTCTTTATTATTAATTGGCATCGCCAACCCTCACTCCCCTTACATTTACATCTATAGTTACTACTTCAATTCCAACTTTATTTTCGAGGGTATAGCGAACTCTTTCCATAACATTATGAGCTACTTCATGAATATTAGTTCCGTATTCAACAATGATGTTTAAATCAAGATGAACCTTATCTTCACTAATATCAATACCAACACCCTTACTAATATTATCCCAACCTAAAAGATCTGCAAGACCATCCTGCACACTTCTAGAAGACATACCAACAAGACCATAGCACTCCATTACAGCAATACCTGCCGTTTTAGCTATTACCTCTTCATCAATTATTATCTTACCAAGTTCATTTGTTAATTCTTTTTCCATTCTTTACACCTCTTTTCATACATAATTATTCTATCTTATATAAGGCCTCTATGCAAGAAATAAATCAACAGAGCTGCCTAAATTAATCCTCATTTATTATTTATTTCAAGATAAAATTATACTTTCCTGCATATATAAATTTATATTTTTGTAGAATTATTCTAATTAACTTGCTAAAGGCTGTTTATCTATGTTAAAATATAATCTGAGATAAATTTTATTAAGGAGGTGTTTTCCTATGTCCAGAGTCTGCGAAATTTGTGGCAAAGGTGGAAATAAAGCCAATAGCATACAGAGACGTGGTAAAGCTAAGAAAAAAGGTGGGGTTGGTCGTAACATTACAAGTTCTACAAAAAGAACTCAGCGTCCAAACCTTAAAAAAGTTAAAGCAATTGTTGATGGTTCACCAAAAAGAATTAAAGTGTGTACTCAGTGTCTTAAGTCAGGTAAGGTTGAAAGAGCTTACTAAATTAAGATTTAAACAAAGAAGGGAGCAGATTTATTTCAAAATAAATCTGCTCCCTTTAGTGCTTTAATATGGCTTTATTGTGTTTTTAATTTATCTAAATTCTTTTTAATTTTACTTTTCAACTGCTCTTCATTCAGATCAAGCTGAGCTAGATAATTATTAACTGCATTCCGAGCAACTGAAAAAGCCACCGCCGGAACAACCCGCTGATCAAAAGGGTCCGGAATGATATACTCAGCTGAAAGATTATCAGCAGCAAGTTCTGCTATAGCTTCAGCCGCTGCAATTTTCATCCCTTCACTTATTTCTGACGCTCTAACATCAAGCGCCCCTCTGAAAACACCAGGGAAAGCAAGCACATTATTGATCTGATTTGGATAATCTGATCTTCCTGTTGCAATTACTGCTGCACCTGCATTTAAAGCGACTTCTGGATCAATTTCGGGAGTTGGATTGGCCATCGCAAAAATCAAGGGATCAGCTGCCATCTCCTCAACCATTTCTGCTTTTAAAATATTACCTACAGATAAACCAATAAATAAATCAGCATCTTTAATAGCCTCTGTCAGTCCTCCACTCAAATCATCAGGATTGGTTTTTTTAATTAAATCCTGACGCAGAGAGTCATACTGTTCTATATTATTTGAGTTTAAAATTCCAATTTTATCATTGATAATTAAATTTTTAGCTCCTGCATCTAAAAGCAGTTTGGAAACTGCTGTAGCTGCTGCCCCCGCCCCATTGACAACAATCTTAATCTGATCAAGTTCTTTATTTACAAGTTTTAAGGCATTGATCACCGCTGCCAGAACAACTATTGCTGTTCCGTGCTGATCATCATGAAAAATTGCCATCTCTGTTTCTTCTTTTAGTCTGGCTTCAATTTCAAAACATTTCGGAGCGGAAATATCTTCTAAATTAATCCCGGCAAATGTCGGCTCCAGCAGTTTTACAAACTCTACAATCTGATCAACTTCTTTTGTACCAACACATAAAGGAAAAGCATCCACATTTGCGAATTCTTTAAATAAAACTGCTTTTCCTTCCATAACCGGCAGAGCAGCTTTCGGTCCGATATCTCCCAAACCTAAAACAGCTGTACCCGAAGAAACAACAGCAACCTGATTGCCGCGTGCTGTATACTGATAAATTTTTTCGGGATTTTTCTCAATTTCTCTGCAGGGCTCTGCCACCCCAGGAGAATAAGCAAGACTTAATTCCTCTCTATTGCGAACTCTAACCTTTGATTTAACTTCAATTTTCCCCTGATGATCACTATGTAATTTTAATGCTTTTTGATAAATATCCATTATTACCTCCATCTACTCTCTGCTCTCTACTTTAATTTTTCTAATACATAAATTAATAGACCACTCTTTAACCTGACTTCAGCCTGCTCACTCTCAATTAAATTGCTGATGCCTCTGCTCTGCGAGCGAAAAATATCCTGATTAGTAAGATTATACTTGCAGCCTTTAATACTCAGACCGCGGACAGTACTGCTTTGAGGAATTAAAGAAAGTCGATAACCTTCTTTCGCTAAAAATTTTTTCTTTTGGTCAATTATAGCAATCTCAATTTTATCTGAAATTATCTTTGCTTCTAAATCTATTTCATAAATATATTCTAATAAATTTAAATTGGCCAGCTGCTGATCAATTCTACCACCTAAGGCAGCAGTTAGATAAAGCTGCTCAAAATCATTTTCTTTACAGTAATCAACAGCAATTTCACTATCAGTCTGGTCTTTTTCAACAGGATGTTTTATGATTTCTACCTTTTCTTTCCTAAAATGATTTTTATTTTCTTCAGTAATTGAATCCAAATCTCCAATAATCAGATCAGGCAGCAGCTCCAATTTTTTAAGTTTATTGCTACCTCCATCAACTGCGATAATAAAATCTATCCCTTCTTTTTTAATAATCAGTTCCAATTTCTTCTTATTTAAATCAAATTCACCATTAAGAACTAAAAGCGCCTTCTTTTTAGACATCAGCAGCAGTACTCCTCATTTCAGCCAGCGCCTGAGAGGGATCTTCCGAACCAAAAATTGCTGAGCCGGCTACTATTATATCAGCTCCAGCCTTTACAATTTCCTGCAGATTATGATTTTTTATCCCTCCATCAACCTCTATTTTGCATTGATAATTATTTTCTAAAATTATTCTTTTTAATTTAGCAATCTTTGCTGTCATTTGGGGGATATAAGACTGTCCTCCAAAACCTGGATTAACTGACATAATTAAAACCTGATCCAGTTCTGGCAGAATGAACTCTAAACTTTCTACAGGTGTGGCCGGGTTTAAAGATACGCCCGCTTTTATTCCCTGTTCTTTAATCAGCTGAATTACCCGGTGAATATGATCAGTTGCCTCTAAATGAACAGTTAAAATATCTGAGCCGGCTTCGGCAAATTCTTTGATATACCTTTCAGGCTTGCTGATCATTAAGTGAGTATCAAATGGAAGCTGACTGTGCTTTCTGACAGCACTGATCAGACCCGGCCCAAAAGTTATATTTGGTACATAATGACCGTCCATTACATCTAAATGTAAATAGTCAGCATCCTTAACCAGCTGAATCTGGTCTTTTAACTGACTAAAATCAGAAGCAAGCAGTGATGGTGCAAATTCTGTTTTCATTAGTATTTTCTCTCCTTTTCTTTAAGTTCATTATATAACTGTTGATAACTTTGATATCTCCTTTTTGAAATTTCTCCATTCTCTACCTTTTCCTGAACAACACAACCAGGCTCATGGAGGTGTGTACAGCGGTTAAACTTACACTGATTATTATATGCTGCGATCTCCGGAAAATACCAGGATAAATCATCTGCTTCAATATCAAGGTTCAGTTTTGACATCGAAGAAAATCCAGGAGTATCTGCGACCCAACCCTGGTTGGGTAGAGATAATAGTTCCACCATCCTCGTTGTATGAACTCCCTTTTTTAATTTTTTACTGACTGCAGCAGTTTTTAGATCAGCATCTTCTATAACTTTGTTCAAAAATGAAGATTTACCAGCTCCTGAAGGCCCGGTCAAAACATTAATTTTTTTATTGAGTTTATCAAATAACTGCTCTAAATTTTTATTTTCTTTGACACTGATAAAGTGCAGCTGATAACCCGCTGCTTTAAATTCTTCAAATTCAGCTTTGAATTCGGACTCAGCCTGATCGATTTTGTTGATTACTATCAGCGGTTCAAAACCAGAGCTTTCCACAAGCAGCAAAAATCTATCCAGCAGTGATGGCTTAAAATCAGGGTTTTTAACAGAGTGCATTATTACCACCTGATCAACATTGGCCACCTTTGGCCTTCTTAACAGATTTTTTCGGGGATAGAATTCTTCCAGAATTTTATTTTTTTTATCAATCTCAACATAATCTCCAGGATAAATTTTTTCTCTGATTTTACCTCTAATTCTGCACTGATAAATTTTTTTGTTTTGATCAGCTACAAAGAAAAAACCTCCTATTGACTTAACTAAAATTCCTTTCATCTAAATTATCATCCCCCAAAACTTTCTGATTTAATTAACTGATCATCAAAGTATATTTTTATCTTAGTCTCTCCCTGACTTATAATATCTCTAATTATATTATCTCCAGGTTCATGTATAGCCTGATAAACCTGATCTTCACCATTATCATCCTCAATTACAATTCTAACCTCTCTGCTTTCATTACCTGTAACATTTACGGAAATTCTATTTAGATTATAATCTTCATCAGAAGCAAAATTAGATCCGCGGCTGACTACAAAATCGACTGCGATACCTCGGGGAAGATATTCCCCGGCGCGTACACTCTGAGAGATAACCTGTCCATCAGCAAAACGGTCTGAACTTTCTACACTGACCTGACCAATATTTAAACCATTTTCTTTTAATAATTCAAATGCTTCAGCCTGGCTCAAACCACTTAAATCAGGCATTCTAACAGATATATCACGCTCACCCCGACTGACAAAAAGAGTAATTTCACTTCCTTTTTCCACCTCAGCTCCAGCAGCTGGGATCTGATTGATAACTGTTCCTGGTTCTTCTGAAAGTCTAAATATATACTGGATATCTCCACTTTTCAGAGAAAGATTATCTAATTCAATTAGTGCCTCTCTTAATGAAGAACCAATAAAATCTGGGATTTCTATTAACTGTGGACCCTTACTCACAGTAATATTTAGCGGCCGGCTCTGTTTGATTCGTTCTCCAGCAGCTGGCTGCTGGCTTACTATGTGTTCAGCAGCTATTTCTTCACTAAAAACTCTTTCTTCATTTTCAACTAAGTTAAGGCCTACTTCTGAAGCTAATTTTCTTGCCTCACTTAAACTTTTCCCTTCTATTTCAGGAACCTCAACCACCGGCACACTTGTATACTGGTTGAAAAAGAAAACAACTCCACCTGCAGAAATTAGGAAAAAAAGTATAACTGCAGTTGTAATTAAAAGAAGCTTTTTATACTTTTTATCTGTTTTGCTTTTTTCCTGTCTGCTAATATCAGCAGCTTCTTTTTCTGAATCTGAAGATTGAATATCCTGATCAGACTCAGTTTTATCATCATTTTTTTGTTTGAAAAAACTTTTCCTGGTTTCAACTTTTTTCTTTTCTTCTTTATTTTCCTGTTCTTCCTCTGCTGTATTGCCAGAGCCTTTTTTAGAATTAGTTAAAAAATCAAAATCTGATTTTTTCATAACTCTAGTTTCATCAGCATTGAAATCATCTTTTTTATCATCTTTTTTATTTCCAGATTTAAGATTTTTAAGACAGTAAGTTATCTGCTGCCGCATTTCATAAGCATCCTGAAAGCGGTCGGCTGGCTCCTTGGCTATTGCCTTCATAATCAGATCATTGACCTCATCAGGTATATCATTGTTAATTTTTGAAGGCTCAACTGGCTGCTGCTGAATATGTTTTAAAGCAACTGAAATCGGACTTTCACCATGAAAGGGCAGTTCTCCTGTAGTCATCTCATAGAGAACAACACCAAGAGAATAGATGTCAGAATAAGCCTTGATCTCTCCTCCTTTTGCCTGTTCAGGAGAAAAATAATGAGCGCTTCCAACAACAGTTTCAGTTACTCTGACTGTTGAATTACTGACAGCTCTTGCAATCCCAAAATCAGTAACCTTAACCTCATGTTCATCATTTAAGATTATATTATGTGGTTTTATATCACAGTGTACAATTTGATTACCATGAGCTATAGAAAGAGCAGCTGCTATCTGACCTGCGATTTCTAATGATTCAGCAATAGACAGCTTTTTTCTTTCCTTAATTAAATCTTTTAAAGTTTTACCTTCTACAATTTCCATTACAAGATAGATTCTTTCTTCGTCAACTACAATGTCATAAATGCTGACTACATTAGGATGGGATAATCTGGCTACAGCCCGGGCTTCCTGCCTGAATTTATCAATAAATTCATCATCAGACTTATATTCTGGCCGCAGCATTTTTAAGGCAACTCTTCTTTCTAGAAGTGTATCTCGGGCTGAATAAACAATTGCCATTCCTCCACGTCCTATTTCTTTTATTATCTTATAACGGTTATTTAAAATCTTACCCTGCATAAATTCACCTCAATTATCATCAAACAGTAATTATTTTTCATTGAAACCAGCAACTATTAAAGTAACATTGTCCAGGCCACCATTACTAAGAGCTCTCTGAAGGAGTTCATCAGCTGCTGACTCCAGATCTGTATTCTCTTTAAAAATATTTTCTATTTTTTCTTCTCTGACCATATCTGTTAAACCATCTGTGCACAACAGTATATAATCATCTGTGGAAATTTCTAGCTGTCCCTTATCTAAATCAAGACTATCTTCCAGACCAAGAGCCTGAGTAACTATATTTTTTTTAGGATGATTAAAAGCTTCTGCTTTGGTAATTTTTCCTTCACGCAGCAGATCAGCCACTAGTGAATGGTCCTGAGAAATTTTCTTTAAACTCTGGCTGCTTTTATTATATAAATAAATGCGGCTGTCACCTAGATTAACAAAATAAAGCCTGTGATCTTTAATTATTACAGCAGCAAATGTAGTCCCCATACCCTGATAATAAGTTTTTTGCTGACTTTTTTTAATTATTTCCTGATTAATTTTAAAAGTTAAAGTTTTGAGACTTGCAAGTGGATCTGATAGATCAAAATCAAAATCAGCAGTTGAATCTACTGCAGTCTGACTGGCAACTTCTCCAGCTGCATGTCCCCCCATCCCATCAGCAACCATGAAAAAATTAATATTTTCATTTATAAAATAATTATCTTCATTTGCGCTGCGTTTTTTTCCTTTATCACTTAAAACTTTAAACCGCATTTTTCTCCTCCTATTTTATATTCTAGATTTAGAAACTAAATAATTTGATTTTAATTTTCTTTTCTCTTAAGCTGGCCACAGGCTGCATCAATCTGAGTTCCCATTTCTTTTCTAAGTGTAACCTGGATTCCATTATTAGCCAGAGTTTCATAAAAACTATCTATTACCTTCTGCACCGGTCTTTCAATCCCCAATTCTGGCACTGGATTCGCAGGAATTAAATTGACATGACAGTTCATTCCCCGCAGCAGTTCTGCCAGCTGGACTGAAAGCTCAGGACTGTCGTTTACACTATCCATTAGAACATACTCAAAAGTAACTCTTCTACCTGTTTTTTCGATATATTCCAGCACTGCAGTCAGCAGCTGATTCAAATTATATTTTTTATTAATTGGCATAATTTTATTACGCAGTCGATCATTTGGAGCGTGCAGAGAAACAGCCAGTCCAATCTGATCATTAACCTGAGCCAGTTTTCTGATTTCAGGAACCAGCCCCGCAGTTGAAATAGTCATCTTCCGCATACCAATATTTAACCCATCATCGGCATTTAAAATTTCTACTGACTGCATAAGATTATCAAAATTAGCAAGCGGTTCTCCCATTCCCATAAATACAATATTACTCAGTCTTGGATCAGCAAAATTAGACCCACTGATGTCCTTCTGTACTTTAATTACCTGATCCACAATCTCTCCAGCAGTTAAATTTCTCTTTAAACCATCAATTCCGGTTGCACAAAAAGAACAGCCGAGTCCACATCCAACCTGAGTCGAAATACAGGCACTGTGTCGTCCTGACTCCGGAAAGGGAAGGTAGACTCCTTCAATATTTTCACCGTCATCTAAGTTCCATAAATACTTAACTGTACCATCAACAGCAACACTTCTTTTTATTTCTTCAATATCTGTCAAATTATAATTTTCATCAAGAAATTTACGCATTTTTTTGGGAATGTTTTTCATTTCCTCGGTCCTTGAAACTCCATTTTTATAAAGCCAGTTAAATACCTGCTCACCTCGATATGAGGGAAAACCTGCCTTTTTTAATTCTGCTATTAATTCACTTCTACTTAATTCTTTTAAATCCTTCATCTTTAAATTAATCACTCTCCACTTTTTTAAATAATGCATAAAAGAAGCCTTCCGAATCTACTTCTCCTGGTAAAATTTCTAAATATTTATTTTCAGTTTCAATTTTAAGACTGCTGACTTGAGTTAATTTTTGACTAAGATCAAGCAGTTTTAATTCTTTATTATCCTGTAAAATTCTATCAACAATTTCCTGGTTTTCTTCTCGGCTTATAGTACAGGTAGAATATAATAGTTTACCACCGTTCTTTAATTTAGATAAATTATTGTTCAGAATTTCAGACTGAAGTTCAGCCATCTTCTTAATAACACTCTGGTCTTTTTCCCATTTTATTTCCGGTTTTGAAGCAATTAAACCAAGACCAGAACATGGCAAATCCGCCAGTATTCTATCATACTGCTGCTCATCTTTATATTGCGCCGCATCAGCTTTTTTCAATTTGACATTTTCAACTCCCAGCCGCTTTAAATTTTCTTCAACAAGTCTGAGGCGTTTGGCGCTGATATCTAAAGCTGTGATCTGTCCGGTGTTATTCATCAGCTCAGCCAGATGAGAAGTTTTTCCACCTGGAGCAGCAGCAAGATCAAGTACAGTCATTCCTTCTTTAACATCAAGCAATAAAGAAGCTAGACCGGCAGAGGTCCCCTGAATATAAGCTCCCCCTCTTTTAAATACCTCAGTATCTGCAGGATTATTTATCTTTTTTAACTTAAAAAAAGATTCCAGAAAGGTATTTTCATATTCTATCTCTTCTTCTGACAGCAGTTTTAAAAATTGATTCCTCTCCATTTTTAAAGAATTGTGCCTGTAAATTACCTCTGGTCTTCTATTCCCGGCTGTTAAAATCATTTCAGCTTTTTCCATTCCATACTGCTCAATGAATTTTTTAACCATCCAGATCGGATATGAATATTTAACCGATAAATATTTTTCAGGATTTTTCTTTTGATCTGGAAGCTTTAGTTTATCCTGTTTGCGGTTAATATTTCTTAATACCCCATTGGTAAAAGAAACAGCTCCTTTTTTAGAATTGGGCAAAATCATCTTTACTGCTTCAACACTCTCATAAATTGCAGCTCTGGCAGGTACCTTATCAAGAAAAAAGAGCTGATAAACACCTATTCTCAGCCCTGTCAAAACTTCTTTATCCATTTTATTTAGTGGAGTTTTAGAAAAACTATCTATTATATAATCTAAATATAATTTATTTCTAATTACACCATAAAAAATTTCTGTAAAAAGGCCTTTATCCCGCTGATCCTCTATTTTTTTCAGTTCAGAGTCCAGCAATAAATTTGAATAGCTGCCAGCTTCTACTCTAAGCAGAGCTTTTAATATTTTCAATCTTAAATTTGACAATTAATCATCACCCATTCCTGCTAAGAGTAAAATTCTGAGCATATTTGCCAGAGCAACTAAAGTAGTGGCCACATAAGTGAAGGCAGCAGCTTTAAGAACTTTTTTGGCACCCTTTATTTCAGTCTCAGTTAAAAGATCGGTGCTTTTTAAATTACTGATTGCCCTGTTACTGGCATTAAACTCGACCGGGAGTGTTACCAGGTGAAATAGAAAAGCTGCTGAAAATAAAACAAATCCAGTCATAATAAGAAAATCAGCCCGAATAAAAAACCCAAAAATTGCAAGCGGCAGACCAAAACTTGACCCAATATTAGCAGCTGGAACCAGTGAAGCTCGTAGAGAAAGTGGCCTGTAATTTTCCTTATCCTGAATTGCATGTCCCACCTCATGAGCAGCTACTCCTACCGCTGCGATAGAGTTATTGTTATAAACATCTGATGACAAATTAAGTGTTTTGTTTTTAGGATCATAATGATCGCTTAATTTACCGTCGGTTTTTCTAATTTCAACATTATCTAAATTATTCCGAGTCAAAATTTTTCTGGCAGCATCTGCACCTGTTAAATTCGATGTGATCTGTACTTCGTTATATTTATTAAAAGTGTTCTTTACTTTATACTGTGCATAAAATGCAATTAAAATAGCCGGTAAAAGCACAATCATTGTTGGATCAAAGAAAAACGGATACATAAAAATCTACCTCCCTTTCGAAAAAAATATATATTTTAATTACTCTTTAGTTTTAAATTTAGTTTTTTCTTCAAGCTGGTGCCCATTTAAGAAATCAGCAGCTTTTAATCTTTTAGCTCCCGGCAGCTGAAGTTTTTCTATAGCTAAAATTCCATCTCCAGTCTGAACCAGTATGCCTGCATCCTGATCTGCCTTAATAATAGTTCCAGGTTGATAATCACTATTATCCTGCTTGGTTAAACTGCTTTTCCAGATCTTTACTCGCTCATCATTGAGCTCTGTATAAGCTCCAGGCCAGGGATTAACTCCTCTAATCAGATTGTGAATGTCCTGCGCACTCTGATTCCAGTCAATCTCACCCAGTGATTTATCAATTTTATAGGCAAATGTTGCTTCAGAATCGTCCTGTGGAATTCTAGGAGCCTCACCTGTTTTAACATCTTTTAAAGTTTTAAGCAACAGTTCTGCACCCTTTTCAGCAAGCTCATCATGCAGCTCCCCCACAGTCTCATTTTCTGAAATTTCAACCTGCTGCTGATAAATTATATCTCCATCATCCCAGCCTTCATCCATATACATTGTGGTGTTTCCAGTAACTTTTTTGCCATCAATAATTGCTCTGTGAATTGGGCTGGAACCCCTATACTCTGGCAGCAGTGACGCATGAAGATTAATACATCCATATTTAGGTACTGCAAGCAGTTCAGGGGTTAATTTTTGTCCAAAAGCTACAACCACTATAAAATCAGGTTCTAACTGCTTTAACTTATTTAAAAAATCTTTCTGATTTACATTTTCACTCTGCATAATCTTTAAATTTAAATCTAAAGCCTGATCCTTAATATCTGAATAATGAACCCGCTGACCTCTTCCACTCTTTCTATCCGGCTGAGTTACAACAGCCTTAACTTCAATCTCCTTATCATTATTTAAGGCCACCAGAGAAGGAACTGCAAATTCCGGTGTTCCCATATAAACAATTTTCATCAAATCACTCCGCAATTTTTACTATTTTATCAACAAATAAAACTCCATCTAAATGATCAATTTCATGCTGAATTGCTCTAGCTTCAAAGCCTTCTGCCTCAAACTCTATTTCTTTACCTTCTTTATTTAAAGTTCTGACTTTAATTTTTTCTGCCCTTATCACATCACCTGTTTCACCAGGAATACTCAAACAGCCCTCTTCCATAATTGCTTTACCCTCTTCTTCGATAATTTCTGGGTTGATTAATGTAATTTTATTACCTTCGCGGATATCTACTACAGCAATTCTTTTTAAAATTCCTACCTGAGGAGCTGCAAGTCCAACTCCATCTTCCTCATACATTGTATCAAACATATTATCTATAAGAGTAAGCGTTTTTTTATTTACTCCATCTATTTCCTTAGCTTTGCTTCTTAATACGGGATCTCCAATTTCTCTTACCTTTAAAAGAGACATAATATCTACCTCCTAAATTATATTATAACATTTGATAGGGATCTACATCAATACGAATTTCTACAGAATCATTAGTATTTTTTTCCATGAAACGTTTTTCAATCAGTTGAATAATATATTCTCTATTTTTTACCGAGTTAAATTTCAAAATTAGCTGCCACCTGTATTTACTTCTAAGCCTGCTCAGTACAGCAGGTGCTTCCCCAAATTTTTCTAAATAGCGGTCACTGTAATTATCCAAAAAAGATGAAAGCCGCCTGCTCTGTTCAGCAGTTTTCTTTTCACTTTTGCCACTAATTATAATATTCAAAAGTCTGCAGTAGGGTGGATAATTTCGATTTTCCCTAATCTTGTTTTCTTTTTTATAAAAAGCATCATTTTCCTTTTCCAGAATAGCTTTAATGCTGTAGTGATCAGGCTCATAGCTCTGAATCAAAAATCTACTGTCCTTATTATTTGCAAGTAAATTTTTTAACTGTTTAATTAGAAAATAGTTATTTTCGGCAGCTCTAAAATCAGCACTATTTAAGGTAATATCAGAAGAAATTACCGCAGCAAGTTTAAGATCTTCATAAAACTGATTTTTTATTAAAATTGAAGTTCCAACTAAAATATCAATTTTTCCATCTTTAAAAAGATTTAACCGTCTTTTTACTTCTTTTCCCCCGAGATCACTGTCAACTCTTAAGATCTCCGCTTCCAGATAAATTCCTTTTAACTCTTCTATTATTTTTTCAGTTCCCACTCCAGCCGGAGAAATAAAACTACTGCTACATTCTGGACACTTCTCAGGCATCTCTTTTTTAAGACCACAGTGATGACAGATTAATTTTTGTTTTTCCTGGTGATAATTTAAAGAAATATCGCAGCTGTCACACTTGATTACATGTCCGCATTTTCGACAGATCACATAATTTGCTGAACCACGTCTATTTAAAAATAGAATAGTTTTATTACCTGCTGATAATTCAGCTTTAATTGCCTGCTTTAATTTTTGACTTAAATTATCAAGATTTCCTTTTTCTACTTCTTTTCTCATATCAATAATCTCTGTTTTAACTTGATCAGCCTCAGCCTTGAATTTTAACTGCCGAAGTTTTCCCTGCTTAACAAGATCTTTGCTCTCCAGTGAGGGAAGAGTTGATTCTAAAACTAAGATTGAGTCTTTATTTTTAAGACGTTTTGCAGCAATCTGACGAGAATGATAAAGTGGATGCTCCTGAGATTTATAGCTGTCATTATTTTCTTCCATAACAATAACTGCATCGACTTTTTTAAAAGGTGCAAATACAGCTGATCTTGCTCCAACAGCAATCTGAACTTCTCCTTTTTTAATCTGCTGCCACTGATCAAATCTTTCTCCCTGGGTCAGACTGCTGTGCAAAAAAGCAATTTTTCCAGAAAAATATTTTTTTAGTTGTTCTAAAAAAATATAGTCTTTTTCAATTTCAGGAATCAGCAGTATAATATTTTTACCGGCTAAAAACAGTTCTTCTAATAATTTGATTATAAATATATATCTGCGCTCATTATTTTTTGTTTCCAGAAGAAATGATGTCCTATCGCGATTATTTAAAATTTCAGTCAGCAGCTTTTCTTCTTCTTTTTTTAAAGAAATATCAAGTTCAGATTCAGCTTCTAATTTACTATCAATTTTAATTTCTCTTACTTTATCAGTAGTATATAACTTAATTAAACCTCTGTCTATTAAACGGTAAACAGTTTGCCGGGAAGTGTCAGCAATCTTTAAAACTTTTTTTAATTGATGATCTTTATCCCCGTTTTCCAGTAAATATTCTAAAATCAAAAACTGTTTTGGTGCTCTTTTTTTAAGCTGGTCAAGCTCGGCCTCATAGTCAGTGATTTCTGAATTTAATTTAAGCATTTCAATCTGCTTTTTTTGTGGTTTTTGTTCGGTTATTCCCGGCGGCAGAACACTCTTTATAACCTGAGCCAGATAAGCGTGATAATAGGCTGCTGTCCAATAGAAAAGGTCCAGCAGTTCCTGCCCAAAAAAGCTCTCCGGGTAAAGCAGAGATTCTACTTTTTTTAGTTTTGATTTATCCACATCTGATTCAGCCTTAGTTTTAACCACAAATCCGGTCAGTTTACGGCGGCCAAAAGGGACTCGAACAAGCTGCCCGATCTTAATTCTAGAACTTAATTCTTCAGGAAGCAGATAATCAAACTCCTTATTTAATTTTTTTAAAGGTAAATCAACTACAACCTTGATTATTTGATCCATTCTTATTCCCTCTCATTAAAAAATTAATTTGATTTTTTAACTGTTCTAAAAATAATCTGCTAACTAAAGAAAAAACCGAAGGCAAAAACCTTCGGCAGCTAAAAGAAAATCTCTCCTTTATAATTATTCCAAACCAGCTTCTTTTCTCAAGTTATTCACTCTATCCACTTTTTCCCATGGTAGTTTTAGATCATGGCGTCCAAAATGACCGTAAGCAGCTACCTGTTTATAAATTGGATTTCTTAAATTTAAATTTTTAATAATCTGAGCCGGTCTTAAATCAAATTCTTTTTTAACTATTTCTTCCAGTTCATTTTCTGGAATTACTGAAGTACCAAAAGTATCAACCATTACCGAAAGTGGTCTGGCTACACCAATTGCATAAGCAATTTGAACTTCACATCTTTCTGCCAGCTCTGCAGCTACTATGTTTTTAGCAATATATCTGGCAGCATAGGAAGCGGAGCGATCAACTTTTGTCGGGTCTTTACCAGAAAATGCTCCTCCACCATGGTGAGCTGTTCCACCATATGTATCAACGATAATTTTTCTTCCTGTTAGGCCTGTATCTCCATTTGGGCCTCCGATAACAAAACGGCCGGTTGGATTAACTAAAATCTCAGTCTCGTCTCTTAATAATTCTGGCTTAATTATTTCTTTTATAACATGTTTTGTTATATCTTCTTTAATCTGTTCCTGACTTACTTTTGGATGGTGCTGGGTAGAAACCAGTACTTTATCTACATAAACTGGTTTATCATCTTCATAGGCAACAGTAACCTGAGTTTTCCCATCTGGTCGCAGATATTTAAGTGGGCCATTTTTTCTGACTTCGGCCAGTCTGCGGGCCAGTTTATGTGAGAGCATTACCGGCAGCGGCATTAATTCTTCTGTTTCATTAGAAGCATAGCCAAACATTAAACCCTGATCTCCAGCTCCTAAATCAGAATTAGATTCACCTGCCTTTTCTTCCAGTGAATGATCTACTCCCATAGCAATGTCTCCTGACTGCTCATCAATAGCTGTTAAAACAGCACAGGTTTCACCATCAAAACCATATTTGGCTCTGGTATAACCTATTTCCTTAACAGTATCTCTGGCAATCTTTTTTAAATCAACATAGCAGGAAGTCGTAATTTCTCCAGCAATTAAGATTAAACCTGTGGTAACCATAGTCTCACAAGCTACCCTTGCATCTGGATCTTTTTCTATTATTGCATCCAGAACAGCATCAGAAATCTGATCGGCAACCTTATCCGGATGACCTTCAGTTACAGATTCTGAGCTAAATAAATACTTCCGTGTCATAATATCACCTTTCATCTATACTTATTGCGAACTAAAAGCAAATTTTACTAAGATAATCAATAAATTTAGTTTAGCACATAATATTTAGACTGTCAATTTAGCTGCTTTGATTTGATTTCTTCTCTTTTCTAATATAATAAAACAAATAAAGTCCGACAAAGATCAGTAATATACTGATTAATCTGGCAACCTGAAAATCAAAAATCAAAAGACTATCTGTTCGCTGGCCTTCTATAAAAAATCTAAAAATAGAATAAATTATTAAGTATAACGAAAATACTTCTCCATCTTTTTTGAAATCAGAACGAAGATAAAAAATCAAAAAAAGAAAAAGAAGAAAGTCAGCTGCTGATTCGTAAAAAAACGCGGCTTCCCGGTATGCCCCTTCAATATACATCTGTTTTTTGATAAAGTCTGGAAAAACATTATAGTAACTTTCGTCTACAATCTGCCCAAAAGCTTCTTGATTAATAAAGTTACCCCAGCGACCAACTGATTGTGCTAAAGCCATTAATGGCGCCAGATAATCAAGGGCCAATAGAAAGTTTTTCTTTCTTTTGTTAGAAAGCAGGTAAAGAATAAGAATTCCAATTAATATTCCACCATGAATTGCCAGCCCACCTTCATTAACGGCTATAATTTTTACTGGATACGCTAAATAATAATCCAGATTAAAAATTACATAGTATAGCCTTGCCCCTAGAATGCCTAGAGGAAAAGCTATAATTATGAAGTCTAGAAAAAATTCAAAATCAAATTCTTTTTCTCTTTTCAACAATAAGTTCAAAATAAAAAGCGAAATTATTAAAGCAGATACAATTAAAAAACCATACCATCTTATTTCTAACGAAAATATCCTAATCATTACCGGATCAATAATTTTTATCACCTATCTTAAACATTTTTCATTTTTGGATCCAGTGCATCTCTTAAACCATCACCAAGAAGATTAAATCCTAAAACACCAAAAATAATTGCCAGTCCCGGAAAAGTGGCTACCCAGGGTGCTTTCTGCAGAGAACTTCTGGCATCACTTAACATTGCTCCCCATTCTGGAGAAGGAGGCTGTGCACCCAAACCAAGAAAACTTAAGGCTGCAGCTTCTAAAATTGCAGTTGCAATACTTAAAGTTGTCTGGACAATTAAAGGCGCCATAGCATTTGGCAGAAGGTGTTTGAATATAATCCTGAGATCTCCGGCACCTAAGGCTCTGGCAGCACTAATATATTCACTCTCTTTAATTGAAAGAACTGAAGATCTAACAATTCTTGCAAAACGCGGCACATTAATAATCCCAATTGCAATCATTGCATTTTTTAACTGTGGTCCCAAAATAGCGACTATACCAATAGCCAATAAAATGCTTGGAAAAGCAAGCATAATATCCATAAATCTCATAATAACCATATCTAATTTACCGCCGTAATAACCGGCCAATAGTCCAAACCCTACCCCAAATAATAATGCTAATGCCACGGAAAATAATCCTACCTGAAGAGAAATCCTTGAGCCGTAAATTATTCTACTTAAAATATCTCTTCCCAGACCATCGGTTCCTAATAAGTGTTCAGAAGATGGTGCCTCATATCGGGATATAATATTTGTTTTTATAGGATCATATGGAGCTAATACTGGAGCTAGTACAGCAACCAAAATTAAAAATATAATAATAACTAATCCTGCAATTCCAATTTTACTCTGAAGTAATCTCCGCCAGGCCTCAAGCCAGGGGTTTGTATTCTTTTTCATTACTCTATTCTCATTACTATCTGCCATTTCGATAATCTCCTCTCCTACTCATACTGAATCCTTGGATCTACTAAAGCATATGATAAATCAACAATTAAATTTACTATTACAAATACACCGGCAAAAAACAAGATTCCTCCCTGTACAATTGGGAAATCGCGAGCATAAATTGCATCAACTAGATATTTACCCAGTCCAGGCCAGGAAAAAATTGTTTCAGTCATCACGGCTCCTCCAAGCAAAACTCCAAACTGAAGCCCAACAACTGTAATAATTGGTACCATAGCATTTTTTAAAGCGTGCTTAAAAATTACGATTTTTCTTTTAAGACCTTTAGCATAAGCAGTTCTAATAAAATCTTTTCTTAGTACTTCTAACATTGAAGATCTTGTCATTCTGGCGATTATTGCCATTGGTATAGTCCCTAAAGCAACTGCCGGTAGGACCAGGTGATGTAAAATGTCTTTTAATGCATTAAAATTAAGCTGAATTATGCTGTCAATGACATATAAATTTGTAATGGGAGTAAAGTCCAGGCCTACTCCAATCCTTGATGAAGGTGGAAACCAGCCTAACTCAACAGCAAAAAGCCAGATAAACATCAACCCCAGCCAGAAAATAGGCATTGAAACTCCCATTAAGGCAATCAGCATGCTTAAATTATCAAACCAGGAGTTCTGGTTTATTGAGGCAAAAATCCCTGCAGGAATTCCAACTACAACCGCAAATATCATTGCGAAAAATGATAATTCTAAAGTTGCTGGAAACCTCTGTGCTAGTTCAGCACTGACAGGATTATTACTCATTATGGACCTGCCTAAATCTCCCCGCAATAAATCTTTAACATACCGCCAAAATTGCACCGGCAGCGGGTCATTTAGACCCATCTGTTCTCTTAATCTTTGCAGCGCTTCATCAGTAGCTCTCTCTCCCAGCATAGTCTGGGCAGGATCACCAGGAATTAAATGAACAATTAAAAAAACTATAACTGCTACTCCAATTAAAATTGGAATTAAAGCAAGTAATCTTTTAATAATATAGTTAATCATTTCCTAATTACACCTTCCTATTCAAAGTTAATCTGCGGCTAAAAATAGCCGCAGATTAGTTTTATTATTAAATTATATTTATTCTCTATTCTTCTAACCACAATCTGTGCAGTTTTTCTGTTCCAGTTGGGTTAGGTATATAATTTTTAACTTCATCTTTTAAAGCAATTGGTGGTGTTGAGTGAACTAAAGGAACCCAGGGAGCATCTTTATGGATGATTTCCTGTGCTTCCATGTAAAGTTCAACTCTTTTATCATGATCCATTGTTTTTTGTGCTTCAACTAATATTTCATGCAGTTCTTCACTTTCATAGGCATTATTACTGTTAGTTTTGTCTAAAAGCACATATAAGAAGTTATCTGGATCACCATTATCACCAGTCCAGCCTAACATATAGGTTGGAGCTTCCTGATGTTCTGTTTTGTCAAGATAGGTACTCCAGTCATAAGTTACTAAATTAGCAGTGACACCAATCTCACTTAAATAACTTTGAATAGCCTGGCCAATAAATTTACCCTGTGGGATATATGGTCTTGGAACAGGCAGATACCAGAGATCAAATTCAAAACCGTCTGCATAGCCAGCTTCAGCTAATAATTCTTTAGCTTTTTCTGGATTATATTCATAGGGCTCAATATTATCATTGTAACCCCAGATAGAAGGTGGCATTGGATTCTTAGCTGGTTCTGCTAAACCTGCATAGAAAGCATCAATAATAGCCTGCTTGTCAATTGCATGGTTAAAGGCTCTTCTGACTCTAACATCATCAAAAGGCTCAAAATTTAAGTTCATAGCAAAATAGCCAACATTCATACTTGGTCTTAAAGAAAGTTTTAGTTTATCAGAATTTCTGATAGCCTCAACATCTTCAGGACTTACTCCATCCATCATATCAATTGTTCCTGCCTGTAATTCCATAAAACGAGCTGAGTTATCAGGAATTGAGCGGAAAACAATCTCGTCAATATAAGCTCTTTCTCGCCAGTAATTTTCATTTGCCTTTAAGATAACTCTATCTCCCTGACGCCACTCTTCTAAAGTATAAGCACCAGTTCCTACAGGATTCTTAAAGTAATCTTCTCCATATTTCTTAACAGCCTCTGGGCTGGCAATTCCAAAGGGAACCATAGCCAGATTGTTTAAGAAAGGAGCCTGTTTTTCAGAAAGAACGAATTCTACTGTATATTCGTCTACTACATTAACTTCCTGAATAATTCCAGGAAAACCCTGGAACATATAACCATAATAGGTGAACTCTCCACCAATGTGATAAGGATGATCTTCTAAACGCCAACGGTCAAAGTTCCACTTTACTGCTTCAGCATTAAAAGGATTTCCGTCATGAAATTCTACACCTTCACGTAAGTTGAAAGTCCAGGTTAAACCATCTTCAGATACTTCCCAGTCTGTTGCCAGAGCTGGCTCTACTTCTGTTGTGCCGGGTGTATAATCAACAAGGGTATCATAAATCTGCTGAGTTACTTTAAACGATTCTCCGTCAGTAACCTGAATTGGATCCAGGCCTACTGAGTCTCCTCCACGGCCAAAAACTAAGGTTCCACCCTGTTCCTGGGCCATTACTCCTGTCACAAACACCGACATTACTACTAAAATAATTAAAGTTGTTAAAGTTATTTTTCTCATACTATACTTCTTCCTCCTCATTTTTGTCTGTAATATATTATTTTAAGGACTTGCTAAACTTTTCTTATCACCTCCACCTTCAAATTGAAAGAATATTTTCAAAAATAAATTTATACTTATAATTATTATATTTTATTTATCAAATTAAGTCAATTATTACTGATAAATTTGCAAAATAATATAATAAATGTAAGATAGACTACAATTATTTTCTTTCTGCATCAGTTATATAATCAAATATTTTATGAGCCAGCTTTTCTTTTTCAAGCAGTGGTAATTTTGTACTTCCTTCTTCACTTAAAATAGTAACTTGATTTTTATCACTACCAAAAGCTATATTTTTATTACTGATGTCATTTGCAATAATATAATCTGCCCGCTTTTCCCGTAATTTAGCCTGAGCATTCTCTAGTAAATTTTCACTTTCAGCAGCAAAACCAATTAATAACTGGCTTGTATTTTTATTTTTCCCCAGTTCTGCAAGAATATCTGTTGTTCTTTCCAGCTCCAATTTTAAATTATCATTTCCCTTTTTAAGCTTCTGCTCACTGTATTCATGTGGGCGATAATCCGCTACAGCCGCTGCCATAATTATAATATCTGCTGTTTCAGCTTCCTGGAAAACCGCTTTTTTCATTTCAGCAGCTGTTTCTACCCGGCTGAGTTCGGCCCCCAGAGGAGCCTCAAGTTCTACCGGACCAGAAATCAATTTCACTTCAGCACCTCTATAGGCTGCAGCCTGAGCTAGAGCATAACCCATTTTACCACTAGAATGATTTGTTAAAAAGCGGACCGGGTCTATAGATTCTCGGGTAGGTCCAGCTGTAATAAGGATTTTTTGGTTTTTAAGATCTTTTTTAAAAAGCTCTCTTCTTACTTCTTCAACCAGTCTCTCTGGAGAAGGTAAGCGCCCCTTACCTGTATAACCACAGGCTAAATAACCTGCCTCAGGTGTAATAATTTTATAACCTAAATCCTCTAAAGTCTTCATATTTCTCTGAACTACAGGATTCTCAAACATATGCACATTCATAGAAGGGGCAATCATAATTGGTGCCTCTGTAGCCAGAATCACTGTAGTCAGCAAATCATCTGCAATCCCGGCTGCTGCTTTAGCAATAAAGTTTGCTGTTGCAGGTGCAATTAAAAATAGATCAGCTTTATCAGCAAGTCCAATATGTTTTACCTCACTGGTAGTTGTACTGAAAAGCTCACTTTCTACCGGTAGATGTGTTAAAGAATGAAAAGTGATTGGATTAATAAATTCAGCTGCAGACTCAGTCATAATTGTGTAGACATTGTGATTTAATTTTGTTAAACTGCTTGCAACCTGCAGTGATTTATAGGCTGCTATTCCACCGGTCACACCTAAAATAATATTTGCAGACATTTTCCTACCCCTTTATATTTAAGTATTTTCTTGAATTATTTTCAGCTGTAAACTACCTGCTTATAAACTGCCGATTTAATTCTGATGTCTCTTTTCATAAGTTATTTTATCTTTTTCAATTTCCTCTAAACTTTTAGAAACCAACTTATGGCTACGGTATTCTTCTAGTATTTCCTGACCGCTTTCATTAAGATGTCTTGCCCTTTTTGCTGCTAAAATAATAACTGTATATAAACTATCAGCCTTATCTACCAGCTGTTCTGCAGAGGGTTCAGTAATCATTTTGAATCTCTCCTTTTTTGTTCTTTAATAATAATTTTTTTAATTTCTCTAACCGCATCTGATAAACTATCATTAATAACTTCGTAATCATATTTATGTACTTCTTTTAATTCCTGTCTAGCATTTTTCAAGCGTAGATTTTTACTTTTGTCACTCTCTGATCCTCTTTTATCCAGTCTGTTTTCCAATTCTTCCAGAGAAGGTGGGACCAGAAAAATATAAACAGCTTCCGGATATTTTTCCCGAACCTGCTTTGCACCCTGAGTATCAATTTCCAGAATTATGTCTTCTCCCTCATCTAATTTCTGATCAACAAATTTTTTTGGGGTCCCATAATAATGACCATGAACTACTGCACTTTCAATAAAACCATCTTCTGCCTCAATTCCCTTAAATTCTGCTTCTGAAATAAAGAAATAATCCTCTCCCTCAACTTCACCTTCGCGCCTTTCTCTGGTGGTTGCAGAAACAGAATAGGAAACTCCATCAAAATTTTTGAATAGCTCATCCAGTACAGTATTTTTCCCCACACCTGATGGCCCGGATAATACAAATAATATACCCTTTGACATGAAATTATACCTCCACTTTATTTATCGTCTTCTAAACGGTGTGAGACGGTTTCTGGCTGAATTGCAGACAGTACAACATGATCACTATCTGTAATAATAACCGCTCTTGTACGACGTCCATAGGTAGCATCAATTAGCATTCCTCTTTCGCGTGCTTCCTGAATAATTCTTTTTATAGGTGCTGATTCTGGACTGACTACTGCAATCACCCTGTTTGCTGCAATAATATTACCAAAACCAATATTAATCAAATTAACATCCATTATTTCTACCTCCCAAAATCTTATTTATCTAAAATAACTTCGCTCCTTATCTTTATTAATGATACCACAGCATTACTTTTTTGACAAGGGTTGAGCTCAGTCTCATTAACAAACAGATGTTTATTTGATTGACTCTAAGCTTAGTTTCTTTTATACTTAAAGAAATATATTAAAGAATGGAGTGATCTGAATGGCCTTTGATGGTATTATGTTATCTGCACTTAAAGATAATCTAAAAGAAAAAATTATCGGTGCTCGAATTGAAAAGGCTTATCAAATAGATAAAAAATACTTAATTATTCGCTTAAGAAACAATAATCAAAACCTGGAACTATTAATTTCTACCGATCCCCAGGGAGCCAGAATTAATTTAACTGAATTAGATTTTGATTTCCCCTCCTATCCGCCTGATTTCTGCATGATGCTCCGAAAATATTTAAAAAATTCCTATGTTCAGGATATAGTCCAGCCTGAATTTGAAAGAATGGTTAGAATAGACATTGAAAAAAGAGGAAAAAAGTTTTCGCTAATTGCTGAATTAATGGGTAAATACAGCAATGTAATTCTCTTAGATGATAATGAGATGGTTTTAGATGCTATGAAGAGAATTACCGAAAAACAGAATTCAGAGCGTCAGCTCTATCCGGGAATTAAGTATCAAAAGCCACCGGCACAGGACAAATTAAACCCGCTTAAGCTTGAAAACAGAGAAGAATTTAGACAAATAATTGAAGAAGACTTTTCTCAGGCTGCTTTCCGAGCAGTAATGTATAATTTTAGAGGGATCGGCCCCTATTCGGCCCGTGAAATTGTCTTTAGAGCCGGTATAGACCCAGCCGAAAATTATAATAATTTAACTGATTCTGAAAAAAATAAAATTGCTGAGTCGATGATTAAACTTTTTTCTCAATTTAAAAAAGGGAAGTACAAACCGGTAATTGCAACCGAAGCGGGAGAAGTTGATTATATTTCTGCTTTTATTCTACAGCACAGAAATCCTGAAAAAATAGAAGAATTTGATGACCTTGACCGGATGATGGATTATTATTTTAAAGAATTTTTAAAAGACAGGGAACTAAATCGAAAAATTAGAGAATTAAACAAAGTAGTTAATACCTATTTAAATAAAAATCTAAAAAAACAAAAAAAATTAAGAAAACAGCTTAAAGAAAGTAAAGATGCAGAAAAATATAAAAAAATGGGAGAACTTATTACAGCAAACATTTATCAGATAGAGCGTGGTGATAAAAAAGCTGTAGTTAATAACTATTACAGTGAAAACCAGGAGGAAATTGAAATCAAGCTCGACCCCTCTAAATCTGCTTCTGATAATGCCCAAAAATATTTTAAAAAATATAATAAATTGAAAAAAAGTGTAAAACATTTAAAAAGAGAAATTGCTAAACTCAGACATGAGGAAAAATATTTAAAACAGGTCAGTATGAATATTGAACAGGCTGAAACTTTAGATGATTTAGAAGAAATCAAGGAAGAATTAAAAGAAGAAAATTATATAAAAAAACAGCAGCATAACAGAAAAAATAAAGGCAGCAAAAAACTGCCACCTCGCAAATTCATTTCCAGTGACGGCTATCAGATTCTGGTGGGAAGAAATAACAAACAGAATGACAGGTTAACCAAAAAAATTGCCAATGATGGTGATATCTGGCTGCACACCAAAGTTATTGCAGGATCACATGTAATAATCAAGAGAGATACCGAAAAAGATATTCCTGATAATACTCTTAGTGAAGCAGCAGCAATTGCTGCTTATTTCAGTAAGGCAAGAGAATCAACAAATGTTCCTATAGATTATACACCCGTAGAAAATGTTAACAAACCAAAAGGAGCAAAACCGGGACTTGTCTATTATGAAAAATACCAGACTATCTATATCGATCCAGCTGACAGAAAATTATTAAAAAAATTAGCAGCAGATTAATTTCTGCTGCTCCATTTATTCTTAATTAAAATAATCAGCTTAATGATAACAATTAAGCTAAAGATGGCTGTCAATATTATGATTATCCGCAGTGGATATCTTTGATAATAAGACTGTCCTTTGTTTAAAGTTAAATTTACTGTCTGACTTGAATTAACCAGCCTGCTTTTCAAAACTGTTTTTCCTCTTTCTGTTATATAACCACTAAAACCACCCCTGACCACTCTAATTAAGTCAGTACGGCTTTCTGAAGCTCTAAAAACTGCAGCAGCAAAGCTCAGATTATTATAAACCCTGGATTTAAATTCTCCCTCTGCAGCTGAATGGACAATTAAATTTCTATCCGCAGCCCTACTCTGCTTTCTGTCTACCAGCGGTATAAAAATTTCTTCTGCAAAAAGATTAAGATAGGCCAGATCGTTTATATCTACTTCAGCAGTTGAAGAAGTCTTTTTGGCTGATCCCGGATTAAAGTTTAAGTAATCAGACATCAATCCAGTTATTTCTTCCAAAAAAGGAAAGTTTATTTCTGTCATGATATTACCCTGTTTATTACTCCTCTGAATAACATCCATTTCTTTTGACAAAAGAAATAGAGAATTATATACCTCAGATTTATAATTTTTATTTTCAGCCGCTACTGCACCAAGTTGCAGATATGAAGCTGCTAAATTATCCTCTAATTTTGCAAAGAGCTGATCCCGGTAATAATTGTTTCTAATTAAATCAAAACTGAGGGTCTTCTCCGGTGTGAAAATTATTTTATTTTCATTATTTTTAATCAGCTTCGTTAAATTGGCAATTTCCTTTTCGATTTTTTCAAAATTATTAGCAGCAGCTGCTGGCTCAGCCACCAGCAGATCAACTGATTCACGGCTGACTTCCTCCTCAAAATTCATCTTTGCAAAAAGAGGAATTACAGCTAATAAAATAAATATAAAAAGCAGCGGTATGAGTTTTTTCCAGGCCGGCTCCAGATAAATTTTAACCAGATATGAAGCAATTAAAACTGAAATAAATGAAACAAGGAAAATTCCTCCATAACCTGCATACTGAACAATTAAAGAAAAATCACTCTGAGTATAGGCAAAATAATTAAAAGGATTAAAATTAAAAAATTCAAAACGCAGATACTCTAAAACAGTCCAGCTTAAAGCAGCAATGATTGGACTGTAAGAATATTTAGGCTGCAAAAATTTATTAATAATAACCCAAAAAACAAGCGGAAGCGCTGATAGTAAAAAATAAAGAAATAAAATAAATAAGTTAAAGGAAAATGGCATTTTCAACGCTAAATTTAACGGCTGATAAAGCCAGTGAAGTGTAAACACAGAATTTAAAAAACCAACCAGCAGGGCAATTATCAAAGAATGACTGTAATCATATTCTCTGATAAGATAAATCAAAGGAATAAAAGCAAACCAGCTTAAGAAAAACAAAGCCGGAAAATAATAAGGTGCTGTAAATAATAAAGATGATAAAATAATTAAAATAAATTCCATATTTCTGCCTCCAGAAATTATTATATACTATAAACTGGAAAAAGGCCAGCTGTAATAGCTGGCCTCATTAATTTCTTAAATAGTTTAGGACTTTTCTCTATTAACCTGCTCAATTATCTTATCACTTATATCTCCAGGAACTTTATCATAGTGAGAGAATTCCATATCAAAAGAACCATAACCACCAGTAATTGACTTTAACTCTACAGCATAATTAAACATTTCTGCCTGAGGTACCTTTGCTTTAATAATCTGAACTCCATCCTGAGGATCCATTCCTTCAATTCTACCTCGCCGTGAATTAAAATCTCCCATGATGTCTCCCATGAAATCCTGTGGTACTGTAACTTTAACAGTCATAATTGGTTCCAACAGAACTGATTTTGCCTGTTTTAAAGCTTTTCTAAAGGCTTTAGAAGCTGCAATTTTAAAAGCCATTTCGGAAGAGTCAACATCATGATAGGAGCCATCATATAGAACAACTTTAAAATCAACTACCGGGTAACCTGCCAGTTCTCCCTCATCTTTAGCTTCTACAATTCCTTTTTCAACTGCAGGTATATACTGTCCAGGAATTGCTCCACCAAATATTTCTTCTTCAAATTCAAAACCTCTGCCTCGAGGTAATGGCTCAACCCGCATTAGAACATGTCCGTACTGACCGCGCCCACCGGATTGTTTTTTATATTTTTCTTCTACATCAGTCTTTTTCTGAATGGTTTCCCGGTAAGCCACCTTTGGCTCCTGAGTTGTAAAATCAACATCATATTTGCGCTGGCACTCTTCCTTGATCATAATAAAGTGAATAGTGCCCATTCCATCACAAATTAATTCTTTTGTTACTTTATTATAATTAACTTTAAAAGTAGGATCTGAATCACTGTAGCGCTGTAAAGCAGAAGCCATTTTTTCTTCATCTATACCATCTGCTGGATAAGCTGCCCTGCTATACATTGGTTTGGGAAACTCCAGCTCATAATAATATATATCTGTTTCAGGATCCCGCATAGTATAGGAGGTAACAAGTTCATCTAGTTTAGCAACAGCTCCAATCTCACCTGCAGTCAGATCATCTACATTATTCTGATCTTTACCATTAAGCTTATAAAGTTTAGTTACTTTAATTTCCTGATCAATATTTGGAATATAAATCATGTCGTCACGTTCTAATTTACCGGAAAAAATTCTAAAGATCGATAATTTACCGATATAGGGATCAACCATTGTTTTACAAACCTGAGCACTAAATTTGCTCTCTGGTTCAGGAGCTAGAGCCTCTCCTGATTTAACCAGATGATCAGAATGAACCTCTGCTGCTGAAGGGAAAATCTTTGTTAAATCATCCAGAAATTTTGCCACCCCACAGTTTTCTATAGCTGAACCTGCAAACACCGGAACTAACTCCTCACTGGCAACTTCTTCTTCAAATGCTTTTGTTAATTCCTTGATAGTAATTTTTTCTCCATCGAGATATTTAATCATCAGATCTTCTTTTAATTCAACAATCTCTTCAGTGAGCTTTAGTTCATAGTCTTCAACTCTTTCCCGTTCTGAATCGGGAACTGGAAAAGCTTTTGGCTTTCCATCAACATTTTTATAAAGTTTTTCATCTAATAAATCAATTATCCCTTCAAACTTACCATTTTCATAATAAGGAATAGTAACAATCGCAAAACTGTCATCATATGTAGAGCGGAGTTCTTCTACAACCCGATCAAATTCAGCATCTTCCTTATCTACTTTATTAATAAATACAGCCTTTGCCAGGTCATTTTTTTCAGCTAGCTCCCAGACATAACCTGTATTAACCTCAATACCGGCCGCAGCATCAACCAAAAGAACCGCACTTTCTACCATTCTCAGGGCACTGATAACCTCACTGCGGAAGTCTGCATATCCGGGTGTATCAATAAAATGAAATAATTTATTATGCCATTCAAAATTAAAATAACTGTTGTGAACCGAATGTTTGTGTTCTTTTTCAACTGCACTAAAGTCGGAATGGGAATTTCCTTTATCAACACTGCCGGGTTCATCAATTACGCCTGCACTGTAGAGCAGCATCTCAGACAGTGTTGATTTACCCGCACCTCCATGTGATATAAAGCAAAAATTTCTAATGTCTTTACTAGTAATTTTACTCAACTTTTCCACCAACCTTTCATTTTATTAATGTTTATTGAATTTGATGTCAGGATAATTGATTTAAATATTCTGACATTATGCTTTAAAATTTTTTCTGTATTTTATTACTTCTACAATAGTTATTTAAATTCCTTTAATTTTTTGAATATTATTTTTAAAAAATTAATCTACTCCGTCCTAACATAGTCTATCGACAAAATCATACAGAAATACAGAGTAGATTAATTTATAATTTAAACATTCCTATCAATAATTAACATTTTTCCTTAACTGTCTCAGCTACATTTTTACCTAAGAGATAACATTTTTCTAAAATATCTCCGCCTGGTGCAAATTGTGATTCAATGACCGGTTCTACCAGATCACAGTGAACTGTTTCTTTAAATTCTTCCAGACGATCTAGGGCACCACCACTCCAGCTGTAGGAACCAAAAATCCCAAGTACACGATCTCTTAAATTCCTGCTTTCTAAGCTTTTCAGCAGATATTCCATCGGTGGAAAAATTTCTGTATTATAAGTACAGCTGCCCAAAACAATCCCTTTATATTTCCAAATATCATTAATTATAAATGATATATCTTTACGAGAAACATCAAATAATTTAATCTGTTCTATTCCATTTTCAGATAAAGAACGGGCTACTGCTTCAGCCATAATTTTTGTGTTACCGTACATTGAACCATAAACGACAACTACGCCTTCTTCTGTCTGCTGCTGACTCCACTTATCATATTCTTCAATAATATGAGCAGGATCTTCTCTCCAGACCAGTCCATGTGTAGAAGCAACCATCCCAATTTCCTCGATTTCATTCCTCAGTCTGGAAATAGTTTTATGCACCACCGGGCCATACTTCCCAATAATATTGGAAAAATATCTTCTAATCTCATCTTTAAAGTGCTCAACATTAACCTCATCATCAAATAGATAGCCATTTAAAGAACCAAAACCACCAAAAGCATCTCCTGCAAATAAGATTTTATCTTTCTGATCAAAAGTCATCATTGTCTCTGGCCAGTGAACCATTGGAGTCAAATAAAATTTAAGTGTTCTGGAACCTAAATCAAGTTCATCTCCATCTTTAATGACCATTGTACCATCAGTAATACCATAAAAACCCTCTAAAAAATTCATCGTTTTAGCATTACCTACAATTTTCATTTCCGGATAAGCCTCACGCATTGACTTAATAGAACCTGAATGATCAGGCTCCATATGATTAATAATTAAATAATCAACTTTTTTATCGCCAATTACATCCTTTACCTTTTCTAAATATGTATCTGTATAATTGATTTTTACTGTATCTATTAAAGCCACCTTATCATCATTGATCACATAAGAGTTATAAGATATCCCTTCTGGCAGAGGCCATAAAGACTCAAATAAATCAGTTTCTTTATCGTTTACGCCGACCCAGTGCACCTTTTCGCTAAGTTTAATTGAATTATACAAAATAATCGCCTCCTAATTTATTTTTCTCTTAAAATTATAATTTTCCTGCAGTTATCTACTTTTCTTTTCTTAATTGACCAAGAACTGATTTAAAATCTGATTTTAATTCAGCCTCAAACTCCATTTTTTTACCAGTAACTGGATGAGTAATAATTAATCTTTTAGCATGTAAAAGCTGCCTTTCCGCTCCCAGTTTATTCTGAGAACCGTATTTTTTATCCCCAACAACCGGGTGGCCTAAATAAGAAAAATGAACTCTAATCTGATGAGTTCTACCTGTTTCAATTTTAACTTCCACCAGAGTATAATTTTTAAATTCCTCAATAATTTTAAAGCGGCTGACAGCATTTTTGCTGTGGCGCTTACGAACTGCCATTTTTTTGCGGTTATTTGGATCTCTGCCTATAGGGGCATCGATCTTCCCCTTTTCATAAGCGAGATTTCCTTCAATCAAAGCGTAATAATATTTTTCGACACTTCGATTTTTAAACTGCTGGGCCAGTCCTTTATGACTTTTATCATTTTTAGCCACTATTAGAAGACCTGAGGTATCTTTATCAAGTCTGTGGACAATTCCCGGCCGCTTAACCCCATTGATCGCCGATAAATTATCAACATGAGCCAGCATTGCATTTACAACTGTGTCATTGTAGTGGCCTGGAGCCGGATGGACAACTCGATCAGCATTTTTGTTAATTACAATTATATCCTGATCTTCATAAACAATATCAAGCTCCATCTCAACTGCTTTAATCTCACTTTCTTTAGCCTCAACCTGAATTTTTAAAAAATCACCACTACTAATTTTATAACTTTTATCAATTTCACTATTATTTACTTTAATTTTAGCTTCTCTGATCAGTTTTTGAATAAATGAGCGAGATAAATCCTCAAATTTTTCTGCCAGATATTTGTCAATTCTCTTACCCTGATCCTCTTTTTCTACTGTAATACTGTATTCGTCCATTTAAACACCTCTATCTGCTGAAAAAATTAATTGATAAATTAAGATTAAAACTCCAAAAAATATAAATATATCTGCAATATTGATAACCGGAAGCTGGTAAAAATCAAATAAATCAAAAGCAATAAAATCAGTAACATAGTGCAGCATTATCCGGTCAATCAAATTTGCTGTACTCCCTCCCAGCAAAAAAATAAGGGCAATTCTGGCAGAAAGAGTATCTGATAATTCTTTTTTGTAAAGATAAACTATAAATATTAAAAATAATAATGTAATCAAAATAAAAAAGTTCCGCTGACCGCTTAAAATTCCAAAGGCAGCTCCTCTATTTTTAACAAAAGTTAAGTATAAATAATCTTTGATAATAAATACTTTTTTAAATTGCTCAAAATTACTCCGAATTAGAAATTTACTCAGCTGATCAATCAAAATTATTAATGCAGAAAAAATAAGAATATACATAGGCTCAACTCCAAATATAATTTTAACATAAAGAAATAATTTAGACAATTAAGAGTAAATTGCGAAGCAAATGAGGCTTTTAATAACAGTAAGTACAGAGGATGATGATTTTTCTTTACCCCAAAAACATGGTATATAAGGGTCTTATTCAGGGAAAAAGCATTAAAATAAATAAATTG